>Ga0326597_10001096_pt1 | contig 44882 bp, 36 predicted proteins | sample RVTome_12_FD_203789 | JGI IMG/M metagenome (GOLD analysis project Ga0326597, IMG submission 203789) | Soil microbial communities from uranium-contaminated site in the Upper Colorado River Basin, Wyoming, United States - RVT100D185 | ecosystem: Environmental > Terrestrial > Soil > Contaminated >...
TGACCAAAAAGGGCCACCGTATTCTGACAGCGCTCCTGGCGGCGCGGCAAGCAGACACGGACAAACTTATCAGCTTGGCAGCATGAAAATTTCATCGCAGCTTGCGAACAATTTCGACTATAGCAGTACAGAGGTTACTTTCTACGCCCCTTCTCCGCGCTATGCCCTCCGCGCCTCCGCGGTGCAATCTACGAGATCTGCTTCACAGGAAAGCCTGAAGGCCTCAAGAATCATTCTATCTACCCGTTATCGCCACAATTCCCGCCACGAGCAGCACAACGCCGATCACCACGAACCGGTTAATCTTTTCTTCGCCGCGCAAAAAGAGCGCGGTGAGACCGATAACGAAGAGCGGCGTGGTATTGATCAGCGGGGCCACGACTGAGATTTGACCGCCGTTGAGCGCGATGAACGTGCACAACTGGCCGATCAGCGCGAACACCGCGGCGCCGCCATAGAAGGGCAAGCATGGCCGGTTGATTTGGATCGAGCGCACATTTCCGGAAAACAAAACCGAGCCGAACAGACAGAAAAGCGAGGTTGCCGTCGAGACCGTCGCTGCGATGATCGGCTCGCTGGTGCTATTAAGCCCCATCTTCCGGATATTCTGGGACACGGACGCGAGCATCGCCGCACCCAAGGGAAACAAAAGATCGCGACGGCGCCACTTCGCTTCCCCCGCTCGTTTGTACGAAACCAGCCACGTGCCGGCCACGGTCAAAATCCCGCCCAAATACACGATCAAGCCGGGCCGGTCTTGGAACAGGAAAAAGGCGATCGCCACCGAAAAAAACGGCGACGTTCCCCGGATCGGTCCGGCACGGGAAACGCCGAGCCGGACAATACCGACGTAGAACAATACGCGGACGAACGCCGGCTGGATGATGCCGCTCACAACAAAGAACCAATTCGCCGGCTGAAAAATCTTTTCCAGGGGATACTGAAAAAAAATGTAAGGGCCGAGAATCGCCGTGTTGACAACGAAACTGACCAACGCCGCCGTCGATGGGTTGGAAAACGCCGCGCCCTTGCGCACGAGGATCGAGTCCGCCGCCCACGCCCCCGCCGAGACGATCGCCCAAAGCTCGCTGCTCATGAAAAAATCGTCATGGTCTCCAGTTGAGGCTCTTCCGGGTTTCCTGTGAAGAAGTACTCACCACAGAGACACAGAGATCGCAGAGAAAAATTTCGCAATTCGAATTTCGAAATTCGAATTTTTCCAACTCCGCGCCCTCAGCGCCTCCGCGGTGCAATCTCCGAATCTTTCCTCACCACGGAGACACGAAGAGCACGAAGTCAAAGCAATGACCGATGACGGAAGAGCGCCGACTGGCCCGGTCGGTCGTCTTCGGTCGTCTGTCGAATATTGTAAAGAGCTTCCACGCACGCACTGAAATAGTGTTGGCCAGGTTCACCACACGAAAGCGCGAAGTTCTTCAGTTGAACAGTTTCTTAGCACAGCCCGTCACCGCAAGATACCGAAGGACTGCAAGAGTAATGTCCACGGCCTATTTTCGTCAGTTGTACTCGCCGCTTTGGCAATATATGTTAGCCTGAAACCGCAGTTTGATCGAAATACTTCGCGAGGATTCCGTGAAAAAACTTTTGAGCCTGTTGGTGATGAGCGGCGCGGCTTTGGCGGCGCTTTTTTTTCTGACGAATAACACCGGCTCGCGCGCCGGCATGCCGCAAACGGTGACGCTGAAGCCGGGTGGCGCGGTTCAAGAAGGCTCCATCGTATCGATCGAGTACACGCTCACCGACGAGACCGGCAAGGTCATCGATTCCAGCGCGGGCAAGGAGCCGTTGACCTACATCCAAGGGGCCGGGCAGATCGTCCACGGCCTTGAAAAGGAACTCGCCGGGTTGAAAGTCGGCGACCAGAAAAAAGTTCAGGTCAAACCGGAAGAGGGCTACGGCCAACCCGACCCCAAAGCATTTCATGAGATTCCGAAAGAGAAGGTCCCGCCCGACGAGCACAAGGTCGGCGCGATGCTGATGACCCAAAGCCCGCAAGGACAAGCCGTCGCCCTGCGCGTGAGCGAAATCAAGGAGAAAACCATCGTGGTCGACTTCAATCACCCCCTCGCCGGCAAGACGCTCAACTTCGACGTCAAGGTCGTCGACATCAAAGCTGCCGATACGCGATAATCTCAAGCCCGAGGCAACGGAGCAATTTTAGTCCTGAGTCCTGAGTAACGAGTCCTGAGCTTTTCCACCGCTCCTACTCAGCACTCAGCACTCGTTACTCAGTACTCATTACATGCGCCCAAAATTTTTCTACGGCTACGTCATCATCGCGTTATGTTTCATCAACATGGTGGTGATGCGCGGCGTCAACGGCGCCTTTGGCGTCTACTATTTGGCGTTATTGGAAGACTTCGCCTGGTCGCGGAGCGACGGCGCTTCCATCGCGTCGATTAACTTTCTCGTTTATGCATTTGCTTCACCTTTGGTGGGTCTGGCGTTCGACCGTCTCGGGCCGCGCTTGCTGATGCCGCTCGGCGCCTTGCTGGTCGGCGGCGGCTTGGTCTTATCCTCGTTCGCCGGTTCGCTCGTCGGTCTCTATTTTTCCTACGGCATCATCACCGCATTGGGCCAGGGCGCGCTCGGCTTCGTCGGCCACAACGCGTTGATCTCCTTTTGGTTCGTGCGCCGGCGCGCCACGGCCATCGGCTTCGCAAGCATGGGCCAAGGTCTCGGCGCGCTGGTCATGGTGCCGCTAACCCAAATTCTGATCAGCCAGGTCGGTTGGCGCTGGACTTTCGTCGTCACCGGCAGTCTGCTTCTTTTCGTGTTGGTTCCCGCCAACGCGCTGTTGCAGCGCCGCACTCCGCAGGAGGTTGGCCAATTCCCCGACGGCGACACCGGCCCCTCCAACCAGAATCCCGTTCCTCGCCACGGGCACAAGGGCAATAGCGGCCGCGATTGGTCTTTGGCGGAAGCGGCGCGATCGTACCCGTTCTGGGCCGTAACGGTCGGCCACCTCGCGCTCGGCACCGCGCTCTTTATGATCAACACTCACGCCATCGCCCACTTTGTCGCCGTCGGCTACGATAAATTGGCGGCGTCCTTTTATTTCGGTTTTATCGGCTTTATCCGCATCGGCGCGACGATTCTTTGGGGATCGGTCTCCGACCGGCTGGGGCGAAGCAAGGCTTACGGCGTTGCCGTCCTCGTCACCGCGCTCGGTGTCGCCTGCATGATCGCGATGACCTTCAACGCGCCGCTATGGCTCGTCTATCTCACGATTGTGCTCTACGGCGTCGGCCACAGCGCCGGCAATCCCACTTACGGCGCGGTCATCGGCGATATCTTTTCCGGCCGCAAAATCGGACTCATCTTCGGCTACCTGGAAATCAGCTTCGGGTTGGGCAGCGCCTTGGGCGCCTGGCTGGGCGGCTATCTATTCGACCTGACCGGATCCTACGCTTCGCCCCTAGCGGTCTGTCTTATCTGCTACGTCATTTCCGGTCTCGCCATCCACGCCTGCGCGCGCTGGCACGAACGCGAAACGACCCGCGCCAGTTGACACTTACAGTTAAACCCGCCTAATGAGTGTTAGGTAAAGACGATTATCACCACGAAGGCCACGAAGATCACGAAGGTCGGAATAAATATTTCCCAATCCTTCGTGTCCTTCGTGATCTTCGTGGTGAACCTTTACTTTGCGTACTTTGCGTTCTTTGCGGCTAAATCTCTTCAACGGGAGGCGTCATGAACTTCTGCTTACACGGTTCCGCGCGCAGCGTTAAAGAAGCCGTAGACCGCGCCAAGCGTGCCGAAGCGCTCGGCTTCGAGGCGCTATTTTTCGCAGACAGCCAGATGAACAACGTCGATCCTTACCAGGCGATGGCGATGTGCGCGGTGAGCACGAAAACAATCCGCCTGGGGACCGCCGTGACCAACATGGTCTATCGCGATCCGACGATCACGGCGAGCTCCTTCGCGACACTCAATGAAATATCCGCAGGCCGCGCGATCATCGGCCTGGGCACCGGCGACGGTCCGGTTTATAGCCTGGGACGAACGGCGACGAAGCTCGCCGAATTCGAGAAGGGCCTGCGCGTCATCCGCGACCTGCTCCATGACGGCGGCGTTGACGTTCCCAAGGGCAAAGAGCGGGCGGGCGGAAACGTCGCGCTCAAGATCGGCAAGCGGCCCGTGCCGATCTACATTTCCGCGGAAGGGCCGAAGACCTTGCGCGTTGCCGGCCGCACCTGCGATGGCGTCATTCTCGGCACCGGCTTCGATCTCGACGTCCTCGAATGGGCGCAAGCGCGCATCGCCGAAGGCGCCAGAGAAGCCGGGCGCAACACCGGCGAAATCGATATCATGCCCGCCGGCATGATCGTCGTCGACGACGACGGCGGGCTGGCGCGCCGGCGCGTGCGCGCGCGTATGGCCAACCGCGCGCACCACAACTTCCGTTTCACCATGGAGACCGTGCCCGAAGGCGAGGCGGCCGGCGTCAAGAGATTCATGGACGCCTTCGATATTTCGAAACCGATCGAAGAGCGCGTCGATCCCGATTATGTGACGGACTATCTCTTGGAACGCTTCACCATCGCGGGCACCCCGAAGGAATGCATCGCCAAGGTGAAACGGCTGGAAGCCGCCGGCGTCAAACGCGTCTTGCTGACGCCGCCGAATGCGATTTACGACCAGGTGATGACCGCCTGGGGCGAGCGCGTCATCCCTGCATGCGGAGAGTGAAACCTAGCCGAACCAAGCTGAAATATTTGACAGCACCGAGCTCGCCTCCCCTCCTTCTCTGTTCAAGGTTCCAACTTCAAAGTTCAAGGTGTGCAGCAGGGACGTTGAACAGTGAACGTTGAACTCTTGAACGACGCGTTTTGTATCGCGCCGACACGCAATGGTTGTTTTGGCGAATTTCTGCCTGTAAAGTGATCGAACTGTGCTTCGGCGGTGAATTCAATCTGAGGAGAACATAATGCGAATGGTAAAACGGGCATTTATTTTGGGCTTCGTGGCGATTGTGCTTCCCACGCTCGCGCCACTCATGGCCGCCCAAAGCACGAAGGACGACAAACTCGTAAAGGACGGCGCCGTCGTCAGCTTGCAATATACTTTGTCTGGCGAGGACGGGAAAACCATCGAATCCAACAAAGGCCAGGAAGCGATGAAATACACGCAGGGTACAAGACAAATCATTCCGGGCCTGGAAAAAGTGCTCGCGGGAATGAAAGTCGGCGAAGAGAAGCGCGTCAAGGTCAAGCCGGAAGACGGCTACGGGCCGGTTAATGAGAACGCATTCCAGGAATTTCCCAAAGAGAAAGTACCGCAAGAGATGCAGAAGGTCGGCGCCCAGCTTATGTTAAAGGGTCCCCAGGGCCAGGCGTTTCCCGTTCGAGTCAAAGAGATCAAAGAAAAAACCGTGGTCATGGACATGAACCACCCGATGGCGGGCAAGACGCTGGTCTTCGACGTCAAGATTCTAGATATTCAAGCCGGAGCCACTCCACAACCGCCGAAACCGGCACAGCCCGCGGCGCCGCCTCAGCCGGAAAAACCTAATCCGCCGAAATAACACTAGGGGCCGGGCCGGTATGGAGTTCGAGGAATTCGCGGCGCGATTAAGACCATCCCGCGCCGTCGTCTTTTTCACCGGCGCCGGCATCAGCACGGAATCCGGCGTGCCCGACTTTCGCAGCCCCGGCGGCGTCTGGACCAAGTACCAGCCGGTGCTTTTCCAAGACTTCATGGCCAGTGAAACGGCTCGAATTCAACACTGGCGGCTAAAAAGAGCCACCTACGAACTTTTTAAAACGGTCAAGCCAAACATCGGACATGTCGCGATTCGCGATTTTGAACTGCGCGGCCAACTGCTCGGTCTGATCACTCAGAACATCGACGGCCTGCACAAGCTCGCGGGAGCGTCCGAGGAAAAGCTCGTCGAGCTGCACGGCACCGACCGTCTCGTAACCTGCCTCAAGTGCGGCAAGCGGCTCGAACCCGCGGACGTCTATGAGAACTTAGCCGAGAATTTCGCCGCGCCCACCTGCGACGCTTGCGGCGGCTTCCTCAAGTCCGCCAACGTCTCCTTCGGCCAGTCGATGCCGGTGGCAGCCATGCAACGCGCCCAAGCGTGGAGCGAACAGGCGGAAATTTTCATCGTCATCGGCTCTTCGCTGCAAGTCCAACCCGCCGCTTCTTTCCCCGTCATCGCCAAACGCGCCGGCGCGCTGCTCGCGATCGTCAACCGCGATCCGACGCCGCTCGACGACCTCGCCGATTTTGTCTACAACGGGGCGATCGGGGAGTTTTTTCGCCGGCTCAATCCGCTACTGTTATAAGGCTGACGCGCGCTTTTTCCCGCCGCAAAGTAAAGATTTCTCCCGGAGCCCGGTCTGAGCCTTGTCCAGGGGGTCGAAATGACACTTGAGGAGTAGCAACATCGTTGATGTCATTCCGAGGAAGCGAAGCGACCGAGGAATCTCGCGCGTGCTGGACAGTGTTGTCGTTTGCGGCAAACCAACCTCCAAGTAAAGGGTTTGACGCCGGCTTCAAAGTTGAGAGATACTTAATCGCGGTGGCTCGCACTCGACGGGGCCAAAGCAAGGGAGTAAATTTTTGGGCTATATCGAATCCAATCTGCTGCCCGACGAACAGATCGTCTACCAGGCCAATTTGCACTGGAAGATCTTTCTCGGCTCCTCGCTAATCGTCTTAGTTGGAATTTTGCTGCTGATCGTCCAACCGATCGCCGCCGGTATTGTCATTTTGATTGGATTATTTTTCGCACTGCGGGCATTCATCGATTACAAGTCCTCCGAGTTCGGCGTCACGACCAAACGCGTGATCATCAAAGTGGGCTTCCTGCGCCGGCGCACGCTGGAATTGCTACTACGCCAGGTCGAAGCGATTTCGGTGGAGCAGAGCGTGCTCGGCCGGATGTTCGGTTTTGGATCGCTGACGCTCACCGGAACCGGCGGCGTTCACGAAGTATTTCACAACATCTCCTCCCCTCTCGAATTCCGCAAACGGATTCATGGTCAAGCGACGTGAAGTCAGTCTTCTAGGGCCTCAGCAAGATCTTTCGAGCCCCTTGCCTGGCGGCGTGCTTGACTGCTTCAATACCATCATTGAGCCGATAAATCTTTTCGATTAGCGGCGTCACGAAAACGCTCTTTTCTTCCAACGCTTCGAGCGCAGGCGCGAACAAGCCGCAGCGGGAGCCGATGAGGGTAATTTCGTTGATCACGATCGGCGCGAGCGAAACGTCGTGGTTGCCCGCGATGGTACTTTTGAGCACGAGCGTGCCGCGCGGGCGCACGGCGCTGAGCGCCAGTTCGAGACCGGACGGCGAGCCGGTCGCGTCCACCACGATGTCGAACGAGCGCGGTTTCCAATCGTTCAGGAGAATCGTACGGACACCGGCCCGCTTGATGAGTTTGAGTTTGTCCTCGTGCTTCCCAAGCGCTGTTACGTTAGCACCGGTAAGCCGCAGAACTTGCGCGCAGAGATTACCGAGTTTGCCGTCGCCGAGCACCAGCACCTGATCGCCGGGGTCGATCTGAACTTGTTCCAGTATCTCGAACGCCGCCGCCAGCGGCTCGGTGAAAACGGCTTCTTCGTCGGAAACTTTATCCGGCACGAGATGAAGATTGGCCGCCGGCACGGCGACGTACTCCGCAAACGCGCCGTCGGTGTTCAAAATTCCCATCACGCTCCGATTCGGGCAGTGACGGTTGAGATCACGAGCGCAATTCTCACATTGCCCGCAGCCGAAATTGATCTCGCCAACGACGCGCTTGTGGAGGAGATCTCTCGGCCCTTCGCTCACGCTGCCGACGAATTCATGGCCGGGCACGCCGCGAAAACCCATGTAGCCTTTAAAGATTTGCAGATCAGTGGAGCAGATGCCGGCGAGGTGAACTTTGACGAGTACAGTAGCTTGCGGCGCGGTCGAGGATCGAAGATGGAGGATGGAGGATGGCGCGGGATAGGATACTTCGCATCTCAGTTCATGACCGTCCCAGTGCAAGGCTCGCATGGTCGAATATCTTCCTGAAACCCTTTGCGTCCTCTGCGTTCTCTGCGGTGAATAAGTCCGATGCCGAATCTTTCTTTTGGTTGCGCCTCAAGCGCGCAGCGGGTGCGCCCACTTGGTTTTCGGCGGCGGGATTAACTCGCCGTCGACGTAAATATCCGCGCCGCGCTCGTGCCAGAAACAAAGCAACCCCTTGATCTTCGGACATTCGGGAATCGGTTCCATGTAACCCCAAACTAAGTCGTCGAAAAGCCGATCACCGATTTTCACCGACCAATAGGAAGCCGGCCCCTTATACGGACAGCGCGACGTCGTCGCGCTGGAGACGAGCAGATCCATGCGCACGTCGTCCTGAGGAATATAATAGCGCACGGGATGATTGGTCTCGAAAAGGAGATGCGGCCGGCGCGTGTTGGCAACAGTCTGTCCATCGACGACGACGCGCACGTGGCGCCGGCTCGGCAGCGCGTCCACGCGCTTGAACGGATCCCGCGGGTGCTTAAAAATCTCTTCGTCTTCTTCCATCCACTTGTCCATTTTGTTCCATTCGAACGCAAAATGGTCCTTCAGACTCGCCGCCTCCGAAAGCGGCGCGAGGTAGCTCCAGACCGCGTTTTCAGCGACTTGCTCGCCGACTCGGACTGACCAATAAGATGCCTCGCCTTTGAACGGGCACCGGCTCTTATGCTGGCTTGGTACCAAGAGATCCGTGCGCACGTCATCCTTGGGGAAATAGTAAGCCGGCAAGATCTCCGCCTCGCGCGCGAGCTTGACTCGCTTGCTGTCGGCGACCGTCTCGCCGCCGAAAAACACACGCACATGGCGCGGGCTGTCGCTCACGTGAACCCAGCGACCGGGGTCGCTGTATACGGGCACGCGCTGCTGAACGACGTTGCTCTGCATGACCTCTTCTCCGAAAAATTCAGGGCGCGATAAATCGCGCCCCTACAGTTCACAATTCTTTTTTTGCGCTCTTTGCGTTCTTTGCGGTTGATCTTCCCGTTACTAATTCAGCTTCCGCAACTTCTGCAAACTGCGCAGTTCGCGCTGCGGTTTTAGATGCTGCCCCATGATTGTCCACGAGACTTCCGCGACGAAAATGTCGCCGGCGGAATTGAGCGCGAGGCCGTGCGGGGCGATGAATTGGCCCGGCGCTTCGCCTCCTCGGATATCGCCGAGGCGCGCCAGCCGTTTTCCCGTCTTGTCGTAGATATCGAGCCGGTTGCCGAGGTTGGGCGCGTCTTTGTTGACGGACATGCCCGGACCGAGCTCGCCGACGTAGCAAATCGGCTCTCGCTTGGTCGTGTCCATGTAAAGCGCGCAGGGGCGATGCATGTTGTTCCATTGCGTCTCGTACTTGCCGTTGCCGTCGAATACCTGAACGCGGTGATTCTCCCGGTCAGCGACGTAAACCCAGCCCTCTTTGTCGGTGCAGATGTTGTGCACGATGTTGAACTGGCCCGGATCGCATCCGGGCTCGCCCCATGAGAAGACCAGCTTTCCGTCGGGCGAATACTTGTGAACGCGCGAGTTACCGTAGCCGTCGGAGACATAGATATCCCCGCGCGGTGAGAAAGCGACATGCGTGCAGCGATTGAACGGCTCGCCGCTCTGGTAGGGCGCCGCGGCGCCGGGAATGCCGAGCGTGAGCAGAACCTTGCCTTCCAGAGTACATTTGCGCACGGTGTGATCGCCGTCGTCGGTGAGAAAAATCGTTTGATCCGGCCCGATGGTGGCGCCATGGGCGCGCGTAAAAACCCCTTCGCCCCACGAGCGCAGAAAATTGCCGTCGCGGCCGAAAACGATGACCGGATGGGCACCCCGGGTAAAACAGTAAACTTGATCTTTTGAGTCCACCGCCACGGCGGCTACTTCCTTGAAAGTCCAGCCATCGGGCAACTTGCTCCAACCCTCGATCACTTCGTAGCGAAACTCGCCGCTTCCCAGTATTAGGCTCATCACAACCCCCTTAGTTTCAAGTTTCTAGTTCCTAGTTTCAAGTTCCCAGTTGGTCTCCCCGCCCGTAACGAGAAACAAGAAACCAGGAACTAGAGACTTTCTTCTTCTGTTACTGTTCAGCTTCTATCAAGCCCGCCGGCCTCTGTCCACAGTGAGAAATTTCCAAGCGAATCGGTATCCGGCAACCCGCCCGGCTGCTATAATCCCGGATTCCGCGATTGAACACTGGGCCAGCATAAGCTAGGAGCGGACCTGGAGTCGCGAAGACACCCAGACGTGCGGGTTCAAAGTCGTTTTCGCCTTTTCGCGCACCGTTGTTGTGAGTTTTAGATTTGGACGCAAACCACCGATGATCAACGTCCGCTTAGAGGCAGTAATTCATTGGCTTCGCTACGGAAGGTGCGCTCCTCGCTCTTTACGTCAAATGCAATTGCGGGATCCGGGATAATTCGGCGTCATGAAAATCGCGCCGCTCACTTTCTATTCGCTTGCCGCCGTCTTTGAAATCGCCGGTTCGTCGGGCGCGGCCATGCTCGCGCCGTTTTTCATGAAAGCGCATGGATATTCGATCGCGCTGGCGAGCATCCCCTTGTTTGTCAACGGCATCGGCCGCGTCTGCGCCGACCTTACCTCCGGCGTGCTCGCGTCTTATTTCAGTTCCGGGGTTCTCATCTTCGCGGCGACGGTGACTGCAATCATGGTCAGCGCCGTTGCGATTTTGTTCCTCGACTCCACCGCCGTCTTTCTCGCAGCCTTCACCATCTTGGGGGTCACCGAAGCGATGTTCGCTCTTTCGATCCGCAAGATCGCCTTTGAGCAATCCGAACCCGGCCAGCAAGGCCGCGCCCAGGGCCAGGTTGCAGCCGCTTTGGGAATCGGTTTCTCTATCGGCCCGTTAATCGGCGGTTTCGTCGGCCGAGCCTACGGGCCGGAGGCATTGTTCGGTCTGTACGCGCTGCCGCAAATCGTCGGGCTGATTTTGATTCTCCTCGGCGGCGCGTATCGCTCCCGCACGCTCACCCGAGAAAGTTCGATACAGCTCTGGCGCGAAGGCAAGAAATTGCTCGGCCAATCTTGGTTTCTCGCTTCGGCGCTGGCCATTTTTCAATCGTTCGTGATGCTCGTCGGGGTGACCCGGATCGCGTTTCCGTTTCTCGCCGTCAATCAACGCGGATTCGGGCTGGACTGGGTCGGGACGATGGTGGCGGTCTCGCGCGTGACCGACACTTTGGGGCGGTATACCGGCGGCCGGCTTTGCGATCGCATCACCGCGCCACGAGTCATTTTGCTCGGCGTCGGGATCGGCGTGCCGATGTTTCTCGTGCTGCCTTATGGACTGGGCGCGTGGACGCTCGTGATACCGCTAACGATCATGACGATGGGTTTCGGTTATACCAACGTGAGCGCCACGACCTTCGCGCTGCAAACTGCCGGCAGCAACGCCAAGGCGCTGGCGCTCGGCCTGACCCGCGCGGCGTCATCGCTGGGTAACGGCTTGGGTCCGCTATTCGCCGGGGTGCTGGTGCAGACCTTCGGTTACGAAACGGGCTTTCACGCGATGGCCGCCTTCTCCGGCGTGGTCTTTCTGCTTACGTGGAATGGACTCAGACGACAACCCACCGGAGTATCCGACTTTGGCCGGTGATAATGGGTTCGTGGATTCTGTGACGTCATTCGCGCGCAGGCGGGAATCCGGTAAGGGCGGGTTTGAAACCCGCCCCTACAAAAACCTGGATTCCGGGTCGCGCCACCTGTCGCCGGCTTGCCCGGAATGACGATTGGATTATCCAATAAACGTCGGTGACAATGATCTACCGCAGTCCTTTATACTCCTCACCCAGCCCGAGGTCCTTCAGATATTCGATACTATCGTTGGCGTAGCCGACCTGCCCGGCTTTTTCCGCGCGCCAGGCATCGAGATATTTAAGGATATCGTCCAGCGGCAGCACATCGGCGTATTTCTGGTTCATGTCGAACAGGTTGATCGCATGGCAGGCCTCGTGACGGTCGAACACGCACTCTTCGGCGACGATCATGCGCAGCCGATTGGTCGTGCCATCAACGACGCTGGCGCGTACGCAGCCGCTGGTGCTCTCGCCGCAAGTAATAATGGTATCGACGCCGAGAAAGTTTAGATGGCCGATCAGCGGTGTGCCCCAGAAGGCGCTCGGTGAAGTTTTTTTCAAAACCGTCTCTCCGGGAATCGGTTTCACCTGATCGACGATGTCGTAGCGGCGGCGGAAACGATCCAAGTCTTCCTTCGACATGGTCGCGCGCTTCTTGCCGTCGCGGCGGAACGCCCAGGGCTCCACCGCCACCCCGTCCAGGCCGGTGACGTGAATCAGGGGAATGCCGACCTCGCGCGCCTTGGCGATCAGTTTCTGAATGAAGGGCAACGCATCCCAGCCGGCGAGGCCGCAACTGCCGGGCCAGGTCTTGATCGCTTCGGTCACCGGTTCCGGTTTGTCGCCGAATACCCAGCGATAAAGATCGATCAACAACAAGGCCGGCCGTTCACCGAACCCGACCCGCCGGTCCGCTTTGCCGACCAACGTCGCCTTATCTTGTTCCGTGAGAAAACGATCCCAAACTCGTTCAGCCATGGAGCACCTCCGAAGTTATCTAGTTTCGCTGAGAACCTATCACCCAGCTCCTTTTGCCGTCAAGGCGTCGTCAACGGCGCAGCGAACCCCGGTCGAATCCGATTGCCCCTAACGTTTCACAAGCGCTATAGTCAGTCTTGGGGAGCGCCATGAAGGACGTATTTGTTATCGATCTAAGAGGAAACCGCGCACAAGGACAGCGGCGCTCGCTCGCTCAACTCCCCGTTCAGGAGCAAAGCGGCGTTCCAAGGCGCAGCCGCATTTATCCGCCAAATTTCCCGCCAGTGCCTGCGCATGAGCGAGAAACCGTTCGATTTCTCACTAAGCGAAACGGAATCCCGGGCGCTGGATCGAAGGGCGTCGAAGCGCAAAGTGGCATGATCTTTCTTGCTCTAGCTCTTATGGCCAGCCTGTGCTGGAATTCCTCGTCGATAGCGGTCGAAATCCCCACGCCCAACGCCGCGGTCAACGACTATGCCGGCATGATGCCCGAAGCGAGCATTCACGATCTGGAGGCGCGCTTGGCGCGTTTTCGAACCGAGACCAGCCATCCGGTCGTCGTCGTCACCGTTAAGAGCCTCGACGGCGAAAGCATTGATAGTTTGGGCCGCCGGACTTTCAAAAACCTGCCGTTCGCGACCGCCGATTTGGAGAAAGCCGCCCTGCTGGTCGTCGCCCGCGAAGAGCGGCAGGTGGGAGTTCAAGTCGGTCCCGTATTGCGGGATCTCTTCCCGGAACCGGCCGCGAGCCGGAAACTTTACGGCCATGTCGCTCTCTACTTCGACGGACTTCGGCCCGATCTCGGCATTTACGGCGCCGTCCATTATCTCTTCCGCGTCATCAAGGGCGATGTTCGCGTCAATAGTCAATCCGAAGAAGAAAAGTTGGAAGAAACCTCTTTAAGCGGCGGTGGCGCCGGCGCTATTTTCGCCGCCTTTTTGGCGCCCGTTTTGGCGCTTTTCGTCGGTGGACTGTGGGGCATCTACGCGACACAATACCGAGTCCAGCGAGGCATCCGTCTCTTGATGGGCGCGATCTTCGGCGGCGGCACGGCGAAGATCGTGGCGGCGCTGATGTCTACGCTCAGCAGCTTCAGCGACAATCTCTGGTATTTCATCATGGCGCTGAGCATTCCTCTCGGCGTGTTCGGCAGCCTGACGGAATTCTGGATGTCCGGCGATTGGAGCGGCATCCCGCGGGTGAAGGACGCCGCCCTGAGACGGAAACCGACCGACAAGATGGGGATTTGATCAAAAACAGTTGTCATTTGCCTGTTTCCAGTTTTTAGTTGGGCCGCAAGGGAAATTTCTAGCCAACCATATTTGAATTTTTCCGACGACGAGAAGCTGGGAAAAGATAGTATCTCGCGCAAAGAACGCCAAGGTTCCTCAAATCCCCCTCTTTCTCCCTTTGTCAAAGGGGGATGAAAGGGGGATTTTCGGATATCTTTGCGAGCTTAGCGTGCTTGGCGCGAGAAATTTTCTTGGAGTCGTCTTGTTTTACAGTTCAATGGCAAGTAGCTACTACGACGGGCCGGGTTGATTAGTTGACGGCTTGATCGTAAATAGGGCGAGGAAGGTGCAAACATGGTAAACGAAACGAACGGTGGTGCAAAAATTTCCGTGCTGAACCCGGTGGGCTATCCGCCGAAAATCACGCCGAAGCCGATGGCGCCGCGGCTGGGCAGCCTCGACGGCAAGACGCTCTATCTCGTCGATCCGCGCTTCGACGACTCCGGGCTTTTTCTGCGCCAGGTGCGGGATTGGTTCGCCGAGCATATGCCTTCCGTAAAGACCAAGCTTGTCGAGATGTCGAGCGTTTACACGAAAGACGATCCGAAAACCTGGGAGACGATCAAAGCCAACGGAGACGGCGCGATCATCGGCGTCGGTCATTGAAGCACTTGCGCGCCGGCGGTCGCCGTGCACGCAATCACGCTCGATAGCAAGTATGGAGTGCCCACGATGGCGCTCCACACCCATGTGTTCAAGCAGGTCGTGGAATCGGTCACTCGAATGCACGGCATGCCCCAAGCGCGCTACGCTTTCGTGCCGCAGCCGGTCATGGGCAAAACCGCCGCACAACTGCGCGCCTATGTCGACGGCAAGGACCCGCTCACCGGCCGGCCCGTCATGCAAGAAGTCATCGAAGGACTCACGCGTCCAGCGGAGGGAGATCGCGTCGAGCAGATCAAGTTCGAGCGCTCGACGCCGCGATGGGTCGATGCCGATACGGAAGACAATTTGCGCGATCTTTTTCTGGACAATAACTGGACCGACAAGCTGCCGATCATCCTGCCGACGGAAAAGCGCGTGGCAGAAATGCTCGCCCACACGCGCCGCAAGCCGGACGAAGTCGCGGGCCACCTGCGTTCCAATCCATTTCGCCAGCCCTGGGAGTTTACCGTCGAGAAAGTCGCGGTCAACGCGGTCATGGCGGGAGCGCGACCGGACTATTTTCCGGTGATCCTCGCGCTCGCGTCCACGGGCGTGAGCGCGCGCGGTAGCACGACCAGCTCGATGGCCGCGATGGTCGTCGTCAACGGGCCGATCCGTGACGAGATCGGCATGAACGCCGGCACCGGAGCGATGGCTCCCTACAATCACGCCAACGCAACCATCGGCCGCGCCTTCGGCTTGCTCTCGCAGAATTTGCAGGGCGGCTCGCTGCCGGGCGACACTTACATGGGCTCCCAGGGCAACAATTATGCTTACAACAGCGTGACCTTCGCCGAGAACGAAGAGCGCAGCCCCTGGGCGCCGTTCCACGTGCAGCATGGCTTCAAAGCGAGCGACAGCACGGTGAGCATTTTCACCGGCTGCCGCTCTACGGCATTTACGCTCGGCGTGCGCGAGCAATACTGGCGCGAGCATGTGCGCAGCATGCTGCGCGGCATGGACGCGCACAGCGCGCCGACCTTTGTCCTCGATCCCATCGCCGCGCGCCAGTTCATCGACCGCGGCGGATTCGACACCAAAGAGAAATTCATCCGGTGGGTTTACGAAAACGCGCTCATGCCGGCCGGCGAGTACTGGGACTATCAATTGATCCAGAACTACATTTATCCGCGAGCCACCTTCGGCGAGGAACCTTACGCATCGAAGCTGAAAGCGGCGCCGGATGAAATGATCCGTATGTTCAAGCCCGACGAGATTCACGTCGTAGTGGTCGGCGGCGAAACTAACGGCTACTGGCGCATCATGGGATGCAATTATCAGAAGACGGTGTCGGTGGATGAGTGGAGATGATGCACCGAAACGGAAGAAAATCCGAAATTCGAATATCGAAATCCGAAACAAATTCAAATGGCTGAAAATTACAAAATTCAAAACGGACTTGATTCGGAATCCGCGTTTTGGATTTTCCGAGTTTAGGATTTATTTGGCTTCGAGTTTGTTTCGGATTTCGTGCTTCGAGTTTCGAATTTAGGGTTACTAATGTCCGACTACGATGTCATAGTCGTCGGCTCCGGGCTCGCCGGACTGACCGCCGGTCTGTTCGCCGCTCGCCACGGCCTCTCCACGCTGGTATTGGAAAGCAATATTCCCGGCGGTCATTTGATCAGCATCGAGAAGATCGAAGATTTTCCCGGATTCCCAGACGGGATTGCCGGGTACGATCTTTGCCCGACGGTGCAACGTCAGGCGGCGGACCACGGCGCGCAATTTCAACGCGCCGAGGTTCTGAGCTTAGAAGCGCAGGATCGTATGTGGTCAGTGGCCACCGACGAAGAACGACACCGAGCCAAGGCCGTGATCGTCGCCACCGGCTCGTCCCTCAAAGACCTTGGCGTACCCGGCGAAGCGAAGCTGATGGGACGTGGCGTCAGCCACTGCGCCAGTTGCGACGGCCCGCTCTACAACGGCCAGACCGTAGGCGTCGTGGGCGGTGGCGATTCGGCGCTGCAAGAAGCTCTCACCTTGGCGAAATATGCGGCGCAGATCATCGTCTTTCAGCACGCGGCCGATTTCTCCGCGCAACAATGGTATCGCGAACGAGTGCTAAGCGGGGCCAAGATCAGCGCGCGCTATCAAACTGTCGTGGAAGAAATTTTGGGCGACGATATGGTCACCGCCGTGCGCGTCCGCGACCTTGTGTCCGGAGAATCATCGAAGGTCGATCTTACCGGACTTTTTGTCTACGTCGGCTTGAAACCCAACACGGAGTTTTTGAAAAACCTCCTGCGTCTCAGCGAGACCGGCCATGTCCCGACCGATAACTGGATGAAAACCGCACGCGATGGTCTCTACGCCGCCGGCGATATCCGCCAGGATTCGGCGGCGCAAGCGATCACTTCGTCGGGCGACGGCGCGACGGCCGCGATCGCAGCGTATCGATATATCAAGGAGAATTTTCACTAGTGTGGAAACACTCTATGAGTAAAAAAACCTTCGTCTTTGCTCTCGGCGCTATGCTCTGGGCGCTTGGCGTTCCCGCCGACGCGCAACCGGATTTCTTCAAAGGAAAAACGATCAGAGTCATCCGCGGCGGCCAGCCCGGCGATCTCTACGATCTCTGGACGCGGCACATCGCGGCCTACTTGGGAAAACATATTCCGGGCAATCCCGGCGTCACCGTGCAAAACATGCCCGGCGCCGGATCGGTGATTGCGGCCAATTACGTCTACAACATCGCCAAGCCGGACGGCCTGACGCTCGGCTCGCTCAATTCGGCCATTTATATGGATCAAGTGATTGGCCGCAAGGAAGTGAAGTATGACTGGTCGAAATTCAACTGGATCGGCACGCCGGAACCGACCGAGCTGTTGTTTATTATTCGCGGCGACAGTCCGTATAAGACGATCGACGATATGCGTAAGGGAGCCGAACCGCCCAAATGCGGTTCCACGGGGACGGCTTCGATCACGTATCATATCCCTAAGCTCATCGAGGACGTTCTCGGCGCCAAGTCTATTATCATCGCCGGATATCAAGGCGCGGGGGACATCGACGTAGCCCTGGAACGCGGCGAATTGCAGTGCCGCCTGATCACCATCGCGGCGTTTTTTGGCCGCGAACCGCACATTAGCTGGTATAAGAAAGGGTTCACTCGTCCGCTGGTGCAGACAGGTCGCAAACGCGATCCGTTGCTGCCGGATACGCCCACGTTCTATGAGCTAATGGATCGCTACCAAGTACGTGACGCCGACCGGCGCTTGGCGACGTTGATCATAGCGTCCAACGTGTTTGGCCGACCTTGGACCGCGCCTCCCAACATACCCGCCGAGCGGTTGAAAATCCTGCGCGACGGCTGGAACCATACGCTCAGGGACCCCGAGCTGTTGGCCGAGGCAAAAAAACGCGGCTGGCCGGTGGACCCCATTGGCGGCGAGGAACTCGCCGCGCTGGCGAAAGAAGTCATCGCCCAGCCGCCGGATGTTGTGCAGCGGCTGAAGAAACTGTTGGGGGAGTAAATAATAAAATTGGAACCTATTTCTTGTGTTTCCTCTCCTGTGGGAGAGGGCAAGGGTGAGGGCCAACTCCAAGGGCACCACCCTCACTTCAATCCTCTCCCTCCAAAGGAGGGCGAGGAAGTTGTTGGAAAGGGAGACCACGATGCCAGCTAATTATCGTGCTGATCATGTGGGGAGCTTGCTGCGGCCCGCAGAACTCTTGCAGGCGCGCAGCGCCGGTAGCGAACAACTGCGCGCGTTGGAAGATAAACATATTCTACAGGTGCTCCAACGCCAGAAAGACCTTGGCTTCAGGATCTTCACCGACGGCGAGCTGCGCCGCGTCAATTTCATGAGCGACTTCAACGACGCGGTGGAGGGAATCGACGAAAGCGATAACCTCCTGCGCCAGTGGCAGGCGAGCGTGGCCGGCTCATCCATTCAGCCCTCGCGGGTGCCCGGCATCGTCGTGGGCAAGATCAAACAGACGCGGCGCTTGACCCAGCATGAGTTCGCCTTCGTCAAACAGCAAAGTCCGGGCGACATCAAGGTCACGCTTCCCACCGCCAACCAGTTTCCCGCGATCTATTACAAGAAAGGCATCAGCGATAAGGTTTACCCGACTCACTCCGCATTCCTCTGGGACATCGTGCCGATCATCAAAGCGGAGATTCAAGCGCTGGTGAGCGAAGGGGCGCAATACGTGCAGATCGACGCGCCGCGCTATAGCTACTATATCGATCCCAAATGGCGAAACTATGTTAAAACTGAAATGGGACTCGACCCCGACGCCGCGCTCGACGACGCGATCCGCGCCGACAACGCTTGTCTCGAAGGCGCGAAGCGTCCTGCCGTTACCCTCGCGATCCATCTCTGCCGCGGCAACAATCGCAGCCAGTGGTACGCCGAAGGCGGCTACGACGCCATCGCCGAGAAATTATTCGGCCAATTGCAAGTTGATGCGTTTCTGCTTGAATACGAATCGGAGCGCGCCGGCAGCTTCGAGCCTCTGCGCTTCGTGCCGCGCGGCAAGACCGTGGTGTTGGGCCTGGTAAGCAGCAAGCTACCGGCGATGGAATCCCAAGACCAGCTTGCCAAGCGCATCGACGAAGCGACCAAGTACGTGCCGCTGGAAAATCTCGCGCTCAGCCCGCAATGCGGCTTCGCCTCGACGATGGAAGGCAACCTGCTCACCGACGAGGAGCAGTGGCGAAAGCTCAAACTGATCGTTGACACCGCCGTGAAGGTTTGGGGGCGAGCGTAGGGCCGTGACGATACTGCCGAGCCCTTGCTTATTGCTCGAAACTGCCATATCAACAAGGTTCCCCCAAGAAGAGAATTTGAGCATTCGGCGGCCGGAATCTTTAGCTACCCGACAAAGATGCATGAACGCCGAATGCGTCCGCATGACCCTCACGGCATAAACTTAAATGAATACCTTTAACCGCTTCTACCGCAAACACAGTAAGGCTTCCTCGCACGAGTTCCTTGATACTGCCGATACCGGGTTGCAGGAGCGCTCCGGTGAAAACGGCTGGGACTTTCCTCAACCGCTGGACCATGCAAATCAGTTTGACGGGCTGTCCGAGGCGGAAGAGCCCGAGTCTGACATCGAGGTCGAGACCCCAGGAAAGAGCGCGGATTCCGTCTTCTCATATCTAAGCGCGATAGGGCCCATAGGCGTTCTCAGCCGCGAAGAAGAGAGCGAGCTTGCCAAAAGCATCGCGGAAGGTGAGGCGCAGATCGCCGCTGAGGCATTGTCTTCCCTGGTCGCGCTCCATCGGGTGCTCGATGTCGGGAAGAAGGTCGCCAGCGGCCTTATTGATGCGCGCGATGTCATCGACGAGCCAAAGCAAGCCTCCGGGAATCCAGCGAGCGACGGCAAGGTCACTCAAATTCGTTTCCGAAAGGGATTGGCTAAGCTTAAATATCTGGCGCGCCGGTACGAACGCACAACCGGACAACTCGACCATCGGATGAGTGCGATCAAACGCGACAAACTGGATCGTAATTTGATGCGCCAGAGGCAGAAGATTGCCCTATCGCTACAAAGGCTTGAGCTGAACCGCACTCAGATTGCAGAAATCGTCGACAGCCACAAACGAATCTACGAAAACCTCCAGAAAGTGGAGCAGGAAACCGGAGGAAGAGCGAAGCAACGAGCGCTGCACACCATTGAAGCCCAAATGGGAATTCCCGCCGCGGAAATACGGCGGCTGGTGGCGAGCACTAACAACAAACAGGCGAACGTCGCCCTGGCCAAAAAGCGTTTCATCGAGGCCAACTTGCGCCTCGTCGTCGTAATCGCAAAGCACTATTGCGGCAGGGGCCTTCAGTTTCTCGATCTCATCCAGGAAGGAAACATCGGTCTGATGAGGGCGGTGGAGAAATTCGACCACCGGCTGGGTTTTAGGTTTTCGACCTATGCGAGCTGGTGGATACGCCAAGCCGTGACTCGGTCTCTCGCCGACCAATCGCGGACCATCCGCATCCCGGTTCACATGGTCGAGATGGCAAGGAAATTCACTGCGGCGGAACATAGCCTCGTCAGGAATCTCGGCCACCAGCCGACCCTGGAGGAAATAGCTACAGAAACGGCGCTACCCCTGAAAGCAGTCGGGGCGGTGCGCCAACTGGTAAAGGAACCAGTTTCGCTGGAAGCGCCCATGGGCGAGGACGGAGAAGCTTCTCTCGCTGATCTAATCGCGGACCATCACGCTCCCGACCCTGAGGCCGCGACCATTTCTCTGGACTTTCAGCGCGAGACACAACGCATATTGACGACTCTCAGCCCGCGGGAGGAAAAAATCATCCGCATGCGCTTTGGAATTGGCGAAAAAGCTGAATACACGTTGGAAGAAACCGGGAAAGTATTCGGCGTCACCAGAGAAAGAATTCGCCAACTTGAGGAGATGGCACTGAAAAAGCTCCGCCATCCGAGGCGCGGCTTTGCAAAGGCTTCCGAATAGGGTCAGTTGCTCTCTCTCTGGTTAGTTTGGAAGAAGAAAATTACCAGCCATCACGTCCGCCCCCTCGATTTCCTCAACTTCCGCCGTTACTATTGAGATTGGCCATCGTGACCTCATTCACGGAGAGCGCTGTGCCCAGGAGTAATGGATGAGTAGCTTGCGCCCGGCCGGCATGGTAGAAATAGACATCCGCTCGATTGAGGAGAAATCGTGAAGAGACATTTGGGCGTCGTAGCCGTTGCTTTGATATTTGTATCGTTTCTTATCGCCGTGATTGGACGAGTCAGGGCTGCCGAAACCTCCAAGCCCGCAGGGCAGCAGTCTGGCAAGGTTTTGGAGGTTCTCCATGCGGGTAGCTACACCTATGTGCACTTAGATACCGGCAAGGAAAAGGTGTGGCTCGCCGGGCCGACGTCGCAAGTTAAGCCGGGTGAGAGGGTAGTCTTCGTACCGGCTATGCCGATGACGGGCTTCGAAAGCAAAACGCTAAGGCGAACCTTTGATCTGGTTTATTTCGTCGGCAGCATCGACCGCGAGGGCGCCGAACCGGTAAAAGGCGCACTTCCTCCGGGACACCCGCAAGCCGCGCCGGGCGCAGGCGGCACGGTTACAGCCAAAATGGATTTTTCAAAGATAACCAAGCCTGCCGGGGGCAAAACCGTCGCAGAGATCATCCAAGAAAAAAAACAGCTTTCCGGGAAGAAAATCACGGTGCGGGGCAAGGTGGTCAAGTTTTCGGCCGAAATCATGGGCAAGAACTGGATTCATCTTAACGACGGCACGGTGAAGGAGGGCGGTGAGGATCTTACTATTACGACCAAAGCAGAGGCCAAGGTCGGCGACACGGTACTGGTCCGAGGCGTAGTTGTGACGGAGAAAGATTTAGGCTCCGGCTATCACTACGCGGTCATCATCGAAGATGCCCAGGTCACGGTCGAATAACCCGCTGCAGACCTAAAGATTAGGATGGGATAATTCACCCCTGCCCTGATTTGTTTTCACGAACGAGTCGACGGCAACTTGGTTCGTTCACGCGGTTCCACAAAAAAAAGGGCGCAACCCGACCTGTTGCGCCCCTTTGGGTTAGTTTAGAACGAGGAAACTACCAGCGATCGCGGCCGCCGCCTCGATTTCCTCGTCCCCCGCCGCCGTTGCTATCACGGCTGGCCATCGGCTTGGCCTCATTCACCGTTAGCGAGCGCCCTTCGAATTGGGTCCCGTTCAACGCGCTGATGGCCGATTGGGCTTCGTTCCCGGAACTCATCTCGACGAAGCCGAAGCCGCGCGACTGCCCGGTAAACTTATCCGAGATCACTTTGGCGGACGTAACGGTCCCGTGCGCCTGGAACATTTCCTCCAGTTTCCCGTCGGTAACTGAGTAGGGCAAGCCGCCCACATATAACTTATTATTCATGTTCTCCTCCTATAAGAGAATGTTGCTGTCTCTATCCCTGGGAACTTGACCGCTAATGGAAGCAGAACATGAGGAACCGGGAAACGGAAACCACGCCCTGGTCGGATTGTCCTTTAGATATCTTTTCGCTAGGTGAGACTGACGGGGCCTTCAACCTCTGTCTTTTCCTCTTTCAGAAGACCCTTTACTGAAGTAGGTAGTTTCACTGTACGTGGCTTGCCTTCCCATGTCAACCGTCGCGGGCCTTTTTCCGAGCGGCAAGCTTTTTTGTTTGCCGCTTTCGTTGCCGCAAGCACACCGCAGCCCCGCCCTTGCCCGATGGTTCATCGACGGCCTGGCAGGCCATGCAGGACGGGCAAATCCATCCGCCGCATTGGCAGCGGCCTGCCGCCTTGTTCTCAACGCCGGGCTTGCTGTTATAGGAATAACCGCAACGAGGGCAGACAACCTTGAGCGCTTGCTCCACAATCTCCAGATCCTCGGCCGGCGCGATGCGCCGCATGGCCTCGCCCGCCACCATGACCCGATATTGAAAAAGCTGTTTGCTGCTGGGCATATCCAACGATGCGCCCGCTACTGTAAAGCAGCTCTTGATCCCGGTGGTGCCATCGATACGCCCTTCGTACCCTGCCGTTCTGTGCCGAATGAGAGTCCCGTCTTGCAACCTAATTTCTTCCGGTGTTTTTGACATGTCACCCTCCAAAAGCCGAATAAAAAAGCCTCCGGCTCGTTTAAAGCTCAGAGGCTTTGTAAGATAATCGAGAACCAAGCTCTAAAGCAACTTTGATATTATCACTCTTGGTCCCGGTTCAACAACCCTCCGTAGCCTTGGTCAAGGAGGGTCAATCAAAACCTCCAAGCGGAAAAAGCTAACGTGGCGGGCTCCGCCCTGCTACCAGGTTGCTGAAAAACTCGGTTGCAGGCTGCTCAAAAAGATCTCAGAGGCGAGGCGCGAAAGTTCGCTAAGGGCTAAGGGCATGGCGTAAAGCGTTCTCCTTTTACTCTTTACTCTTTACTCTTTGCTCTTTGCTCTTTGCCCCTTGCGCTTTGCAAGCTGGTACGATGTAGCGAGGCGATTGAGCGCAACGAAGCATATGAGTTTTTTTCAGCAGCCTGCTAGGGAACGTAGATGTGGACGGAATCCTCGTCCATATTGTTACCGCGCGTGATCAGACCGACGATGCTACGGACGTTGCGGCTGACATCTACTATATCACCGCTAGGAAATCCATTTTTGACAAATCTGCCGATGACTCTGTCCTCTCCCAGGGTCACGATCTGAAGATATTCCCCATTGTCCTGCTTGAAGTACCGCTCGGTGCCGGGAGCCGGGGTATCCAATTGGGATTGGAGTTTTGTCGAAATCTTGATCCCAACGAACAATCGCTTATTCAACTCCGCCATGCCAATTCTCCCTTTTTCTTTTTCACTATCATAGCTGTCCTGAAACAACCATAGCGAGGGGGGCACATCATTCCCTTTGCCGGGAATACAGAGTTTATAGAACCTCTCGATTAAAACCCAGTGCTTCACCTTCTGGTGAAGCCTTTCGACAAGTCTTTGGAACAGGCTCTAAAACATGAGTGGCATTTTCTCGGCAGAATCCTTTGCTCGCTTCTAATTCTCAACTCGGCAGTTTTAGTTTGAGCAGCCGTCGCGCGTTCCCCTCGTATATTTTGGCTTTCTCCTCCGGCGAGGCGCGCATCTGCTCGATGCACCGGATCGTCTCGCGGATGAAACCCGGCCCCTTCTCCGGATCGAACGGCATGTCGGTACCGAACAAAAGCCGATCGGCCCCGAAGAACGCCAGGCCGCATTCCGTCGCCGCCAGCGCGCCGAACAGCGCAGTGTCGCCGTAAAACATCCGAAAGTAATCGAGCGGCCGGCGCCGCAAGCGACCGAGCGCCAGCGCGTCATCGGCGTCCTCGGTTCTGCTGCCGAGCTGATCCAGGCCGGAGCCGGCGCGGCCCTCGAAGTAGGGCAGCATCGCGCCGAGATGATGGGAGATGATCTTCAGGTTCGGATGCCGATCGAAGATGCCGGAGAAGACGAGACGGCCCATGGCGATGGTGGTCTCATAAGGCCAGCCGAACACCCACCAGAGATCGTAGCGCGACCGCTTCTCGGTCTGATAGTCGGAGAAATTGGGACTGCGCGCCGGGTGCAGCCAGATCGGCAAATCCAATTCCGCCATCCGGGCGAACAGCGGTTGGAACTCAGGCTCATCGAGGGGCCGTCCGTTGACGTTGGAAAAGATCTGAATGCCGGTGGCGCCAAGCTCGGTGTTCGCGCGGTCGATTTCCTTCAGGGCCGCCTCAGGATTGTTCATCGCGATGGAGGCGACGAAACCGGGGAAGCGGGCGGGATATTTCTCCACCAACTCGGCCATGCCATCGTTAGCCATACGGGCCAGCTCCGGCGTTTGCTTCGCCGTTCCTAATGCCTCGATCGGCGGCGAAGAGAGCGTGAGGACCTGCGCGTAGTCGCCAAAGACGTCCATGATGCGGAAGCGCAGCTCCAGATCGGTGAGCACGGGAATCTGCCGAAAGCGCACCGCCATTTCGATGGCGGGTCCCGATTCGGAAAGAATTCGTTCGGCGAAACGCTTGGGATAGATATGCGGGAAGATATCGATCTTCACTCTTTCACCTCCTGTTAAATACTAACCAGGTCGTTGTTTCAGAAAACGAGTTTAAGAAATCTATCGCGCCAAGCACGCTAAGCTCGCAAAGGCCCCGCCACACCCCCGTTTATTATCAAATTATATCTTGGCGTCCTTTGCGTTCTTTGCGCGAGAAACAATCCTTTCCTATCTGCTTCTCGTCGGCAAAATTCAAATATGTTTGGCTAAGGTTTTCTGGCTTTTGTGTGAAACAGCGATCGGAGTTTGCACCATCGAGGCGCTAAGGGCGCAGAGTTGGAAAAATTCGAATTTCGAAATTCGAATTGCGAAATTTTTCTCTGCGATCTCTGCGTCTCTGTGGTGAATATTTCTTCACAGGAAACCCAGAAGAACCCCTATCAAATCCGAATGCCGATCAGATAGCCCTCTCGAATCGCGTTGTGCATGGAGCGCGGCTTCACCGCATCGCCGATGACGTAAAGCTCGTCGCAGACAAATTCGAGATCGGTAAGCAGTTGCTGGCGCGGGCTGCGGGGAAGAGCGAGAATCACCGTGTCGGCGGACACCAGCCGCTCCACGCCCTGCGGGTCTACCGCCAGCACTCCCGCTTCGGTAATTTCCTTGGCGTGGGTGTTGAGCAACGTTTGGATTTGCAACTCCTTGACCCAGGCGGCGTGGCGCCATTTGAAGGTCGCGATCACGTCCTCGCCGAGCCTCTTGCCCGCTTCCATCAGAGTCACCTGCTTGCCGCGCGAGGCAAGATACTCGGCGGCCACCAGCCCGATCCTATCGCCGCCGACAACCACCACGCGCTCCCCGCAGGGGGAACCTTCTTCTAAAATGTCGTGGGCAATCACCACGTGGTTTCGCTCGATGCCGGGAATGGAAACATTCTCGATCTCCGAGCCGGAAGCAACGACGCTTACGTCGGGAGCGATTTGGGCGCAGAGTTTCGGCGTCGCTTCGGTGCCGAGCCGCACGTCGACCTGCCATTTCTTGAGCATGGCTTCGTAGTAGCGCACCAGATCCTGGAAAATATGGCCGCCGCCGATCTCTTTTGAAGCCGGGATCAACTGCCCGCCCAAGCGCTCGCTCTTCTCGCACAGGACCACGAAGTGGCCGCGTTGCGCCGCGGTAAACGCGCATTCCAGCCCGCCGGGACCGCCGCCGATGATCAGCACTTTCTTGTGCATCCGCGCCGGGCGCATTTCGTATTCGGGCTCGACCTCATGACCGAGCCGCGGGTTGACCGCGCAGATGTAGGGAAGGTTGCGAAACATCCGCGAGAGACAGAGCAGCCCGCCGACGCAGGGGCGGATCTCATCGAGGCGATCCTCCGCCACCTTGTGCAACAACTCAGGGTCCGCCAGAAAAGGCCGGCAAACCTCCCAGAGCCCGAAGGCATTTCGCGCTAGGGCTTGTTCCGCCTTGACCGGGTCGCAAAAGCGCGGGCCAAAGGCCACCGGTATTTTCACCGCTCGCGAGGCGTTCTCCGCCAGCGGTAGCCACTGGTCGTCGTGCACGTCCCGCCCCAACGCTCCGCGCGTCGATTCATGCCAGCCCACTACGATGCTGATGCAGTCGGCGCCGGCCTGTTCCGCCATTTTCATGAACTCGATGCACTCGGCCGGGCTATTGCCGCCATGCTCATCCATGAGTTCGTCGCCGTTCAGGCGGATAATCAGGAGCTTGTCTTTGCCGATCTGCTCGCGGATCGCGCTCAAGAGTTCCACCATGAAGCGGCCGCGATTTTCCAGCGAGCCGCCGTATTCGTCGGTGCGCCGGTTGGTGAACGGCGACAGGAAATTTGCCAACAGGTAGCCCATGAACGCCGTAATTTCTACGCCGTCAAAGTCCGCTTCCACGGCGCGCCGGCTCGCCTCGAAATGATCTCGAATCGAACGGCGGATATGCTCGCGGCTGATCTGGCGCGGCGAACGGAAGTGTCGCAAAGTTTGCGGCACATCGGAAGGCTGGACGCAGTGGTCCAGGTCGATTCCACCGTAGCGGCCGGCGTGGAGAATCTGTTGGATCGCAATCGCTCCCGCGCCGTGAATCATCTCGGCGACCCTGCGAAAGCCGGGAATAAACTTGTCGTCGGCGATGCTCAACTGGCGGTAGTAGGCCTTGCCCGCCCCTTCCGGGTCGGGATAGGCTCCCTGGTTCGTGATCATGCCCGCTCCCGTGCTGGCGATCACTTCCATGCGGGCGTATTCCCGATCGGTGATGGAGCCGTCCCGGGCGTTGAAGTTTGACACCGAACAGGCCGCGTATTTCACTCGGTTGCGACTGGTAAGACTGCCAACCTGCACGGCGCTAAAAATGTTTGGATACTTGGCGATTCCGGGGCACGCTTCACCCATCGTCGGAACTCCTTCTGTCAGGCGCTTACCTTGGAAATGTTGAACAGAACGACTCCAGGAAAATTTATCTCGCCAAGGCACCACCAAAAGAAAATCCGAAATCCGAATATCGAAAGAAGCCCCGCGGACCGAAACAAACCGTAAGACTTAAATCCCAATTACGAAATCCGAAAGGAGCTTGTTTGGAACATTGTAAATTTTGATCATTTGGATTTGTTTCGAATTTCGGATTTCGAGTTTTGAGTTTTTTATCTGCGTCTCATTCCTTGGCACCCTTGTCGCTCTAGCCGCGTCGCACTCGCAAAATATTTGCAATCGTTTTTGCCACCTTCTCCCGAACCGCCGTCGGAACGCCGATTCTTTTAAACCTCTCCCGCTGCGCGATCGGTACCGTGGCGTCGAGGCCCGCCTTGGTGGTGAAATCTCCCGCCTTCTTTGACGGGTCGATGCTGCGCGCCGGCAAGTTCGGCACGATGACGAGGTCGTTGTCCGCCTGAAAGCGGGTCGCAATCGCCCATTCGATATCCTGCGCGTCATGGACGCTGACGTCGTCATCGACCACCACGGCGTGCTTGATGTAGGAGACGCCGGAGAGCAGAAAATAAAGCAGTTGCCGCGCTTCACCGTCATGTTTCTTGCGCAGCGAGACCGCGACGTGGGTGCGGTTGCTCGATTGATTGATGGCGAGATCCCGCACCGAAAAGCCCCTGCCGCGAAGCATTCTTAACATCTCCGCCTCACCTGCCGGGCCGCCAAGGAGCGCGACTTCCTGCACCGTGGGATGCAGGGCCTGAAGAATCGGCTCCTTTCGGCGGCTGATGCCCGTCACCTCGATCACGCAGCTATCGTCGGAAAAATAATAGCCGGAGGTTTCGCCGAACGGTCCTTCCCTTTCGCGCATGTTCGGCAGGACTCTTCCTTCGATGACCAACTCCGCATGCGCCGGGACCTCGCAATCGACGGTTGCGCATCGTACCATTTCTACGGCGCTCCCAAGGAGGCTGCTCGCAATCGCCAGCTTATCCTCGTTCGGCGAGGTCACCACCGAGGCAAGCAAAAGGACAGGATGGACTCCTAAGGCGATGGCGACGTCGAGAGGTTTGCCTTCTCGTTCCGCCTCAGCGGCGAAGGCGGCGATCGGCGGGTTGGAAAGATGGACGCCCATCTTTCTTTTTCCCTTGATCTGCAAGCGGTGCAGTCCCATGCTTCTGAGACCGGTGGAAGGGCTTTGGGCAATCAGAATGCCGCAGGCGATGTAAGGCCCGCCGTCGCCCTCATGATAGGTCGGTATCGGCAGCGCGGTAAGATCGATCTTTTTTTCCTCTCGGACGATCACCTGCTTGACCGGCCCGCTTCCGACTCTCCTGGGCTCGATTTTGCGGGCGCGCCGCTTGAGAAACGTTTCCAGGAGCTTCTCTTCGTCTTGAACGCCGAAGGCCAACGCCAATCGTTTTTCTGTGCCGATGAGATTACCGGCGATTTGCATGGCATGGGCTTTTATGTTTTTAAAGAGCAACGCCGGTCCGCGGATCGTATCGAATTGCTTCAGGTACTCGGAGAGCTCGAAGCGGAGATCCACTTCTTCTTCTATGGAAAGCAGCTCGCCACGATCCTGCAAGACGTGCAGAAATTGCCTGAGATCATTGACGGCCATGAACTACCCTTTACGCTTCCCTCGCTCAGTTCCCCTTGCAAACTCTTGTCCAACCGGATGCACTCGCAACCAACCACGCTACGGCCTTCCAATCGCTTTTAATTCACGGCAAAAGACAGAATCTCTGATCAGCCGCATGGATGCTTTCCTCCGAAATCGGAAAATCACAAGGAAAATTCTAGAAGATAGGAAAAGAGGTGCGAGACCAAATAGCGCGTCGGCTCCTGAATTTTCGGAAGATCGGGTCGCCGCTAGGATTCTTGCGGAAAAACATCGCTGCCGCGGTGGCAAGCACTCATCCCCGTTGTGCGCCGACCTTGGTACGAGCTTTGCTCAAAAAGTTTCAACCCCTTTCAACTTGAGATTACGGGCGGAGCGTGCTGGCGCCAGGTATTGCGATTTCTCCACACGGTTTCCAATCACTAGACCACAAGATTTGGCAGGGGCTCTCACGGTAAAACAGGAGCGTTTATGAAAGAGACGCAAGATCTTCGAAGTTTCATCGGTCGCTTGGAGTCGATGGGAGAGATAAAAACAATCGAGGGCGCGGATTGGAATTTGGAAATCGGCGGCCTGACCGAACTTCTTTCAGAAAAACGCGGGCCGGCACTGCTGTTCGATCGAATCAAGGACTATCCTCCGGGCTTTCGCGTTCTCACCAATCCCTTGGCATCCCAGACGCGTCTCGCATCGGTCCTCGGCCTGGATAACCATCTTCGCGGCCTCGAGCTTTTGAACGGCTGGCGCATGAAGCTCAGGGACTTTAAGCCTATGCCGGTCGCCCTTGCGGAAGGCGGGCCGGTTTTCGAAAACACGATGGCCGACGGAGAGATCGATCTCTTTCGCTTTCCTGCGCCGATTTGGCATGACCTGGATGGCGGCCGCTACATCGGCACCGGCTGTTGCGTGGTGACCAAAGACCCGGAGTCCGGCCACATCAATGTCGGCACCTACCGCTGCCAAGTGCAGGGAAAAAACCAGATTACGGTAAAAATGGACAAGGGCAAACATGGCCGCATCGCCCAGGAAAAATACCATCAGGCGGGCCGGGCTTGCCCGGTGGTGATTTCTCTGGGAGGAGACCCATGGCTGTTTTTGGCTGCGAGCTTGCCTTTATCCCTCGACACTTCCGAGTACGAGTTCACCGGCTGGCTCCAAGGCGCGCCGTTTCTGGTCGTTCCCGGCCCGATCACCGGGCTGCCGATTCCGGCCACCGCGGAAATTGTCATCGAGGGAGAGATTCCACCCTACGGGCCGGAAAAACTTCCGCAGGAAGGACCTTTCGGTGAATGGCCCGGCTATTATACGAACACCACGGTGGGGGAAGTGCCGATCATGGAAGTCGCCAGGGTTTACTATCGCAACGATCCAATCCTGCTCGGCGTTCCGACGCTTAAATCGCCCAACCAACATCTTCCGATTCCTCTCAGCGCCGCGAGTCTTTGGGATCAACTGGAGAAGGCGGGAATTCCCGAGGTCAAGGGAGTGTGGGGCTTCGTCTACGGCTCGACCGGGCCGTTTACCGTCGTCGCCATTCGCCAGCGCTATGCGGGACACGCCAAGCAGACGGCTCTGGTGGCATGCGGGGCCAAGGCCGGTGTCGTGGGCGGGAAATTCGTCGTCGTGGTGGATGATGATGTGGACATTACCGATTTGCAGGACGTGATCTGGGCGATGTCCACTCGCTGCAACGTGCGTGAAGCAGTGGATATTGTAAAGGGGGTTTGGACGACGCCGGTGGAGCCCGCGGTGCGTCCGTCTTCCCGATCGCTGCGCGGCAACACGATGGATCGCGTTCTCATCGATGCTTGCCGTCCTTATCAGTGGCTGGACGAGTTCCCTCCCGTGAATGCCTTCAGCAAAGAATACAAGCGACGACTTGAAGAGAAATGGCAGGTATGATCACCAAGAACAAAAAATCGAAGCACGAAATCCGAAACAAATTCAAATGACCAGAACAAATCAATGTTCCAAACAATGCTGATTCGGGTTCTAAGTTTTGGATTTTCCGGGTTTGGAATTTATTTTGATCCGGTTTGTTTCGAGTTTTGTGCTTCGGATTTCGGATTTGTTTCGATGGTTGCTTGGCGCGATAAAATTTCTTGCGGTCATTTTGTTCAACAATTCTGAGGTAAGAATTTAACGACGATTGTTACGGTTCAAATCCGATGCCCACCTCTAATCGCTTGCAAAGTGTAATCGGCGCGCCCGTCCCGCGCGCCGAAGGGCCGGACAAGGTTGCGGGCCGCACGATTTACGCCGCGGACATCGATATTCCGGGGCTCCTCTGGGGCAAGGTCTTGCGCAGCCCTCATGCCCATGCCCGCATCCGCCAGATCGACGCATCAAAGGCGCTCCGCCAACCGGGCGTGCGCGCCGTCATCACGGGCAAGGACATTCCAGGACATCTGATGGGCAAAATGATCCGCGACATGCCGGTGCTCTGCTGGGATGTCGTGCGCTTTGCCGGTGACAGGGTCGCGGCGGTGGCCGCCGACACGCCCGAAGCGGCCGAGGACTCATTGAGCTTCATCGACGTTGACTACGAGGAGTTGCCGGCGGTCTTCGATCCTCTCGAAGCGATGGCCGAGAGCGCCCCGCTTATCCATGAGAACGTCGCAGCGTATGACGGCGGTCCCAAAGACAAACTCGCCCTCGATCTGCGCAACGGACTGACGAGGCTCGCCTGGCGCAAAGGCGACGTCGAGCGGGGTTTTCGCGAAGCGGATTTGGTTCTTGAGCACAGCTTTCGCATTCCTGCGCGCCATCAGGGTTACATCGAGCCGCACGCCGGCGTGGTCGAGATCGACGGCGACGGCCGCGTGCAAATCTGGGCGTCAGTGAAAAACCCCTTCGGGATTCGCACTCAGGTGGCCAAAGCGACCGGAGTCTCGGAAGAGAAGATCCGCGTCAATGTGGTCAACGTCGGCGGCGAATTCGGCGGCAAGGGCGACGCTTTCGATCTGCCGATCGCCTACTTTCTTGCGCGCCAGTCGGGCCGCCCAGTAAAGATCGTCATGAACTTTGCCGAGGAGTTGATAGCGAGTAACCCGGCCCATCCGACCGTCGTCACCATTCGCAGCGGCGTGAAGCGAGACGGGCGCATCATGGCGCGTCGTCTGCGAGCGGTCCACGCCAGCGGCGGCTACGGCGCGCTCAAGTCCAACGCCACACTCGCCACCTGGCATTACGCAGGCGGGCTCTATCGCGTTGACAACGCCGAGATCGAGTATCTGCAAATTTACACCAACACCGTTCCCGGCGGCTATTTTCGCAGTCCCGGGTCCGTCCAGACGTTCTTCGCATTGGAGTCCCACACCGACATCATTGCTCGAGAGCTGGGCATCGAGCCCGCCGAGTTCCGCTTGCGCAATCTCATCGGCGCAGGCGAGACGGACGCCGTGGGCAAGCGGCTGCAACATGTGCCGTCGCGCGAGGTTCTCAAGGCGGCGCTGGACGCGGCGGGTTGGAAGAAGCGGAAGCCCCGTCCCGGCTGGGGCCGCGGCGTGGCACTTTACGGGCGTCACATAGGCGGCGACGACACCGGCGTTATTCTCAGTGTCGAGGCCGACGGCGCGTTTACGGTGACCAGTCCGACCGTCGATCAAGGCGCCGGCACCCACACGATCCTGCAACAAATCGTCGCTGATGAACTGAAGGTTCCCATCGAGCAGGTGCGCGTGGTCGCCGGCGACACCGACGTTGCGCCGCGCGACAGCGGCGCCAGGGCGAGCCGCGTAACTTATGTCGCCAGCCGCGCCGCTGTTCGGGCATGCAGCGAGCTGCGCGAGCAGTTGCTGGCCCAGGCCGCGCGGGTGTTGGAATGTCCGTCGGCGGATGTGGCATGGGACAACGGCAAATTTTTCTTGCGCGAAGATCCGAGCGAGCAAGTTCCGTTTCGGAGAGTTCTTGCTAACACCGGCGGCCGGCTTAGCGTCACGATCAATGAGATGGCGCCCTATCCTGAAGATGTCAGCTACGTATGCGCGCAAGTCGCCGAGGTCCGCGTCGATCCGGAGACCGGCGAGATGCGGCTTCATCGCTTCGTCACCGCCCACGATGTCGGCACGATCATAAATCCGGTCATGCATCAAGGCCAGATCGACGGCGGCGTCGTCATGGGCGTGGGGCAAGCGCTCACGGAAGAGCTGGTCATGGAGAACGGCAAGGTTACCAACTTGAGCCTCGGAGATTACAAGCTCCCCACGGTGGGCGACATCCCCGAGTTAAAGACCGTGCTTGTGCACTCCGGCGGCGGCGTGGCGCCCTACGAAGGCAAGGCGATCGGCGAATTCGCCAACAACAGTCCGCCGGCTGCGATTGCCAACGCCGTCGCCGATGCGGTGGGGGCGCGTCTGTTCGAGCTGCCGATCAGCGCCGAGAAGATTTATCACGCTCTGAAGAAAATATCCTCAACTCGGTAGTTGAAAAGGACCAACTAATTGTCTAGGCACTCGTTTTGCCGTCGATTGGTGGCGAGCGAGTCATCCGGAGTATATCACCACGAAGGACACGAAGAGCACGAAGTTTAAGAACAAAATTTCCGAAACCTTCGTGTCCGGAGCGTGCCCTGAGTTCAGTCGAAGGGTGATCTTCGTGGTGATAAAGGGTATTGTCTAAACGATAGCAAGAATCAGCGAACCGTCTTTTAGGAGCGACAGCTATGGGAAAAAATCTGCGCGACTTTCTCCAGCAACTGGAAGATCAGCATCAGTCCGATTTCGTGCCAGTCGAGCGTAAGGTAGCCCCTGCCCGATTTGAGGTTACCGCCCTGCTGCAACATCTGGAAGACATGAAAAAGTTTCCGGCGATGCTCTTTGAAAGACCGCTGAATCTCAATGGCGAGCTTTCCCGCTTCCCGCTGCTGAGCAACCTTTTTGCCACCCGGCGCCGTTGCGCCCTGGCTCTTGGGATGAACCCCGAAGACGCCGGCTTGGCGCTGAGCTTGGAGTACGCTCGGCGGGAGCAGAAGCTTATCGCTCCCGTGACGGTCGCGTACAAAGAAGCCCCCGTCAAAGAAGTCGTCAAGCGGGGCGAGGAGGCCGATCTTTACGAATTCCCCATCGTGCGCCATCACGCCATGGACCCCGCGCCTTACATCGACATGACGCCGGTGATGAAAGACCCGGACAGCGGCTTCTACAATGCGGCGTTTCTCCGCAACATGGTGAAGGGACCGAGACGGCTGGGCATTCACATGTCGCCGCGCCACAACTGGCAGATCCACCGAAAAAACGAGGAGCAAAAGCGTCACACGCCGGTGGCGATTGTCGTCAGTCATCACCCCGCTTTTTATCTCGGTGCGCTCAATGTTTCTCCCTTCGGCGTCGACGATTATTCCCGCATCGGCGCCATCATGGGAGAGCCGCTGCGGCTCACGGCTTCGGAAACCTGGGGAGAGGATTTCTTGGTGCCGGCGGACGCGGAGATCGTCATCGAGGGGCATGTGCTTGCCGATGTCAGGGAGGTCGAAGCGCCGTTCGGCGAGTTCACCGGCTACTATGGCCCGCAGCGGCTGCGCCCGGTCATCGAGGTGACGGCGATCACGCACCGGCGCAACGCCATCTTCCAACATATCTTCGTCGGTCACCGCGACAACTGGGTGCTGGGCGGAATTCCCAAAGAGGGAAGCCTGTTCAATTTGATACGCGGCATCGTGCCGACCGTGCAGGCGGTCCACTTCCCGATCTCCGGCTGCTGCCGCTTTAATTGCTATGTCTCGGTCGACAAAAAGATCGACGGCGAGACCCGGCAGGCGGCGCTGGCCGCCCTGGCCGGTTGCGACTTTGTCAAACATGTGGTGGTGGTGGATAAAGATATCGATGTCTACAACGAGGAACAGGTGATGTGGGCGATGGCCACGCGGGTTCAGGCGGATCAGGACATCGACATCATCAAGAACGCCAAGGGGAACACGCTGGACCCGTCTCAGACCGACGATATCATGACCGCCAAGATGATCATCGATGCGACCTTGCCGGTGCAGAAACCATTTGCCTCCCGCGTGCAGGTACCGAAAGAGGCGCTGAGTAAAACCAAGCTGCAAGATTTTCTCACGCCTGAGGAGCTTGACCGGGTGCGGACCAACTGAACGGAGGAAGAGAATCGTTATGGCAAAAATCTTCTGGGTGACCTGTCCAAAATGCCAAGGGGAATTTTATTGTCACTCGCAAGAGCTGAGGCACAAGGGCATCCCGCTTCTCTGCCCTTATTGCAACCATCGCTTTCAAGATGACGAGAGCCCAAAGATCGTGGAGTAGAACTAGCCATAAGATGAAGAAGAGATCGGAGAAATTGTGTCTCGCGCAAAGGCGCGAAGAACAAAAAATTCGAAGCACGAAATCCGAAATTCGAAACAATTTCAAATGACCAAAATTCCAAACAAGCTTCCTTCGGATTCGGTGTTTTGGATTTTCCCGGTTTGAGAGTTATTTGTCTCTGAGTTTGTTTCGGATTTCGATATTCGAAATTCGGATTTGCTTTCGGCGGCGCCTTGGCGGGATAAATTTTCCTAGAGTTGTTCTGTTCAACATTTTAAGGTGAGAATCTAAGGATGAAGGGAGGACTGACGTATGACTCGTATTCTAATCATAACCGGGGATGGTTCCACTCCTGATCTGGATTATGCGGTTTTCCGCATGCGCGAAGAAGGCTTCGAGGTAACCATCGCTGCGCCTAAAAAGAAGCGCCTGCATGTTGTCATTCATCAACAGGAGCCGGGCTGGGACACCTACGTTGAGAGGCCGTGGTACGCGATGGACGCCGATGCTTCGTTCGACGAGATCGACCCCTCCACATTCGATGGTCTGCTGCTCCCCGGAGGTCGGGCGCCGGAGCATATCCGGAATATCGATCGCTGCGTCGAACTTGTCCGTCATTTCGTTGAAACCAACAAGCCCATCGGAGCGATCTGTCGCGGCCCCCTTGTTTTGCTTGAGGCAGGGGTGAAAGGGAGGCGATTGACCGGCAACAGCCTTATCAAGCCTCGCGTCGCTATGCGCGGAGCCATTTACGTCGAGTCGCGCGGTGAAGCCGTTGTAGACGGGAATATTGTGACGGTGATCGGGAGACCTTATCACCATGTATGGATACGAGCGTTCCTATCTCTGCTGAGAGGGACGCCGGTTTACACGGTGAAAGAAACGCTTCACAGCGCTCGCATACTGATGATCATCGAGGAGTCGACCAGCTCCGGTCATCACGACTACGCCTATTACCGCATGCTGGAAGAAGGCTATGATGTCACCGTCGCCGCGCCGGTGAAGAAGCCCCTCAGAACCGTCGTTCACATGCCGTTTGGCCTGGATGGCACCTGGGATACTTTTCAGGAGTTGCCGGGATTTATCATCGAGCCGGACGCCGCTCTGGCTGAGATCGATCCGTCCGCGTTCGCCGCTCTCATCATACCCGGAGGGCGTGGCCCGGAGCATCTGCGAGTCGATAATCGTTGTCTCGACATCGTGCGCCATTTCCTTCAGACCGACAAGCCAATGGCATTCATCTGTCACAGCCCGCAAATTCTAACCGAAGCCCTGGCATCGTTGGGAATCAAAGGGAAACGATTGACCGCCATACATCATTCGGTGAAGGCGGACGTCATCGCGGCAGGATGCATCTGGGTACAAACACGTGAAGCGGTCGTAGACGGAAATATTGTAACAGCGGGGAGGAGACCTGATTACGACGTCTGGATGCGGGCATTCGTAAACTTGCTGAACGAGCGGGGTATTGGCGAATCATCATCAAGATTGGCGAGCCGGCCGTCCAAAAAGCCCGACGGGGACCGTGAGAATTTGAGTTCGTCCGTCTGAGGGGGATCGAAGGATGAGCAACGTAGAAGGGGCGCGATAAATTTTCTTGAAGTCGTTATGTTCGATATTTTCAAGGTAAGAATCTTACACTCCGAAGTCTGAGAATTGGTCTCTAACACTTCATGCTCCAAACTGAAGTGACAAAAAATGTTGTCGCGCCAAGCCGCCAAGCTCGCAAAGAAAGAGCCTTGTCATTTCGACCGAAGGGAGAAATCCTTGTTTCGAGCAAAGCGAGAAATCTTCTTCTTAGATCCCTCGCGTTCGCTCGGGATGACGGGCCTCGCCCATCACCTTGGCGCCTTTGCGTCTTGGCGCGAGACACAGTTTTTCCAATCTTCTCTTCATCCCAAAATTTCAAATATGTTTGGCTAGAGTTTAGAGGAGGCAAGCATGGCATTTAGTGACCTGAGAGAATACATCGCCGCTATAGAAAAGTCGGGCGATCTGGTGCGAGTCAAGCGCGAAGTGGACTGGGACATGGAGCTGGGCGCCGTTTGCCGGCGCAACTTCGAGCAGTCCGGTCCGGCGCTCTTGTTTGAAAAGATCAAAGATTATCCTTCGGGGTACGCGATCCTCAATGGCCCCGTGGCAACCTGGCGGCGCGTGGCCATAGCGATGGGTCTGCCGCCCGACACTTCCGTTCGCGAGATTTATGCGGCCTACGAACAGCGGCGCGACAAGAAGATTGCGCCAACGGTGGTCAAATCGGCGCCCTGCCAGGAAACGGTCATGACCGGTTCTGATGTGGACATCTATAAACTGCCGGCGCCGATGGTGCACGATGGCGACGGTGGCCGCTACATTGCCACCTGGGACATCATCGTTACCAAAGACCCGGAGACCGGCTGGACGAACTGGGGCATGTACCGCTTCATGACTCACACGCAGAACATGGTCACCGGCTGGCCGCAGGCAACCAGCCAGCTCGCGCTGATGATGAAAGAGAAATTCCTGCCGCGCAAACAACCGATGCCCATCGCCATCGTCATTGGCTGTGAGTCCCTTTGTCACATGGTGGCGACGGACCCTTACAGGCCGGGGGAGAATGAAGCCGACTACGCCGGCGGACTCAGAGGAGCGGCCGTGGAGTTGGTCCAATGTAAAACGCAGGATCTCACGGTGCCGGCCCACGCCGAGATCGTCATCGAAGGAGAACTGCTGCCCGACCGGATCGCCCTGGATGGACCGTTCGGCGAATATCCGGGTTATCGCAGCGGCACAATGGGCGAAGGCGTGCTCGTCCAGATCACTGGAATCACCCACAGAAAAAATCCCATTCTTACTCTGACCACTTTGGGCATCCCGCCCGACGACAGCTCCATCGCCGCTTCTCTTACGGCCGGGGTCGCCATGAAACGGGGACTCAAGCGCCGCGGCGTTCCGGTCAAAGAGGTCTATGTGCCGCCGGCGGGAGTAACCCACCTGATCGTCGTCAGCGTCGAGCGCGGCGGCAGCAAGGTGGCCCGCCAGGTTCTCGATTTCTTCACCGCTCGCCGGGTGATGGTATCCAAAGTCATCGTTGTGGATAGCGACGTTGATGCCTTCGACATGGACCAGGTGATCCATGCCTTCGCCACCAAGTGTCATCCGGGGCGTGGAATTACGGTGGAGCACTACGAGGGACGCGCCAATGCATTGACGCCATGCTACGACGCCGATGAGCGCCGGCGGCTCAACGGAGCATCGGTGGTCTTCGATGCGACCTGGCCGGACGATTGGGAACCAGAGGGTATTCCGGTAAAGTCTTCGTTCGAGACCACCTATCCGGAAGCGGTCAAGCAGAAAGTTCTGGCGCAGTGGAAAAGCTATGGGTTGGGAGGAAAGCGATGAAAAAAGAATATGTGACCTTTGTGCGCCGGCTCCGCGATCTCACCGAAGGGAAAGAACTCCTGTTTATAAAAGACCTCACCCCTGGGCCGCGAAAATATGACACGAAGTTGGTGCGAGCAACCCTGTCGCGCCAAGCGGACAAGCTCCCTGACGGAGATGTGCTCTGGATACGCTCCGAAACCGGCTATCTTCACTCCGAGCCCTGGACGATGAAAATCATCGAGGAACTACCGCCATACGTGCCGGGACAACCCTGGCAGGATCTCTTCGTCGCCATGAGACAACTCTGATTACTAGCCCGGATCATTCATGCTTCGAGAAAAAACTGTGACACTCTGTCGGTGGAAGGTTAAGCCGACTAACCCATCACGTTCAAAACGTTCAAGTCGTTCAAACAGTTCAAGCCCTCTCCTCTGTCCTCCCCCGCGTCGCGGGGGAGGATGAAGGAGGGGGTTTGAACGATTGGAACTTTTTGAACGAATTGAACGCCAGGCGGAATCAATCTATGCCTCGGCCTGCTCGGCTGACGGATGAGCTTATCAGCGACTATTTGCGTCGAGGAGTATGGCAGCCATTCTCTCTCTCCGACCATTGGGAGAGAAACGCAAAGCGAAATCCCACGGGCGTCGCCGTCAGCGACGGAGCGCGCGCGTTATCGTGGCAACAAGCCAAGCTGTGGACCGACCGGCTGGCTCTGGCTTTGATTCAGCTTGGATTAAAGCGGGACGATCTGCTCGCCATCCAGCTTCCCAACTCTGTGGAGCTGCCGCTCATCAGGGTCGCCTGCGAAAAAGCCGGGATACTTTCGCTGCCGCTACCGCGCACGCTGCGCCAGGCGGAAATGGGTCAATGCCTCGGTTTCACGCAAGCGGCTGCCGTAGTGCTGCCCTGGATCTTTCGGGACTTCGACTACTTCGAGATGATTGGCGAGTTGCGGCAACGACTGCCCCACCTGCGCCACATCTTGATCGCTGGAGATAAGGCGCCTGCCGGCGCGCTTTCGCTGGACGAAATCGTCGGCCATCCCTGGGAAGAGAAAACCGACCCGCCGGTTCTGGAAGCCCGCCGTTATAAGGCCGCGGAAGTTTCGCTCATCAACTCGACCACAGGAAGCACCGGCCCACCCAAGTTTGCCGAGTACACAGCGGCGGCGCGGCTCCTCTACGGTCGCAGTTATGTAGACGTGCTCGGACTAGCGGAGCGCGACGTGCTCGCCGCGCTCTCACCGGCGGCGGGAGGCCCCAATATCCCGGTTTATTTCGCCGCTCCTCAGGTCGGCGCCAAAATAGTTTTGCTGAATCATTTTGGACTCGAGGCGGCATTCGATTTGATTCAACGAGAGCGAGTCACGGTCGCCTGTGTGGTTCCCGCCCTGTTGGCCATGATGGTGCGTTGCCCTAATTACGGTCGCTACGATCTCTCCTCGATACGTTATTGGCTTAGTGTAAGCGCACCCCTGAGTTCGAATCTGGCGCGAGAGGCCGAAGAAAAGCTCGGCGGCATCGTCCTCAACACCTACGGCGCCGTCGATTGGGGCGGCGTGGTATTCACCGCGCCTGAAGATCCTCCCGAAGTCCGCTACTTCACGGTCGGAAGACCCTGGGTTGGAACCGAAGTGCGTCTGGTCGATGACACAGGCCGGATGGTGGCAGCGGGAGAAACGGGCGAGATCCAGGGCCGAGGCCCCAGTTGCTCGACGGGCTACTACGGCCGCCCGGACGGTCGCTCGAATGCTTGGACCTCCGACGGGTGGTTTCCGCTGGGAGACATGGGTCGCTGGGACGAAAAAGGTAATTTGATCATTGTCGGGCGGAAAGATGAGTTGATCATACGCGGCGGGCAAAACATCCAGCCCGCCGAGATCGAGGATCACCTCGTCGCTCATCCGAAGGTAAAGCAAGCAGCCATCGTCGGGATGCCCGACCCGGTCATGGGCCAGAAAGTCTGCGCCTACATCGTCCCTGAAACAACGGACGGGTTAAAACTCGAGGAGATCGTCTCTTTCCTGCGCTCCAGACAACTCGCCGCATACAAGCTGCCAGAGCGTTTAGAGCTAGTCGATAAATTCCCTATGGTCTCCGACACCAAGATCAACAAACGAATCCTGGCAGCCGAGATCGCGGAGAAACTGGAAAGAGGTAATTAATTGGAGTCAGCCACAATAAGAGCGAGCAGGTCGGGGACTCACACAGTGTCGTAATGCAATGACAGAAAATGCAAAACCAGCCCGAGCTTGGCAGGGACGTGGAGAGGCTTGCTCAATTTTTTCAGGTATCGATTCTGCTGAAAAACCTACCGTTCATCCTTCGAGAGTCTCAGGACGAACGGAGGAGCGTGTGAAATCATTGGAGATTTTCCGTTCATGCTGAGCCTCGTCGAAGCATTCATAGGGTTTTTCAGCAGAATCGGTATCCAGGCCCGACCCCGTTTCCGACCCCCTTTCCCAAGCTTCCTTGGCGCGAACCCCTTTTTTGACCCCTTTTTCTTTTTTGGTCCTCGGCAATACCTTTATCAGCTTCGTAGAATGGATTAGAATTTTAGAAAAGATGGACGCCGCCGAGAAACTGCTCGCATTCTAGGTTTCCGCTGACAGTAAACAAAAACCAACACCTTGCCATCAGAGGGTGCCGATGCTGGAAAGATTTATTGAACGCATGCCAAAGGCGGAACTTCATATCCACATCGAAGGTTCCTTAGAACCCGAGCAAATGTTCGAGTTTGCAGGGCGTAACGGCTTAAGGCTTCCATTCAAGTCGGTAGACGAGGCGCGTAAAGCCTATCAGTTTACTGACCTGCAATCATTTCTCCAACTTTATTATCAAGGTGTCCGTGTCCTGGTTCATGAAAGAGATTTCTACGATTTGACCTGGGCATACTTTAGCAAGGCGCACTCTCAGAACCTGCGCCATGTCGAGATGTTTTTTGACCCCCAAGCCCACACCGGTCGAGGCATCGCCTTTGAAACCGTGATCAGCGGAATACATCATGCGATGCTGGATGCCAAGCGACGCGTCGATATTTCGTCAAAGCTAGTGATGTGCTTTCTGCGGGATTTGAGTGAACAGGCCGCTATGGCCATCTTGCAGCAGGCTCTACCATTTAAAGATCGGATTTTTGCGGTAGGTCTGGATTCATCGGAGGTAGGGCATCCGCCAGAAAAATTCAGCAGGGTATTTGACGAGGCGCGCAAGCAGGGATTTCTGACAGTTGCCCATGCCGGTGAAGAAGGCCCACCGGAGTATATCTGGCAAGCGCTGGATAGGCTCAAAGTATCGCGCATCGATCATGGCGTGCGCTGCATTGAAGACCCAGACCTGACAGCACGATTGGCAGCCGCCGGGATACCGTTAACCGTTTGCCCTCTGTCCAACGTCAAGCTCCGAGTATTTGAGTCCATCGAAAAGCATAATCTAAAACAATTACTCGATCGTGGATTGTGTGTGACCATAAACTCTGACGACCCAGCATATTTTGGCGGCTATCTGACGGAAAATTACCTCGCGGTACAAAAAGCGTTGAGCCTGGACCGCAATGACATTTATTGCCTGGCGAGAAATTCGTTCCAGGCCGCTTTTCTCCGCCCAGACGAGAAGCAAATCTTCTTAGACGAACTGGATAACTACCTGTCACAAAACCAAAACGAATAACCCGCAAGGCGACTAACGCTGGGAAATGATGGCGGCGATGATAGCGATTGTTACGCGCTGCGCTCTCCGATCCCTTCGATACGGTAAATATCCGGCAAATAACGATACTGCTCGGCGTAGTCGATCCCGTAACCCACGATGAATCCTTTAGCGATCGTAAAGCCTACGTAGTCTACCGGCACGTCAACCAGCCGCCGTTCTCGCTTATCGATGAGCGTGCAAACTTTGATGGAACGAGGCCCGAGCTCCTTGAGTTTGTTCTGAATCGCCTGGAGAGTGACCCCGGTGTCCTCGATATCCTCAACCAGCAAAAGCTCCCGCCCCGAGACCGGAACCTGAAGCTCTTTGGTGATGGCTACCTGCCCTGAGGTTTGGGTTTGAGAGCCGTAGCTCGCGGCGCCGACAAAGTCGACTTTTACCGGAATAGTCAACTGGCGGATCAGGTCGGCGAGAAACACAAATGCGCCTCGTAGAATACCAATGAGAACTAAATCACTCCCGGTATAATCGGCGCTAATGCGCGCAGCCAACTCCCTGACACGTTGGGCGATCTGGTCCCGGGAATAGAGTAGAACCAGCCGCTCTGATGGGTCCGTCATTCCGCTTTTCCCTTTGCCTACTTGTTTTTGGCTCACGCAAGAGAACAATAAATTTATTTCACCCGGGCATGTAATTCAACGACGGCCCGTTTGAAATGTGGAATTCCGGAATTCCGGGGGAATTCTGGGGGGGGGAATTCCGGGGACAGTATACAGCAATGGGGGGCTTAAGCTGCCTAGTTCAGGCAGTAGCATGAAGAGCAGTCGATCCCTCGACTCGTATTTGGTATTTGGGGTCATATTGGGGGTCACGGATGGTGTCTGGTGTCAGGGATGGTGTCGGGATGGTGTCAGACATTTAATTATTTATCCTTTGCATTCACTATTGCCGTCATGATGACGCTGTTCCGTGGCGAGAAAACCCAGAGTTCATTATCCCGGTGCGCTTTACCATGTAATCTCTCGTGAAAGGAAAAGAGGTCGGGAGTCTTTTCTTGACAGGAAACTTGCTGTGCGGTAGATGCGATGGCTAATGCCACGGCGCCCTCGCTTGTCTACCGGTGGGTTAGCCTACCACGTCTTAAACCGACGTGTGGGCAGATTGCCGTTGTTCGAGAAGCCTACCGACTATGCTGCCTTTGAAAATTTTCTTCATGAAGCCCACAGGCGAACCGCTGTCCGCATCGCTGCATACTATCTGATGCCTAATCACGTGTTATGTGGAGCTCCACATAACACGTGTTGTGTGAAGTTCCGAATTATGTGAAGCGAAGCTCTTTGGTTTGCGGATTGTCTTTCAATTTCTCCCGATTGACTGCACATAATTCGGGCGCTTTGCCAAGTGCATTTAGCCACTGTAAGACGTCCGGCTTGTTCCAGGGCGCCTTCTTGTTAATGGCGGGAGCGTCGGTTTTATCGAGCATCTTGCGCTTCATGTCCATGTCGATCTCCAGATATATGTGCGTGGTGTTAATGTCCACATGGCCGAGCCAGTAACTGACCATATTGATATCGTTTCCCGACCGAAGTAAATGCATCGCGGTGGTATGCCGGATGGTGTGCGGGCTGACGGTTTTGGTCGTAATTGACGGGTAGCGGTGCTGAGCGGCGGCGGTGTATTTGGCGGCGATGTGGCGGATTCCAAAGCGGGTGATAGCAACTCCATTGGCGTTAAGGAACAGGTGCTCGGTTCCGAGCTGTTTGGGAGCGCGTTGCTTGAGGTAAGCCCGCAGTGCGCCGACCGTTTCAGGCCAGAGCGGACAAGCGCGATGTTTTCTGCCCTTGCCCAGAAGGTCCACTTGAGCGGTCCCATCCAGACGCAAATCAGAGAGTTTAAGCTCAACGATCTCACTGACTCGGGCGCCGGTGTTGTAGAGCAACAAAAGCAGTGCCCGGTCACGGATGGCCGTGTGCGAGTTGATCTCTACCGAATCGAGGACGGCCTGCATTTCGTTTTCCTCGAGGTAGTCGACGGTTCTGTGCTCGGTGCGTTTGAGGGGGATAGCGCGGATTTTTTGGCACTGGGCGAGCAACTCGGGTTGCTCTCTGGCGATGAAGCCAAAGAGGCTGTGAATGGCCGCCAACCTGGCGTTGCGTGTTGTGGCAGAGCAACTTCGCACCTCTTGCACATAATCTAAAAAGCCGAGCACGACCTTCTCGGTGATATCTTCGACGGCAAGCTTATCCACCGGCTTTCGCACGGTATCGGCCGCATAACATAGGAGCAGCTTGATGGCGTCTCGGTAGGCCGCAAGGGTATTGGCCGAGAGGCCTTTTTGCACGGGCAGATAGTGGCTGAAAAACCGTTTCATGAAGTTGGCTAATGAATGCGTCATGATCGTTCTCCTTGGGTTTGGACATGCTGCAAGTAATGGCTATGGAACCGACTGCCCACCGCTTCGAGCAACTCGGCCGTAGGATGCAGATAGACATGAGTGGAAGCGATATCGACATGGCCCATATAGGTGGCCAACCACGGTAGCCGCGCGTTCACAGGGGCTCCATCGCGGTACCAGGCCAGTAGCCTGTGAACGGCGAAGGTGTGGCGCAGGTCATGGAGGCGTG
>Ga0326597_10001097_pt1 | contig 44876 bp, 41 predicted proteins | sample RVTome_12_FD_203789 | JGI IMG/M metagenome (GOLD analysis project Ga0326597, IMG submission 203789) | Soil microbial communities from uranium-contaminated site in the Upper Colorado River Basin, Wyoming, United States - RVT100D185 | ecosystem: Environmental > Terrestrial > Soil > Contaminated >...
TGGACCCGGCTGGTGCCCGCAACTGCTTGCGTGCGATCTGCTGGGTCCTCTTCGCGGTGCGGACCCCATTGACCTCGGCCACGATCTCCTCCAGTGAGATCCTCAGATCCTTCCACACGGATCTGTCTCACCCCATGTAGACACGAAGGGAGTTCATCCACACTATCCGTAGCACGAAGGCAGGACCGCGCTCAGGCCTTCAGGTGCGCCAACTTCTCTGGGTTCCGCAGCCCGTAGATCGCCCCGATTCGCCCGTCCCGGACCTCGATCGCGAACGCGGTGTCAGCGGTGCCGTCGGGGCGTCGTCCGACGATGCCCAGTGTCCCGTTCACCCGCTCCAGTTCCACGGACAGGTCCGGAGGCACCTGCTTGAGGATGCCGAGGAAGAACCTCGCCACGTGCTCCGCGCCTTCCACGGGACGCCGGGCCGCTGACACCACGCCGCCTCCGTCGGATTGCAGGACGACGTCCGGCGCCAGGACCTCCAACAGCCGGTCGACATCGCCGCTGAGGCAGGCCTCGAGGAACCGCTCCACGACCTCGTCGCGCTGACGACGGTCGGCGTCAAAGCGGGGCCGTCGGGCCTGCACCGACTTCCGTGCCCGCGAGACCAGTTGTCGACACGACTGCTCGGACCGGTCGAGGATCACCGCAAGGTCGTCGTACCCGTACCCGAACACGTCGTGCATGACGAAGGCAACCCGCTCGGCAGGTGACAGCGACTCGAGCACCAGCAGGAACGCCATCGACACCGACTCGGCCTGCTCGATGTCGTCCGCGACATCATCGGACACGAGCAGCGGTTCCGGAAGCCACGGCCCGACGTACTGCTCGCGCCGCGCCTGCGCGGACCGCAGCCGGTCAAGGGCTCGTCGGGACGTCACCCGCATCAGCCAGGCCTCGGGGTTGTCGATCCCGTCGAGGCCGTGCTGCTCGAGCTGCAGGCAGGCCTCCTGGACGGCGTCCTCAGCGTCTGCCACCGATCCGAGCAGGCGGTAGGCAACCGCATGCAACTGCGGACGCACGGCAGCAACCACCTCAGCCACCGACTGCGCCGTCATGCCACCTGCTCCTGCCGAGCCGCGACAGTCTCCACGATCTCGGCAGCCCTCGCCGCCGACGCGATCGCCGCCTGGGCCAGCGTGCCCACCGGGCCGACCCAGTCGCCAGCGACGGCGACGTTGTCGACGCCGTCGATGGTCCCCGGGTGCCGGGCAGACAGTCCGCCTCGTGTGCGGCTCGGCAGGTCGTGGGTCACCGTGATCGCCGGGAGGAACCGCGCGTCGACGACCCGCTCGCGCCAACCCGGGGCGGCGAGGTCGACCAACCGCTCCAACTCGCCCCGCACCTCTGGCATGCCGGCCTCGCCAACTGGCAGGAAGCGGGCCGCGTGCAGGACCGTGTCGTCCCCGTCCGTCAGACGGGCGAACCGCGAGTGATTGGCGAGGTAGATCGGGACGTCCATCCCCAGGATCACGCCCACCTTGCCGACCGGGCCACGGATCGCGAGGTCGAGGACGGCCATGCGCGCGGGCGTTGCCTCAGCCGCGTGGGCCCGCATGCCCTCGGCGAGGTCCCTTTCGAACAGGTCGGCGACGTCCGCAGGCCCTCCGGCTGCGACGACGACGCCGTCGGCGGACAGCCACTCCCCTGCCTTTGTCACGACGCCGACCGCGCGTCCGTCGACGACCTCGATGTGGTCGGCGGCACCGCGCCGGAACTCAGCACCGCCAGCGACCGCCGCAGTGCGCAAGTGTTCGACCAGGCGTTGCCAGCCGCCGTCGAGGTAGCGGACAGCGCCGCCCCGCGACGCCTCGGCCAGCACGTCTGCCGCGGCGACATCCTCGGCGTCGGCGTACAGACCGAGCCGTGCGACCGCGGACAGGAACGCCCGCGTTGGGGCATCGTCGGTGATGCCGTCGAGGACCTCCGCAACCGTGCGGTCCGCGGTCCCGGCGAGGATGTCGCGGAATCCGGGCAGCGCTCGCATGCCTCGTACCCCAGGTGCGCCACCGGAGCGGTCAATCAACGAGCGGACCTCGCCGCCCACGACGACGCGGGGCGGACGCGACAGCGGGTTGCCGCCGGACAGGTCGATGCCGAGGTTTTCGAGCACCGCCGTGCCCGGGCCCTTCATGGCCAGCGCGTGCGGACCGAAGTTCACCGCGAAGCCGCCGGGGCCGATGCTCCGTGCACGGCCGCCGGGCTCGCGTTGCTCGAGCACCGTCACCCGGCGGCCCGCGTGGGCCAGTAGTACGGCCGCGGTCAACCCGGCGAGCCCGGCCCCGATGACGACGATGTGTGGTTGGTTGTTCATGGCCTGTCCTTCCTTCTCACCATCCCGTCGAGACAGGTGCATCGCTTGTGACACGTGTGGTACGAACGCGGGTCCATCCACCTCCAATGGAGCCGCGGTGAACGACGTCCAGGTCGACGGGCTCGGCAAGACCTTCAAGGTGCCGGTCCGCGAGGCCGGCCTGAAGGCCGCCGCGCGCAGCCTCGTGAAACGCGAGTTCAACCACGTCCACGCCGTCCGTGACATCTCGTTCGAGATCACCCCGGGCGAGATCGTCGGGTTCCTCGGACCGAACGGGGCGGGCAAGACGACCTCGCTGAAGATGCTGTCGGGCCTGTTGCACCCGACCGACGGCACCGCGTCCGTGCTCGGCCACACGCCTTGGAAGCGCGAGTCCGACTACCTCCGGCAGATCACCCTGGTGATGGGCAACCGCAACCAGTTGCAGTGGGACCTGCCCGTCGTGGACTCATTCGAGATGAACCGAGCGATCTTCAAGATCGCACGCCCCGACTACGCGTCCACCAGGGACGAGCTGGTCGAGCTGCTGCAGATTGGTGAGCTGGTCACCAAGCCGGTCCGCAACCTCTCGCTCGGCGAACGGATGAAGGCCGAGATCGCCGGGGCGCTGCTGCACCGACCGCAGGTGCTGTTCCTCGACGAGCCGACCATCGGACTCGACGTCCCGATGCAGCGCCGGATCCGCACGTTCCTCGCCGAGTACAACCGGCGCTACGGCGCGACGGTGATGCTGACCAGCCACTACATGGCCGACGTGCAGGCGCTCTGCAAGCGCGTGATCGTCATCCACCACGGCCGCATCCTGTTCGACGGTCCGCTGACCGACCTGTCCACCCAGTTCGCCGCGTACAAGACGATCGCCGTGACCCCTCCCGGTCCTACGTTCGACGCCAGCCGGTACGGCGAGGTCGTCGACGGCGGGGCCGAAGGCACGCGCGTCGCGATCCGCGTCCCCCGCGACGAGGCGTCACGCATCGCGGCGCAGCTACTCAACGAGCACCAGGTCACCGACCTCACGATCGAGGACCCGCCGATCGACGACGTGATCGAACGCGTCTTCGCCAGCGAGGACGACTCCACCGTGGGGCAGCCGCAGTGAGCGCGATCGCCCACCCGATCCAGCAAACCCGCTGGATGCTCGACTTCTACGGCACCGTCGCCCGCGCCGGTGTGCAGGAGCAGTTCCAGTACCGGGTCGCCAACTACATGTACATGATCGGCATGGTGGTCGAGCCGGTCGTCTACCTCGTCGTGTGGTCGACCGTCGCCGAGGCCAACGGCGGCGAGCTCCGCGGTTACACACCTGGCGCGTTCGCCGCCTACTACATCGTCTGGACCCTCGTCCGGAATATGAACATCGTGTTCACCCCGTATGGCTGGGAGTTCCGAATCCGCGAGGGGCAGCTGTCCGGGATGCTCCTGCGCCCCGTCCACCCCATCCACTACGACCTGGCCTATTTCGCCGGCTGGAAGGTCGTGGCGATCGTCCTGTGGATCCCGATCGCCATCGCCCTGACGATCGTGTTCCGGCCCACGCTCTCGCCGAACCTCCTGCAGGTCGCGGTCTTCCTCGTTGCCATCTGGGGCGCGTACCTCATCCGCACCATGCTGCTGTTCCTGCTCGGAATGGTCACGTTGTGGACCACGCGGGTCGCCGCCCTTTTCGAGCTGTACTTCACGCTCGAGCTGCTGCTGTCAGGCCGCCTCGTCCCGCTCGCCCTCATGCCGGACTGGGTGCTTCCGATCGCCGACGTGCTGCCGTTCCAATGGACGTTCGGCTTCCCGATCGAGGCACTTGTCGCCGACCTGTCGACCAGCGAGCTGCTGTTCGGCCTCGGGATGCAGGTGTTGTGGACGGCGATCGGTTGGGCGCTGGCCATGTGGGTGTGGCGGCTCGGGATCCGTCGCTACTCCGCAGTGGGCAACTGACATGGTGCAGCGACGAGGTACGACCGCACAGCGCCTCCGCGTCGCCGGGACGTTCATCCGCATCGGGGCGCTCAACGAGATGCAGTACCGGATGAACTTCTTCCTCCAGGTCCTGCAGTCGCTCGTCGCGCTCGGCACGGCGGCCGCCGTCATCGCGCTGGTCTTCCAGTACACGACACAGCTCGGAGGTTGGACGCCCTACGAACTGCTCGTGGTGCTCGGCATCCACGTCATGCTCGGCGGGGTCATACAGGCGATCATCCAGCCGAACATGCAGCGGCTGATGGACGACATCAGGGAGGGCAAGCTCGACCACCTGCTGCTCAAACCCGAGGACGCCCAACTGCTCGTCAGCGTCCGGCTGTTCTCACTGTGGAAGCTCGTCGACGTCGTGCTCGGCCTCGGCGTGGTCGGCTTCGCCATGACCGGGCTGAGCGAGTTCGTCGGCTGGTTCGAAGTCGCCGGGTTCGTGCTGACCATCGGGCTCGGCGCCGTCATCATCTACTGCTTCTGGCTGATCATCACGACCGGGGCGTTCTGGGTCGTGCGGATGGAGCAGGTCGCCGAACTGTTCAACGGGCTGTACCAGGCGGGCCGCTGGCCGACGACCCTGTACCCAGGCTGGCTCCGCGTCGGGTTCACGGTGCTCGTCCCGTTGGCGTTCGCGATCACCGTGCCGGCGCAGGCGCTGACCGCGCGGATCGGAATCCCGATGCTGGCGATGAGCGTCGGCTTCACTGCCCTCCTCGTCGCGTTCACCCGTTGGTTCTGGCGGACCGGGCTGCGCAACTACTCCGGAGCCTCTGCATGACCCTCCTCGCATCCGTGCCCTACCACACCCTGCCTTCCATCCAACTCGGGCCGCTGACGATCCGCACATTCGGGGTGCTCGTCGGCATCGGCGTGCTGCTGGGCGGCTGGATCGCCGTCCGGGAGGTCCGACGCCGTGGACTCGACGGTGATGCCTTCACGTCACTGGCCACCCGCTCGGTCGTCGCCGGGTTCATCGGCGCACGCCTCTTGTGGGTGATCACCCACTGGTCCCAGATCGCCACCCCGTTGGACATCATCGCGGTCTGGAAGGGCGGCCTGCAGTTCACCGGCGGCTTCATCGCCGCCGTGGCTGTAGGAGCATGGATGTCCCGCAAGGCGTTTCCTGACCGCGGCATGGAGGTCATGGATGCCGCCGCAGTCGGTCTTGCCCCCGGCCTCGCGATTGGTCGGCTCGGGTGTATGGCGGTCGGCGAGCACCTCGGCGGCGAGACGACGTTCTTCCTCGGTACGAAATTCCTCGGCGGCGGGACGGTCGAGGGCCCGATCGCCGTCGGCACGGTGATCCACAACACGTCCCTGTACGAGGCCATGCACCTGGCCGTCCTGGCTGGCGTGCTGTGGTGGCTGCGGGACCGCGACATGCCGGTCGGCACACAGGCCGCGACGTTCGTGCTCTGGTACGCCCCTGCCCGGTTCCTCATGGACTTCCTCCGTGCCTTCGACGAGCGCGCCCTCGGACTGACCGGGGCCCAATGGGCGATGCTGCCGCTGATCCCTTTCGGCGTGTGGCTGATGTGGCGGACCCGCACCGAGAAGGTGACCGTTCGTGGGCATGAGGCCTAGGGCGCAGCCGGCGCCACCAGGGACACTGCACCCATGAACGACCTCCCCCTCCTCGATTCCGTCGTTCACGTCCTCGTCGTCCTCGCTCCCGCCGCCGCCATCGCGGTGCTCCGGGTCATGGACGTCACGCTGAACGTGTTCCGGACGGTCTTCACCGTCAATGGCCGCAAGGGTCTGGCGGCGCTCTTCCACGGCCTGGAAGGCGGCGTCTGGCTGGCGGCTGCCGGCATCGTCTTCGCTGACCTCACGCCGCTGCGGATGGCGGGCTTCGTCGTCGGTGTCATGGCCGGGACATTCCTCGGCACGACGATCATCGAACGGCTCCGACTCGGCCACGTGACGGTGAGGATCTACGTCGACACCAACGAGGACCCGGTCGGCGGACTCATGGTCGCCGACGCGATTCACCACGCCGGGTTCGGTGCAACGACGTTCGACGGCACCGGCTTCCATGGACCGGTGCAGATGGTCTTGTCGACCGTTCGCCGGCGCGACGCCGAGCACGTGATCGGCATCGCCACGAAACTGCGCGACGACGCGTTCGTCGCCATCGACAACGAACGGATGACGATGCCTGCCGGCGGGCGCGTCTAGCGCTTGCGGCGCTGTTCGGCGGGACGCCGGCTGGTGCGCAGGGCGGCCGGCAGGTGCGACTGCTGGTTCCACGTGTCCAGCACCCAGTGGTCACCGGACCGGAGGACCTCGGTGACCCCGGTGTTTCCCACGCCGCCGAGCGTCCCGAAGGGCAGACCGAGCAGTTCGTGCAGGCCGTGCCAGATCGTCCCACCGTGGGTCACGGCAACGACCGTGTCGTGACCGAGCTCGGTCAGGCGGTGGAAGGCCTTGACCGCCCGTTCCGCCAGGGCAACTCCGCTCTCGCCCCCGGCCAGTTCGATGACGTCCTCGCCAGCGCGCCACCGCGGCACGAGGTCGGGGTCGACCTCCTCGATCTCGGCCCACGTGTGGCCCTCCCAGCGGCCGAAGCGACGCTCACGGAGTTCGACGTCGTGCTCGGCCTCGCAGGCAAGCGCGGCGACGATCGGCGCGGCGGTCTCGACGCAGCGCTGCAGGTCCGAGGTCACGATCAGCGCATCCGGGTGCGTGTCGGCCACCCAGTGAGCGACGGCTTCGGCCTGCTGCTTCCCACGGTCGGACAGTCCGGTCCCCGACTGCCCCTGGATCCGCTGCTCGGCGTTCCACGCGCTCTCGCCGTGGCGCACCAGGACCAGACGGATCACGCGCCGTCCTCGGACGGCGACGACGACCCGACGAGGACCCCGTCCTCCAAGATCTCGCCGGTGAGGATGTCGCGACGTGGGACGTCGGCCCACAGCCGGTCGAGCGCGAAGAAGTCCCGCGACGAGCCGTCGAACAGGTGGCAGACCACGTCGCCGTAGTCGAGCAGAACCCACCCGGACTCGGGCGTCCCCTCACGACGCAGCGGCTTGCGATCGAGGTCGAGGCGGCACTGTTCCTCGACGTTGTCGGCGACGGCCTTCAACTGCCGTTCGTTCGCGGCGGTCGCGAGCACGAACAGGTCGACAATCGCGAGGATGTCAACCACCTCGAGGATCGACAGGTCGGTCGCCTTCTTGTCCTCGGCCGCTGCGGCGGCGGCGATGGCGAGTTCTACGGCGTCAGGTTGTGCTGGCACGCAGGGTGATCCGGCTCGGCTGGGATGTTCGGGCGCCGATGGAACCATGCCCCGCCGCTTCACGCATCCCGTGGGCGCTCACGGCGCGAAGTCGGCACCCAGGATGATGGTCACGTCGACGACGTCGACGGGGCTCGCCGAGATCGCGACCTCGCCGACGCCGAGGAGGTCACGGACCTGGCGAGCGACGGCCAACTGCTCCGGAGTGTCGTCGTACACGAGGATCCTGGTGGTGGCGTAGTCGAAGTTGGCGGCATTGCCTGTCAGGACCACCCGGAAGCCAGCCGGCGTCAGCCGTTCGGCCGCGTGCTGACCGATCCCCGGCTGGCCGTTGCCGTTGAGGATCTGCAGGTCACGGCTTCCCGGTGTGTCGGCCCGGGGAATCGAGTTGGCGAGGAGGTTGTCGACCAGCGTTCGCACCCGCTCCTGGTCGGGACGGTAAGAGCTCTCGTCGCCCGCGCCGATGGGGGTGACGGGCAGCGTGCGGACCTCGAGCGTCCCGTTCGCGTTGTTGCGAGCCAGGAGTTCGAGGAGGGCACGCACGCGGGCGGCGTCGATCCCGTCGATCATCGGTGCCCCGTCGGCGAACACCGCCTCGAGCGCCTCCGGTTCCTCGTGGACCCTGGTCAGCAGTGCGAGCATGATGTCGCCGACCCGCGCCTGCCGTTGCAGTTCGGTCTCGTCGGATGCGACGAACGTCAGGTACTCGGCCACGCGCGGACCATCGAGGAACTGCTCGCCCGGCTCGAAGCGGACACGGCGGCCGTCGGCCCCGGCCTCGGTCAGCTGGGTCGGGACGTCGATCGTCAGACCGTCGATGCGCGAGAACAGCGCGCTCCATCCCTGCCGCGAGATGCCCGCGACACCGTCGAGGTCGACGCCCAGCAGGTTGTCGAGCGTGACATCGAGCAGCGGTCCCTGACCGAAGCCGTACGCCCTGCCGAGTTGGAGCAGGCCGTGTCCGGGGATGTCGGCGACCGTCGACGTCGGCACGAGCAGCAACACGCCGTTCCCGCTCTCGACGTCGTGGACCAGCACCATCACCTGGGACGCCCCGGCGTCAGGGTTCTGGTCGTCGAACGTCGCGAGGACCACCGTCGGCTGCACGTCGTCGCCGAGGACGGGCGCGACCGAGGGATTGTCCGTCGTGTCGGGCGCGGACGGGCCGCCGAGGTCGAAGGTCGTTGCCAGCAGGATCAGCAACGCGCCGACCGCCGCGGCCCCGAGCACGTACATGCCGATCCGGAGGACGACCGCTCGGCGCCGGCGTTTGCGGGCGCGTGAGCGGCGGCCCCCGACGGCGACCGCCGACCGCCGGCGGCGAGGTGTGGGCCGTTCGGGACCTGCCTGCGGTTCCACGTCGGTGTCAGCCATCCGCCGCACCGTACAAGCCGTGCTCGTGGATATAGCGGATCACCGGTTCGCGGACGAGGAACCGGATGGATCGGCCCTGCCTGACGCGTCCACGGATCCCCGTCGAAGCCACGCCGATGAGCGGGACCTCGACCGGATGTAGCTGCGGCGTCAGTTCGTGCAGTTCGGCGTCGACGTCGGGTCGGCCGGCGACGACGAAGGTCGCCAGTTCCATGGCCTCGTCGATGCCGCGCCACCGTGGCAGGTGGTTGGCCGTGTCCTGCCCGACGATGAAGAACCAGTCGACGTCCGGGGACTCGTCGGTGAGTTCCCGCAGTGTGTCGGCCGTGTGGGTCGCCCCTGCGCGAAAGGTTTCACGGTCGTCGACCGTCAGACCGTCGAGCCCATCGACGGCAAGGCGCGCCATGGGGACGCGGTGGTGCGCAGGGCTCTCGCCGTGCTTCATCCATGGGTCGCCGGCGACGAGGAACCTCACCTCGTCGAGGCCCAACGCGTCGCGGACGTGTTCGGCCACCACGAGGTGGGCCAGGTGGGGAGGATCGAACGTGCCGCCGAGCAGCCCGATCCGGCGGCGCTCAGGAGAGTCGTTCAACGAAGGCAGCCAACTGTTTGAGGTTGCGGACCTCGACCATGTCGTCGACGAACCGGGCGTAGTCGTACACGATCGAGTCGCCGGTCCCCCAGTAGTTCTTGGGCTCGGGGTTCAGCCAGTAGACGTGTCGGGCACGGCGCTGCAGGTCCTGCAGGACCCAGGAGTTGGACGCCCGGTAGTTGTTGCGGGCGTCGCCGAGCACCAGCACGGTCGACTTCGGCGTCACGTCGCGTGCGTGCTCGGCGTGGAACTTGTCGAAGGAGTGGCCGTAGTCGGAGTGGCCGTCGAGCCACACGAGTTCGGCTTCGCTCATCATCCGCTTGACACCCTGCCCGAAGTCGCCGGCCTCGAACAACCGGGTGACCTCGTCGAGCGTGTCGATGAACGCGAACGAGCGGACCTTGGTGAACTGCTCCTGCAGCGTGTGCACGAGCATCAACGTGAACCGGGCGAACGATGCGACCGAGCCGGACACGTCGCAGATGACGAACAGTTCCGGCTTGTGGGGCTTGCGGGGCTTGAAGGCCGGATCGAACGGGACGCCGCCGGTGGACATCGAGTGCCGAACGGTGCGGCGCACGTCAAGACGCCCGTCGCGACCGCGCTTGCGCTTCACGCTGGTTCGGGTGGCGAGCTTGCGGGCCAGAGGCCGGATCTGGGAGCGCATCTGGGCCTGCTCCTCGGCGGAGAGCCGGAAGAAGTCGACCTCTTCGATCGGTGGCCGGACCATGCGGTCGGCGACCTGGTCGATGCCGCGCTGGGCGGCCGCGCGTCGCCGGATCTCGGCCTCGACCTCCTGCTGGAACTGGCGCAGCCGAGATTCGTACTCGTCACGCCACAGCCGCTCCTGCAACGGCGTGAGTTCGTCCTCGTCGGCGGCGCGAGCAGCCAATAGGTCCCGCAGGATCTGCTGGATGTCGACCGCGCGGAACACCTTGTACTGGAAGTAGGAGACGCCGCCGTCGCGGCCTTCGACGCGGCCGAACTGTTCGACCGCCCTGCGGGCCATCTGGCGGATCGACTCGGCATCGCCGTCCATCAGCCGGTCGATGAGGTCGCGGATGAACTGGTCGGGATCGATCTCGTCCGCGGGATCGTCGGTGACCGGCGGCGTGTCGTCGGCGGGTGCGGGGCGGGCGGGGAAATAGACCTCGAACAGATCGTCGAACGCCCGCCGGTGCGGCTGCGAGGTCACGCATACCGCGGCGAGGCTCTCGCGCAGCATCGACCGGTTCAACAGGTCGACATGCCGGAGGGTCGTGACCGCCTCGATGGCCTCGGACTGGGTGGTGCCAACTCCGGCGCGACGGAGCGCGGCGACGAAGTCGAGGACGCGTTGGAGCACACCGTTGAGTTCCGGCGGGCCCTCGGCGAGCACCTCGGCGACGCGGTCCTGCACGTGGCCTCCTCGTGTCGTCGTGCAGGGTACGTGAGGTGGCGTGTGCCGTAGGGTTCGCGACTCGACGGAGGCAGTGTGGACGGACGACTTCCGCGGGTCCCGACGCTGGCGCTCGGCATCCTCAGCATCACGGCGTTCGGGTCGTGGTTCTACGGGTACGGCGTGCTCGTCGAGCCGATCGCGCAGGACACGGGCTGGAGTTCCACGGCGCTCGGCGGCGCGTACGGCGCGTCGCTGCTGGCGACCGGAATCCTCGGGGCGCTGGTGGGCCGGGCACTGGACCACGTCGGGTCGCGAAGGACCTTCCTGGTACTCGGGGCCGGAGCGCTGGTGTTCCTGTGGTTGACGTCGCTGGCCACATCTGCGGGCCTGTTCGTTGCGGCCGCGACCCTGGGTGGTGGGTTCGTCGGGGCAGGCGGCTACTACGCCGCGACGTCGGCGGTCATGGCCAGGCTCGTGCCCGAGCAGCGGGCGAAGGGCATCACCGCGCTGACACTGTTCGGGGCCTTCGCCAGTCCGATCGCATTGCCTGCGATCGCGTGGCTGGTGACCTCGCTGGACTGGCGACCGACGTTGCGGATCCTTGCCGTGGTCGTCGGGGCGTCGTACGTGCTCGCGGCCGTCGCCGTGCCGGACGTGCGCCCGGAGGCCGCCGAGCCGCTTCATCTGCGGGCGGCTGCCAGGACGGCGTTCGACTCGCTGGTGAAGCGGCGGGTGATCGCGTCGGTGTCGGTCATGGCGGCGGCGACCGCGGTCCTGCTCGTGCAGCAGGTGCCGGTGATGGTCGAGGCCGGGATGGCGCTGTCGGCCGCGTCGGCCTACGCAGGGGCGCGCGGGTTCCTGCAACTCGGTGGGCGGCTGCCGTTGCCAGCGGTCGTGCGGCGGTTCGGGTCGCGGCTGACCCTGCAGGGGTCGTACGCCCTCACGGCCGTCGCGACCGTCGTGTTGGTCGGGGCCGGAACGCCGCTGCGCGCAGGGACCTATGCGGTGATCGCCGGCCTGTCCATCGGGGCGCTCGCGGCCATCGAAGGGATCTACGCCGCCGAGGTGTTCGACGGTCCGACGCTCGGGACCTCGCTCGGGATCATGTCACTGGTCCGCGGGATCGGCGCCGCGCTCGGCCCGACCGTCGGTGGGGCGCTGATCGACCTTTTCGACCGGCAGGTCGCTGCCCTGGCGTTGGCGTTCACCGCGGCCGTCGTCGCCACGATCCTCGTCCCCCGGCGACCACGTGCGTGAGTCAGGAACTGTCGACGGGAGGTGGGACGAGGTTGGCGATGTCCCTGAGGTCCTGGGGGCGCCCCGAGACACGCTTCATCCGAATGAGGTCGTCCAGACCGACCACGCGAACGGTGACTCCCGCCGCGGTGACCTCGACGGCGCGGGTGCGCAGGTCGTCGTAGTCGCCCGCACCAGGGACGTCGTTCAGGTAGTCGAGCGGACCCGCATCCGTGTCGAGCGTGTAGCTCGCACCATTGGCGAGCGTCGCCGGGTCGGTCGGGTCGATCTCGAGGAGGTCGGCGTCGACGCCGCGAAGACGGGCGTTCAGTTCACGGAAGGCCGCCGCCATGCGCCCGAAGTTGGCCGGGTCCTGACGCGCGACGACGTCGACATCGGCGGTCGCCCGGACGTAGCCGTGGGCGATGACGGCGAATCCACCGATGGTCACATAGTCGACGCCATGCCGATCGAGCGTGGCGAAGATGCGCGCGGGATCGAGGCTCATCGGCGCGCAGCCCCAGCCAGGTCGGCTGCGAAGGCGGCCAGCGCGAACCCTTCCTCGAGGCGTGCTGCCGCGCTCTTCGCCTGATCCCGGCGCACATCGGCCAGCGTGCGCTCTGGGTCGAGTGGCACGGCGTCGATGTCCAGCCGCTCACCCAGCGCGAGCATCAACTGATCGAAGCGCTCCACGGTTGGTATCTCGTGGCCGTTCTCGATACGGCTGATCGTGGCCTGGCGCGTGCCGGCCCTGACAGCGAGGGCGCGCTGCGACACGCCGTGCGCCTCGCGGCGTCCTCGCAGTAGTTCGCCCGGGCTCATGGCTCCGCAGTCGTAGGCCATCTGATGGGCCGATAGCGTATCGGATATCAGCCGCTCTGCCTCCGCCGTAGGGATGCCGCGAGGGCGACCAGCGCGAGTGCGGGAGCCCCGCCCCCGGTGACCGGCAGCACGGGGTAGCCAGAGAGTTGCACGTCGGTCAGCGTGGCGAACTCGCGGACGTCCCGGTCGACGGTCACGTCGAACCCGTAGACGTCGAACCGCGGCTCGATGGTCGTGTACGAGAAGGGCATGGGCGGCGGTGCGTCGGCCGCGGCGATCGCGAGCCAGCGGGGCATCGCGATCCGCAGGCCTTCCTCCCAGTACGGCCAGATGTGGGTGCCGTTGCCGTAGTCGTCCCATAGATGCTCGATCCCGAGTTCGTCGAGACGTTCGTGGAAGCTGACGCCGGTGAGGCGGATCGCGGCTTCCCCGGCGTCGGGGTTGCCACCATGCTCACCGGGCATCCCGTTGCCGTGGCGGAGGACCAGGTCGGTGGCGAACAGGTTCGTCGCGAGGTCGACGGGGTTGTGGCCGCGCCAGTGGACCTCGTCGGCCACTCGGTCCGGACAGTTCCGCTGCACCGCCGAACCGGTCCGGATAGCGGGCGGCGTACTTCATCGTCCCGTGCCCGCCCATGGAGTCGCCGGCGCCGAAGCGCTGCGACCGCCCCGGTGCGATCCGGAACATCTGGTCTGCCCATGGCAGGACTTCGTCGATGTGGTGGATCTCCCAACCGCCACGTCGCGCTCCAGCGCGGGGCTGCGCACCGTGTACTCGTGCAGGCGGTCGGTCAGGCGTTCGTGCCCGACGATCAGCAGACCAGACGCGCTCGCGGCTGGCGCAGCGAGCAGGCCGGCGAGCACGGCCCCGACCAGAGCGACGAGCCGGCGCCGCACGATCAGTTGAGTTCGGGGCGCGGGGGCAGACGCAGATGGGCCGACGCCTTGTGGACGTCCTGCTGGTACTTCAGCAGCACGTTCAGCGTCCCCCGGGCAACGTCCTCGTCGATCGTGTCGAACCCGAGTTCCAGCAGGGTCTGGGCCCAGTCCAGGGTCTCGGAGATGCTCGGCGGCTTCTTCAGCTCGAGCTGTCGCAGCGACCGCACGACCCGCACGAGCTGGTCGACCAACTGCTCCGGTGCATCGGGGACCCTGGACAGCACGATCTGCTTCTCGCGCTCAACCGACGGGTAGTCGAGGTACAGGTACAGACAACGCCGCTTGAGCGCCTCGGACAGTTCGCGGGTGTTGTTGGAGGTCAGCACCACAAACGGGTGGCGCGTGCCCTTGACCGTGCCGAGTTCGGGGATCGTGACCTGGAAGTCCGACAGGATCTCGAGCAGCAGGGCCTCGAACTCGAAGTCGACCTTGTCGACCTCGTCGATCAGCAGGACCACGTCACCCTCGGAACGCAGCGCGCGGAGCAGCGGTCGTTCGAGCAGGTAGTCCTCGCCGAAGATGTCGTCGTGGACGTCGTCCCAACCCTCGCCGCGGTCCGCCGACAGTGCGTCGGACTTGCCGACCTGGATCCGCAGGAGCTGCTTCTTGTAGTTCCACTCGTACAGCGCCTTGGCCTCGTCGAGCCCCTCGTAGCACTGCAGGCGGATCAGTTCGGCGTTGCGCGCCGTGGCCACAGCCTTGGCCAGTTCGGTCTTGCCGACACCGGCAGGGCCTTCAACGAGGATCGGCTTACGGAGCCGTTCGGCGAGGTAGACGACGGTCTCGATCGCCTCGTCGGGGAGGTAGCCGGCTGCCTCGAGACGCTTCTGCACGTCGGAGACGCCGGTGAACTCGGCAGCCATGGGGGTTCCTGGGAACGAAGACGCGTGAGAGCGTACGGCAGCCGGGGGGACCGCCCCCAGTCAGCGGCGGCCGACCTGGCTGGCGCGCGTGCTGAGCGCTCCGGCGACCCGCAGGGGCAGGTGTCGACCGAGCGCGACCAGGGTCTTGTACCGGGCGTCGGGCACGCTGACGTCCCGCCCTCTCCGCAGGTCGCGCAGCGCGGCGTCGACGACGTCGTCGGCGTCGAGCCACAGCACCTCGGGAAGTTGGGTCACGTCGATACCGGCGCGATCGTGGAACTCGGTGTGGACGTAGCCGGGGCACAGGGCCATGACCTGGACACCGTCAGCTCGGACCTGCTGGGCGATCGCCTGGCTGAACGTGGTGACCCAGGCCTTGTGTGCCGAGTAGGTCCCCCTCGCGCTGAAGCCGGCGACCGACGAGACGTTGATGATCCCGCCCCGGCCGCGCGCGGCCATCGCGCCAGCCGCAGCGTGGGTCAGGCGCATGACCGCCCGGACCATGACGTCGAGGAACTGCTGCTCGGCCTCGACGTCGTTGGCCAGGAACGGCGCGTTCAATGAGTAGCCGGCGTTGTTGACGAGCAGGTCGATCGGCCGTTCGCCGTCGGCGAGGCGGGCTTCCACGCGACGGCACGCATCGAGGTCGCCGAGGTCTGCCGACAGGACCTCGACATCCACATCGAAGCGCGGCCGCAGATCGGCGGCCTGTTCGTTCATGCGGCCTTCGTCACGGGCGATGAGCACGAGGTCGTGGCCATCCCGCGCCAGACGTTCGACGAAGGCACGTCCGAGCCCTGCCGTCGCACCGGTCACCAGCGCCGTCGTCATCAGGTATCCCTCGCGATCGCCCCGACCACGCCGAGGACGATGGCAATGACCATGAACAGGATCCCTGCGGGCGACGGCGCGTCGGGATCGGTCTGGATCACCGGAACGTTCAAGGTCGGGTCCCGGAAGACACGCGCATCGACCATGTGCACGGCCTCGTTCTGGCTCCAGGCCTCGATGTTCGGGTCGTTGTCCATGGGGGTCCAGGCCAGCGCGTACCGGTCGACGCACGCAGTCAGGGCCAAGGCAGTCATCGCAAGGGAATCGTCACGAGAGCGAGACGCCGGGCCCTGGCGTTCACCAGGAGCCACCTCCCCCGCCTCCGCCACCACCGCCGGAGAAACCGCCGCCGCCGAACCCCGATCCTCCACCGCTGCTGGACGACGGCGGTGGCGTGGCCATCCCCTGACCGACGGCACTGGAAAACTCGTTCATCCCCGACGAGAAGTGCATGAGGTTCCACGCGCCGTAGTGACCGTAGAAACGCCCGACGGCCTCGCCGGGGTCGATGCCGATCGCCTCGAAGGCCTGGGCCCACTTGTCGACGGCCCCGAACATCATGGCGTAGGGCAGGTACTTGACGAAGAGGTTCTCGGCCTCGGCGAACTCCATCCGCTCGGTCTCGGCCTGCTCGACGAACTCTTTGAACCCCAGCGTCTGCGTGAGCATGGCCGACCCCTTGGCGGTTCGACGCGGCATCCGGGGTGCCAGGATCGCCAGCGTGATCCCGCTGAGCACGATCGGCAGGCCGACGGCGCCGAGGTCCCGACTGGCGAGCAGGAAGGTGGCCACCACCCCCGCGACCGCAAGCCCGACCCCGGCCACGGCCCAGCGCGTCCGTGCGTGGTCGGGGCGACCGGCGAACCACTTTCGTCGCTGCCCCGACTGGTAGATCTCGCTCTCGACCTTCTGGTAGTCCTTGGCGAACGTGCCCTTCAGGTCGGACACCTCCACCTCGACACGCCCGTCGAACAGTCCGTCGAGCAACAGGCGCTCGTACGAGTTCGCCTCGTCGCTCGGTTCCGGGTCCTTGACGAGTTTCCAGTCCGCGCGACGCAGCCACCCCTTCTTCTGGGTTTCCTGGATGTGCAGGTGCCCCCGCACCGCCAGGTCGACGATGGTCGCCGAGACGTCGGCGGGGTCGACCTTCTCGTCGATGATCAGGCCGAGCAACGCCGGTGGCAGGTCGTCCGGCGGCCGGTACTCGACCGGTACGGGCTGCGGTTCGAACAGCCCCTTGCGCCGTTCGGCGGCGCGCCCCGGGTCGAACTGCCCGGACGCGAGGATCGAACCGGTCGCTACACGGTCGCGCCCTTCCCGCCATCCGAGCAGGCCGACGAAACCGAGCCCGAGGACACCGAGCACCACGGCCGTCGGCAGCGCCAGCGGGTGGCCGAGCATCGCCCGGTACGGCCCCGGCTTGCGCCCGATCGTCGGAGGGGGCACGTCGATCAGGCCGGGCTCGAAGCCGACCACGATGCTCATGCCCTCGAAGGGCTGCAGCGGCCGACTCGACGCGAACCGCGCCTCGTCGCTGGCGGTGGCACCGTGGTCGCACGGCTCGACCGAGAACGTCACACCCTGGAAGCAGGCCGTCGACTGGACGCCGGGTCCCCGCACGGACACCGATGCCTGGCGGATCGGGACCGGCCAGCCCTCGCCGATCGCATCCCAGTACAACTCGTCGTGGTCCGTGAACGCGTTGAGGGCTCCACGGACCCGGTAGCGGATCACGTAGGTCTGCCCGCCGGTGATGTAGATGTCGGCGTCGCCGATCCGGATGCGGAGGTTGCCGTTGGTCGACGACGACGGCCCTTCGAGAACGGCGTCGCCGGGGGCGCCGGACGGCGACTCGACCTGGATCGCGTCCACCTGCAGTTCGCGCTGGTAGTCGCCGGGGTCCGCCCCGGCAGGTAGCCCGAAGTCGACGTCAGGCGGAAGCTGGTCAGGCAGCGGGTCCCACAGCGGGATCCACCGGAAGATGCCGCGCCGTTCGAGCGTCCCGAAGTCCAGGTCGATGCGTTCGACGACCAGGACGTCGCCGTCGGTCTCGACCTGCATGAGCACGTCGTAGTTCGTGATCTCCCACGGCTCGACGCTCTGCGCAGCAGCCGGCATGGCCACCAAGGCCAGGATCGCGAGCGCACCCACGATTGCACGGGTGATCACAGGTTCACCTCCGGGACTGCACGGTCGTCGGCGCCGGCCTTGAAGTACTCGCGTTCGCTGAACCCGAGCGGCCGCGCGACCAGCACCGAGGGGAAGGTCTGGATCGAGGTGTTGAGGTCCTCGACGACGGCGTTGTAGTACCGCCGAGAGAAGGAGATCTCTTCTTCGAGCATCGCGAGGTCACGCTGCAGTTGCAGGAAGTTCGTCGACGCCTTGAGGTCCGGGTACGCCTCGGCGACGGCGAACAGCTGCCGCAACGCCCCCTCGAGCTGCTCGTCGGCCTCGCCGGCGGCACGCGGGCCCGCCGCACGGGTGATCGCGTTGCGCGCCTCGGTCACCGCTTCCAGCGCCTCGCGTTCGTGGCCGGCGTACCCCTTGACGGTCTCGACCAGGTTCGGGACGAGATCCGCCCTGCGCTGCAACTGCACGTCGATCCCTGACCAGGCCTCTTCGCTCTTGTTTCGGACCCGGACGAGTCGGTTGTAGGTCAGCACCACCCAGATCAGCACCACGACCACGACAGCGACGATCCCAACCAGCCAATACACGAGGTCTCCGCCCGCCGATAGTGCGATTCCCAGAGCCTACTTGTGGGAATTGCACTCTCGGCGGTCTAGCGACGGCGGACGGCGAGGTCGTCGCGGTGGACCACGGGGCGCCCGAACCGGTCGCCGAATTCGTCGGAGGCCACCTTCGTGGTCCGGCCCGCCATCTTCTTCATGTCGGCGGCGTCGAACGCGACCAGTCCCCGGGCGATCGCCACACCTGCGGGGTCGACGACCTCGACGGCGTCGCCGACGATGAACTCGCCATCGACGGCCGTGACTCCTACGCCGAGGAGGCTGCGTCCACCGTCGAGCACCGCGGCAGCAGCCCCGGCGTCGACGTGCAGACGCCCGTGGACGTTGAGGGCGAACCCGATCCACAGGCGGCGGGCTTCCATGCGGCGGGTCCGTGCGTGAAACCACGTGCCCACCTCGTCGCCGGCGAGGACACGGTCGACGACATCGGCCTGGCGGGCGTTGGCGACGACGGCATGGGCGGCCGAGGCGTTGGCGACGAACGCCGACTCGACCTTGGTGCGCATCCCGCCGGACCCGACGAACGACCCGGTGCCGCCGACGGACTCGAGGTCGAGGTCCTCGACGGCGGGAACCTCGGGCACCAGCGTCGCACCCTCCTGGGTCGGCGGCCGGTCGTACAGCCCGTCGACGTCGGACAGCAGGAGCAGCAATTGCGCGTCGAGCATCGACGCGACGAGCGCGGCCAGGTGGTCGTTGTCGCCGTAGGCGAGTTCCTCGGTGGCGACCGCATCGTTCTCGTTGATGACCGGCACGGTCCCGAGTTGCAGCAACCGCTGGAGGGTTGCCCTGGCGTTGAGGTACCGCCCGCGTCGCACGAAGTCGTCCTGGGTAAGCAGGATCTGGGCCGCCGCCAGTCCGTGACCGGCGAACACCTGCTGGTACTCGTGGATCAGCTCCCCCTGCCCGACGGCCGCACAGGCCTGCAGGGTGTCGAGGTCCGTCGGTCGCCGCTGCAGACCGAGCAGCCCCATGCCGGCCGCCACCGCGCCGGACGACACCAGGACCATGCGGGTCCCTGCTCCGCGTGCGACGGCAATCTGTTCGGCCAGGGAACGGACCTGGGTGCGGTCGAGCCGGCCGTCCTCGCCACGCAGCGACGACGAGCCGACCTTGACGATCGCCAGTTGGGGGCGCGTGAACCTCACTGCTCCTCCCCGGCCTCGTCGGTAGGCGTCCCATCGTCCTCGTCCGCGAGCTCACCGGCGAGGATCGCCAGCCGTTCCTCCTCGGGCAGATCGTCGATGTCCGGTTCGAACTCGAAGACGACCTCGCCGATGAACACGTCGTCGCCCGACCGCGCGCCGGCGGCAGCCAGCGCCCGGTCGACGCCAGCCCTGCGCAGCCTGCCCTGCAGGTGCCTCGCGGCCTCCGGCTGCTCGATCGGGGTCATCTGTACCCAGCGTTCGATACGGCGGCCGACAACCTCGAACCCGTCCTCGGCGACGCGGATCGCAAAATCCGGTTCGTCCGGCTGGAATCGGATCACGACGTGGTCCGATTCCTCGAGCACGGCAGGTTCGTCGAACTGGCGCAGTTCATGCACGAGTTGGCCGAGGCGGTAGCGCAGCGGGTCCAGCCCTGCTCCGGTGAGCGCCGAGATCGCGAAGACCTCGTAGCCCTGGTTCTCGAGGTCCGCACGGACCATGTCGGCCATGGCCGTCCCGTCGGGCAGATCGACCTTGTTCAGCGCGACGACCTCGATCCGCTCGAGCAGTTGCGGATCGTGGCGGCGAAGTTCCTCGCGGATGATCCGCAGGTCGGCCAACGGATCACGGTCAGGATCGAGCGATGCGGCGTCCAGCACGTGGAGCAGCACCCGGCAGCGTTCGATGTGGCGCAGGAAGCGGTGCCCGAGGCCACGGCCTTCGCTCGCGCCCTCGACCAGACCAGGGACGTCGGCCAGCACGACGTCGATCGGGGTGCCGTCGGCGGTGTCGCCGGCGCGCATGACCCCAAGGTGCGGCGTCAGGGTCGTGAACGGCCACGCCTCGACGCGCGGCTTGGCCGCCGACACCTTGGTGATCAGCGACGACTTGCCTGCGCTCGGGAATCCGACGAGGCCGACGTCAGCGATCAGCTTCAGTTCCAACCGCAGCGACTGGTCACGGACCTCTTCGCCGAACTCGCAGAAGCGAGGGAGCCGGCGATACCTGTTCGCGAAGGCGGCGTTGCCACGTCCCCCCCGACCGCCCTCGGCCGCGACGAAGCGTTGGCCGTGAGCAACGAGGTCGGCCAGCACACGATCGGTGTCGCGGTCCTTGACGATCGTGCCGACCGGGACGCGGATGACCTCGTCCTTGCCGGAGCCGCCGGTCTTGTTCATCCCGGATCCGTGCTTGCCGTCACCACCCCGGCGGTGCGGGTAGCGGTGCAGGTCGAGGAGCGAGGTCGTGCCCTCGTTGGCCTGGAGGATGACGCTGCCTCCATGGCCGCCGTCCCCGCCGTCAGGGCCGCCACGGGGAACGTGCGCTTCGCGGCGGAAGGACACCACGCCGCTGCCACCACGCCCACCACGGACGTGGATCGTGCACTCGTCGACGAACTCGTGCGCTTCAGCCACGATGGAGTGGCCGGGTCAACTGACCTCGACCGGATCCACGTTCGCGATCGTCTTGGAACCGGACTTGCGGAAGCGCACGTGCCCGTCGACCAACGCGAACAGGGTGTCGTCACCGCCACGCCCCACGTTGTCACCGGGGTGGACCTTGGTGCCGCGCTGGCGCACGATGATGCCGCCGGCGCGAATCGTCTCGCCGCCGAACTTCTTGACGCCGAGGCGCTGCGCGTTGGAGTCGCGCCCGTTGTTGGACGAGCCACCGCCCTTCTTGTGCGCCATGTCCGTGCCTTTCCTGTTGCCGGTGTCGAGTCAGATGCTGTCGACCGTGATGGTGGTCTGGTACTGCCGGTGTCCACGGCGCTTGTGCTGCCGGGACTTGTTCTTGTAGGTGAAGACCCGGATCTTGTCGCCGCGCCCCTGCTCGGTGATGGTTGCGGTGACCATGCGGCCGACGACGTCGCCGCCTGCGGTCACGCCTGCGTCGTCGACGACCATGACGGCGGGCAGCTCGACGGTGTCACCGATGTCTCCATCGATCTTCTCGACGGTCAGCTTCTGACCGGGCTGGACCCGGTACTGCTTCCCGCCCGTGGCGATGACCGCGTACGACACGGTGGCCTCCTCGAGCGCTTGGGTGTCGCGAGCGCGCATGGCGCTGCGACGTGAGATGTGGGGACGAATGCTGTGGGACTAGGAAAACGGCGCCACGCCGGGCACCGTGCCCCGGAAGGCTACCGTGCGCCCCCGGAACCGCGCAACCGCTCGCGGTGGGCGCACACCGGCCCTCAGACGCCAGAAAGGCCGCACGACATGTCGTTGACCTGCAGTGCGTGGGCACGCCGGCTGGCCGAGCCCCTGGCAGGAACGAGCCCGCAGGCGGTCGGATGGCTCGTGGTCGAACTGCCGGGGCCATGGGGTCGCGAGGCGGCCAGCGACCACAGGCACGCAGCACCGGTCACCGACATCGTCGACCTGCCGGACGGTGTCCGGTTCCAGGCGATCCGCCACCCCGACCGACTCGCTCCGGCCACACTGCGCGTGGTGCTCGCCAACTCCGGTCCACGGCCATGGGCGGCGACCGGCGAGGTAGCGGACCTGCGCGAACTCGCGGACGTTCCGGTCGGCGCGGCACTCGACGAGGACCCACCGGACTGGGGGACGCCGCTGGACGACCCGCTGTACCTGGTCTGTACGCACGCCCAGCGCGATCGGTGCTGCGCCACCTTCGGCCGGCCGATCTTCGACACCCTGACCGAGGCCCGTGGCGACGCCGTCTGGGAGACCTCGCACACGGGCGGGCACCGGTTCGCCGCCAACCTGCTGATCCTGCCGGACGGCTTGCTGTACGGCGGGCTGTCCCCGTTCGACGCCACGTTCGTGGTCGAGCAGTACGAAGACGGCCAGATTTCGCTGCCCCACCTGCGCGGCCACAGCCGCTACCCACAGGTCGTGCAGGCCGCCGATGTCGCCCTACGCCTCGACCTCGACCTCACCGGAATCGGCGCCGTCGACTTCGTCAGCATCGACGACGCAGTCGTCACCTTCGAGGTCGACGGGACCCGACACGAAGTGACCATGCGCGAGGAAGAGATGCCGGCCCACCCCGTGTCATGTGGCGCTGATCCGACGGAACCGACCGCATGGCACGCGACGGACGTCAGCCCTTCAGCAGTGCCGTGACGACCTTCGCGAGTTCGCGGGGGTCGAGGGACGACTCGAAGTTCGTCAGCCCCCGCGTGAGGTCCTTCATGTGCTTGAACGTATGGAACCACCACGGCTTCACCGGTGAGTACCAGGGGGCGCGGATGACCGACTTCTCGACGTCCTCGAGCATGTACGAGTTGTGCACGACGCCACGTCCCGACTGGATGTCCGTGTTGGCGTGACCCGGGTAGCCACCCCATGAGGTCCGCACCAGCAGGTAGCCGATGCCGCTCCAGACGTTGACCCCGATGGTCCCGTACCGCAGCTTGTCGATGGCACGCTCGACGGCGGCAGCGATGGCGGGGTCCTTGAGGGACTTCGGGTGCACGAGGATGCTGGCGGCGAGCGTGCCCCACAGGTCCTCGTTGCAGAAGTCGACGGCCTGGTCGATGAAGTCGGGCACCGATCGGGGGGCGTCGAGGCCCGTCTCGCCGAACACGCCGCAGAACGCTTCGGTGGTGAACGCGATGTCGTCGGTGGCGGTCGGGTCGAGGTCGGCGATCAGAGTCCACGGGACGCGGCCGGGACCGACGGCCCCGTATGTCTCGGCCTCGGGGTGGGCGTCGACGAACGCGCGCCAACGGTCCTCGGCACCCGGGTAGTACGGATACTGCTCCTCGGCGGACGCCATGGACGAACGGATCGCGTCGAGCAGGGCCCCGCGGCGGTTCCAGTGGCGATGCGTGACGACCATCCGGGTCGCGATGCAGTTGAAGCCACCGTTGTTGATCAACATCGACGCGATGTTGTCGCCCTGGAACTGCAGGTCGCGGTCCGACCACGGGCCTGGCACGACGATCACAGGGCTGACGTTGCCGAGTTCGGAACTGATCGGCCTGGTGTTGATCGGGTCGTCGGCAGCTTTGCGGCGCGCACCCTCCTCGCCCGTGCCGTACACGATCGCATCGTGGGTCTTGTCCGACCCGGTGATGTGAATCTCGGCGACGTCGGGGTGCTGGCAGACCGCGATGCCCTGCTCGGCGCCGCCGTACACCACACGGACGTAGCCCTGGTCGACCAGCACCTGGAACGCGCGGGTCAGGTACGGCCCGACGTACTCGTTGACCGGGTTCATCTTGAGCAGGCAGACCCGGTCCTCGACGAACAACTTGTACAGGACGTCCATGGCAGGGATGGACGAGACGTTGCCGGCCCCGAGCACGGTCGCCACGCCGCCCTCGTCCTTGCCATCCGGGCGGTAGATCCGGGCCATGCGCTCCTCGACCTGGGCCCGGTCGACACCCTGCTGGATTCTGACCTCGGCCTGCCAACCGGTGTAGAAGGCGCGGTCGACCCAGTCCGCGGGCAGGACGTCGACGATCACCTGTCCGTCGGGCGCCGTGCGGATCGCCGGTGGCTGCGGCCTGCCGGTCAGACGGATGTCATCGAGGGTCTGGCGGAACAGGCGCAGGTTGCGGATCGTGGCGTAGGGCCCGGTCCCCATGTCCACACCCATGTTGGCGCTGTCCCGGCTGACCTGCTTGTGGACGGCCGCAGCCATGGACCACTCGGGGGCCTGGTCCTGCGTGTCGCGGATCAACTGATCGATGATCGCGATGCGTTCCTCGACCGTGGTGTCGACCCAGCGCTTGGCGTTGGATGTCAGAACCTCGACGGCCGCATCGATGTCGTCGAGCGGCGTCGGCGCGATCTCGTGCGCGCCCTCGGGGATGGCGAGCGTTCCGGGGGACGTAGACATGGATCTTCCTCAGCCACGGCGGCATCCCATGGTAGGCCCGCCGCCACCCCATGTGTCACTCGGCCGACTTGCCCGACTCCCAGGACTCGTGGAGCGTCGCGTACACGCCGCTCCGCTGCTTGAGGTCGGCGTGGCGGCCATCCTCGACCAGTTCGCCCCGGTCGAACACCAGCACGCGGTCCGCGGCCTCGGCGGTCGACATCCGGTGGGCGATGGTCACGGTCGTCCGCCCCGCTGCCAGACCCGAAAGCGCACGCTGGATCCTGACCTCGGTCGCGGGGTCAACCGCGGAGGTCGCCTCGTCGAGGACCAGAAGATCGGGGTCGGCGACGTATGCCCGCGCGAGGGCGACCAATTGCCGTTCGCCCGCGGACAGCGCGCCACCACGCTCGCCGACCTGGGTGAGCACGCCGCGGCGCAACTCGGACAGCCAGTCCGACAGACCGAGATGCTCGAGTGCCTGCACGACGTCCGCGTCGGTGGCTTCGGGTCGGCCCATCCGCACGTTGTCGGCGATCGTGCCGGCGAACAGCGACCCGTCCTGCGGGACCATCACGACGCGCTCGCGAAGCGACTCGAACTGAATCTGCCTGACGGGCACGCCGCCGATCCGCACACACCCGTCGGTGGCGTCCATCAGTCGGGTCAGCAGCTTGGCGAACGTGGTCTTGCCTGACCCCGTCTCGCCCACGATCGCGACGCGGGATTCCGGCGCGATCGAGACGTTGACGTCCCGCAGCGCCAGGAGTCCGGTGGCGTCCCCGGCGACCTCGCCCGAACGCGGGTACCTGAATGAGACATCCTCGAACGTCGCACCGAGTGGCTCGTGGGGCAGGACCATGCCGTCTGGGCCGGGATCGGCCACGTCGGGAGCGATGTCGAGGACGTCGAGGACACGCCGCCAGCCGGCGACCGCGGTCTGGGCCTCGTTGATCGCTTCACCGAAGGCCTGGACCGGCTCGACGAACAGTTGGGCGAGGAACAGGAACGCGACGACCGTGCCCACGGAGGCGTCACCCCGCACCGCGAAGATCGTGCCGGCGACCATGACCGACGCGATGACCGTGGACGACATCAGCTCGCCGACGCCCGAGAACACTGCGGACAGACCGCCCGCCCGGAGCGCGGAGCTGCGGTGCTCCTCGACAGCCTCGCCGAGGCGACCCCGTGTTCGCCGCTCGGCGCCGTACGCGCGGATCACCTGCGCCCCCACGACGGCCTCGGCGAGCACGCCGAGCATCCGGGCGACCTTCTCGCGCACGAGCGAGAACGCCCGGTCGAGGCGGCTCTGGAACGCCTTGATGACCAGCGCGATGAACGGCACCAGGATGAGCACTACCACGGCGAGGCGCCACGAGAACACGAACATCACGGCCAGTGCCAGGATTGCCTGGCCGAAGTTCACGATGATCTGCAGGCCCGCCCACTGCATGAAGCGGCTGATCTCGTCGATGTCGGACGTGACGCGGGACACCAACACGCCCCGCTGCTCGGACGCCTGGTGGAGCATGGACAGGTCGTGGATGTGTGCGAAGGCCCTGATACGCAGGCCGGACAGCGCGGTCTCGGAGACACGGGCGAGCCGGATGTGCATCCAGGCGGTCGCGGCCGCCGTGGCCATGAGCGCGACGCCGCCGAAGGCGACCATTACCGTGACCAGGTCGAGGTCGACCACGCCGGTGTCGACGTCGAACCCCTTGTCGAGGATCTGCTGGATGACGACGGGGACCACGACCCTGCCCGCGGTCGCAAACATCGCCAGCACGAGTGTGCCGGCGAGGCCGCTGCGCAACTCGGGCGACAGTCGCAGCCCGCGTCGGATGGTCTGCATCGCCCCGAGACGTTGGGGCCCGATGAGGGGTTCGGTGGCGGTCGCGCTGCTCACGCCGCCTCCTCGACGTCGTACGCATCGACGAGTTCGCGGTAGGCCGGTGAGCGCTCGTACAGCTCGGCGTGTGTTCCGCGGGCGACGGCACGGCCGCCATGGACGAAGACCACCTCGTCGGCAAGGGCGATGGACGAGCGGCGGTAGGCCACGATGACCACGGTGGTCTTGAGCGATGACAGCCCATGCAGGATGGCCCCCTCCACCGAAGGGTCGACGGCCGAGGTCGCATCGTCGAGCAGCAGCAGCCGTGGATGCCTGATCAGGGCCCTTGCCAGCGCGATCCGCTGGCGCTGGCCGCCGGACAGGCTGGCGCCGCGCTCGCCGAGCAGCGTGTCGTAGCCGTCCGACAGTTCGCGGATGAACCCGTCGGCCTGCGCGAGCGTTGCCGCCTGCACGACCTCGTCGTCAGTGAAGTCGTCGTCCAGCGTGATGTTGTTGCGGACGCTGTCGTTGAACAGGAAGGCCTCCTGGAACACCAGGGCAACGCTGTCGGCGAGCGCCTTGCGGTCGAGTTGTTCGAGCGCGGTCCCGTCGAGGGTGATCCGGCCGGAGTCCGGGTCGAACAGGCGCGCGAGCAGATGGGCGATGGTGCTCTTGCCCGCACCGGTCGGTCCGACGACCGCGATGGTCGTGCCCGCCGGGACGTCGAGATCGAGGGCGTCGACACCGCGCGTGTCGCCGTCGTCCGTGCGGACCGCATGGGCACTGCCGAGATCGGAGCGGCCGACGGCCGGGTGGCGGTAGGCAACCTGCTCGCCTGCGGCGGCCGCTCCGCCCACACCGTCCAGCATGCTGGTGCCGTAGGCGACACGGTCGTCCTCGGACAGCACCGACATGATGCGTTCGAAGCCGACGACGGCACGGGGCAACTCGCCGAGCAGCCAGCCGAACACCCGCATCGGCAGGGCGACGAGCCGGAACAGGTAGGCGAACGTGATGAGGTCGCCGGGCGTGATGGCACCGGCAGCCACCCGCCGGGCGCCGACGAGCAGCACGAGCAGGATCCCGATGTTGGGCAGGGCTTCCATTGCAGGGTCGAAGAAGGCGCGGATGCGTCCGACCTCGACCATCCGGTCGCGAAGTTCGTCGGACCGTTCGCCGAACCGGCCGACCTCGGCGGTCTCGCGCCCGAGCGTCTTGACGACGAGCGCGGCGTCGAAGGACTCGTGGGCGATCTCGGACACCTCGGCCCGCAGTCGCTGTGCCTGTGCCGCGATCACGCGCATCTTGCGTTGGTACAGCCAATTCGCGCCGCCGAGTAGGGGGCCGACCAGGAACCCGATCAACGCCAGGAACGGATCGGTCCGAACCAGCAGCGCGGCCGTCACGACCAGCATGACGATGACCCCGACCGCCATCGGCAGGGGCGCCGCGATGAACGAGGCCGCCTCGACATCGGCGTTGACGTTGGAAAGCAGCTGTCCCGTCGGGTGCCGGCGGTGCCACTCGATCGGCAGGCGGAGGTACTGGTCGATGACCTCGGTCCGGTCGCGGGCCTGCAGGCGGTACTGCGCGGCGTAGGCGCCCGCGCGGCGGAGCGTGATCCCGATGGCGCGCGCCAACGAGACGCCGAGGATCGCGAGTGCGGCGCCAGCGAGCGTCGCGGTCCTCACCTCACCCGAGCGCACCGCGGGGATCAGGACCGAGTCGGTCACCCACCCGATGACGAGCGACGAGACGACGGTCATCGACGCGTACAGGGCCGTGCCGCCGAGCCCGACGGCGAAGCCCTTCTTGGCACGCCCCAACTGCCGCCAGACCAGGGTGAACCCCTGGCGGAACAGCGTGCGCTCGCTCGCCTGCGAGCGAGCGACGACCTGGTCGTCCGGACTCACGGAAGCACCGGTCCCACGACGTCAGTCGAGTTCGCTGATGTAGCCGTGCCCATCGCACGTCTCGCACTTGTGGCTGAAGGATTCGACGAGGCCCTGCGACACGTTCTTCCTCGTCATCTGGACCAGCCCGAGGCGCGACACGTCCGATACGCGGGTCTTGGTGCGGTCCCGCAGCAGTTCCCGCTTGAGCTTTCGGACCACCTGATCGCGGTTCGCCTTGAGCAGCATGTCGATGAAGTCGATGATGATGATCCCGCCGATGTCGCGCAGGCGCAGTTGGCGGACGATCTCCTCGGCGGCCTCGAGGTTGGTCTTGAGGACGACCTCCTCGAGCGAGGTCTTCTTGTCGCCCGTGTACTTGCCCGTGTTGACGTCGATGACCTTCATCGCCTCGGTGGCCTCGATGATGAGATAGCCGCCCGACGGGAGCCACACCTTGCGGCTCATCGCCTTGCGGAGTTGCTCGGTGACGTTGTAGGCGTCGAACAGCGATGCGAACTTGCGCTTGGGCTCGTCGGCATCGGCCTCCTCGCCGCCCTCGGCCGTGCTGGCGTCGCCTTTGGCGCGGGCGAGCAGCGCGACCTTGGCCTGGCCGTACGCCTCGACCTTCTCGGCAAGTGCGGCTGCGACCTCGTCGAGATAGCCCTTGATGGCGTCGTACACCTCGAGGTCGTCGATGGTGCATCGCACGAAGTCGGGCCCGAACAGGTCACGGACGGCCTTGACGTGCAGTGGCGGTTCCTCGTAGACCGCCGTCAGCGCCTTGGCCCCGTCGGCGCGCTCCCTGATCTCGTCCCACTGCCGGAGGAGTCGTTCGAGATCGGCGACGATCTGGTCTTCGGGGACGTCCTCGGCCGCGGTGCGCACGATGACCCCGTGATGGTCCGGCTTGACCTGCTTGACGATCTTGCGGAGCCGGTCGCGTTCCTTGTCGGTCAGCTTGCGGGAGATTCCGAACACGTCCGAGTCGGGGGCCAGGACGGTGTAGCGGCCGGCAAGCGACAACTGCATCGTCAGGCGCGGGCCCTTGGTCCCCATCGCGTCCTTGGTGACCTGCACGAGGACCTTCTGGCCGGACTTCAGCGCGTCCTCGATGCGGGGCGTGTCGCCTTCCTCGATGTCGAGGTCGTCGTACAGGACCTCGCCGGCGTACAGGACGCCGTTGCGGCCCTTACCGATGTCGAGGAACGCGGCCTCCATGCCGGGCAGGACGTTCTGTACGCGCGCCATGTAGATGTTGCCGACGAGCGTGACATCCGTCTTGCGGGTGACGTGGTGTTCGACGACGGTGCGTTCCTCGAGGATCGCGATCTGCGTTCGGTCGCTGCCGACCGTCACCAGCATCGTCTTGGGGGGCCCGTCGAGCATCGCCCGCCGGACGTCCTCGGGGACACCGGTGACCTTGGCCTGGCTCATGGACCGGCCGCCGGCGCGGCTGCCACGCTTGGCGGCCATCCGCGTCCCCCCGGACTGGATCGCCTGCCGGGTCCTGCGGTCTTCCTTCGTCTCGGGCTCGTCGTCGGGCGGCGTTTCGTCGGGCGTGGCATCCTTGTCGGTTGCGTCGTCGGACGTGTCGCGCGTGTAGTCGGACGTTTCGGAGCCTTTGCGGCCGCCGCGGCCTCTGCGGCCTCGCCGACTGCGGCTGCGGCGTCCCTTCTTGGACTCGCCGTCGTCGTCTTTGGCGGCGGCGTCGGACGGCTTCACACTGGAGGTGTCCTCGGCAGTGGTCGAGGTGTCCTTCGCCGTCGTCCGGCTACGGGTCCGCGTCCGGGAACGCGCACGCGTGGCCTTGCCGTCCTCGTCGCCGGTGCCGGTGGAGGTTGCTTGGATGGTCACGGGTGAGACTCGCTGGGTCAGGCGGCCTCCGCGGAACGGTCCGGCGACAGCGGCTCGATCTGCTGGGTCAGGGCTTCCTGCAGGCCGTGGTCGACCGCTTCCCCCTGGGCCACACGGCGATACAGCCGCGGTTCCGGGAGAGGGTCGGGGGCCAGCACGCCCATGGCGTTGTGGAGATCGGTCGGTCGGATGGTCGGTCCGTCGTTGCGGAGTACCGCGCGGAGCACGGGTACGACCTGCTCCCCGGTGGGGCGCAGGGTGGCCGCGATGGCGATCACTGCCGGCCGAACGTCGACGGTCATGTCACCCTTGGGGCGGTGACGCACGACCTCGGCGTGTTCGGCGGCCAGCAGCATCGCGGCCCGATGTTCGAGTTCGGTGAGGGCATCCCGAGCCGACGTGTCGTCGGTGGTTGCGCCCTCGAACTCCCAGAGGGTGGCCTTCAGTTGACTCGCGAGCTTGCGAGCGCCTTCGGGCACGGTGACGTACGTGCTGATGTCCATCCCGATGGGGAGGGTTGCGGACAGCCGGGCCAGTCCGGTCCCCGGATCGATCGGGGCGGCGAACGTGAGCTCGGCGTATTCGCCGGTGGACGCAAAGCCGAGCGGCAGGGCGTCCGGAAAGCTGACTTTGGGGTGGGGCGAGAAGCCCTCGGAGTAGGCGATCGGAAGCCCTGCGCGACGAAGCCCGCGTTCCCATACCGAGGTGAGGTCGCGCGCGGAGATGTACCGCACCCGGCCTTCCTTGGTGTAGCGAACCCGGATCCGCTGCATCACTGGCCTCCGTAACGGGCTGGGGCGATAGGCAGGTCGGTGCTGCCGCCGAGTGGGGCAGCATTGGCCACGATCGGTAGGGAGGTCCCCGGAACGTCGTAGCCGGTGTCGTGCTGCAGGTTCAGGCCGGGGCAGACGCCGCAGTCGTAACAGGGGATCCAGCGGCAGTCGTCGAGTTCCTGCTCGCCGATGGCGTCCTGCCAGTCCTGCCAGAGCCACTGCTTCTCGAGCCCGGAATCGAGGTGGTCCCACGGGAACGCCTCGTGCTCGTCGCGCTCGCGCTGGCAGTACCAGTCGAGCGCCACGCCGGTTTCGTCGAAGGCCCGGTACCACAGGGGCAGGGTGTCGGTCTCGTGCCAGCCGTCGAACCGGGCGCCGAGTTGCCATGCCCGTTCGATGGCCGGGGCAACCCGTCGGTCGCCGCGGGCGAGCAGCCCTTCGATGACGCCTTCCTCGGGGTCGTTGGTGCGCAGGCGAAGGCCGCGGTGCTCCTTGATGGTCTGCAGGATGAGGTCGAGCTTGCGCTGGATCTCTTCGGGCGTGTCCTGGGCGGCCCACTGGAACGGCGTATGGGGCTTCGGTACGAACCCGCCGACCGACGTGGTCACCTGGTTCTTGCGCCCGAAGCGCTGGGCGATCTCGTAGACCCTGATCGACAGGTTCGCGATCGCGAGGACGTCGTCTTCGGTCTCGGATGGCAGGCCGACCATGAAGTACAGCTTGATGTGGCGCCAGCCGTTGGCGAACGCCACCTCGGCGGTGCGCAGCATGTCCTGCTCGGACACCATCTTGTTGATGACGCGACGCATGCGTTCGGAGCCCGCCTCGGGCGCGAACGTCAACCCGGTCCGGCGCCCGTTGCGCGACAGTTCGTTGGACAGCGTGATGTTGAACGCGTCGACCCTGGTTGACGGCAGCGACAGCGAGGTCGACGTGCCCTCGTAGTGGTCGGCGAGATCTTTGGCGATGTCGCCGATCCCGGAGTGGTCGGCCGACGACAACGACAGCAGCCCGACCTCCTCGAACCCGGACTGCGCCACGCCTTCGGTGACCATCTTCTGGACGGTCTCGGGACGACGTTCACGCACCGGCCGGGTGATCATCCCGGCCTGGCAGAACCGGCAGCCGCGCGTGCAGCCGCGGAAGATCTCGACCGAGAAGCGTTCGTGGACCGTCTCGGTCATCGGGACGATCTGCTTCTGCGGGTACGGGAAGTCCTCGAGGTCCTGAACGGTCCGCTTGGGAACGCGCGGTGGGATCCCGGGTTCGACGGGCACTGTGGTCTTGAGCCGGCCGTCGGGGTGGTACCGCGCCTCGTAGAACGACGGCACGTAGACGCCTTCGATCCCGGCGAACCGCCGCAGGGCAGCCGTCCGCGAGACGTCCGCGCCGGTGTCCCGCTCGCGCTTGATGGCGCGTAGCACGTCGTCGAGTTCGAGCGTGACCTCCTCGCCGTCGCCCATGACGACCAGGTCGACGAATGGCGCGAGCGGTTCCGGGTTGAAGGCAGCGTGGCCGCCTACCAGCACGAAGGGGTGCTCCTCGGTGCGGTCGGCGCTGCGGATCGGCACACCACCGAGGTCGAGCAGGTTCAACAGGTTGGTGTGCCCGAGTTCGTGCGGCAGGGTGACGCCGAACATGTCGAAGGCCCACAGCGGGTAGTGGTGCTCGAGCGAGAACGTCGGGATGTCGTCGGCGCGCATCCGCTCCTCGAGGTCCATCCATGGCGCGTAGGCCCGCTCGGCAAGTGCCGTGGGACGCTCGTTCAGCAACTCGTACAGGATCTGGATGCCCTGGTTGGGCTGCCCGATCTCGTAGGTGTCCGGATAACAGAGCAGCCAACGCGTGTCGGCCTGCGCCCACGGCTTGAGCACCATGTTGTGCTCGCCACCGACGTATTGCGCCGGCTTCTTCACGTGCACGAGGTGCGGTTCGAGCGCATCCCAGCAACTGGGCGGGGGCGGTGCGCCGATCGCGTGGGCCGACGCGGTGGTCACGGGCGTCATGACGCCTCCAGCAAGCTTCGTGTGGCTCCGCGCTCGGCGTCGCATGGACGCGGCTGCAGGAGCCTCGTGCCGGCGAGGGTATCAGCGGGACCGCGGGTGGTCCGGTGCCCTCAGCCCCCGAACCGGCGCATGTGCACGTTCAGTAGCAGGCCGACCAGCGTCATCCACATGATGAGCGAGGTTCCCCCGTAGGACATGAACGGCAGCGGGATCCCGGTGACGGGCATGATCCCGATGGTCATGCCGACGTTGACGAACACCTGCAGGACAAGCAGGCCGACGACCCCCGCGGCGAGCAGCGTGCCGAACAGGTCCTTGGCGAGCATCGCGATCCGCAGGCCCCGCCAGATCAGCAGGGTGAACAGGGCCAGCACGACCGCCGCGCCGAGGAATCCGAGCTCCTCCCCCACGACCGTGAAGATGAAGTCGGTGTGGTTCTCGGGCACGTAGGCGAGGCTGTTCTGGGTCCCCTGGCGGTAACCCTTCCCGAAGAACTGGCCGGACCCGACCGCGATCAGCGACTGCTGGGTATGGAACGCGGACGTCTGGGCGAGGTCGGCGTTGCCGGCGTCGAGGAACGCGGTCAGTCGCTCGAGTTGGTACTCCTCGATGAAGTCCAGTCGGAACGCCATCACGATCGCGCCGACGCCCATCCCGGCAAGGGCGATGAGGTACCGGCCCTTCACGCCACCGACGAGGAGCAGGACGAACGTGAGCCAGACGAACACGATCGAAGTCCCGAGGTCCGGCTCGATGAACACGAGACCCATGGGCAATACCACGATCGCCAGGGTCCCCAGGATGGCCAGCGGTCCGGGACTGCCCTTCTGTTCGTGCAGAAGCGCAGCGATGGCGATGATCACCCCGAGTTTGGCCACCTCCGAGGGCTGCAGGTTGAACCCGCCGAGCGGGATCCAGCGCCGTGAGCCGTTGACCTCCGTGCCGACTGGGGTCAGGACGATGATGAGCAGGAACAGCACCCCGAGATACAGGAGCGGGCTGTAGGTCCGCATCCACCGGTAGTCGATGACCGCCATCAGGACCATGGCAGCGAGCCCGATGCCGAACGCGATCGCCTGCTTGCGGACGAAGAAGAACGGGTCGTCGCCGGCAAGGGTCAATCGCGGGAACGTGGCGCTGTAGATCATCGCCATTCCGGCGCCCGCGAGCAGCACCGCGGTGATGACGAGGACGGGGTCGAGGTGGCGAACGGGCGCGTAGGCGTCCATCCACCGCTCCTGCACGCGCGCGCGGAGCATCCGTTCGGTCTGGTCCTGCCCGTAGTAGCCCGCACTCATGTCAGTCCAGGATGTTGCCGGGACCGGCCGCGAACGGCTCGATCGGCAGGTCGTAGATGGCGTCGAGGATCCGTCGGGCGATCGGGGCGGAGGTCTGCGCGCCGCCACCGCCCTGCTCGACCATGGCGACGACGACGTACTCGGGGGCATCGGCGGGGGCATAAGCAACGAACCACGAGTACGGGACCTTGCTCCCGGCCTCGGCCGTCCCTGTCTTGCCGGCGACCGGGATGGTGTCCAGCGGGAAACCGGCGAAGGGTGACTTGGCGGTCCCTCGCACCCCCATGACGACGTCGACCAGACCCTGCTGCAACTCGGTCCAATGTTCCGGCGGCGCCTCGATCGTGCGAACGACCTTCGGGGCTACCTGTTCGACCCGCTCGCCATCGGCCGACCGAATGGTCTTGCCGAGGTGCGGCCACCAGACCGTTCCGCCGTTGGCCACCGTCGCGTACGCCGAGGCGAGCTGCAGCGGCGTGGCCTGGATGTCGCCCTGCCCGATCGACGCGTTGACCGGATCACCACCGCGCCACACGAATCCCTCGTTGCAGAGTTCGCTCATGAGCTTGCGGTAGTAGCTCCCCGGCGTCGCGCGTTCGGCTTCGGCGCACGAGTGGTCCTTGGTCTGATCCCAGTACCACTGCTTCCACGCGCGGTCAGGGACCAGCCCGCCGCGTTCGGCCGGCAGGTCGATGCCGGTCGGGTCGTCGAAGCCGAACTCGCGGGCGACCGCGGCATAGGTTTCTTCCACGTCGTTGCCGGCGTCGAGTTCACGTTCCTCAGTGAGCCAGCGGTTGTAGGCGAGTTCGTAGAAGAACGTGTCGCAGGAACGCATCAGGGCGACCGCGAGGTCCATGCGGCCCTCGTTGCGGGCGTTCCAGTTGCGCTTGCCCCAGCCCCAACTTGCCGGGCATGGCAGGGTCGACTGCGTCGTGATCTGCCCGGTTCGCAGCGCCGAGAAGCCGGTGATGATCTTCCACGTCGACCCGGGCGGCTGCGCCGACGAGATGACCCGGTTGATGGCCGGCCCGTACGTGTTGGCGTCGCCGGCTTCGAGGTCGGGGAACAGGTAGCGCGAGTACTCCTGTGACAGGCTTCCGACGAACTCGCGCGGATCGAACGTCGGATACGACGCCATGGCCAGGATCTCGCCGTTGCGCGGGTCCAAGACGACGGCTGCGCCACCGACGGATGGCAGCGGTCGGCCCGACGAGCGGTGGATCTCGTTCCGGCTGGCGATGATTCCGTCCTGCAGGATCTGCTCGACCTTGCGTTGCAGGTCACTGTCGAGCGTGGTGATCAGGTCGGCGCCGGGGATCGGGGGCTGGTCGCCCAGCGGGCGAAGGACGGTGCCGCGGGCGTTCACCTCGAGCTTGCGCCAGCCTTCCATGCCCTGCAGCGCTTCCTCGTAGGACAACTCGAGGCCGGACTTACCGATGACGTCACCGGGCCTGTAGGACGTGAAACGGTCCGTCTCGAGTTCGTCCTCGTTGATCTCGCGGACGTACCCCAGGACGTGACCGGCGAGATCGCCCTGCGGGTACAGGCGTACGGGCAGCCGCTCGACGACGACGCCGGGGAACAGTTCGGCGTGTTCGGACACCGCGAGGGCCGTCTCGGGCGCCACGTCGATTTTGATCGGCGCGGGGCGGATCGGTGAGTACTTGATGCTCGTCAACGCCGTGATGATGTCCTTCTGGGACATGTCGAGGAGGGCGCCGAGACGTCGCAACACGGCTTCGGCGACGTCGTCGCGCGGGTCGCCGATCGCGTTGATCAACCGGTTGCGGTCCGCCGAGATCGTCAACGCCACGCGGTTCTTGACCAGTTCCTCGCCATTGCGGTCCAGGATGCGGCCACGCGGCGGTTCCTCGAGCACGATCCGGGTCTGGTTGGACTCGGCGAGGTCTTCGTAGCGCTCGCCGGCAGGACCTGCAGGAACCACAGCCGCGAGACGAGTGCGGTCAGGAGCACGCCGGTGATGGCCATCAGCAGCGTGAGCCGCAGGGCCGGCGTGGGTTCGTTGCTCGTCATCACCGTGCTGGGGTGGCCTGTCGTGCTGCGGCGGAAAGGTACCAGCGGCCGGCAACGGCTCAGCTGGGGCGGGGGGCCGTCTCGACCGGGAACTGGCTGGTGAGGAAGCGCACGGCGGCGAACACGAACGGCGCGAGCAGCGTCGCGTACACGGCGGACACGATCGACGCCTGGATGATCGTGTCGAACGAGAACGGCGTCTCGCCCATGACCGAGCCGAGCACCCCGTAACCGCCGACGCCGAGGAGCGTGCCGATCGAGGCGAGCAGCAGCGGAGCCGTCAGCGAGTCGGTGGCGAGGTAGGGCCGGGCGATCCCGATCGCGTAGACGACGCCGACGAAGACGAGCGCCGTGAGCCCGACCGGGGACTGGTTGCGCAGCAGGTCGGACAGCAACCCTGCCGCGAACCCGATGCGAAGGCCAGGCAGCAACCCGTCGCGCAGCGCGAAGGCGATAGTGACCAGGAGCAGCAGATCCGGCCGGTATCCGCCGAGTGCGAGGAAGGGCACAAGCGATGTCTGCATCAGGGCCGTGGTCACGAGCACGAGCGTCACGACGAGGATGCGCCCGATCATGGCTGTTCCTGCGCTTCCGATGGCTGGGCGAAGGGGTCACTCGGCGTCTCGGACACGCTCGGCGTGTCGGTCGGGTCGGGCCCGATCAGCGGCGGGTTGAACGGCAGGTCGGGTGGCAGACGATCAGGGAAGATCGGCCGGTCGGGGTTCTCGAGAACTACGAGGACGACGTCCAGTCGGCTGAAGTCGACGAACGGGCGGACCGTGACCTGCCGGGTCAGCAGCCCGCCAGGCGACCCGGGCTCCTCCACCGTCCCGATCGGGATGCCCGAGGGAAAGGAACTGTTCGAGTACTGCGAAGTCACGATTTCGTCGCCGGCCTCGATGTCGGCTTCTGGGTCGAACGGGGCGAACACGAGCGGCTTGCCGCCCGCTCCCGTGATCGGCCCAGCCTCGGCGTTGCGGGCGACGCGACCGGGCGCGCCGAAGTTCGGGTCGATCGCCAGCAGCACCCGGGCATGCGAGTTCGTGACCTGGATGACCCGGCCGACGAGACCGTCGCCGTTGATCACGACCATGTCGCGTTCGACGCCGTCGTTGGAACCCACGTCGAGGGTGATCGTCCAGTCGAAGTTGGAGGAACCGAGGTCGATGACGCGGGCGGCCACCGACTCCATGTCCCCAGCGGACTGCAGGTCGAGCAGCGCCCGCAGCTCGTCGTTCTGGCGTGCGACGTCGTCGTAGCTGACCCGGCGCGCCTCGAGGGCCTGCAGTCGTGCCCGAAGACGTTCGTTCTCGGCTCGCAGTTCGAACACGTCGCTGAACGTCTCGACCGCGTTGCCGATCGGGCGCACGATCGTGGCAAGGCCCTCCTGCACCGGTCCGAGGACCGACGACAAGGCCCCACGTGCCCAACCCAGCGGTCCCTGCCCGTCCTTGCCATCAGTCCGGAAGTCGACCGTCACCAGGACCAGTGCGACGAGGACCAGGACTGCCAGGAGCACCCGGGCCCGACGCCGCTGATACACCCCGGCCGCCGCGCTGGATCAGTGGCGCGAGGAGGAGATGAGGACCTTCTTCAGGGCCTCGAATTCCTCGAGGCACTTGCCCGACCCCACGGCCACCGCGGACAGCGGGTTCTCGGTGATGTGAATCGGCATGCCCGTCTCGTGCTTGAGACGCTCGTCCAGTCCCTTCAGCAGTCCGCCACCACCGGCAAGGACGATGCCCTTGTCCATGATGTCGGCGGCAAGTTCCGGCGGGGTCTTGTCGAGGGTGTTCTTGACGGCGTCGATGATCGCATTGACGGGCTCCTCGATCGCTTTGCGGATCTCCTCGGCGGACACGATGATCGTCTTGGGCAGACCCGAGACGAGGTCACGGCCGCGGATCTCGGCGTGGGGTTCGTCGGCGAGGGGGAACGCCGAGCCGATCGCCATCTTGATCTCCTCCGAGGTGCGCTCGCCGAGCATCAGCGAGTACTCCTTCTTGATGTAGGAGATGATCGCCTCGTCGAGTTCGTCGCCGCCGATGCGGATCGACTGGCTGGTGACGATGCCGCCGAGCGAGATGACCGCAACCTCAGTGGTGCCACCACCGATGTCCACCACCATGTTGCCGGCCGGTTCGTGCACCGGCAGCCCGGCGCCGATGGCGGCGGCCATCGGCTCCTCGATGATGTAGGCGGCGCGGGCACCGGCCTGGATCGTGGCTTCCTCGACGGCGCGCTGTTCGACACCGGTGATACCCGACGGGACGCACACCACGACCCGTGGTTTTGCCAGGAACCGGCGCTTGTGCACGGCCTGGATGAAGTAGCGGAGCATCTTCTCGGTCACGTCGAAGTCGGCGATCACGCCGTCCTTCAGCGGACGGATCGCCATGATGTGCCCTGGCGTGCGACCGATCATGCGCTTGGCCTCGGCACCGACGGCGAGGATGGCGCCGTTCTTGGTGTTGATTGCGACCACGGACGGCTCGTTGAGCACGATTCCGCGCCCACGGACGTAGACCAGGGTGTTTGCCGTACCGAGGTCGACCGCCATGTCACGGCCGAGGAACTGGAAACTGCTGGAGATGTTGGACGCCACTGCTCGTGCCTAGCGTGATTGTGTGCCCCAATCGAGCGCCGGGGCAGGAGACGACTGCATGGTCACCGGCCGGACCGGTGAACGCCACGAGCGTAACACCGGATCCGGGCCCTGGGGACCACGGCGACGTGACCCGATCGGATCAGACCTGGCCGCGCCGTGCGAGGCTGACCCACCGACTGCCGGCCACGACGATGTGGTCGAGGACGTCGACCCCGACGACCTGGCCGGCGGCGACGAGTCGCTTGGTGATCTTCTCGTCGTCGATGGAAGGTTCGGGGTCCCCGCTCGGGTGGTTGTGGGCGACGACCACGGCGGACGCATTGGCGAGCAGCGCGTCGCGGAACACCTCGCGGGGCGCCATGAAGGTGTGGTCGATGGATCCGACACTGACGGTCGGGACCTCGATCAGGCGATGCTTGGTGTCCAGCAGTGCGGCGACGCAGTGCTCGCGGTCACGGTCACGCAGCAGCGGACCGAGGATCTCGACGGCGATCTCGGGCGAGGTGATCGCCGTGCGCTCGTCGGCCGGTGCGGGACGGAACAGTCGCGGGTCGACGCAGGTCGGGCAGGCGGGTGTGGCCGGCAGCGTGCCGTGATCGCGGCCGATGGTGAACAGGTTGGTCGTCACGGAGGTCTCCGGGTCGGTGACCGCGACCTTGCCGAAACGACGGAGCGCCGTCACCCACGGCGGCGGCATGCCTGTGGATGACGGGGCTCCCTACGCGGCTGTCAGTCGTCCGGGTCGGTGAGGGCCGCTTCGTCCACGCGATCGATCATCTCGTCGATGGCGCGCTGGAACTCGGCTTCCTCTTCCTCCTCGGTGAGGTCGGCGGGTTCGTACACGACCTCGTCGCCGGTGTCGGTGACCTGGAGGTAGATGTCCCGTGCCGCGCCGACGGTGTACAGCGACCCCGTGACCAGGATGCCGTCACCCTCGCCGGCGATCCCGGTGGCGAGGGCAAGAGCCTCGTCGATGTCCTTGGCGGTCTCGACCGCGACACCTGTCCCCTCCCAGACGACGGTGGCAGCCTCGTGGATGCGGGCCAGTCCGGCCGTCCGCCCGCTCGGAGCCTCGGTGACGATGACGTGGTTGGCGACGTCGGCATAGGCGGCGACGATGCCTTCGACGTCCTTGTCCTCGAGCACGGCGAGCACGAGGACGAGATGGCGGAACTCGAAGGCCTCGGTCAGCGCCGCCGCCGAGGTCCGCGCCCCGTGTGGGTTGTGCGCCCCGTCGAGGACAACCGTCGGTTCTCGGTGCACGATCTCGAGGCGGCCGGGCGAGACCACGGCGAGGAACGCCTGGCGGATGAGGGCATCGTCGACACGGGCGAACCCGTCCGGCAGGAACGCCGCGACGGCGGCGAGCGCGAGGGCAGCGTTGTCGGCCTGGTGGCTGCCGTGCAGGGGCAGCATGATCTCGTCGATCACGCGGTCGCCGACCCGCAACGCGATGTACTGCCCGCCAACCGCCACGCGCCGGCTGACGACGTCGTGGTCTGTGCCCCAGCGGCTGACCGTCGCACCTGCGAGGTCGGCGGCCTGGGCGATGACCGCCATGACCGCATCGCTCTGACGGCCGACGACCACCGCGCTGCCGGGCTTGATGATCCCGGCCTTCTCCTTCGCGATGACCTCAGGCTTGTTGCCGAGTTGCTGCATGTGGTCGATGTCGATCGGGGTGAGGATCGCCACCTCGCCGCGGATGAGGTTGGTGGCATCCCAGGTGCCACCCATGCCGACCTCGAAGACCCCGATGTCGACCGGGACGTCGGCGAACCACCAGTAGGCCATGGCGGTCAGCAGTTCGAAGTAGGTGATCCGGTCCGGTTTGCCGCGGGCTTCGAGGTCGTTGTCCACGAAGTCGGCGAGGCGTGCAACCTCGTCGTAGATCTCGCCGAAGCGCTGCTCGCCGATGAACCGGCCTGCGACCGTGAAGCGCTCGCGGACGGTCTGTAGATGGGGGGACGTGTAGGTGCCCGCGGTCAGGCCGAGGGCCGACAGCAGCGTCGCGGTCATTCGGGTGACCGAACTCTTGCCGTTGGTGCCCGTGACGTGGATCGACGGATAGGCCAACTGCGGGTCACCGAGCAGGGATGCCAGCTCGGTGATACGCGAGAGGTCCGGGACCATCCGTCCCGGACCCTTCGCGCTCAGATGGGCGTACGCCTCGTCGAAGTCCACGTGTGGCCGCTGTTCCTCAGAACTTGCCCGGGAAGAAGATCTCGAGTTCGCGCTTTGCCGACTCGGTGCCATCGGACCCGTGGACGATGTTCTCGCCGATGATCGTGGCGAAGTCGCCGCGGATCGAACCCGGTGTCGCCTCAATCGGGTTGGTGGCGCCCATGATCGAGCGCATGCCGGCGATGGCGTCGTCGCCGGACACGCACATCGCGACGAGCGGCGCTGAGGTGATGAAGTCGACCAGTTCGCCGAAGAACGGACGCTCGGTGTGCTCGGCGTAGTGCTCCTCGGCGGTGGCGCGCTCGATGGTGCGCAGTTCCAGGGCTTCGATCCTGTAGCCCTTGCGCTCGATGCGCCCGACGACCTCGCCGATCAACCCACGGGCGACGCCGTCGGGCTTGACGAGGATCAAGGTCTCTTCCACAGCCATGCTGGCTCCTCGCTGACGTTGAGTGAGTTGGGGGCGCACGGTACCCGTTGCGCCTCGCGCCGATTCAGCCCTGGAGTGCCTGCAGTGAGGTGATCTGGCTGTCCAGGTCGGCAATCGTCTTCTCGAGCTCGGCGTGGCGGTCGCGTTCGGCCTTGACGACGTCGGCCGGGGCGCGGTCGACGAAGTTGGCGTTGGCGAGCTTGCCCGCGATGCGGTCGAGGTCGTTCCTGGACTTGTCGACTTCCTTGGCGAGGCGGGCCAGTTCCGCCTCGACGTCGATCAGACCTGCGAGGTCGACCTGGGCGTCGCCGTTGGCGAACACGATGCGGCTCGTCCCTTCGCGGTCCTCGATCGTGTCGACGCATGTGAAGCCGGACAGTCCGGCGAGGCTGGCGACAAGCGCCTGTTGGTCCTCGATCAGGTCGCGACGGTCGGAGGCGATCGCGAGGTCGAACCGCTTGGACGGTGCGATGTCGTTCTGGCTGCGGAAGCGGCGGACCTCGGTGACCAGGTCCGCGATGACCGCGAAGTCCCGGTCCGCCTGCTCGTTGCGGTCGGTCCGGCTGGCCGGCCACTCAGCGACCATCAGCGAGTTGTCGCCGCCGCTGCTGCCGGTGAGCGCACGCCACAGTGCCTCGGTGACGAAGGGGATCACCGGGTGGAGCATCCGGAGCAGGTCGTCGAGTACACGGGCAAGCACCGCACGAGCCGTGTCGCGAGCCTGCACGTCGTCCCCGTACAGACGGGTCTTGACGGCTTCGAGGTACCAGTCGGCGAGTTCGTCCCACGCGAACGAGCGGAGTGTGCGACAGACCACGGCCCATTCGTATCCGTCGTAGGCCTCGTTCGTCGTGGCGCGGACGGCCTCGAGGCGAGACAGGATCCAGCGATCTTCCAGCGCGAGGTCTGCGGTCGCCGGGACGTCACCGGGCCGCGTCCCGTCGAGCGTCGAGAGGGCGAACCTCACCGCGTTCCACAGCTTGTTGGCGAACTTCCGCTCGCCGTCCACCCAGTCGCGGGCGAGTGGGACGTCCACGCCCGGCGACGCTCCGCGGAGCAGCGCGAACCGGGTGGCGTCGGCGCCGTAGTCCTCGATCAGTTCGAGCGGGTCGATGACGTTGCCGAACGACTTCGACATCTTCTTGCCGTGCTCGTCACGGACCAGGCCGTGGTTGTGCACGACATGGAACGGGACCTCGTCGAGGAACCACAGGCTGATCATCAGCATGCGGCTGACCCAGAACGTGTTGATGTCGTAGCCCGTGACGAGCACCGAGGTCGGAAACCACGTGTCGAGCTCCGGCGTGGAGCTGTCGGGGCCGTCCCACCCGAGGGTGGTGAACGGCCAGAGTTGTGAGGAGAACCAGGTGTCGAGGACGTCCTCGTCCTGGACCCAGCCCTCCTCGTCGATGTCGGTGCGGCTGACGCGGATCTCGCCCTCGGGTCCGTACCAGGCGGGGATGCGGTGGCCCCACCAGATCTGGCGTGAGATGCACCAGTCGTGCAGGTTGTCGAGCCAGTCGAGGAACGGCTTGGTGCGGTTCTCGGGGACGAAGACGACCCTGCCGTCGCGGACCGCCTCGGCCGCTTTGGCCGCAAGGTCCTTCATCGCCACGAACCACTGGTCCGAGAGGCGCGGTTCGACGACCGTGTGGCAGCGGGAGCAGTGGCCGACCTGGTGGACGTGTTCCTCGACCTCGCCCAGCAGCCCCAGGTCAGCCAGCGCGGCCTTGATCTGCTTGCGGGCTTCGAATCGGTCGAGCCCGGCGAACTGACCGCCGTTGTCGTTGATGATCGCATCGTCGGTCATGATGTCGATCATCTCGAGGTCGTGGCGCTGCCCGATCTCGTTGTCGTTGGGGTCGTGGGCGGGGGTGATCTTGACGGCACCGGAGCCGAACTCGGGGTCCACATACTCGTCGGCGATGACCGGGATCTCGCGGTCGAGGAACGGATGCTTGACGGTGCGGCCGACCACGTCGGTGTACCGGTCGTCGTCGGGTTGGACGGCGATCGCGGTGTCGCCGAGCATCGTCTCGACCCGAGTCGTGGCGACCTCGATGCCGCCATCGCCGTCGGTGAACGGGTAGGTGAACGAGGCGAGCTCGCCGCGGATCTCCTCGTGTTCGACCTCGATGTCGGACAGGGCGGTGGCGCAACGGGGGCACCAGTTGATGAGGCGGAGGCCGCGGTAGATCAGTCCCTGTTCGTAGAGGCCGACGAAGACCTCGCGGACGGCGTTGGAGCGTGGTTCGTCGAAGGTGAAGGCCTCGCGGTCCCAGTCGCAGGAGGCGCCGAGCTTTTCGAGCTGGTCGAGGATGACGCCGCCGGACTCCTCGCGCCAGGTCCAGACGCGCTCGATGAAGGCATCGCGGCCGAGGTCATGCCGGTCTGTGCCCTCGGCATGGAGCTGCTTCTCGACGACGTTCTGGGTGGCGATGCCGGCGTGGTCGGTGCCTGGGATCCAGACGGCGTTCTTGCCCTGCATGCGGGCACGCCGGACGAGGACGTCCTGGACGGTGTTGTCGAGAGCGTGGCCGACGTGCAGCGAGCCGGTGACGTTCGGAGGTGGGATGACGATCGAGTAGGGCTCGCCGTCGCCCGACGGGTCGGCGTGGAACAGCCCGGCGGCCATCCAGTCGGCATAGATGTCGTCCTCGGTCGACGCCGGGTCGTAGGCCTTCGCTAGCTCGGTCATCGGTCCGCGTCTTCGGGGGTATCGGGCCCGCCGAGCGTAGCGATGGGTGCTGGGAGGTCCTCGCTTGTGTCCGCTGCGCGTGGGTCCCGATGAACCGCGCGCTGGGTCTGGGCATGGGGGCAGTTGGGCTATTCGGTTGGCTGGGGGGCGTCGGCGTCTGTGGGTGTAGGTGGTGGGGCGTTGGGGTCGCTGGTTCGCCAGGTCTTGCTGGTGTGGTCTGGGAGGTCGGTCAGCTTTGGGGGTTTGGGTTGGTGGGTCCAGGGGGGTTTGTCGATGATCATGCCTGATGGGGCGTGTTTCCATCTTCGCCAGCCGTTGGGCAGGGTTTGGACGGTCCAGCCGTCGGTGTCTTTCAGCCTGTGGTCGCTTCTGGCGAGGGGGCCGAGGTTGTCCAGGTTGGTGAGGCCGGTTGGCCAGGGGATGTGGTGGTCCACATCCGCGGTGACCGCTGAGGTCGTTCTTCCGGGGGCGATGCCTGCCGGCCACATGGTCTCTACGACACGGCGCAGCCATCCGGGGGGCTGGTAGTTGGTGCCGCCCACGCCGATGACCTGACCGTGATCTTGGATCCAGATGGTGGAGATGTTGGCACCATGCTGGTCGAGCAGGGCCCGTAGGGCGGGGCTGGTGATCTTCAGCCTGCGGCCCGTCAGGGAGGTGAGCACCTCAGCGGGGGTGCCGTCCCGGCCCAGCAGGCTGTCCAGGGTCGCGATGATCCGCAGGTCGACCGTCGTGCCGCTGTCGGTGTCGTCGTGGTTGCCGGGGCACCCCAGGGTGGGGTTGAACACCCATGCGGACAGGGCACGGGCACGGCGTTTGGAGACCTGGGCGGCGACCTTGCCCCCGTCCGCACGGTCACCCAACTTGGTGCGGGCGGCGTCGGGCAGCTGCTCACCGATCCGGTCGGCGAGGTGGTCGAGATGATCGGCAAGACGCACCAGGGTTGGGGTGCCCAGTTCGCCGTACACACGGCCTTTGTGGCCGAACAGGTCGGGTTGGATGTGCAGGAACTCGCCGTC
>Ga0326597_10001098_pt1 | contig 44852 bp, 40 predicted proteins | sample RVTome_12_FD_203789 | JGI IMG/M metagenome (GOLD analysis project Ga0326597, IMG submission 203789) | Soil microbial communities from uranium-contaminated site in the Upper Colorado River Basin, Wyoming, United States - RVT100D185 | ecosystem: Environmental > Terrestrial > Soil > Contaminated >...
CGGAGTGGGTGGACGACGCTGCGAGCGCGGTCACGGGTTTCGTCACAGGAACCATTCCTAGCGTCGGCGGAGACGCCCTGGCCTGGTCGTGGACACAGGGACAGGCTGCGTTCCAGCAGGCCTGGGGGCAGACGCAGGCAGCGGCGATGTGGTCGATGAGTGGTACGCTGGGCGCTGGCAATGCTGTCTGGACGGCAGGGCCTGTCGAGGCCGTGCGCGAGTACTACGCGGACAAGGCCCAAGACGTGGCCGTTACTGCGGTGGCGACGTGGAACGACCCGGACACATTCCTCCAGAACGGGATCGCTCTAGGAATAGCGTTTACGACGGTAGGCGACCGAAGAGGCAGCTACAACGGGTTCATTGCCTATGAGAACGCCAAAGGACCATTCACTGGGCTCTTCCTCAACGCGCTTGGGAACGGTGCTATTACGCCAGGAAATATCACCTTCAACAGGGGCGACTTCAGTGAGGAGCAATACTGGCACGAGTACCGGCATTTCCAGCAGAGCAACTTCATGGGACCGGCGTATCTTCCCGTCTATCTCACCGTGAACGCCGTCGTGTCCGTTCCCGCCTTCCTTACTGACAGGTTCGAGAACCAGGACCTGCACCCAATGGAGAGAGACGCGAACAGATTCGGTGTGCAGAACAAGAACAGGAACCTGCCGTGGAGGTAGTTGACGCCGGGATTGCTTCGGATCCCGCAGCCCTCGCGCTGAGGCAGGCCCGATGAGATCGATCATCGTGATCCCTGCTCTCCTGGTCGCGATGGCCGTCCTCTCTCAGGCCTGCGACCCACTTGAGTTCCTGCATTTTAGGAACGACACCGTAGAGGTGCTGTTCGTCCAGGTCAACGGGGGCGGGCTTGACGAGCTTCCGCCCCAATCCACCAAGAACCTTGGTTACCCGTTATCACGAGTAGGCGATGGTGATGACCGGTTGACAATCGTGATCGCGGATGATGAAGGGTGCGTTGTACTACGGGTGGACACCACGTTGGAGCGGTTCCGCGATGACGAAGACTCACGGCTTACGATCTCTCCGTCCGACTTGCCGACGAAGGAGGAGCGTACAGACTGTCGTCCCGAATTGGCGGACTGAGTGGCGCGCTTCTACCCTTCGACTGCGCTCAGGGCAGGCTTTCCGGTGATCGGGCGGTTCCTGCAGCCGGACACGATCGTGCCGGAGCCGGCGAACCCGCAGTCTCTCAATCGATACTCGTATGTGTACAACAACCCGCTGCGGTATACGGATCCGACGGGGCACCGGGTGGACTTCCAGCACCCTGGCACGCTGGAGAACCCATCGAGCTGCGACAACGTGGGACCGACACACCCGGAGTGCGGCTCGCTCCTGCCGCCGCCGCCGACCGACAATAGTGAGTTAGACATAGCCCCCGTCGGCGAAATAAGCGTTACGGTTCCCCGCATTGGGCCGGGCAACGGTTGGCTAACGGTCGGCGCCGTGGCTCTCGGCCTGTGCACCCAGTTCGACTGCGGCGGGAGGCTAATTCAAGGCGGCACTGAGCTGGGCCATACCATCTGCGGGTTCTTCAGCTTCTGTTCGTCGGACGGTGGAGACGGCGATGGACGTTCGCTGGAAGAACCAGAGTCCTTGGAGGGCGCGACCGTTGAGGAGCTTCAGGCGCTGGTTCCTGAAGGCTGGGTGAGAGAGCCTACGTCGGGAGAAGGGGGTCTAAGATGGCAGAACCCCGCGACGCGCAAGACCGAATCCCTGCGCTGGATGCCCGGAAACCCAGCAGACTCGGAACCAGTGAAACGAGGGCCCTATATTCGCTACAGTGATCCGACAGGCCGTACGTATGGCCCTTATCCGGCGGCCGGGAACCCGTTGCTACGATGACGATCTCGCCCTTAGAGCGTGAACTACTCAGCCTCGCAACCGAAGATTGGTACTCGTTGCCCGAGGCTCTTGGGGTCGTACGGGATCTCTTCCCTGCCTTGGACGAATCCGACAGAATTGAGCTGGCAAGAGTGACCGTAAGCAGAATGATCGAGAATGATCTCCTCCTCCTCTGCCTGTTCAAACACATCGGAAGCAAAGAGATACGAATCGCAAAAGAGAGATCCGACGATCTACTTTGCGACATGTCAAACTGGCAGCCCGTTCCGGCAGCCCAGTGGCATCTCCGCTTCGTTGCGACAGAAAAAGGTAAGCGAATCTACTTTTCCCTGCCCACCGTGTCCTGACAAGAGGGTGCGTGAATAGACAAGGAGGAACGGCAAGGTACTCTCGCGCATGAGGGGATAATAGTGTGCCCACCGACTGGGGGTCGACAGGCCGGGCGGCTCCTGCTAGAGTAGCGCCGGCGCAGCAGCCGTTGCTGTCCCTTCGTGGTCTTGCCACCAGCGGGAGACGGACGAGCTCTACTTCATGAAGTCGCGGTTCTATGACCCGGTGATCGGGCGGTTCCTGCAGCCGGACACGATCGTGCCGGACCCGGCCAACCCGCAGTCGCTGAACCGCTATAGCTACGTCTACAACAATCCCATGCGGTATACGGACCCCTACGGGTACTGGCCGGAGTGGGTGGACGACGCTGCGAGCGCGGTCACGGGTTTCGTCACAGGAACCATTCCTAGCGTCGGCGGAGACGCCCTGGCCTGGTCGTGGACACAGGGACAGGCTGCGTTCCAGCAGGCCTGGGGCCAGACCCAGGCCGCAGCGATGTGGTCGATGGGCACGATGGCGGCAGGAGGAGGAGCGGTGTGGAGCGCCGGGCCTGTCGAGACGGTGCGCGAGTACGTGGCGGACAAGAGCCAAGACATCGCCGTTACGGCGGTAGCCACGTGGAACGACCCGGACACATTCCTCCAGAACGGCATCGCCCTGGGCATCTCCTTCACCACGGTCGGCGATCGAAGGGGCAGCTACAACGGGTTCATCGCGTACGAGAACGCGAAGGGGCCCTTCCAATGGGCTATCCTCAGAGGAGGCAACGTCGCGTTCACTCCCGGGAACATCGCGTTTCATAGAGATGAATTCTCTAGAGGCGACTACTGGCACGAATACCGTCACTTTCAGCAGAGCAAGTTCATGGGACCGGCCTACCTCCCCATATACTTGGTTGTCAACGCGGCTGTCCTCGGGAACGAAGGGCTCCATCCAATGGAGATTGACGCCAACAGATACGAGCGAGGAAGCTTGGAGCGAAAGCTGCCGTGGGAGTAACCTCCAGTCCAATGACCCCACATTCACTTCGGCCATTTGCCAGAGTGGGCCCGAGCGCATTCGCGCTCTGCACAGTTCTCGGAGTTCTCCTCATGTCGGCCTGTGATCCCGGCCAGACGTTCCATTACCGAAACGACACTGACGAGGTGCTATTCGTCCAGGTCAATCGCCAGGGACGGGACAGACTGCCACCGAGGACGGTCAGAAACATCGGCTATTTCTCTTCGCGGCTTGGGGACGCCGAAGACCCGCTAACATTCACGATTGCCGACACCGGCGGCTGCATCGTCTTCGAGTTGGCAACTACTCTCAGTCAGTTCGAGGAGGATCATGATTCCACCATCAAGCTAATGGAGTCCGATTTGCCAGCGCCAGAGAAACGCACTGAGTGCAATCCTGACTTGGCCGATTGACAACTCCTCACAAGGGGCCCTACCGTTTCGTTCGTCGGAGCCGGACACGATCGTGCCGGAGCCGGCCAACCCGCAGTCGCTGAACAGGTATAGTTACGTGTACAACAACCCGCTGCGCTACACGGATCCATATGGCCACTGTCCGGTCAACCTGGGGCCATTCAACAGCGGGTGCGACGCCGTGCAGGACTTCTTCACCGAGACTGTGCCAAGCGCGGGGCGTTCGGGCTGGAGCGGTGTGCGCTGGGGATGGAGGAACTCGGCTCAGACACGCGCGGCAGCGTGGTGGGTGGCGAGCAGGACCGTCATTCCCGGGGGCCCAAGCCTCTTGGACGAGGCGGTGCAAGCGATCTGGAACTCGCCGGCAGTTGACGCGGCCTGTGGGTCGTTAGGGCCGACGTGCGGCGTGGTAGAGACCGCAGCGACAGTTGCCGACACGCTGACGGACCCTGTGAAGCTGGCTAACGCCATCGCCCCGGCCGAGGTACTGAGAGTGCCACTGGGCGTCTACGCCGGCAGCGCAGTCGCGTGTGGTTCCGGGCACTATCTCACCTGTGGACAAATCGTGACGTCGAGGTGTCGGTGGTCCTGCATCAGCAATGCCGTCCAGATAGGCGACACTGCACCAGTAGGAGCAGTACCCGGAGCAGGTCAGCTGATTGGAGGGGCTCTCGACCTGGCAGCGGCCGCCGCCGTCGAGGCGGACATCCTGATGTCGTCCTGCCGAGGGAACGTCGGCCTTCATGTGAACAACGTGGTAAATCTTGCGGTCGGGCTGGGCGGAAACGTGGTGTCAACAGCGCCCAACGTCCTGATTTCGGGTGCGGAGGCAACCAACTACGCAGCAATGACGGGAACCATGGCACAGTGCTGAAGTCATGATTCCCGGCATTATCATATTCTCGATAGGGTTCATGGCTTGCCTAGGATTTTGGCTTGCGTTCGTCAGGGCTCGATCGCGCTTCGAACCCGTCTCGCTGCTACCTGATGAGGACATCATGGAGGAAAACCGAGCGTTTCTCACGATCGATGGCAAGACTCCTGGAAAGAACGGTAAGTTGGCCATAACTCAGCGGAGATTGCTTTGGACACCTATCCGCTTTCCGTTTCCAAGGCAAACGCAACAAAGCATTCCACTCGATGCCATTCAGCAGTGCTCACCAGGGAGAGGAACCGCGATATGGCGTTCCCCCGTCGTTGTGAAGACTGGCGATCACGAATTTGCCTTTCACATGGAGGGTGTGAGCCCAGACCACTGGATCGCACTGATTCGGGCCCGGTCAGAACAAGTGCGGATCAGTCACAACCAGTAGAACCAGTCGGCCGGTTCCTGCAGCCGGACAACGATCGTGCCGGAGCCGGCGAACCCGCAGTCGCAGGGCTACGAGGCGGCGCTACGGGACGATAGTGTGGGCCCGGCCCGAACACCGACAGGGCTAACCGGCTCTTGACACGTTCTGCGTTCCTTAAGGATACTGGTGACCCGCTGGTGGCCGCCCCAGCACGACTCGCCACCCGCCTGTGAGTACAAGGGGGATCGCGTGAACAAGCCGCTCTGGTTCATCATCGTGTCTCTCCTTGTGACCGGCGTCGTGCTGACGACGATTGTCATGCCGCGGACACTCATGGCGACACACGGCAACACGCTCTCGCGCAACCCGACGTCTGGCCCGCCCGGAACATCGGTCGCTCTGTCCGGGACGAACTGGACGCAGAGCAACAACCCCTACCGGATCTTCTGGGACGCGAAGGGCGGAACGCAGCTTGGTGATTTTGCCCCGGTAGGCGGCTCGTGGAACGAGTCGGTGACGGTGCCGACGAACGCGACGGTTGGCGGTCACCAGATCGTAGCATGCGAAGGGTACCTCACGGAGTTCCAGGACTGTGTTTCGACATCGTTCACGGTGGCTGCTCCGGCCACACCGACGCCGGGCGGGCCGCCGACACCGACGCCGACGCCTCCAGACTCGCAGCCACCGACCGTACAAATCGTCTCGCCGATCAGCGGCCAGCTGTTCACGTCGCCCACGGTGAAGGTCGAGATCCTTGTTACCGAGAATGAGGACCTGGAGACGGTGACTGCGGAAGTCACGCGCACGGATTCGGGGGTGACGGCGGGTGAGTATCACTACTGCGGAACGGTGTCCTCGCTGGACCGCTTCTGCCCCTCCGGGCCGCCCTTCCCGATCGAGTACGAGCGGAGCTCGCTGGGCGGCATCTTTCTATCGATGCCCGGCGGCCTCCAGAACGGGTCGTACACGGTAACGGTGCAGGCATGCGATGGAGAGGGCAACTGCGCGGAGGCGACGCGCAAGTTCAATATCACGCTGCCGGAACCCACCCCCGTGCCGATCGCGGTGATGACGGAATGGGTCGAGGTCAATCAAGGCGTGCAGTCCCGCCTGTGTGATCCTGCGTTTATCAACTGCAACGACATAAGCAGTGTCCTTCCTCCGCCGATCCCTTCCGGAAAGGATACGGTGGTGCGGTACTACCTGTTCGGCCAGGGCGGCCCGCGGGCCAACTTCTCGTCGGCGCTCCAACTGACGGTGTTTTTGGAAGACGGCACGATCCTCTCACGAACGATTAGTCCGAACGTTGTCGCTGCCGGCACCACAACGCCGCTCCTGGCGCAGGTGCCCGCGGACCCGGGCGACGACGACTCGCGCCGACGGCTGACGCTAGAGATGCGAGCCGACCCGAGCAAGACGCTCAATTTCGTGATCCCGGGCGACATGCTGGAGAACGCCGAGACGATGCAGATCGGGCTGCGCGATGTCCCGGGCATCCTCCAGATCGAGATGACGCCGCTGCGACTGGGGCTGAACGTCGTGCGCTACCCAAGCGCTCCCTCGCCGGCCGATATACAGACCGCCGTGGTTCCCTATCTCGAGCACGGTTACCCCGTCAGCGAAGTGCGCGTGCTTAGCAACAGGACGTGGTCGGTTCTTCTCGGCTGCAGCATCTTCGATCCCTGCGACGACGGCGATCCAAGCTGTGACATTCAGGACGCGGCATGGACGGCCTTCGGCGGCGGCGACGCCCCCGCACGGTTCCGCACGAGCGATCCCCACGTCACGATGACGATCGTTGTGATTCCCGGTGTCCGCGGTTGTGCCGACGGTGATACGGATATGGATGATGGCGACGACCGCTATGGTGGGGTGGCCGTCATCGCTCCGACAGGCAACGACGCCGCTCACGAGATCGGCCACCTGATGAATCTGGGCCACGCGGGCTGTGCGCATGGCGAGGCATCGGGCGGCGGGTGCGAATCGAGCTGGCCCTGGCCACACGGGCTGCTGGGCCACACGTTCGAGGACCCTCCCACCCGGTTTGACGACTTCGGCGTCATACCGCTGTCCGTGCCAGGTTCGCCGCCGACGGGTACGAGCGCCGGCCTGTGGAGCATCTGGATGGTCGACCCGTGTCCGGCTCCCGACTTCGCGTCGCGGCGTCCGACGTGCGTACCCGACCAGGGAGCGATGGTGGACAATCTGACACACGATTTCATGTCGTACGGCGGCGGGGGACCGCCTGCGGGGTTCCCCTATCCGGCCGATCAGGATGTCTGGTTCTCGGCGCGCAACTACAACCGTCTCTACCGCGCCATCTGCTGCCGCGGCGGAGGGACCTCTGCGATCGCGGGGTTCCCCGAGGAGTCCCCGCGTGTCGAGGCGCTACTCATCGTCGGCGTCCTCCGGCCGGACGGGTCGGCGGACCTGCGGCCGCTCGTACGGAAGGCCGTGCCGGCATCGCTGCTGGAAGGCGCGCCGACCGGGACGCACACGCTCCGGCTGTTGGGTGCCGGGAACCAGGTGCTCTACGAACGGTCGTTCACGCCGATGCACCGGGCGCATACGGCCAGCGAGACGATCCACGAAGCGGTGCCCTACGTCGCCGGCCTCGAGCGCGTCCTCATCCTCGATGGGAACGATGTGTTGATCGACGAGCAGGCCAGTGAACACGCGCCGATGGTGGAGGTGATGAGCCCAAACGGCAGCGAAGTGCTCGCTGCAGGGACGCACAACGTGGCGTGGACGGCATCCGACGCCGACGGCGACGCACTCTCCTTCCTGGTGCAGTACAGCCCAGACGGCGGCGAAACATGGCAGCCCATCGCTCTGCTGCCGCCGGGCCAGTCTATGCAGGCACAACTCGTCGTCGACGAACTGCCACCGGGAACGAACGGGCTGGTGCGCGTCAACGCGTCCGATGGCATCAATACGGGTAGCGATCTGTCGGACTGCCCGTTCTCGTTGGGAAGCTCAAGCCCGCCGGTCGATTGTCAGGATGGCCCTACCGGGGATGCAAATTGCGATGGGGTGGTCAACGCGATCGATGCCGCGCTCATCCTACAGCTGACGGCCGGGCTGCTCAGCTCTGTGCCGTGTCAGGAGAACGCCGACGTGAACGACGACGGTGCCGTCAATGCAATCGATGCCGCGCTGGTGCTACAGCACGTTGCCGGACTGCTCCCAGAGCTTTTGGCTCAACCCGCTGCGCTGCACGGACCCGACGGGGCATTGTCCGTAGCGTCAGCCGCGCCAGCCCGACCTTCCTACTTCGACCTGTGGTAGTCGCTGCCTAGGACGAGGCGTCCCGCCAGTCCGACTTCGAACGACGAACCTCGAACGTCGCCCTACCCCCGGTAGCGGCGCAGGACCAACGTCGCGTTCTGGCCGCCGAGGCCGAACGAGTTCGAGAGCACGACGTCCACCTCGTGGCGGCGCGCTTCGTTCGGCACGTAGTCCAGGTCGCAGTCCGGGTCGGGAAACTCGTAGTTGATCGTCGGCGGGAGGATGTTGTCGCGGATGGTCAGGGCCGACGCGACGGCCTCGACGCCGCCGGCGCCCGCGCCCGAGTGCCCGGTCATCGACTTGATCGAGCTGATTGGCACGCGCCGCGCCACGTCCTCGCCCAGCGCGCGCTTGATCGCCGCCGTCTCCGCTTTGTCGTTGAGCGGCGTCGACGTGCCGTGGGCGTTGATGTAGCTCACGTCCTCAGGACGGAGGCCGGCGCACGCGAGCGCGCGCTGCATCGCGAGCGACTGCCCCTCCGCGTCGGGCGCTGTGTCGTCGGTCGCGTCGAACGACCAGCCCGCGCCCGCGAGCTCGCAGAGGACCTCCGCGCCGCGCGCCTGCGCATGCGCCTCGGTCTCCAGCACCAGCATCCCGGCGCCCTCGCCCAGCACGAAGCCCGATCGCTTCGCGTCGAACGGCCGCGACGCGTGGAGAGGGTCGTCGTTCCAGTCGCGGGTCAGCGCCCCGAGGATCGCCATCGCCGCCACGCCGACCGGCGTCACGATCGCCTCCGACGCCCCGGCCAGCAGCACCTCGGCCGAGCCCGTGCGGATCAGGTTGAAGGCGTGGCCGAGCGCGTCCGTTCCCGACGCGCACGCCGAGTTGATCGTGGTGTTCGGCCCGCGCACGCCCAGCACGCGGCCGACGCGCGCCGCCGCCATGTAGCCGCCCAGGCGCGGGATGAGGAGCGGGTCGACCCTGCCGGCGCCGCGCTCCTCGATGATCGTCTCCTGGCGCCCCATCTCGAACGGCCCGCCCGACGACGCCACGATCACGCCGATGCGGTCGCGCGTCTCGTCGTTCACCTCGAGGCCCGAAGCGCAGAGCGCCTGCTTCGCCGCGGCGACGGCGAGCTGCGCGAAGCGTCCCGATCGGCGCGCCATCTTGTAGTCCATGTGCTGCTGCGGGTCGAAGTCCTTCACCTCGCCGGCGATCTTGACGAGCTGCTTCGACGGGTCGAACAGCGTGATCGGCCCGATGCCGCTGCGCCCGGCGAGCAGGCTCTGCCAGAACGACTCGACGTCGTTCCCCACCGGGCTCACGACACCCAGGCCGGTTACGACGATGCGCGGGTAGTCCGTCATGTCGTGCTCCTCTGGCGTTGGTCGTCACGGAGACCGGGAGTGCAGAGGGGCAGGGCCCCTCTGCCGGGGGGCATGGGGGGTGTCCCCCCATCTCGAACAACGTTCCTGGGCGGGTGGGTGCGAAGGATAACGTTAGTCAGCGAAGTACTCCTGCATCAGCCGCGCCACCTCGTCCGGACGCTCCTGCGGCAGAAAGTGCGTCGCGCCCGGCACGATGACGTTGCGGCCGTTCGGCACCGCGTCCGCCGCCGCGCCCAGGCCGCGGCCGTGCAGGTGGCTCTCGCCGCCCCAGAGAAACAGCGCCGGGCACCGCACCTCCGGCAGCAGCGACCAGAAGTCGGGGCCGCGCACGGCGTCGAAGAACAAACCCTCGACCTCCGGCGAGCACTTCAGCTCGACGCGACCGTCGTCGCGCCGGCGCATCCCTTCCTCGACATAGCAACGCAGCACGTCCTCGCGCCACGTGCGGAACGTTTCCTTCTTGCGATACGACGCGAACGCCTCGCCGGCGTCTCGCCAGACGGCGCGACGCTTGCGCGCGCCGTCGGCCAACGACGCGTTCGTGCGCCCCTCCGGCGGCGGGTCCGTGAACCAGTCGGGCCGGGGCAGGATCGGCTCGATGAGCACCGCCCGGCTGATGACGCCCGGGTGCGCCGCCGCGTGCACGACGATCGTCGAGCCGCCGGCAGAGTGGCCGGCGGCCAGCGGCCGATCGAGCCGCAGCGCCTCGATCACGCGCTGGAGGTCGCGCGCGAACGTCTCGAACGTGTAGCCGGAGGCCGGCGCGTCGCTATCGCCGTGCCCCCGCTGGTCGATGGCGATCACGCGGAACCGGTCCGCCAGCCGCTCCGCGATGGGCCGCCAGAGCGCGCCCAGGAAGCCGGTCGCGTGGATCAGGATGAGCGGGGGGCCGGAGCCTTCCCAGTCCAGGTAGTGAATGGCGGTCCCGTCCGCATCGACGGTGCCGGAGGAGGCGGGCATCGCCCCTTAGTTGTAGGCGATGGGCGGGAGGGCGGTCAAACGGGGCTACGGCGGCGTCGCCCGTAGCCATCTTGGCTGCTATGCTGGCGCCAAGCCTGGAGGGACGAGAGCGTGGTGGCAACCGCTTCGAAAGCTGAGGGGGCCAAGCGCTGGCGGGACGCGCGTCTCAGGCACTCCAGGTTACTGCGCGTTGCCCGGCCGCAAGCGCTGTTGCGCGCCTCGATGCTAGTAGCCATCCTCGTCCCGATCGCGGTTTCCTTCATCGTCTACTGGCCGCGCTTGGGTGACTACTTCGTCTACGACGACTTCTTTTGGCTCCGCGCCGTCCGCAATCATTCGTTCTGGGTGGTCATGTACCGCGCCTTCACGTTTCCCACACCCAGGGAGTTCGACGAGGTCACGCTCTTCTGGCGGCCCCTCACAGACCTGTACTTCTACGGCGCCCGCGCCTTCGGGCTTCATCCAGAGCCGTACCATGTCGTGAACGTTCTCGTCCATGGCTTTGTAGGCAGCCTGGCTGTTGTCGTGCTGCGGCGCCTGACGGGGTCCCTCGCGGCCTCGTTCGCCGCTGGCTTGATCTTCATCGTCGCGCCGACGTACGAGTTCGCTGTAACGTGGATCTCGCAGACATCGGAGCTCTTCGCCGCCACGTTCATTCTCTGCGCTCTCCTTGCGTACCATTCCTATCTCACGGCGGATAGGCGCAGCCACGCCCATCTGGCGGCGACGACGGGGTTCACGATACTCGCCCTTCTCGCAAAGGAGTCGGCAATTATTCTTCTCGCCTTGCTGCCCGGTCTTGCCTTCGCCCTGCCCTCGGAGCAACGCCGCCGCTCCATTGCGGAGGTGGCGCGCAGCTTGGCGCCGGTCGCTGTCGTTGGCACGATGTTTGCTGTTGTAATGCTCGTGCACGAATACCGGACCGAGGGTGACAGTTACGAGCTCGGCCCGCACATCCTACGCAACCTTCGTGATTACCTGAAGTGGATGGTGTTTCCCTACCGCAACGGCGAGGGGTCCGAGTGGAGGACACTGGCCACGGTGCTGTTTCTTGCCGCCGGAGGCGTCACGTTCCTTTCGCGACAGCGCATGCTCGCATTCCTGTTCGTGTGGACAATAGCCGCGTTGCTGCCGTTCTGTGGATTCTCGTTCGGCATCGAACTGCGATACACCTACCTAGCAACACTTCCCTTCGTTGCCTTCGTGGTACTGACTGCTGTAGCCGCGATCGACTACGCGCCGCTCTCCTCACGTCGTCCGTTACAGGCCCTATTGGCGATCGCGGCGGTAGCCATCTTGATCATCACGCCAATGAGGACGCGCGACTTCCAGGCCTTTCTTGTGACCGAAGCTCGCGCCTACGAGACCATGGTGAGCAGCGTCCGAAGTCTGTGTGGCCCGATGCCGCGCGAGAGCTCGATCTTCGTGCTGCACCCGCCGTATCGAGACCTGTACGGCATTCACACTCCCGCGGCGGTGAACCTCTATTACAACCGTGTGCATGCCGTCTCGGTAGACGAACTGCCCGATCTGATCGCCTTCGTTCCCAAGAAGTGCATCATCGAGTACGACCCAGAGACGCGCGGCTACCGTAGGATCGAGGCCGGTTAGCTCCTCCAAACGTGGCGGCCCCGCTCCCACGCAGGGTGGGAGCGGGGCCAGAAGCAGGAACCGAGGGTGGTGTTCGCTACGGCGCGAGGTGGACCGGCAGCGGCTGCCTGGCAGGCGGGTCCGCGAAGCGCTGCCGGCGGGTCTTCACCGACTCGATCGCCGCGTCCAGCACCTCACGCCAGGTCTCGCCGTCTTCGGGCAGCGTCGCGTGCGACGCCTCCCAGATGGTGCTGCGCAGCTTGTAGGAGCACATCCGCAGGTCGCTCTGCGCGCGAAAGGCGAACACGCGCGCGCCGTCCGGGCCGGTGTCCGGCAGGCCGATGGCGAGCACGTCGCCATCGAGCCAGCCGGTGATGTCTTGTTCGCGGATGAGCTTGCGCACGCAGTCGGCGGCCACCTGGACGATGTCGGCCACGCCTTCGCCGGGCAGGTGCTGGGGGGCGCAGATGATGACCGAGTACCAGCGCTGGTCCCAGTCTGCGCGTTCCATGCCCCGCTCCAGGCGCTCGAGGAACGCTCGTTCAGTCAGCAGGCCGGTCGTGGGGTCGGGGCGGTGCTTCGGCATCGAATTCGCCTCCCTGTCTCAATCCTGTCTACCGAACCTATAACGCTTTCCCGGCGCCCCGCGTTTCTGCTATACCAGACTCGCTCAGGAGGGCTCTCATGGCAGGCGCGCTGGAAGGCATCCGCATCCTGGATATGACGATCTGGCAGCAGGGCACGGCCGGCTCCGTGATGCTCGCCGACCTGGGCGCCGACATCATTAAGATCGAGGAGCCCAGCACCGGCGACCCCGGCCGCGGCGTCCGGCCGATGCCCCAGCTCGACGGCCTGAGCGGCTACTTCCAGGCCCTCAACCGCGGCAAGCGTTCGCTCGCTCTCGACCTCAAGCACCCCAAAGGCCGCGACGTCCTCCTCCGCATGGCCCGCGACGCCGATGTCTTCATGACCAACTACCGCCCCGGCGTGTGCGAGCGGCTCGGTCTCGGTTATGTCGAGTTGACCACGGCCAACCCGAGCATCGTCTACGCCCGCGCCTCCGGCTACGGGCGCGAAGGGCCCGACCGCGAGGAAGGCTGCTTCGACGTGCTCGGCCAGGCGCGGGGCGGGCTTATGAGCGTTTCGGGCGAGCCGGACGTGCCGCCGGGCTACCTCGGCACGCCGGTCTCCGACCAGACGGGCGGCATCCTCCTCGCTTTCAGCGTCATCGCGGCCCTGCTCCACCGCCAGCGAACGGGCGAGGGGCAGGAGGTCGACGTCTCGCTGCTCGGCGCGACGATGGCCCTGCAGTCGTTCGGCATCACGACCTACCTGATGTCGGGCGAGGTGCCGGGGCGGCTCGGGCGGAGCGGCGTGGGGCCGTTCTGGCACACGTACCAGGGCAGCGACAGCAAGTACTTCTGCATCGGCATGCTGCTCGACCGCGGCTGGCGCGAGATCTGCGACGTGATCGGCCGCACCGACCTGCTCGAGGACGATCGTTTCCGCGACTTCCGCGACCGCATCGGCCAGCGCGGCCAGCCGCTCGTCCCCATCCTGCAGGAGTCGTTCGCGACACGCCCGGCGGCCGAGTGGGTGCGCCTGCTGAACGCCGCCGGCGTCTTCGCGACGTACGTGCAGAACTACGAAGAGCTGGCGAACGACCCGCAGGTGATCGCCAACGGCTACATCGCGGAGGTGCCGCGCGACGGCGGTGAGCCGCTGCGCATGCTCGCGACGCCGGTCACGTTCGCGCGCACGCCCGTCGAGCTGCGCTCGATCGCGCCGGAGCTCGGCCAGCACACCGAGGAGGTGTTGCTGGAGTTCGGGTACACCTGGGACGAGATCGACGCGCTGCGCAAGGACGGGGCGATCGGACCGAAGCCAGCCTAACGGCCACGGGCTCCCTCACCCCCGGCCCCTCTCCCGCGCGCGGGAGAGGGGTGCCACAGGTCGCGGTGAGGGCGAAGCCACGCACGAACAGACGGGGCATTGATCGCCAACGAGGAGGTGGCCATGAACGGCTACCGCGAGTTCTGGAACAGGCTGATCTACTTCAATGAAGGCGTCGGGCCGCAGAGCCTCGAGCGCTACTGGTCGACGCTCGCCGTCTTCGCGCTCGTCTGCCTCGCCCTCGGCCTCGCCTCCAGCGGCCGCCTCCGCTTCCTCGCGCCCGCCGCGACCGCGGTGATCGTCATCGCGTACATCGCCGCCTTCGTGCCGTTCATGGTCTGGACGGCGTCGTGCACCAGCTGCGGCGCCTCGTCCTCGTACGACTCCGCCCGTTCAGGCGAACTCTACATCCTGCACCTCTACTGGGGTGGCGTCTTCACGATGGGCGCTGCATGCCTCTGGCTCGGCGTCCTCCTGAACCGAGGCGTGGCGCTGCTGCTTGATTGGCGTAGACGCGCGCCGGCGTAGGGCAGCAGCTAGCGCGCTGTTCAAAACCAGATGTCTGCCGTTCCCACCCGCCCGCCCAGAAAGGTAATTGCATCTGGGGGGACACCCCCCAGACCCCCAAAAGGGGGCTCTGCCCCCTGTACCCCCGGCGACGGGAGTTTTTCAAAACCCTGCTAAGAGCCGCCGGAGGTCGGCGCCGGCGGGGTGACCCCAACGTCGCGCCAGAACTCGTCGCACCACCACGGTTGCGACGCAGCGATCCATGACGGCAACTGCGGCCTACCCGTGCAAGCGTCGTAGGGGTCGGGGCCCAAGCCGCGCATGCTCAGAATGCCATACATGAGCTGACCGGTCGTTACGTCGGGCTTCACATACATGCCTATGGTTACGGGGAAGCAGACGGCATCGAATCCTCCTCGGTGGCACGAATACTCCTCCCCCGTTAGGCGGTAAGGATACGCCCACTCAAACGAGGCGTCGTACGCCGCCGAGGAGACAAAGTACACATGCAAGATGTATGGGCTTGGTAGAGCAGGTGGATCAACGGCGCGCGCGCCCTCAAAGGCCGATTCGTGCGGCTTCAGCCGCTCGCCCGTGAGCGCGGTCGGCGGTGGGCACCCGACTGCGACACGTCTTGGAACGTCTGGAAACAGCACGAGGGCATCGCCGAGGGCCTTCCTCACCATCGCCACTTGAGCACCACTGACTTCGAACCCCGCGCCATCCACGCAGACGCTGAATTCGTCTCTATCTGATGGCAGCAGGTCGATACCGATGTCCGGCAGCTCCGTCGCAACAACGACAGGCGGCTCAACGATCGCCAGGATGCCTGTCTGCTCACCCGCTCCCACCGACAACACCACCACCGCCGCCGCCGCGACAAGCGCCGCTACCACGAGAAGGCCGGGGACGAACCGCCTCATTACACTGCACCTGTCGGCGCTAGTGGCGTCAATCCCGTCTGTCTTCAAGCTCGCGCAGCTGCTCCCCATTCAGAAGGTTCAGAACCTCCAGCAGCCCGGCCTGAAGTACTTCATTCTCAGCGCCCATCGGTAGATACAGCCCTCTTGTCACCGCGTGGCAGATGCCATCACAGACGAACTCCTCACCCGTGGATACATAGGCTTCCGATCCAAACGCCGCAGCATACATTTCGGAGTCCATCACGTAAACGAATACGCGGTGAGGGCTCGGCGTGATCGGCCCGAATTCATCACCCACAAATTGCGCTCTGCTCCAAGCTGAGTTTCGTTCCACACGGTCGAAGCTCTCGCCCGCTAGTACGGCGGAGAGTAAGGCCGGATTGGGACATCCGCGGACGACCGTCGCATCCGCCGATGCCAAAGACACCGAACTCAGGACCGCTTCGAGCGCACGGCGAACGGAGACTTCGGTCTCGAGGGTCGGAGAGACGCCTCCTGCGCCGTCTAGACAAACGCTCAGGTTGCCCCTACCCGATGTCACGAACTCCCGGCGCGCGTCCGGCACCTCCGTCGCAACCACGACGGGCGGCTCAATAATCGGGACCGGTGCTGCCTTCTCTTCCGAGCCGACGGCGAGTGCTACCACCACCGCCGCCGCGATCAGCGCCGCTACCACCAAGAAGCCGGGAACGTATCGATTGGTCATCTCAGCACCGCCAGACAGCCAAGTCTACCGAACCTTCGCCCGATCTGCTATAACCCCAGCGCCATGCAGCTTCCCGCCCTCTACATCCCCACCGGCGTCTGGAGCATCCGCGGCGGCATCGCGCCGCAGCAGGTGCTGCTCGCCGCCAAAGAAGCCGAGGACGCCGGCATCGACGGCCTCTTCGTCGGCGACCACGTCACCTTCTACGGCGCCGGCAGCGACGGCCTGATCAACCTCGCCGCCGTCGCCGCCGTCACCGAGCGCGTCAAGCTGATGACCAGCGTCTACCTGCTCGCGCTGCGCCACCCGACGCCCGTCGCGCTCCAGTGCGCGATGATCGACCAGCTCTCGCTCGGCCGGCTCATCCTCGGCGTCGGCGTCGGGGGCGAGGACCCCAACGAGTGGTGGGCCTGCGGTGTCGACCCGAAGACGCGCGGCCGGCGCACCGACGAGTCGCTCCAGATCATGCGCTCGCTCTGGACGCAGGAGGAGACGACGTTCGAGGGCAAGTACTTCCAGGTGCGCAACGTGCGCATGCAGCCGAAGCCCTTCCGCGAGGAAGGCGTGCCGGTCTACATCGGCGGCCGCTCCGACGCGTCGCTGCGCCGCGCGGCGCGCTTCGGCGACGCCTGGACGTCAATCTGGGTCTCGCCGCGACGGATGAAGGAGGCGCGCGAGAAGATCCACGAGTGGGCCGCCGCCGAAGGCCGCGACCCGTCGAAGATCAGCCTCGGCCTGCAGCTCTGGCACGCGGTCGACGATGGCGACGGCGACGCGCGGGAGCGGCTGGCGCATCGCATGCAGGCGACCTACCAGCTCCCCTACGACCGCTTCGAGCGCTACTCGCCCGCGGGCACGCCGGAGCAGATCGCCGAGTACCTCGCCCCCTACCTGGAGGCCGGCTGCGCGCAGGTCAACCTGCTCGCCATCCAGTCGGGCCCGCAGGCGACGGTGCAGGCGGCGCTGGCGGTGCGCGAGGCACTGCGGAAGATCACGTCGTAGACAACCTCGTAGGGACAGAGCTTCAGCTCTGTCCTCCGCGACGCAGTCGCGGCCTGTAGGGGCCTACGGCTTGGGGTAGACGATCGCGCCGGTGCTGTACGCGGCAGGGTCGTTTCCTGCTGGCACTCCGTTCCCGCGCGCCTTCACACAGAACTGAGTCGCCGGATTGAACCCGGGGCACTGTCCCGAACCCTGGTTGTAGTTCAGCGTCTCCGAGCCAATCAGCAGCAAGCCGGTGGGCGGGTATCCGGCCGTCGTCCCCACCGACATCGCGAACGGCGCCAGCTGTCCTGCGGTAACCCCCGCCGTCAGCGTCGTCGGGTGCGGGCCGAGCGCCCAGGTGGCCGGATGCGTATGGCCTAAGCAAGGCTGACCGACCTGCGCTGCCACAGCCAGCAGGTCATCTACGACATTGATCGACTTGTTTGGGCCGGTCCTATTCCAGGCGTTCGGTCCCAGCGTCACGCCCCGGTCCTTGTGCCAGACGTACTTGGCGGGAACCCCGTTCGCCTGGGAAACCTGGAGCACGTCAAGGGTGTTGCTCACCGCCCCGTCGTGGTTGATGTCGTAGAAGTCGTACGGGTTGAACGGGTCGCGCAGGCCGCCGGTGCTCTGGGGGCCTGGCCCCAGCTCCTTGTAGTCCGTGCAGCCGTCCCCATCCTCGTCGTGGGTGATGGGGAGGGGGGTGAGGGTCAAGGGGCCGGCGGTGGTGGTCCCATCCGTGCAACTCAAGGGCTGCGACGTGTCGATAACCTCCGTTGCCGTGCCGGGCGCGGCAGTACCAGTCTTATTGAGGGAGACACTCATGCTAGCGCCCACGGCGAACCAGCCAAAGAAGTTTAGGCACGGCATGGCCGTGGTGCTCCAGACGCCTGACCCTTGGTTGATCGTGCCGATTAGTAGCTGGTGGTTCGGCGGGATGTAGGGTGGGGGAGCGAGTGGCAGTTCAGTTGGCTCGACGGTTAGGTAACAAACGGATCGGGATGTCGCGTCCGGCTCGGTCCGGATCAAGCACTGCAATTGCGCGGCTGGCCTGAACTGCGTCGCCGGCAGGTCCGCAACGACCCGAGCGAGCGAAGGGGCGGCGTACGGACCCGTTGCTGCTGCTCCTCGACCCGCCGAAGCAACGGCTCCCGCAACCAGCGTCACCATGACGACGCGTCGCATCATCTTGCCCGCCCCCTACGATACGCTACAATTGTGCCGATACAGAGCAGCACAAGGCCAACTGTGGAAAGTAGCATGAAGGTGGTAGTTATGCCCCGAGCGGACGGCCTGGCACTCCCGCCTGTGCCAGCGTTGGGCAGTTGCGCGCACAACGTCGCGTGTTGCTGATCGGCGGCAGACCGTGCTGGACCCGCAAGAAGCCCAGGGCAAGGATCAATCACCTCCGCCTCGCTATCTGTCACCAGCCGCGCAGTAAAGTTCGGAGCGTATCCCGTGCCCACCACAACGTAGTTGGCCCACGTGGTCGGACGATACCCTTCGACTCGAACATGGAATGTGACCAACATCGGGTCTCTCGGTAACCGCAGGTTCCTGAACTCAAAGCACCCGTCCACTATCTGCGACGTGAGCTCTAGCTCGGGGATACGCACGGTTCCCCCGTTCACCGCCGGAAACGTCTCGCCGATGACGGCGATCTCCTCCGGACTGCGAGGGCCGCCACACGCGCTCTCCTGCATTGACGGCGCAAGGACCTCGGTTGAGACAAGGTTCGAGGCCCTGGTCATTGTGCCGGGGACGTACGCGTCCGTCTCAAGCGTACCGACAAAGTCAGGATCCACCTTAACTCGCATTTCGATCTCACCCTCGGGCTGTTCGACACTGCCGAGTGCACTCCACCGAACGACCGGAGCCGTCTGAACGAGCAGTCCGGGTGTTCCAGAAATGACGCGGTTCGACACGAGCGTCGTATGAAGGGGTATTGTAATTGCAATGTCCGTCTCACGCAGCGCCGACGTATCCGTCAGCCGATAGTGCACGCGGTAAGCCAGCTCGTCCCCGGAAACGGCTGTCGCAGGTCCGCTCATAGTCAGTTCAACCGGAAAAGCGGTCACCTGAGCATAGCTCACCCTTCCACAAACCAAACCTGCGAGGGTTAGGCTCAGGATCATACCGCCCATCTTGGCTCGCATCTTAATCACCGATCGCGTTGCGAATTAGCCGGAGAAACGCATTCGATAGAGGGTCAGCAAGGCTGAGGTATTGGGAAACGGTTACGATCGGATTCGAACTAGCCCAGCCCCAGCGGCCGCAGTTTCGACTGGGTCTTATCGCTTGGCACCAGTGCTGCGGCGTGTTGCCAAAGTCGACGGCCCCATCCGACACTATTATTCCTGAATTGGAGCCCGAAAGGTTCCGTCCAGCAACGTAGGCAAACGGCCAGGAATAATAGGCGGTGCCATAGAAGCGATTGCCCGACTGATCGAACTTGTTCACGCCTCCCGCTCGCGGAGCAGAGCAGTAACCGTTTGCACAGACGAGCAGCCTATAGTATCGCTCCCCGGTCTGCACCGCTGTACTCTCCGCGCTTTGGCCGGTCCCGATGAGCGTGCACGTCGACGGCTTGAACGAGCTCATGAATCCGGGATCGGCGCAGAGATGATATTCCAACTCCGCTTGCCCTGCCCACTCGACGATCGCGTACGTGTTGCTGCTCGGCCGGATCTTCACCTCTGGCGGAGGAGCCGGTGCCCCGATCAGCTGCCACGAGACTTCCGGCGGAAAGTAATACACCGTGAGGATCTGCCACCACGGCATGCCCGTAACCGCGCAGGCCTGACTGCCATACTGTGACATGTCGTTTCCTGGAATGGGTGGAGGTGGCCGGCCGTACCATTGACCGCAGCCGTCGCTCGAGTCTCCGGACTTGTAGAACGCCTGAACAACGCTACTGCCCTGCACCATGTAGTTGTTCCACGTGTAATCGACCGCCGCGTCCGTACTGGCATCGCTCAGGAATGGGTTGAATTTCTGATGGTTGCAGGTGTCTGGAGAGAGTTCGCAACGGGCATCCACGTCGTAGCAAGCCCCCGAAGGAGTAGTGTGCTTGTGGCCCGGTGCCATGGCATGCCACCACGCATACGATTTCACCACAACAGCTCCAGCTCGAAGGGACTCTGCATTCCAACTCGCATCCCATTCGCGCGGTAGCACGTGCTTTGCGTAGAAGTTGAAATCGACGAGATGGACCAGCCCGTCTTGGCCAGGAGCGTTTTCGTACACTCTTATGCTCTGCGGAGGATAGGTATTCGTGTCGAACCAAGGCATACAGTTATCGGACGCTGCCTCCCCAGTGCCCGATTCAGTCGATCCCGAAGTAGCTGAAGTGCGGATGGCGGCTCTTGCGCCTCGGCTAACATCAGTCACTCGAGGTTGGTCGGTGAGCACAGGTGTCAGGTTTGGCAACAAGCCGCCACCGATCTCCAGGTTGCGGAACGTGAAGCTGCCCAGACCCGGCGCCGTGAAAACCACCGTTACAGTCGCCTCATCGCCCTGGCCTATGGGCAGGGCGGACAAGTCTGCGCTTCCAAATCTATCCAGCGGCATGTCGACGGCGAGTTCGGAGATGGATACTCTCGCATCCGATATTGGTTCCAACTTCTCGTCCACCACAACGCCATCCACCACCGTTTGCTGAACCAAGCGATACGCAGTTGCCGTGATCCTTCCGAAGGCCGGCGGAGTCTGCGCTCCACTGCCTCCGCCATTCAGGAGGAAGCCACTAAGAGTGACTGCTAAGGAGATCGCGATTATTCGGAACATGCGGCCACCAGGATGGCACTAACCCTACGCTTGCCGGATCAGGATGTCAATCCGGCTGGCCGCCCCTGGCAGCTCTCTCTCTCTCTCTCTCTCCTTCTCTCCCTCCCAATAGCTCCCCATTTCGCAAGACTCTCCACCCGCTGCCACCGCCCCCTTCGCGCTATCGACCGCCCGTCGTACCATCGACCCGCCATGCCACACCCACTCCCGTCCTCGCGCAGCGGCCCGACGGGCCCTCGCCGGCCCCTTCAAGGAGCGCCAAAACGGCCAAGAACTGCCCTCTCGCGGCGAAGCTGCGCCGAAGCTGGCGCGCCGCGTCTTTTTCTTCTTTTTTTCGGTTCAATCAAGATCGCCCGGCTTCGAACCTCTCGCCTCCAGCCTCCAGCTTCCCTCACCCATCCTCTCGTGCTATACACACGCCATGTCGATCGACCTCCGCCCCGTCCGCCCCGAGGACGTGCCCGAGCTGGGGCGCATCTGCTACGAGGCGTTCAAGGACATCTCGGAGCGGCACGGCTTCGAGAGCGACTTCGCCACCGTCGAGTTCGCGCAGCTCGTCGCCGGCATGCTGGTGCAGCAGGAGGACGTCTACAGCCTGGGCGCGTTCGACGGCGACGCGCCGATGGGCTCGAACTACATCAATATGTGGGGCGACGCCGCCGGCCTCGGCCCCATCTCCGTCGACCTCGGCGCGCAGGGGCAGGGCATCGGGCGCGCGCTCATGCAGGGCGTCGTCGAGCACGCGCGCTCGCGCGGCCACGACATGGTGCGCCTCTGCCAGGACTCGTTCAACATGCAGTCGCTGGCGCTCTACGCGTCGCTCGGCTTCGAGGTGAAGGAGCCGCTCTCCTACCTCCACCTGTCGGACGCGAACCCGGTCGACGCGAACTTCCGCCCGGCGAGCGAGGCCGACTTCGACGCGATGGACGAGCTGTGCCGCGCGGTCTACCGGATCAGCCGCAAGGGCGAGTACGCGGCGCTGCTCTCGCTCGGCTTCCCGGGCTTCGTCCTCGAGCGCGGCGGCCACGTCTCGGGCTACATCATGGGCACCGCGATGGGCCACGGTGTTCGGAGACGGTCGATGACATGGTGGCGCTGCTGAACAGCCACGGCGCCTCGGTGCCCGACGCGCACTCGTTCGTCCCGCTGCGCGACGGCGAGCTGTACCGGCGCGCGCTCGCGTCCGGCCACCGCAACCAGAAGGTGATGAACCTGATGGCGCTGGGCCCGTACGACGAGCCGCAGGGGACGTACTGCCCGTCGGTGATGTTCTAGCGGGATGCCTTGTGCTGGCGAGGCTAGAAAGCCTCGCCTACGGGGTTTGCTACTCGCGGGCGAAGGCGTCCGCGGGGCGGGCCTGCGCGCCGTCGGCGACGGCCTGGAGCGCCGCGCGCGCCATCGCCTCGACGAAGCGCTGCGGCTCCTCCAGCGAGATCGCGAGCCGCCGGCAGCGCAGCAGCCCCCACACACGCAGCGGCGAACGCAATCGCAGCTCGACGACGCCCTGATGCGAACCGATCAGCCCGACCAGGTCGACGAAGTCGGTTCGCAGGCCGACGCCGTACCAGACCGGCCAGCTCATCTCCCGCACGCTCTCGATGTCGCCCAGCGACAGCTCCTGGTTGAACAGCCAGCCGAACTGCGCCTTCACCCGCCCGCCCTCGAGCTGGACGTACGCGCCGTCGCGCGTCGCGCCGCCGGCCAGCAGCAGCGGCTGCCACCACGGGTCGATCCGGATCTGGTATCGCTCGCTCATCTTTGGCCTCCTTGCCCGCCCAGCTCGCCCGCCTGCTGTCGATAGCGCTCGCGCATCACGTCGAAGATGCGGCGCAGCTCTGCGACGGGGTCGTCGTGCAGGTCCACGCGGATGTCGATCTTAGGATAGTCCGGCAGGAACGGCGCGACCAGCAGCGCCGCCGACTCGCGGCCGCGCTTGTCGCCACCCGCGGCCTGTCCCGCCGCGAGCGCCTTCAGCAGCCGCGACGAGAGATGGCCCTTCGCCGACTCAAACGCCTCGGCCATCGCGTCGACCGTCTCCCGCCCGACCAGCATGTTGCCCTGCACCGAGTAGCCGCCGCCCGTGCGGTGCCCGCACCACTCGACGCACTCCTCGCCGGTGTACGCGAACACGCGCCCGTGCGCATCGATGCCGGCAGCCTGTCGCAGCGCTGCCTGCGCGTCCTTCGCCAGCAGCGACGTCAGCGCCTCTTCGGGGCTCATCCCCCGCTCGAGCAGGACGAGTCCTTCCGTGCCGAGCCGGACGTTCGTGTACGACTGCGTCGCGATCGCCCCGACGCCCGCCTGCACGTGCGGCACCATCGCGCCGGTCGCGGGCACGGCGGTCGATACCGCGACGCCGAACGCGCCGCTCTCGGGATCGCGGGCGACGATGGAGAAGGTCATGGTTCTTCAGCCACAGATTGGCACAGATGGGTCACAGATGAGCGGCGCACGGCTGCCCTGGCTGGAGGAACGCAATTCTGTGTCCATCTGTGTCCATCGGTGGCTCATCCTACCGGCCGGAAGCGCACCAGCGCCGTCTCATCGCTCACGTCGTCGTAGACGGCCTCGACCGGCATGTCGACGCGCAACGCCTCGTTCGGGCAGTCGACGATGTTCGTGACGATACGCGGCCCTTCCTCCAGCTCGACGATCGCGTAGTTGTACGGCACGACGTCCGCGAAGGCCGGATGATACTGCTGGTGCATGATGCCGAACGTGTACAGCCTGCCTCGCCCCGAGGCCTCCGCCCACGCCTCGTCCGTCGACCAGCAATCGACGCAGCGGTCGCGGCCCGGCAGCCGCCAGGTGCCGCACTGCGGACAGCGCAGCAGCAGCAGCCTGCGCTCCTTCGCGCCGCGGAAGAACGGCGCCGACGCCTCGTCGGCGGTCGGGATGGGCAGCGTGTACGCGCGCTCGGTCATAACGGCTACGCCGGGTGCGGGCTCAGCAGCAGCGTGCTGTGATGATCGAGGATGCCGCCGTTGCCGGTGACGAGCACCACGTCATGCTTCGCCACCTGGCGTTCGCCGCCCTGCCCGCGCGTCTGGACCACGCCCTCCGAGAGCGGCGTCATGCCCCACATGTAGTAGCCCGAGAGCTGGCCGCCGCCGGTGTTCACCGGCAACGCGCCGCCGGGCGCCAGCCTGGCGCCGGCGACGAACGGGCCGCCTTCCCCCTTCGGGCAGAAGCCGTAGTCCTCCAGCGTGACCAGCACCGTGTAGGTATAGCAGTCGTAGAGCTGGCAGACGTCGATGTCGTCGACCGTCACGCCGGCCATCGCGAACGCGCGCTCCTTCGCGAGCGGCGCGCCGGAGCGCGTGTCGGCGTCCCAGCCGGCGCGGCGCAGGTCGCCGGGATGGCCCTGCCCCATCCCCCAGATGTAGGCCGGCGGCTGCCGCAGGTCGCGCGCGCGCTCCGCCGACGAGACGATGACGGCGACGCCGCCGTTGGAGACGAGACAGCAATCGAGCAGGTGCAGCGGCTCCGCGATCCAGCGCGACGCGTGGTAATCCTCGATCGTGATGGGCTCGCGCTGCTCCGCGAACGGGTTCATCGCCGCCCACTGCCGTTGCGCGACCGCGATCGCGCCGAAGTGGCCGTTGGTCGTGCCGTACATCCCCATGTGCCGCCGCGCCGCCAGCGCGTACTGGGCGTTGACGCCGAACATGCCGAACGCAGTGTATAGGCCGCGCATGCCCGGCGGCGGCGCGGGCGGCGCCACGCCGTAGGCCGCGCCTCCGCCCCGCCCTTCGCGGAGCGGCGCGTCCGCGAAGACGCACAGGACGTGGGTCGCCATGCCATGCGCGACCGCCAGCGCGGCGTACTGCACCATGATCCCTGCCGTCGCGCCGCCGCAGCTCATCGAGGCCAGCAGCCGCAGGTCCGTGAGGCCCAGGTGGTTCTGCAAGTCGAGGCCGGTCGCACCAGGCCGCGACGTCATACCCGGATTGACCAACAGCCCGTCGATCTCGTCCTTGCGCAGGCCGGCGTCCTCGATCGCGAGGCGGACCGCCTCGGCCGCGAACCAGGCCGCGTTGTGGCCGTAGACGCGGCCTTGCTCCGTAATGCCGAGGCCGGAGATGGCGGCCCTGCCCTTGAGATCGCGGTCGTCGTTCATAGCGAGCGTCGCTTCACCAGCAGCGCCCCCACTATGCCGGAGGGCGGTTGGGGGCACAAGCCATATACTAGCATCATGGGCGGCCGAGCCGTTCTCGCCGCGATCCTGGGCGCCGCCGTCGCCGCGATCGCCGTCTCGCTGGCTGGCCGCCTGCCGAAGCCGCAGGACGACATCGAATGGCTGCAGCGCGAGGACGCAGTGATCGTGCAGATGCGGGCCTCCGGCGGGCTGCCAGAGCCGGCGGCGGCAAACCTCGCGAGGGTTCCCGACTTCACGCTGTACGGTGACGGCACACTCATCGTCACTGACCCGGCCGAACGCGGCCAGTTTGACCGGGGCCCGCTGTTCGAGACCACGCTTTCGAGCGGGGCTGTGGCCGATCTCCTGGAATATCTTGGCAGCACGGGCTTCCTCGACTTCAATTACGAGCAACCGCGGCTGGGCTACTACGATTTCCCCACCACCTATCTGTACGTCAACACCAAGCAGGGGGCGAACGCGGTTGGCGCGTATGCGCTGGAGCCCGACCTGCCTGCGGACCTCAGCGCGCAGTGGGATCAGTTCCGCGGGCTACAGGCGATCAAGTCGCGGCTGGATACGATCGCGGCCGGAGCGCTCGCCGGCGAGGCGCAGGACTACCAGCCGGAAGCAATACTGCTGATCGTGCAGCCCGATCACTCGAAGGAGGCCGGTCCCAGCCCGACCGAATGGCCGTTCCCGGAGCTGGACCTCGCCGCGATGCTGTCCGACGAAGCGGTCGGTACGCGGCGCGTGGACGGGGAGACGGCGCAGGCCGTGACAGCAACGCTACGCCAGGCGGGCACGGCGACGTTCCTGCACAACGGTCGCGCGTTCTCGCTCGGCTACCGCCCTGTCCTGCCCTACGAGGAGCACTTCCCGGAGTTCGAGGCGCCGCAACAGTAGTTCGAGGCGTCGCAATAGTAAATGTAGGGGCGGGTTTGAAACCCGCCCCTACTTCGCTGTCATTACGCTGACAGGAAGGGCTAGCAGCAGCCGGCGGCGGGCTTGGTCGCGCTGACGTAGGCGCTGGCCCAGCCGTGCTTGTCGGGATCGCCACCGAGCTCCGTCTCGATGTTCGCAAAGCCCGCCGAGCGCAGCTTCGCGACGTACTCGTCGACGTGGAGCGCCCCCTCGATGCAGCCGGCCCACGCCGAGAGGTTCTCGCGCTCCGCGTCGCTCGGCGCGCGCGTCCAGACGATGTCGGACACGCGCACGCGGCCGCCGGGCTTGAGCACGCGGAACGACTCGCGGAAGACGGCGTCCTTGTCCGGCGAGAGGTTGATCACGCAGTTCGAGATGATCACGTCGAACGCCGCGTCCGGCAGCGGCATCGACTCCATCTCGCCCTTCTGGAACGTCACGTTCGCGGCGCCGACCTTGGCGAGGTTGCGCTGCGCCAGCGCGAGCATGTCGTCGGTCATGTCGAGGCCGACCACGCGCCCGGCCGGGCCAACCTGCTGCGCCGCGAGGAAGCAATCGAGCCCGCTACCGCTGCCCAGGTCGAGGACCGCATCGCCGGGACGCAGCTCGGCGATCGCGGTCGGGTTGCCGCAACCGAGCGAGAGGGCGCTGGCCTCGTCCGGCAGCGTGCCCAGCTCGTCTGCGGAGTAGAACTTGTCGGCCCACGAGGAGGTCTCGGCGGCGGGTCCTTCCGCGGAAGGACCTGAGCTGCAACAGGCGTCCTCTCCGACCGCCGCGACCGGAATGGCGTCCTCCTTTTGGAGCTGCTCGCGCGCCCGCGAGCCGTAGCGTTCGACCACTGCGCTCTTGATCTGATCGGCTGTTGGTTCTGCCATGGTGTTTCCTCCTCTTGGCGCTATCCGGCGCGGTTACGCCGGTACTGCTTCCCTGATCTTCAGCCCTGCTTCGACGGCGTCCTGCAGCGCCGGCACGACCGAGCTCCAGACCTCGGCCGCCGCGCGATAGGCCTGCCGCCCGCGATCGGTCAGCTCGCACACCTTGCGCTGCCGCCCGCCCTGCGACTCCGCGCGGCAGACGATGTAGCCGCCCTCGGTGAGCTCGCGGATCGTGGGGTAGATCATCGCGTCGGAGGGCTCGCAGCAGCCGTCGCAGGCCGCCGTGACGGCGCGCGCCAGCTCGTAGCCGTGGCGAGGGCGCTCGTGCAGCGCGGCCAGCACCAGGAAGCGCCCGGTGCCGCGGCTGGCCAGCAGGCGCCAGTAGTCCTTGTCGGTCAGGTCCCGTTCGATGAGCTCAGCCATACCTATCTCTCCAATGCCTAGTGGCCGTATACCTATGTCGACTATATATCATGCCCGGAGGCTTGTCAAGAGCCAGGTATGAGGAATTACTCGCACTTTTCCGCACGGCCTCAGCAGCGCGGCTTCGCCTGCCGATAGATCACCTGAGGCAGATCGCCAGCGCTCGTGCGAAGTGTATGGCGCGAACAGAAGGGACGGGCTGAGGCTATGGCGGACGAGGCCATCCTGATCACAGGAAAGTGCACCGGCCTGGACCGTCCATTCGAAGGCGGTTCTCCGACCTGCGAACTTACCGCTGGGTTGACACTCATGCTTCTCAGGGACGACGACCGGCACTTCTACAAGGCGGCGCACGGTGGAGGAATCACTTATGTCCCGAAGCACTCGTCGCGGCTTCTCCGTAGCGAAGAGGTCCGCAGCGACCCGGAGATCGATCGGGAATCACAAGACCTGCCTCCCGAATCGTCTTCGACCCTCGCAGCGAAGTTCACACCACAAGAAGCACGAGTGACAAGAACGGGTGCCTCCCGGCAGGGTGCCAGAAGAAAGTGGCGAAAGCAGGTCAGCAGTGAAGGCCGCGGCCAAACAAGCCGAGGTTGGTTGAAGAAGGGACGAATGGGTTGGCTCGCAGTGGCGAGCGTTTTGATCCTCGCGTCCCTGTCTCTCTACTTGGGCAGGGCCGTCGATCACATAAGCAAAACCCCTCTTGCCCCCACGCCTTACGTCAGTAGATGTGATGACCTGCTGTCGGCAGTCGCCGTCGCGCAGTCGAACGGCGGTCTGACGGCGCTCTACCGCGAAGGGCGAGCGGAGGGCTGCTCGTGGGCCTCTCCGTGACTACAGAAGCAGGTTCGCCGGGCTTGGAGTCTCCAGAAGTTGGACACGTTGGCCGACACCTAATGGTGCAATGCAGAATCACCTAGGGCCAAGTCCCGCCTGCCAACTCTGCGGAAGTCTCGCACCTACGAGGTACGTGGAGTTTTCGCAGAACGTTGGGTACATCATCATGCGGCAACACTCGACGCTTAGGGGCACGTTGTGTAAACAGTGTATCAACCAGGAATTCTGGCACCGAACGCTGATCACTCTCTTCTTTGGATGGTGGGGAACCGTCTCGCTGTTTGTTGCGCCGGTGTACATCGTCAGGAATACTTTCCGCTTCGTCCCCACGCTCGGGATGCATGGGCGGCTTGCGGCCTAAGGCCGACCTCCCTGGCGCCGCCTAGGCCACTCCACCTGATCGGGACAGGCTCTTGTACCTAACGCCAAGCGTGTTCAGGTAAAGCTACGTCCCTACGGGCCGCGACTGTGTCGCGGAGGACAGAGCTGAAGCTCTGTCCCTACGAGGCCTTCGACAGAGGGCAGCCAACCCCAACAGCGCTATCGGGCCGTCGCGGCGGGGTCTTGGCGTCTCCGCGGGTGGAGGGAAGGATAAGTGCTGCCCAGGGCGCACGCCCCGCCGCAGGCGGGCAGGCGTGCGCCCCTACCGTGAAGCCAGAAGGCCTGTCCGTGCGTATGCCAGAAGTCGTGCCTCTCCAACTTGCCGCCGAGCCTGGAAAGGCTCGGCTACGGACTTTTTCAACACCCTCTAGGCTTTCGCGTTCGCGAGCAGCAGATCGGTGCGGTGGCCGTGCTTCTTGAGGAAGCGATAGAAGTTGCGCTTGCTCAGCCGCTCGCGCTCCTCCGGGGGCGTCCGCTCCCAGTCGGCGTGGGCGTGGCGCACGACCGGCAGGCCCGGCACGATGCGATTGCGATAGCCGCGCTCGCGGAACGCAAGGCTGTAGTCGAGGTCGAGGTGGCGGTAGAAGCGGAACTTCTCGTCCATCAGCCCCACCTCGCGCACGCGGTCGCGGCGGAAGGCCATCAGGTAGCCCTCGACGGCGTCGACGTCGGGCGGCGGCGCGTCCTCGAAGTCGCGCAGATCGCGCGTGTTCACGCCGAACGCGCCGACGATGCCGGCTGCCCCGTCCTCGAGCGCCGCCGCCAGCGGCGTGAGGACGTCGCCGGCGAACTCGACGCTGGTATCGACGAGCACGACGTACCGCCCGCGCGCCTGGTGCAACCCGCAGTTGCGCGCGGCGCCCGTGCCGAGGTTGTGGTCGCACAACAGCGGCCGCACGCGCCCGTCGCGCGCCGACAGCTCGCGCAGCCACTCCGCGCTGCCGTCGGTCGAGCCGTTGTCGACCGCGATCAGCTCGATCTGTCCGCTGCCGTGCTTCAGCACGGCCTCCGCGCAGCGGCGCAGGCCGTCGAGGTCATCGCGCCCCGTGAGGATGACGGAGAAGTCGAGCGCGTCCGGCTCATCGAGCCGCGAGGGGACGTCGCGCGACGAGCGCACCGCCTCGATCTCCGGCGGCGCCGGCGCGAGCGGCGCCAGCGCCGGGCCGTCGGGCGTATCAAGCACGTGGTAGCCGGCGACGGCGATGCGCTCGCGCAGCCGGTCCGCCTCCGCGAAGGCGGCGCGCTCGCGCAGGTCCTGGCGCTCCTCCACAAGCGCGCGCAGGAACTCCGGGACGGCGGCCTTCGCGGGCAAGAGATCGAGCCCGAGCACGCGATCGAACGAGCGGAGCAGCGCTACTTTCGTCGCGGCCGGCTCGCCGGAGTGCACGAGCTCCCAGGCGACGGCGAGCGCGCCCGGCAGGTGCAGGTCGTTGTCGAGCTCGCGCCAGAACGCCTCTTCCCAGCGCGCCGGGTCGCTCCTGTCCCCATCCGCCGCGTCCGCTGCTGCCGCCAGCGCCGCCTCCTGACGCAGCCGGCCGAGGCCGGCCGCGGCGGCCCGCAGCGAGTCGAACGTGAAGTTCAGCCGGTGGCGGTAGTGCACCGTCGCGCACAGGTAGCGGAAGGCGAGCGGGTCGAAGCCACGCGATTGCAGGTCGGGCAGCGTGTAGACGTTGCCCGTCGACTTGGCCATCTTCACGCCATCGACGAGCAGGTGCTGGCCGTGCACCCAGTGGCGCACCACCTCGTGGCCGAGGGCGCCCTCGCTCTGCGCGCGCTCGTCCTCGTGGTGGGGGAAGATGTTGTCGACGCCGCCGGTATGGATGTCGAACTGGTCGCCCAGGTGCTCGAGCGACATGGCCGAGCACTCGATATGCCAGCCGGGGAACCCCTCGCCCCAGGGGCTGTCCCACTTCATCGCCCGGCCGGGCTCCGCCGCCTTCCAGAGCGCGAAGTCGCGCGGGTCGCGCTTCAGCGGATCGCTCTCGACGCGCACGCCCTCGAGCAGCGACTCGCCGGTGTTGCCGGAGAGAGCGCCGTAGCCCGGGAACCGCTCGACGCTGAAGTAGACGTTGCCGCCGGTCTCGTAGGCCAGCCCGCGCTCGATCAGCCGGCCGATCAGCTCGATCATGTGCGGCACGTGCTCGGTCGCGCGCGGGAAGACGTGCGCCGGCTGGATGCTGAGCGCAGCCTCGTCGCGCAGGAAGGCCTGCGTGTACTCCTCGGCGAGCTGGCGCGGCGTCTTGCCGGCCGCGAGCGCCGCGGCGAGCACCTTGTCCTCGCCGCGTTCGAGCAGGTCCTGGCGCATGTGCCCGACGTCGGTGATGTTCTTGACCTGCCTGACCTCGATGCCCTTCGCCTCCAGGACGCGCCGCAGCCAGTCGGCCAGCAGGTAGGTCCGCAGGTTGCCGATGTGCACCTCGCGGTACACGGTCGGCCCGCACGAGTAGATCCCTACTCGACCTGCCTCTCGGGGGACGAAGCGTTCCGTGGTGCGGGTGAAGGTGTTATGGAGCTGGATCACGGGAGCACCCCTGTGCCGCGCGCGCAGCGGGGAGCCGGGCGCACGGCCCGGCCTCACTGGAAGTGTCAGCCAGACTCGCCCTTCCAGCCCACCTCGACGCGGTCGCCGCGGACGAGGATGGGGACGGTGAGGCCCAATCGCGAGGCCTCGTCGAACCACTGGGAGTTGTCATCGATCATGCGCTCTTCGAAGGCGACGCCCTCCTCCGTGAGCTCGCGCCGAGCGCGGTCGCAGGTGGGGCAGGTGCGCAACGTATAGATGATAAGATCGGCCATCCGGTCCCCGCCTTTGACGCAGCGTTTGCTTCGCTATTCTAGCACGCCCGCCGGAGGCCCGCCGCGTCCGCGGCGCAAAAGGCAAGACGCCGCAAGAATGCGGCGTCTCCATCCACTCCCCCGCGTGGAGGCCGGTTACGGCCCGGCCTGCACCCGCTGCTGCTGGTCGAAGAGGTTGCCGTTCAGGTAGGCGAAGACGCCCTCGGGGTTGTCGGCCGTCTCCGGCCAGACCCAGACGTGCATCATCCAGCGGAGTTCGCCAATGAAGTTCCCGTTGTCGGCGGCGCAGCCCTCCGCGGTGTTGTCCTCCGAGATGATGCCGGCGCGCGTGCAGAGGCCGTGGTGCTGATGCCAGAGGTCCAGGTTGCCGGCGAAGCCCTGGGGCGGGATCGTGAGGCTAGCTCCGCCGTTCCCGGGAAGAAGCAGGAACCAGACGCCGACGAGCTGCCATTCAGCATCCGGCCCGCCGCCGAGCCGGCTGAAGAGCAGGCCTTCCGGCTTGCTCGGGTCGAAGACGCCGTCCGTGAGGTACTCGCGGCTGATAAAGTGCGCGCCCATGAACGGCACGTCGTTCGTTGTGTTGTAGTAGCCTGCGGCGATGGCCTGATCGACGGTGTTCACCGACTCCGCGAACGAACGCACCTCCGTGAGCTGGCTCTTGATCAGCGGCACCTCGTCGGGCAGGAGCGTGCCGCCGGGGACGCTGCGCAGCACCGTCGCGTCGTCCATTGACATGAAGCCGTCGTACGTCGGGTGCGAGCCGAGGTCGTGCGAGTAGCCCGGCGGCTGGATCTCGTTGTTCGACTCCTGCTGGGTGAGCGCCACGCCGGTCTCCGTTCGCTGCACGATGCTCCCGCTGCCGGAATCGCTGACGCCGCCGACGTAGGTGACGACGGTGAGCGCGAGCGCGCCGAGGCCGACGACAGCCGTGCCGAGCGCGGCGAACGACAGCCGGCTGCCATTCACCCAACCCTGGCCGGTGCTGAGCAGGACGCCCGCGGCGACGACGGTCGCGACCAGGCCGACGGCCGCGGTCGCGTTCGTCCAGCCGGCCCCGTCGAGGACGGCGCCGAGCGTCGCCATCACCACGACCAGAACGACGGCGCCGGTGAGGAACGCGAGCGGCAGCGTGTTCGTCTTTGACGGGAGGCGCGCTTGCATGCTATACACTCCGTGCTGAATGAGGTTCAGTTACCCTTCCATCTTACGCCATTCAGCCGCCCTGTCAAGGGAACGAATGTGAGAGCCCTCAAGAACGCCGCCCTGCTTCGAGCTGTCCTTGGGGTCTTCATATTCACCATGGCCGCCGCCGGCCTGCTGGTCTCTGGGCCCGGACGGGCGGAGGCGCACGGCGTCCAGGTCGCCTCGGAACCTGCGCCCAACGCGCAGCTCTCGGAAACGCCGGACCTCATTACAGTTACATTCAGCGAGCCGATCGAGCCGTCGGTCAGCTCCATCGAGCTCTGGGACCAGGCCGCCCAGCCGGTCGCGCTGGGCGAGCTGGTCTCCGGCGACGACCCGAAGCAGATGGGCGTGCGCGTGCCCGGCGACCTCCCGTCCGGCATCTACACCGTCGTCTGGCGCAACCTTTCGACCGTCGACGGGCACACCTGGGCGGGTTCGTACCCCTTCATCATCCTCGGCCCGGGCGGCGCGCTGCCGTCGGGCGAGGTATCGGGCGCGCTCCAGGACATCATCCAGGCCCCCTCCTCCCGCCCGGCGACGCTCGAGTCGGCGGCGCGCTGGGTGGTCCTGCTGGGCAGCGCCGTCATGCTGGGCGGCGCGGCGTACGTGCTCTTCGTCGCCTTCCCGGCCGCGCGCGTCCTCGGCGAGGAAACCGCCGACAAGCTGCGCCGCCTCTCGTTGACGGTGCTGCTGGTGACGTCGGCGCTGGGGATCTTCTTCGTGCTGCAAGGCAGCCTGCTGCAGCTGCTGATCCAGGCCGACCGCCTCGGCGGCATCGGCGAAGCCGACGACCTGCTGATCGATACGCGGCTCGGGCACTATCTCGTCGCCCGGCAGGGGCTGTTGCTCGTCGCGCTGCTCGGCCTCGTCGCCGCCTCGCGCTCGCGAGGGCGCACCGTGATGCCGGCCATCGGCCTGCTGCTCATCGCGTCCTTTGGCGTGCTGCTGACGCAGTCGCTGGTGAGCCACGGCGCAGCCAGCCACGGCCCGTTCTGGACGACGAGCATCGACCTGCTGCATCTCTTCGCCGCGTCGCTCTGGATCGGCATGCTGGTGCACATCGGTCTGGCGATGCCGCGCTGGCTGGACGAGCTGTCGGGCGCCGGTCGCACGCTCTTCGCCGCCGACTCGTTCCGGCGCTTCTCCGGTGTCGCCGCGGTCTCGGTCGTCGTGCTGCTCGCGAGCGGCGTGCTGAGCGCGCTCGTGCAGGTGACGACGTTCTCAGACCTGTGGGAGACGACCTACGGCCGGTCGCTCCTGGGCAAGCTCGGCGCGATGCTGCCGCTCCTCGGCGTGGCCGGGCTGAACGCGTTCCTGCTCCGCCCGCGCGTCATCGAAGCCGCACAGCATCTCGCCGGCGGCGCGAGCGGCGAGAGCGGCGTCGCCGCGCCGGTCGCCCGCCTCCAGCGCTTGCTCGCCAACACCGTGCGCGCCGAAGCCGCGCTGGGCGTCGCCGTGCTGATCTCCGTCGCGGCGCTGATCCAGCTCCAGCCGCCACGCGCCGGGGCCGAGGCCGCGGCGCAGAGCGCGGGGCCGCTCATCCCGGCGCCGTCGGACACGGAAGACGAGGTCTTCCGCGAGTCGGCTGAGGTCGAAGGCCTCATCCTCTCGCTCGTCATCGATCCGGCGAGGGTTGGCCAGAACAGCTTCGAGCTGGGCATGGGCGCGGAGTTCGGCGGCATCGGCGAGGTGCTCGACGCGCGTCTCGACTTCGCGCCGCCGAACGCCGGCGCCGGTAGCTCGCGCCTGCCGCTCGCGCTCGCCGGCAGCGCGAAGTACACGGCGGAGGGGGCAAACCTGAGCCTCCCCGGCGACTGGACGGTGACCGCGAACGTCCGCCGTCGCGGTGAGGACGACGTGCGGCAGAGCTTCACGGTGCCCGTCGCCGAGGCGGGGCCAGCCCCGGGCGAGGGGCCGGAGCCCGGCGCGGCAGCAGCCGACGAGTCCGACAGCATCTGGGACTGGCCCTTCGAGGGCGGCCGCTCGGCGGCAGCGATCGCTGTGCTAGCGGTCGTGGGCGCGGGTGGCGCCGGCTACGGCGCGCTGCGGATCGCGCGACGGCGGGCGTAGCGGGTGCTGGTGTCTGTCTTCCCACCCGCCCTGCGGCGGGCAGCCGCCTCGCCACGGCGAGCCTTCGGCCGCCCAGAGAAGTAGTGCGATGATGTTCCTGTCCGCGGTTGAAACCCGCGGCTTCCCGCGGTCGAAACGCGAAGCTGCCGGATTCATCCGGCAGACTTCGAAACCGACCCACTAATTCCGAGAGGGTACTCTTTACGTGCCCTCCTTGCAGCCGCCCCTACTCCTCTTCCGCAGGCCCCCGCTTCATCAGATCGCTCAGCCGCAGGTACGGGCCGGCCGTCATCCCGCCGTCGACGCAGATCGCCTGGCCGGTGACGTACGACGCGTCGTCCGACGCGAGGAAGTGGAAGAGCGCCGCGACCTCCTCAGGCTTGCCCGGCCGTCCGAGCGGCGTCATCGCGTCCGTGACAGCGGCGAACTGCGGCGTCGCGCCCATCGCCGTCGCGATGTTGCCGGGACAGACGCAGTTCACGCGGATGCCCAGCGGCGCCAGCTCCAGCGCCGCCGTCTTCGTGATGCCGACGACCGCGAACTTCGACGCGACGTACGGCGCGCTGCCGTACTGCCCCTGCAGGCCGGCCAGCGAGGCGGTGCTCACGATCGACCCGCCGGCGCGCATGTGCGGGACGGCGTAGCGGATGCCGTAGGCGACGCTGAGCGCGTTCGTGTCGAAGCCGTCGCGGTAGACGTCCGCGCCGGTGCTGGTGACCGGCGCGCCGCCGGCCGGCTTGCCGGCGTTGTTGATCGCGATGTCGATGCGACCGTGGGCGGACGCCGCGGCGTCCATCAGCGCGCGCACCTCCGCCTCGTCCGACACGTCGGTGCGCACGAAGAGGCCGTCGAGCTCGCGAGCGAGCGCGCTCGCGTCGCCGACGTCGGCCAGCACCACCTTCGCGCCCGCCGCCGCGAATCGCCGCGCCGTCGCACCACCGATGCCGCCGGCGGCGCCGGTGATCACGGCGACCTTGTTTTCGAGAGAGAACATGGCGTCTACCCCCTTCGCGGACCTCGTAGGGACAGGGCTTCAGCTCTGTCCTGGGCCGGGCTGAAAGCCCGGCCCTACAGGATGATTGCCGCCGCGCGCAGCCGCTCGATCTCGTCCTCGCCCATGCCGAGGAGCGAGCGCAGCACCTCGTCCGTGTGCTCGCCGAGCGCCGGAGAGCTGCCCTTGATGCTACCGGGCGTCCTCGACAGCTTGACCGGCGTGTTCGCCAGGGGCAGCCTGCCGATCTGCGGGTGCTCCACCTCGACCAGCATGTCGCGCGCCCGCACCTGCGGCAGCGCGGCGGCCTGCGCGATGTTGTTCAGCGGCCCGCACGGCAGCCCGATCGCGTCGAATTCCGCGATCCACGCCGACGTCGCCCGCTGCATGAGCGCCTCGTTGAGCAGCGGCTCCAGCTCGGCGTGGTTCGCCGTGCGCGCGTGCGGCGTGTCGAAGCGCGCGTCGTTGATCAGCTCCGGCCTGCCGATCAGGGCGCAGAACAGCTCCCACTGGTTCTCGACGCCCCAGCTCACCGCGAGCACGATCCAGCCGTCCTCCGTCGGGAACGCCTGGAACGGCGTCGCCGCAGGATGGCGGGTGCCGATCGGCCCCGGCACCTGGCCGGTGAGGAAGTAGCGCATGAACGCGTTCTCGAGGACCGCGATCTGGCAATCGAGCATGCTGACGTCGACGAGCTGTCCTTCGCCGCTGCGGTCGCGCTCGCGCAGCGCCGACAGGATGCCGATCGCGGTGAACAGCCCGGCCGCGATGTCGCCGAGCGAGAGGCCCGGGCGCGCCGGCGGCCCGTCGGGGTAGCCCGTGATGCTCATCACGCCGCCCATGCCCTGCACGACGATGTCGAGCGCGGGGCGCAGGCGATCGGGGCCCGTCTGCCCGAACCCGGACGTCGCCGAGTAGACGATGCGCGGGTTGCGCGCGCGCAGCGTCTCGTAGCCCAGCCCAAGGCGCTCCATCGTGCCCGGCGTGAAGTTCTCCATCACCACGTCGGCCCGCTCGACGAGGCGCAGGAACAGCTCCTTGCCCTCGTCCTTCGTCAGGTCGATCGACATGCTCTTCTTGCCGCGATTGATGCTGAAGAAGTAGCCGCTCTCGCCGTTCTTGACCGGCAGCGTCGTCCGCGCGACATCGCCGTGCGGCGGCCGCTCGACCTTGATCACCTCCGCGCCGAGGTCGCAGAGCACCATCGCCGCGTACGGCCCCGAGAGCACCCACGTCAGGTCGAGGATCGTGATGCCTGCTAATGGTCCGGTCATAGCTTCTAGCCTCCAAGCCCTCAAAGGGGAGTTGACAGCCTCCCGCGAGCTACGCCATCATATGACAATTGGCGAGGACAGATTCAAGGGACAGGCCGGATGTGGCCGATCTTTAGGAAGAAGCGCGAGAGTCGCGACCCTACTCATCTAGAACCCCTTGCACCATATGGGTTCTCCGTCGTCGACATAGAGACGACCGGCCTATATCCGAACCGACATGATCGAATCATCGAACTAGCGGTCGTTCGCCTTACGCCGAGCGGGACCGTCATCGATGAATTCGTAACGCTGATCAACCCAGGTCGCGACATCGGTCCGACCCGTATCCACGGAATCGAGACATCCGACGTCCTGAAGGCACCGCACTTCTCGGAGATAGCCGGTGACATCGCGGACCGCCTCGCAGGCAACGCGATCGTTGCACACAATGCTCGGTTTGATGTGGAGTTCATTCACACCGAGTTCGAGGGAATCACGCCTCACATACCACCGCTACCTTCCATCTGCACTATGCATCTAGCCCAGATCCTTGGGGTAGCGGTCTCCTCATATCGTCTCGGTGCCCTTTGCCAGCACTATGACGTACCGCTTGACGCTCCCCACTCAGCTCTCGCTGATGCGAAGGCCACGGCTTCGCTTTTCAACCGACTCCTGCGCTCGTCCAACGACCCTCGGGGAACAGGAGGCCTCATGTACCTCGGCTTTGACGAGATGCCCGCACCAGCGGAGGCGTGGCCGCTGCTTCCGAGAGGGGGCCTGCTTCTGCAACGCGAGGCCGCACGTTCCCAGAAGGCACCGACATACCTGGCTCGCCTGATCACCCGCCTGGAGAGCGCTCCCTTCGGTGGGCCACCAGCAGCGCATTCGTACATCGACCTGCTCGATCGGGTGCTTGAGGACAGGGTAGTGACCGAGGACGAAGGGACGGGCTTGCTGGAGACTGCACAGCGTTGGGGCTTGAGTCAGGCACAAGTACTCGAAATCCACCAGTCGTACGTGGAGGCTCTGGTGCATGCCGCGCTCGATGATGGGACCGTGTCGAACGCCGAACGCCGCGATCTGCACCGGGTTGGCCGTCTAATCGGGATGAGTCTCGACGCCGTGGACGATATGCTTGCCTCACCCCGAGCGCCTGCACATGATGCCCGAGATCAGCAGCGGTCACTCTCGGGTCTATCAGTATGCTTCACAGGAGACTCCGTCTGCCGGTTGAACGGAGAACCAATGAGCAGATTACTCGCCGAGGAACTTGCCACGCAGGGAGGTCTGGTTGTCAAGAGTTCAGTGACAAAAAAGCTCGATCTGCTTGTAGTGGCAGATCCCCACACTCTCTCCGGTAAGGCTCAGAAGGCACGGCGGTATGGCACGCGGATCATGGCCGAGGAGATCTTCTGGCGGACCATCGGCGTTGACGTGGAATAGCTCGCTCCCGCGATCCGCTTATCCGTTCCCGCATCCGTTGTCTCAGTCCGCCGCGGCCACCTCGACGGCAAGGCGCTCCTCCGGACGCGGCCGCAGCGCCATGTACACGCCGACCAGCACCAGCAGCCCGCCGGCCAGCTCGAACGACGTCGGCCGCTCATCCAGGATCGGGATCGCCAGCCCCGTCGTGATCACCGGCTCGAGCAGGATCATGACCGCGACGACCACCGCGGAGAGAAAGCCGAGCGACCAGTTGATCGCCGTGTGCCCGATCAGCTGCGGCACAAGCGCCGTCAGCCCGATCATCAGCCACGTCTTCGTCGAGTAGCCGGTGAACGACTCCTGCGCGATCAGCGCCAGCGCGACGAGCATCAGCGCCGTGATCGGATACACCACGCCCACGTAGCGCACCCACGACACGGTTGCCCGCACGCGCCGGCCGATGATGAAGTAGCCCGCCGCCGTCACCCCGCCCAGCAGCGCGTAGACGTCGCCGCCGATCGTCCCCAGCCCGTCGCCCAGGTCCTCGCCCGCCATCAGCGCCGCCCCCGCCGTCCCGACGCCGATCGCCAGCCAGACCGTCCCGTCCACCCGCTCGCGGAGCAGGAACGGCGACACCAGCGCCACGTAGAGCGGCTGCGCCGCCACGAGCACGACAGACGTCACCACCGACGTGTGCCGCAGCGACTCGATCCAGAACGCGAAGTGCGCCGCCAGGCAGGCCGCCGACAGCACCAGCAGCAGGAACGAGCCCGCCAGCGGCTCCGGCGCGCGCCGCTGCTGCACGAGCGCCAGCGCGCCGACCGGGGCCGCAGCGAACACCATCCGGTACGCCCCGATGATCAGCGACGGCGCCTCCGCCTCGCGGATCAGGATCGCCGACCAGGAGACCGCGACCACACCGAGGAACAGCACCGAGTACGGCAGCCATGGCCCCTCCTTCATGCGGCCATGCTAACCGAACCGCCCTTGCTTTGCCATCGAACGGACAGTGAGTATGATCAAAGCGCATGCGCCCCTCCCCTGCCCGCCTGCTCCTCGTCGCCACGCCCGTCCTCGCGCTGCTGCTCGCCGGCTGCTCCAGCGGCGACGAGCCGGTCGCGTTCACCTCCGGCGTCGCCGCGTTCGAGGCGCGGGACGACGGGGCCGTGCTGTGGACGCGGGTCGATCGCGAGGCGGCACTCACCCTCGAGGTGGCCGAGGACGCGTCGTTCTCACAGATCGCGGCGACGCAGGACGCGCGCGCGGACGCCGGCAGCGACTTCACGGCGCAGGCGCAGGTCACGGGCCTCCTGCCGGCCACGGCGTACTACTACCGCTTCCGCGACGGCGACGCCGTCAGCGCCGCCGGCGCGTTCCGCACCGCGCAGGCCATCGATGACTCCGGCCCCGTGCGCTTCGTCTTCTCCGGCGGCACGGATGGTGCGCCGGCGTTCGACTTCCGCGCGCTCGAGACGGCGCTCGCCGACGAGCCCGACTTCTTCCTCTATGTTGGCGACACGATCGCTCCCGGCGTGGCGTCCCTGGACGCGTTCCGCGCGCGCTACCGCGAGAACCGCGCCGTGGCGCCGCTCGCCGGCCTGCTCGCGAAGACATCGACGTACGCGGTCTGGGACGACAACGAAGTCGAGCCCGACTTCGCGGGGGCGACCGTCTCGCCGGCGCTGCTCGCCGCCGGCCGGCAGGCGTTCCTCGAGTACCTGCCGCTCGCGCCGGACGATGTGCTCTACCGCCGCGTCCGCTGGGGCAGCGCCGTCGAGCTGTTCATCCTCGACACGCGCAGCTACCGCGACGACAACGTCTCGGCCGTCTGCACGCCGGGGGGCGCCAGCGCGCCCGACGTCCTCCCCGCGCTCGGCGCGCCGGATACGCCCGCCGCCTACCGCGCGTTGCGCGCCGCGATCGGCCTTCCGCCGGAGAGCAATATCGAATGCCTGAACGCGCTCAGCAACCCGGCGCGCACGATGCTCGGCGCGGAGCAGCGCGCGTGGCTCTTCGCCGCGCTCGACGAGTCCGACGCGACGTTCAAGTTCATCGTCGCGCCCGCGCCAATCGCCGAGCTGATCGCCCAGCCGTACGACCGCTGGGAGGGCTATCGCGCGGAGCGCGACCTCGTCGTGCGCGCGATCGCGGAACGGGGGATCGAGAACGTCGTCTTCCTGAGCACCGACTTGCAGGCGAGCCTGATCGCCGACGTGCGCGTCGACCTGGCGTCGCCGCCCGTCGCCGTCGAGGCCGTCGCAGGCCCCGTCGGCGCCGAGACGCTCGGCGCGGCCATCACGCGCACGCAAGGCGAGCGGGCGGTCCCGGTCTACGAGCAACTCCTGCGGCAGGTCGCGGGCGTCTCCTGCACGGCGTTCGACGCCCACAGCTACGGCCTCGTCGAGGTCGACCCCATCGCCGGCACGGCGACGATCACGCTCAAGGACGAAGACGGCGCGCTGCTCTGCCGCACCGTCGTCCAGGCGGCGGAATGAGACCGGCGGCCGTCCGCGCCGCGCTGGCCTGCGCCGTCGCGATCGCGCTCGCCGCCTGTGGCGGGGGCGCGCCGCCCGCGCCGACCCCGACGGCATCGCCGTATGCCACCACCACCGCGACGCTCGCGCCGACGGCGCAGCCCGCCACCTCGACCGCTGTCGTGCCGCCACCCGCGCCGACGGCCACGCCGCTCCCGCCGGTTGACGGCGCAGCGACCGTCGTCCGGCGCGGCGACGCCGGCCGCCGCGCCGTCACGCTCACGTTCGACGCCGGCTCCGACACCGGCTTCACCGCGCAGATCCTCGACACCCTCGCGGCGAACGACATCGCCGCAGCGTTCGGCATCACCGGCGCGTGGGCGGAGCGCAACCCGGACCTGGTCCATCGCATCGCGGCCGGGCACACGCTGATCAACCACTCGTTCGACCACGCGTCGTTTACCGGCCTCTCGACGCAGAGCGCCCCACTGTCCCAAGAGCAACGCTGGTACGAGCTCGACCGCACGGAGTCGATCATCCACGACCTCACGGGCGGCACCACGCTGCCCTACTTCCGCCCGCCCTACGGCGACTACGACGCCTCGGTCAACGAGGACGTCTTCGCGCGCGGCTACCGCTACAACGTCATGTGGACGGTCGACTCCGGGGGCTGGCGCGGCATCAGCGCCGATGAGATCGTCGGCATCTGCCTCGACGGCGCGGAGCCCGGCGCGATCCTCATCTTCCACGTCGGGGCCGCCTCGCAGGACGCGAACGCGCTCCAGCGCGTGATCGACGGCCTGCGCGCGCAGGGCTACGGCTTCGCGCCGCTCTCGGAGCTGATCGGGAACTAACCAGCGCTAGGCGAACACGGGTGGCCGGCGCTGCGCCCACGGCCGCGCTTGCTCGAGCTGGCCGGCGAGGCGGAAGAGCGTCGCCTCGTCGCCAAAGCGCCCGACGAAGTGGACGCCGACCGGCAGGCCCTGGTCGTTCCAGAACAACGGCACCGACATCGCGGGCTGGCCCGTCGCGTTCTGGAGCGCCGTGAACGGCACGAACGCCAGCGCGCGTTCGAAGGCGCGCATCGGGTCGCCCGGCGGCGAGTCGTCGAACGTGCCGAGGGGCACGGGCGGCTCGCCCAGCGTCGGCGTCAGCCAGATGTCGTAGCGTTCGTGGAACTGCGCGACGGCGCGCGTCGTGATCTGCAGCATGCCCAGCGAGAGCAGCAGCGCCGGCGCTGTGTGCTTGCGCCCATTCTGCGCCAGCGCCCACGTCAACGGCTCGAACTGGTCCTCCGCCGGCATCCGGCCCGACAGCAGCGCCGCGCCGTCGATCTGGGCAGCGGCGCCGGCCTCCCAGAGCATCGTGAACGCGGCGGTAAGGAGCCCGCTCACCACCGGCGGGGACGCTTCCTCCACCTCATGCCCGAGGCCGGCGCAGAGCGCCGCCGCGTCCTGCACCGCGGCGACACAGTCGGGATGCAGCACTTCCTGCCCCAGACCTCTCGTGGCGAATGCGATGCGCAGCCGCCCCGGCGATGCGCCGACTTCCTCAAGATACGGGCGTGCAGGAGGAGGAGCGTGGTACGGGTCGCCCGGCTGCGCGCCCTGCGTCGCGTCCAGGATCGCCGCGCTGTCGCGCACCGAGCGCGTGATCGCGTGCTCGACCGACAAGCCCGACGGCTCGATGGCCAGCGGGTTGCGCCCCCGCGCCGGCTTTAGCCCGAACAGCCCGCAGCAGGACGCCGGGATGCGGGTTGAGCCGCCCCCGTCGTTCGCGTGCGCCGCGGCCACCATGCCGGAGGCGACGGCCGCCGCGCTGCCGCCGCTGGAGCCGCCGGTCGTGCGGTCGAGCGCCCACGGGTTGCGCGTCGGCCCGAAGAGCCTCGGCTCCGTCGTGCAAATCAGGCCGAACTCGGGCGTGTTCGTCTTGCCGGCGATGACAAACCCGGCGCGTTTGTGACGGGCGACCAGCTCGCTGTCCTCCGGAGCAACATAGTCCTTCAGAAAGACCGTGCCGGCTGTCATCCGCACGCCGGCGTAGGACGCCGTCAGGTCCTTGAGCAGGAACGGGACCCCCGCGAACGGTCCGTCCGGCAGCGGACCGGCCGCCGTGCTCCTCGCGAGGTCGTACATCGTCGTGACGATAGCGTTGATCTGCGGGTTGACCCGCTCGATCCGCGCGATCGCCGCGTCCAGCAGCTCGATCGGCTTGATCTCCTTGCGGCGCACCAGCTCCGCCTGCGCCATCGCGTCGAGACACGTCAGCTCTTCCACGTTGCCACTCCTCACTTCCACACGTCCACGGTTGTGACCCAGACCTGCCCCGTCCAGCTATCTCTTCCCCGGCCCGTAGAGCGCGCGGCCGGGGAACGCGCCGGTGTGCGTCCCGTCGCGCAGCGCCGGCTGCCCGTTCACGATCACGTCGCGCACGCCGGTCGAGTACTGGTGCGGGTTGTCGTACGTCGCGCGGTCGTCGATCGTCGCCGGATCGAAGACCACGAGGTCGGCGTAGTACCCTTCCTCGATCCGCCCGCGGTGGTCCAGCTCCAGGTTGTCGGCCGGCAGCCGCGAGAGTCTGCGCACCGCCTCGGGCAGCGAGATGAGCCGCTCCTCACGGACGTACTTGCCCAGCAGCCGCGCGAAGTTGCCGTACGCGCGCGGGTGCGTCGGCGCGTCGAGGAAGGCGCCTTCCGCCGACATCGAGCGCGCGTCGGAGCCGAATGAGATCCACGGCACGCCGATCTGCCTGCGCACGTTCTCCTCGGAGATGATGAAGTACGCCGTGTCGATGCGCGAGCGGTCGCGCCGCACGAGGTCCAGCAGCGCCTCGATGGGGTCGGTGTCGTCCATCTCGGCGGCCTGCGCCAGCGTCTTGCCCTGGTACTTGCGGTTCTCCTCCTTGCGCATGCTCAGGACCAGCACGCCCTCGGCGCCGCCGGCCGCCTGGTACAGGTTCTCCCAGCCGTCCGCCGTCTCCTCGATCGCGCGGCGGATCTCCTTGCGCACCGACGCGTCCTGCAGCCGCTCGAACAGCTTGCGCGGGCCGCCGTCGTGGAACCAGGGCGGGATCGCGTTCGACAGCCCCGTCGACCCCGCCGTGTAGGTGTACATGTCGGCGCCGACCCGGTCGCCCGCCGCGCGCGCCGCCTCGATCACCTCGAGCGCGCGGTCGAGCTTGTGCCAGTTCTGCCGTCCCGCCGCCTTCAGATGATAGATCTCGGCCGGCACGCCGGCCTCCCGGCCGATGCGGACCAGCTCCTCGATCCCTTCGATCAGCTCGTTCCCTTCGTTGCGCATGTGCGAGATGTACTTGCCGCCGTACGGCGCCGCCGCCCGGCACAGCTCGACCAGCTCCTCCGTCGGCGCGAAGAACGCCGGCGGGTAGATGAGCGACGACCCGATTCCCAGCGCACCTGCCGACATCTCGTCGCGCACCAGGCCGCGCATGACGTCCAGCTCCGCGCCGGTCGCCGGCCGGTCGTCCTGCCCGACCGCGTACACGCGCAGCGTCGTCGCGCCGATGTACGACGCCACGTTCTGCGAGACGCCGCGCCGCTCCGCGTACGCCAGGTACTCCGCCAGCGTCGACCACGCGATGTCGAGCGCGCCGCCGCCCGCCTGCTCCCGCATGCGCTGGCGCAGCTCGTCCGTCAGCGGCCCCATCGAGTGGCCCTCGCCGAAGACCTGCGTCGTCACGCCCTGCGTCAGCTCGCTGAGCGAGCGCGGGTCCTGGAGCATGCTGTGGTAGCTGTGGCTGAGCATGTTGATGAACCCGGGCGCCACCGCCAGCCCCGGCGCGTCAATCGCCGTACCCGCCCGCGCGCCGGCCAGCGCGCCGATCGCCGCGATGCGGTCGCCGCGCACGCCGACGTCGGCCGCGTACGGCTCGCCGCCGCTGCCGTCGTAGACCGTCCCGCCGCGGATCAGCAGATCGAAGAGCTGCGTGACGTCAGCCATGCCTAAAGACTACCACCGCCTGAAGGCGCTGGCATTCGCAATGACCTCCCCGCTCCGACGGTGTTGAAGAACAACGTCTCTCCTCCCGCCCACCCGCCCAGAAACGTTGAAGAATCTCGTGGACACCCCCCTGCTTGCGGCAGGCAGGCCCAGACCCCCGGCCCTTCGCTTCGCTCGAGGGCGGGCTCCGGGGCTGCGCCCCTCTGCACTCCCGACTCTTCACCGCCTACTCGGACGTGGGGGCTGCGCGAGT
>Ga0326597_10001099_pt1 | contig 44842 bp, 40 predicted proteins | sample RVTome_12_FD_203789 | JGI IMG/M metagenome (GOLD analysis project Ga0326597, IMG submission 203789) | Soil microbial communities from uranium-contaminated site in the Upper Colorado River Basin, Wyoming, United States - RVT100D185 | ecosystem: Environmental > Terrestrial > Soil > Contaminated >...
ATCCCCAGCCGGTCGCAGCCGTCGGCCTCGGCCATCAGGTGGGTCGTCACCAGGATCGAGACGCCCGTCTGCTTCCGAAGGTCTTCCAGGTGCGACCAGAGTTCCGTGCGAGCGCGCGGGTCCAGGCCGGTGCTGGGCTCGTCAAGAATAAGAAGCGTCGGGCGATGCAGAAGGCACTTCGCCAACTCGACCCGACGGCGCAGACCTCCGGACAGCTTCTTGACCAGGTCTTTGGCCCGGGCGGCCACGTTGAGCTTCGTCAGGGCTTCGCCGATGGCCCGGTTGAGGTCTTTCCCGCCGAGGCCGTAAAGGTGCCCGGCGTGGCGGAGGTTCTCTTCGACGGTGAGATGCAGATCGAGGCCGGGAGACTGAAAAACAACGCCGATGTGCTGCCGCACGCGCGCCTGTGCGCTGACGACGTCGTGGCCGCAGACGGTCGCCCGCCCCTCGGACGGCACCAGCAGGGTGCTGAGGATGCGAAACAGCGTCGTCTTCCCGCTGCCGTTGGGGCCGAGGAGACCAAAGCACTCCCCGGACGAGACGTTGAAGCTTACGCCGTCCAGCGCTGGCTGCTCACCGTAGCGATGCCGGATATGGGTTACTGTGACGACGTCGGACACGGTTGATGGATGACCCTCTCGCCAGCCCCCAATCGGCAGGCCGCTGTCCAGGATCATCACCCTACCGTGGGATGTGCGTGAGAACCAGGAGCATGGTCACCAGCGGAAGATAAGCGATCGAGGCGAGAAGTAGATTCCTCGCACTGGACCGGTCCCGATCCTGCGCGAAACGTATGGCAACGAATAGCAGCCCGCCACCCAGCAGCGACGCCCCCAGCGGATATGCCCGACCGACCATCCCCAGCCAGGCCGGCACCAGGGAACACACCAGCAGCAGGATCGTGAACACCACGGTTTGACGGCTGATCGCCCGGCCAGACGCATCGACGACGGAGAGCATCTTGTATCCGCCCCGGGCATAGTCTTCCCGATAGAGCCACGCGATGGAGAAAAAATGCGGCAACTGCCACAGAAACAGCATCGCGAACAGAACCCAGGCAGTGGCGTCCAGGGTGCCGGCGGCGGCGGCGAAGCCGATCATCGGCGGGATCGCACCAGGAACCGCGCCGACCAGTGTGTTCAGGGGCGTGCGCCGCTTGAGCGGGGTGTAGACCAGAAGGTAGAGCAGGAACGTCGCCGTCGCCAGAGATGCCGCGAGCACGTTGCTCAACGTGGAAAGCTGAGCGATGCCCACGGCCGCCAGCACGAATCCGAACGCCGTAGCCTCCGCGGGAGACACCCGCCCCGAGGGCAAGGGCCGATCCGCCGTGCGGTGCATGAGTCGGTCAGGCTCGCGCTCAATGACTTGGTTCAGCGTGTTGGCTGCAAAGGCCACCAACGACGTGCCGACCAGAACGTGGATCAAACCGAGAATATCGACGGGCCCCCCGACCCCCAGGCAAAACCCCGCGGCGGTCACAAAAATGACGAGAAGGCTGAGACGAACCTTGGCCAACTCCGAGTAGTCGTAAACGCGACGACGCCACCAGGAGCCCGCGGCAAGGCGGGAGGAAGTCAGCACATCGGCCGAGACCGAGCCGGATGGCAAACTGCCGTCGCTCTTTTCGACGGGCTCCTTCATGCTGCCGCTCCCCCCATCGCAACCGTCCGAAAGGCCGGCAAACGCCGGGCGATGCGGAGATGCCCGTAGGCACGCAGTGTCAACACCCACGACGCTGCGAGGGTCGCTGCCCCGACGGCGACGTGCGCCGTCGCGATGCCCGGCGCCTTGCCCGACCACACCGTCCACGCCCCGAGGCCGATTTGGACAACCAGAAGACAGATCGCCAGGATCGCCGGCCGGCGAAGCAATCGAACGTCGCCGTGCCGGCGCAACACCGTCAGCGTCGTTGCCAGCAGCACGATCGTCACCAGGACCGCACCGAAACGATGCAACAGATGGATGGCGATTTGTTGAGTGGTCACCGGCTCCAGAAGGTAATCGAATCCCCGCTCTTGGTTGTAATCGGCCACGCTCGCATCGCTGAGATCGGGGAGCAATCGGCCGTAAATCAGCGGGAAGTCCGGCACGGCAAGCCCGGCACCGGCATGGCGCATCAGGGCGCCGACCAGAAGCTGCGCGAAGACCACGCACACCAAACCAACGCACAGCGCTCGCGTCGCGGGGCCGGTGCTGGGCATCGACGTGGCGTTGCGGCGCTTCCACGCGGGACTGGTGAAGACCGCAATGGAAATCACGATGCAGAAAAACGTCTGCGCCAGACACGCATGAAAAACGGATATCCACGTCGGCAGGAGAAACAAAACCGTCATGCCGCCCAGCACCCCCTGGGCGATGACCGTAAACAGCGCGATCCAGCCGAGGCACCGCAGCCAATGACGCGGATCGGCCCGTTGGAGCCAGACCGCCAGAATGATCGTGAGAAATCCGACGGTCGAGGCCACGAGGCGGTGACCGTGTTCGTAAAAGATGCCGCCGACCCACCGGCTCAACGGGAAGGTGAACATGTTTTGATTGTAAGTGTTGGGCCAATCCGGCACGGAAAGCCCGCTGCCGGTGCTGGTGACCATTCCCCCCGCGACGATCAGAAACAAAGTCATGCCGGCCGTCGCGACCGCGAACCGATGGAGCCACGTGCCCCGGTCGGCGTCCGGCGTTGGGGGATTCTCGTGGGTCCGTGGGGTTCCTGTGGTCATTTGCATCTATGAGTGGTCCGCCAAACGGCGAGCCGGAAGAATCTGTTGCTCACGGTCGAATCAACTCCCCCGGCAACTCTCGAGCTAACCCAGGCGCCGAGATCGGACGATCCAGGTAACGAAGAATCCCGCGAAACCCATCAGCAACCCATAGGTCAGCACCGCCAACAGCAGCACGCCCGCCTCCGCACCCTTCACCAATTCCGAGTCCGGGTCCCCCTGGCAGACGGAACACGCCCACGCGGGCACATTTGACATCAGAACAATGCTCACGGCGATCAGCCAGCAAATGGGGTATTTCTTCATGATCCGTCCCGTTTGGAGTGATGTGGGTTAGATGTAGCTGACGCCTTTGAGTTTCTTCAGGAACCAGACCCCGTACACCGCCAGCACCAGCGTCACCAGGAAAGAGCCGAGCCCCATGTACAGCGATGTCCGATTGTCGGTCGCCTGATAATCGCGAACGCCCCAGATGCCGAATCCCACCGTAAGCAGAATCGCAACACTCACGAAGATGATGTGGAAGGTCTTCAGCGACATAATCAGCGCCCCGAACCCGAAACCCCATCGACAAAATCGCTGTAGTCCGGCTCGAAAAAGGTCAGCGAGGGAACCAACAACAGCATCAGAAAAAAGAACACGCACAATGCCAGAATCCAGAAAATGATGCCGCGCTCCGAAACCAGGTGCATAAAGAAGCTGGCCACCAGCGAGCCCTTGAGACAGGCGATGAGCATGGCCACCGCAACCGCCACGGCGATCGGCAAATGCATGAAGCCCACCGTCACGGTCACGATCGTCAGCACGGCCAGGCTCCCGAACACGATGTAGTACGTCTTCAGGTGTTTGCGGACTTCTTCGGAGGACGATGCCATCACCACGCTCCTACAGCAGATAGAATACAGGAAAAAGGAAAATCCACACCAGGTCCACGAAGTGCCAGTACAGCCCCGTGCACTCCACACGGTTGATCAGCTTCTCGCGACGACCGTTCCACATCGACGGCGATGCCACCAGTAAATAGAAAATCACCACCATCCCACCCACGATGTGCAGTCCGTGGAGCCCGGTCAGCGTGAAGTATGTCGCCAGAAAGGTGCTGTGCCACGGCCCGTAATCCGTCAAACGATGGATGTTGCTGCCCTCGATGCGAATCGGCTCAGGATGCCCGTGGTCAGCCCCGGCTTCGGCCCCACTCTCGCCATGTCCTTCGGCGGCATATTTGCCGTCGGCAACGATCAGGACGTATTCCGGAATCGAGAACGCCCATCGCCTCGGTGCCCGCGTCAAGGCGGGCGAATCCTCCGTCAGATGGCCCGACACGTTCATGTATTCCTTGCCGCCGACCAGCACCGGTTCCTTAACGAACACTTCGTGATGATGAAACTTGTCGCGATACTCAAAATACTTCACGACTAGGAACGTGCCGGCCAGCAGAAACGTGATCAACAGGAAAAGCCGTCCCTTCGCAACGTCGTTCATCTTCAGCGAAGCCCAGGCCAGCACCATTGTCACGCTGGAGCCGATCAGCACCAGCGTGTTGAAAGTCGCCTTCGGGATGTCCAGAATCTCCGAGCCGTGAGCCGGCCAGGTCCCCGCAGGTGCCCCCACGCGGAGCAGAACGTACGTCGAAAACAGCGCCCCGAACAGCATCACCTCCGAGGCAAGGAACAGCCACAGGCCGAACTTGCCGTTGTACATCCCGGTCATCGGGTGCGGTTCGATGTCGTGTGGAATTGCAACGGTGGACAACGGCTAAGCCTCCAATGCGACGTTTTGCGGGCAGAAGTCCGACTTCTGACCGGGAACGCTGTACTCATAGGGACCACAATAGACCACCGGCGTCGTCGCGAAGTTGCCATGCGGCGGCGGAGATGGAGCGAACCACTCCAGGGTCGTCGCCTCCCACGGGTTGGCCCCGACCTTTTGGCCGCGGAAGATGCTCCAGAAAAAATTAAAAATGAACGGCAACTGCGAGATCAAAAGCAACCACGCCGACCAGGACGCCATAACCGTCAGACCTTGAACCGCCGCGCCGTGCAACTGCTCAGTCTGATCGAACTGACGCCGAAGCACACCGGCCATACCGATAAAGAACATGGGCAGGAAGACGCCGTTGATGAAAATGAACGACGGCCAAAAATGGAGCTTGCCCAGGAAGTCGCTCATCTTCCGGCCCGTGGCCTTGGGAAACCAATAATAGACGCCGGCAAAAAGCGCGAACAGGGTCCCGGGCGCGACGACGTAGTGAAAGTGCCCAATGACGTAGTAAGTGTCGTGCAATTGAATGTCAGAAGTCGTCAGGCCGAGCGGCAGGCCCGTGAGACCGCCGATCGCGAACATCGGGAGGAAGGCGAGGGCGAACAGCATCGGCACCGTGTAACGAATCGCAGCCCCCCAGAGGCTGATGATCATGCAGGTGAGAATGATCACCGACGGCACCGAGATGATCATCGTCGTCGCCTGGAAAAAGGTGCTGAGGGTCTGCCCCATGCCGGTCATGAACATGTGGTGCGCCCAGACGATGAACGACATGAAGCCCAGAAAGATGGTGGCAAAAACCAGCGATTTGTAACCCCACAGCGGCTTGCGCGTGTTGTTCGCGATCACTTCGCCCACGATGCCCAGCGCCGGCAGAATCAGAACGTAGACTTCCGGATGAGCCAGGAACCAGAAAAGGTGTTGCCACAGCAGCGGGCTGCCGCCGCCGCTGATTTGTGTCTGAACCTCACCGCTCACCACCAGCCCCGAGGGCAGAAAGAAGCTCGTGTCGGCCAGGCGGTCCATCAGTTGCAAGACCCCGGCGGCCTCCAACGGCGGGAACGCCAGCAGCAGCAGGAACGACGTGACAAGCTGCGCCCAAACGAAGAAAGGAAACCTGAAAAATGACAGGCCCTTGGCCCGAACCTGGACCGTCGTGACGATGAAATTGATGGAGCCCAGCAGCGAAGAGGTGATCAGCAGCACCATCCCGAAGAGCCACATCGTCTGGCCCGTCGTGGCAATGTCTGCAAGCGGCGGATAAGAGGTCCAGCCGGAATTGGCCGCACCGCCTTTGACGAAGAAGCTGGCCAGCATAACCACGCCACCGGCGAAAAAGGACCAATAGCTGGCCATGTTCAGTTTGGGAAACGCCATGTCCGGCGCGCCGAGCTGCAACGGCAGAACGAAGTTCCCGAACCCGCCGACCGCCAGCGGCACGACGCCGAGGAAGATCATGATCGTCCCGTGCATCGCGCCCAGCGCGTTGTAGCCGTCCCCGGTCAGAACGTACCCCGTCTCGGTCTGCCCGACGATCGAACCGCCCAGCAACTTGCCGATCACCGGAATGTCCCGCCCCGGATACGCCAACTGGTACCGCATGATGCTCACCAGGCTGAACCCGAGGAACAGAAACAGCATCGCGGTGATCGTGTACTGAATCCCGATCACCTTGTGGTCGACCGAGAAAACGTACTTACGCCAGAAAGGCAAATCGTGGGCGTGGGCTTCGCTCATTGATCAGAAATCCTCGTCAAATGTCACTTCCTTGGACTGTTCCGCGATCCATTCATCAAAGCCTTCCGGCGTGTGAGTCACGAGTTGGGCCTTCATCGTGAAGTGGCTGTTGCCGCACAACTGAGCGCAAACCAGTTCAAGGGGGTGTCGCGGCTGCATGGATATCTCGGCCACCCCCGCCTGTCGGAGCTTGTCTATCAGTTCGGCGCCGGCCTTGAATGTCCCGCCCAGGCTGCCCCCCTTCGCGAGCAGCACCTGCCCGGTCCGGTCTTTGTAATCTTCAGTCGCGATGTGGTGCCGCAGGCGATCCCAGCGGACCCGGCCGATGGGATAGGCCCGCGTCATTTCCGCACGCAGGTTTTCCGAAGTCGCGTCTTCCTTGATCTTGAACCAGACCGGAATCTCCATGCCGGGGATGACGTCCTGTTTGACGCGCATGGTCGGGATCGAGAATGAATGAACCACGTCCATCGATGTCAGCCGAACGTAGATGTCCTTGCCGACCGGCAGATGGAAATCGTTGATCGTCTGAACGTCATCCGCCGCCGCCGGGTCGGATTCGTCCAGCCCGATGGCGTTCACGTCGCTGATGAACTCGGCGGACGTCCGGCCGAACCTGCCGTCCGGACCCGCATAGTGAATGTTCCATTGAAACTGCTGGGCGACCATGCGAATCTCCAGACGATCCTCTCGCACGGGCGGTCTCGTCCGGTACTCGGCCCACACCGGCACCGAAAACCCGACCAACAGGATGACCTCGAAGATCACCACCGCGATTTCGCCGTACTTGGATATCTTCGCCTTCGGCAGTGTGTAGCTCGCCGTGTGCCCCGCCCGCCGTCGGAACCGGACGAGACAATACACGAAGAAAATCGCCCACGGGACGAACAGCAGGAACATGAACCAGTGCAAGGTCGTGATGAGGCTGTCAACTCCATCGCCGTGCACCGAGACCATCGGCGGAGACCATAATCCGTAGTTACCGTACTGCGTCGCCGCGAGCATGATGTAAATCTCTCCTAAGCATCCGTCATGTAATAAAGCGGAGACTGCGGGCGTCTCGCCCGCCTACGCGATCCCTTACTTCGTTCATTGACGATCCCTAACCAACGTCCGCCATCGGGAATGCACCCCGCCCGCGGGCGATCGGCTCCTCACCAATCTCTAATCGCCTGAAGAACCGAACCGATTGGGCCCTACTTCTTCGTCACCGGATCTGATGCCGTGACAACCCTCTCCGACTCCGCACCGTCGGCCTTCGCAGCCGCCTTCATCTTGCAGCACGCCCTCGCGGATTCTCCCGCCTCGCTGACCGAGGCCAATTCCACCGTCCGGGTCGGCGGAGCCGCCGCGCTCTTGCTGCTCAGCTTGATTTCGATCTCTTTGCTCTCCCCGTCCTTGACCGAGACTTTCTGCGTCACCGTCCCAAACGTCTCGTGCCATACCTCCAACTCATAGTCGCCGGCCGGCAACTCTGCGATCTCAAACGTGCCGCGCACAGCCTTGTCCTTCGTGTCGAAGTGCGACTTCGTCACGTCGAAGAAAGGATGGTTGAGAACCCCGACGTAACACGACATCCACGCGTGAACGTCGCACTTGACCTTGATCATCACCTCGGGCTTCGTGAAAGTCTCTGCACCCACAAGCTTCTTGATCATCCCCTTGTTCGGTTGCGCAAAATTGAATGCCGGGTTCTTCTTCGCCAGCGAGTGGATGTTGTGATTCACCGGATCGCTGTTGAGAACATTCAGTTCCTGGCCGGAAATCATGCCAAAAACGTGCGGTTCATACATGCACCCGATCTGGTCGATCTCCGCCGGCTTCTCGGGCGGATCGTACTTGCCGCTGACGCCCTTCTTCACGTACACAAACGCGAACGGAACCGCATTCCCCTCCTGCTTGTAGACGATCAGGCCCTGCGACGGCACGGGCTTCTTGTGCGAGGCCGAACAAGTCGCGTCGCCGCTCATGCTCAGCGCCTGGATCTTGGGCGGCGTGCCCTCAAGAACCACCTTGCCCTTGATCACCGCCGACCCCTTGGGACCGTCGGCCGCCGCGGGAAGAGCCGTCACCAACAAGCCGATGCACCCTACCAGTGTGAACAAGCAAATCTGTCGTCTAAGCATGGCATTCTCCTCAAATGGCCGGGCGACGTTCCAAAACCGGGCGCCCCGCATGTTGTAACATGAACCGCGACCAATGCAAGGCCGCAACCGATGGGTTAGACACCCCCACGATGGGAGCGATAGACTCTTCAGAACCTGTGCCGGCCACCCCCTGCCCGCGATCGGAACCCAGGCGTTCCGCCCCGCACTCGCCGGCGCTGGCCGTCTCTTCGAGACCCGAACGCACCTACTCGTCGAAGTCAAATTCCGGCTCCTTCTCCGCCTCGCCAGATTCACCGTCATCATCGAAGTCGAAGTCCGCCTCTTTCTCCGGCTGAACCGCGGGTTGATCCAAGGCGCCGGGCTGGATCGCGGTGTGCCGCCGTTCGCCAAGAGTAAAGAGGTAGTCCACCAACAACGAGGCCTGCTCCTGGGCGGTCTTCCCGAACTGGGCCTCCTTCTCCGCACGAACCTCCTCCGGCAGCGACGCATAGGCGCTGCCGCCCTGGAATATCTGAGGCATATTCGCCCCGGGTTGGATGGCCTGCGGATCCTCCAGCCATTGGATGACCCAATCATAGCGCAGCCGCTCGTACGTCAACGCGAAGTTCGGGGCCTTGATGTCAGTGGTCGTGCCGGGAACCGTCGGATCGCCCGCAACGTGACACGCCAGACACTTCTGATCGAAGAAGAAAGCCTCGCCCTGCTTAAACCGCTCGTCATCGGCGCTATGCGCCCGCGGGTCTGCATACGGAAAGTCTACGTCGAACAGGGAAGACAAAAACCTGGATCGGCCCAGCACCCGATCGAACCCCGGCGCGATCGCCTCGGCCCGCTCTGCCGACGTTGTCGCGGCAGAGTCGTCAAACGCATACGGCCGCACCTGCTCGTGAATCAAGGCATACCGCTTCAGGAACTCGGCCGTGTCGGTGAACCGGTCTTCCGCAAACCAGTTGTCATCGCCGCCGCTGTGGGCCTGCTGGAGATACCGGACGACCGGCGCCAATTCACCGCTCAGCAGCCCCGATTCGTGTCGGCTCAGCCCGGCGAAGTATTCCACCAGCGTCGTGGCCTGCCCCGTCGTCAGATGGAAGCTCGGCATACGCGCATTCAACCAGGGACGCAGCATCTCCACGTTGTTGAGGAATGAAAACAGCCAGTCATATTGAATCTTGGCCCCTTCCCCCCAGAGCACCGGCGGCCTGTATCGGAACCCGAATGCCGAATCGCCCTCGGCAGCCGGATCATCCGAATAGTACTGATGGATGGTCGCTTCACTCCCCCCCTCGATCGTGTGGCAGCCGACGCAGTTGAGCTGCCGAGCCAGCGCCCGGCCCCGACTGATCCGCCCGATGTCCGTGTCCGCGTACTTGATCTTGACCGCTTCGCTCACGTCCGCATCCCGGCGGCTCAACAGGAACGTGGTCAGGGCCGTCGCCTCCTCCTCGCTCAGGAAGTAGTTCGGCATCTTCAGCTTCTCGTACGGCTTCTTGTATTTCGCCCGGTCCCAGATGCGCGGGTTGCGGAGTTTGTGATACGCGAAGGCCGCGTGATTGTGAAGGATTTCCTGCGGCACGTTTCCCCCCTCACCGGAAACGAGCTCCGCCGATTCCACGGCGATGTCACGCACCAGATGACCAGCCTCGGCCGTACTCGGATACAGATCGGCAAACACTCCCGGATCAGCCTCACGCTCTTCGTCAAACACCGGCGAATAGAACGCGAAATCCAACTGGCTCATGAACTTCTGGCCCCACAGGCTGAGGTCGGTGCCCGGCCGAGTCGCGTCTTCAAAACCCGGGATACTGTGGCACGAATAACAGCCATAGTGGCTGATCATCTTCATCCCGAGGAACAGTTTCTGCCTCGCTTGGAGGCTGGACGACTTGGCGTCAATCAAGGCCGCGACGCGCTGCCTGCCCTCCTCGCCGCCGCCGAAAGTGCCGGCCGACTGAGCCACGATCGCCCGCGTGAGCGCGCCGTACGGCTCCGACGGCTCCATCTTCACGTCGCCCAGAATCTTCTCCGAGACACTCGCCGTGTTCTGCCCCCCGAGGATCATGAGGATCAGACGCTGCATCTCCGCGTCCTGCCCTGCGCTCTCCGCCGCGGGAGTCGCTATAAAATCGTCGTTCCGTTGCGACAGAAGATACTCGGCAACGTCCACAATGTCCTGATCATTCTTCAGCCGCCGCTCCTCGACTGATAGACTCTGGTAATAATTGTCGCGGAACATCCGAGGCATCACCGTCTCGGTGGAATAATGCTGCGGATCCCGCAACCAGTTGTAGAGCCAACGCCGCCCGCGGGCCGTCTGATCCGCGTCTTCGGGATCAATCACCAACTTCGTGCCCATTCCCGACAGCTCCGGACCGTGTCGCGTGAACACCGGCGGAACGTACAGCTTCAGAGGATCGGGATCGCGCCCCTCGATGTCCGCTGCGAAAACCTCCGCCCTGCTCGCCCGACGAGCCGCCTCGCGGCGCTCAGCCGTGAACCGCCGCATCGCATACCGGGCCCGATCGTTCTGGGACATCTTCTCAAAAGTCGCCGTCGCAGTTCCGCGCGCCTCATCCATGAAACCCGTCACGGTTTCAGGATCGGCCTCCTTACCCTGCGCCTCGAAACCTTCGGCCTGCGTCTTGGCAGACTCGAACACAAGGTCCTCGACGATCCACGCCTCACCGAACGTCCGCCCCCCACCGTCGCGCGGGTCGTGAGCCTCGAGGTTCACGTGGCAGGCCGTGCAACCGATCGAGACAAACAACTGTTCGCCCCGAGCCGCATCGCCCTGAATCCCCTCCGGCAAGCCCTGAGCATCGAACGGCGATGAGAATGTTTGCAGGTAATGGGTCATCGCCGCGATCTCGGTCTGGGTTCGCAGAACCGGGTCCGGGTCGAACTCCTCATTCGCGCTGGAGGCCAGGTTGTTTTCCTGGCCGAAGAAATGCGGCATCCGCGTCGAAGGACGGAAGTCGTTGGGATACGCGATCCAACGCTCCATGAAATCCCCGGAGAGCTTGTCGCCGACGTGGGCCAGGTCCGGCCCGACCCGGCGCGAATCGGACAGGCCGCCAACATCGTGGCAGTTGATGCAGCCGATCTTGGTGAACAGATCGCGCCCTTCAACGAGGTTGCTCGCTTCCTTGAGGGTCGCGGTGTCGTGTCGTTCGAGATCGTAAATGTCCTGATGACACTTGGCGCAGCTCGCGGAAACGTACTTCGGCAGGAGCATCGGGTGCTCCCAATACTCCTCGATGGTATGGAACGTCGCCAGAGCCAGACCCGCCTCTTTGACGTAATACTTCTCCTCCCAACGCTCCTTTTCTTCCTCGTTCTTCGGCGTGTGGGCCGCGAGGATGAAGTCGGTGTCCTGCCCGCTGCCCTCGTGACACACCGTGCAGCCGATCTTCTTCATCGAGTGCGGCGAATCCTGTGAGACGAAGAGATCGAGCCGCGGATGAGCCGTGTGGACCGTCTCCAGGCTCACTTCTGGACGCCCCTCGTGATCCAGGTACAGATTCATCGCCGCCGTGAGGCTGGAGAAGTACGCCCGCTTCTGCTCTGGGTTCATCGCTTCGTAACTCAGCCGCTTGCCCTCGGCATCATGGGGAGGCGCCGCAGCGAGGATCGCGCGGAAGGCCGACTCGATTCGAGATTGCACGATGCCCCGGTCAAGCGCCGAGTCCGCCAGCGATTCCCAGATCCGATCCGCCGAAATCTTCGGCCGTTTGATCTCACCAAGGTATTCGTTCGCGACGTTGACGAAGATGTCCACGAAACGCCGCCGCGCTTCCTCCTGTCGCGGGCCCGCCTCGTCCGCCGGCTCCGATGGCTTGACCAAAAGGTCCGGCCGGAACTCCGACGTGTCCTCGTCCGCAAGCCGCCGGGCCAGTTCCTGAACCAACGACTCCCCCGCCGTGCGAATGATCTCACTGACACGGCCAGTATGGATCGCAGCCTCCGACTGTTGGACGAAGTTTCCCTCGGTCAGGTCCGGCTGGTCGACCGCAACGTGACAGGTGATGCAGCGATCGGTGACGTAGGAGTCCGTGAAGTTATAGTTGAACCGGACGTCAGGCATGAAGACCTGGCGAATCTCCTCTCGCCCCAGGGTTCCCTGCGGGGCGGCATAATCGAGAATCGGAAAGTTGATCGTGCCCCGCACCGCGCCCGGCCCGTATAAAGCGTCTTCCTTGACGGCGTCATTCAGCCCCTTCTCATAGGCGGCCAGCGCCTTGGCCGCCGCCTTGCGCTTCGCGTCATATTCCTTGAGCTGCTCCTGCGTCTTGCGCAGCCGATCCTCAAGATCGTCTTTCCTCGCCTTGAACGCGCCGAGTTCGACCAGCTCCGCGTCGTAACTGGCCTTCCTCGCGACCGTTACGGGATCCTCCATGCCGTGAATGGCCTTCGCCTCTTCATAATCGAACACCGTGACGGCGATTTGCGCATTCCTGTTGCCGTATGCCAGCGCCGCACCTTGAAGCCTTCCCGCAACCTCCGCTTCCTCACGCCGCAGATCATCGATCCGCGCCTTGATCTCCGGCGAGTCCAATTCCGCCTGCGCATCGGCCAGGGCCTTCTGCAACGCGGCCCGCTTCGCCTGCTCCTCGGGGCTGTCATAGGCCAGCGCCGTGAAGTGCGCCAGCGCCGAGCGGAGGTCAAAGTACGCCGTCTGCGTGTGTCGCCAGTCCCGGTTGTAGTCGTGCCACAACATCCAGCCCAGCGAGCCCAGCATCGCGGCCGACGAAACCGCAAACACCACGTTCAGCCGGCGGATGTTCCTCAGCGTGTCGGTGGGAATAGGCATCTCAGCACGCGCCTCCCGCCGAAGTCTCGTGTCCCAGGCTGTAAATCAGACGGCGAACATCCGCGCCCCGCCGCCTCGGGGAGCTTGATGCCGTGTGCCCCGAAATCTCGTTTGTCTTCGACCAGTAGCCTGTCATCTTAATCAAATGTTGAAGAAAAACTCCGTCAGGGCCAAAAAATACTTCATGTTGAATAGCCAGCGCAAAACCATCTTGATCGGCACCAGGAACATCCAGCTCATCAACAGCCAGAAAACGCAATAGCGCATGAAACCGATGTCCTGATAGAGCTTCTTGAAGATCGTCTTGGCCAGAATCACCGGCAAAATGCAGAAGTATCCGCCGAGCAGGATCATCCCCGGCGCCTCACGAATGAGATAGCCCGGCAAACCGAAAACGGATTCAGTGGGCAGCCCCGGCTTCCACCACCCAACGCCGAGTGCATCGGGAATGATGATCCAGAACACGTCGGAAATGTGCACGTTCACCAGCGCCGCCGGACGGTGAACGTCCCACGTCTCATACGGCCCGAACAGATTCCAGTTGGGACCGCGCAAAAACGTGCCCAACACGATCAAAACCAGCCACATGATGCACCAGCCGAACATGTAGATCGAGATGACGAACTTGCGCTCTTTGAACGTGTAATACCCGTTGCCCCGAGGGTTCTTGTCGATGTACGGCAACGCGACGAGGCCGACGATGATCAGGCTCGGCAACAGAACCCCCGCAACCCAGGGATCGAAATAGACCAGCAGTTCCTGGAGCCCGAGAAAGTACCACGGCGCCTTCGACGGATTCGGAATGTTCGTCGGATTCGCCGGCGGCTCCAGCGGTGCTTTCAACACGATCGCCCAAACCACCAGAACCACCGTGCAAAGCACCAGACAAATCAGTTCCGTATAAACCAGGTCGGGCCACACCAGAACCTTGTCGTCGGCCCCGCTCTCAATCAGCGGCTCCCCACGCTCCATCCGCCGATCATTGATCGCCGCCTGTCGGAATGCCACCCAGGTCAGAAATAGCGTCGACACCACCATCATCGTGATGGGCACGTTGTCAGGCTTCTTGATGATCTTGAGGAAGTCCGGATCGAACGCGCTCCAAACGTAAAACGCGACGAACAGCAACCCCAGAACCGCGGCGACCCTCGGACGGGTCCACTGACGATAAGTAACCAACCCCAGGCCCAGCAGCGCAACCGTGATGGGAACGAAAAAATCAGGCGCGCAAAGATAGTCGATGGTGCCCTTGATCTTCTCAGAGAGACCGGGCTCCTCAACGGTCGCCAGAATCGTTCGGATGCTCATCAACCTTCAGGCCTTCTCGGAGTCGCCGGCCGCGTTAGCACTACAACGCTACGTTCCTGCCGGTCGTTCGGCGTCGAGCGGTAGACGGCCCCGAAGGGGCCACGGCATGTAGCCACGGGTGGAGTCCCGGCGCGCCGGGACGGAACCCGTGGAAACAAGGTCGATTTTCATCTCCCCGCCCCGGAAGGGGCGGTGGAGCGCTGCGCCGCGGATTGCCGCGCGACTTGTTGAACGCCTCCGCCGCCCCTTGCGGGGCGGAGATGCTATCAACGAGAACGTACCACGGGTTTCGCTTCGCTCCACCCGTGGCTACAGTCCTTTGCCCCGTTGGGGCAAGTAAAGAACGTAGCGTTGTGGTATTAGGATTCGTCATGTAATAAGAACGTCCCAAGGGGAGTGAGGGCGTCTCGCCCGCCTACGCGATCACCAGGCCCGTGCTTTACTTTATTCATTGACGATCCCTTAGCTTTCCCGGATCACCACCCACTCGCTGGCGATCCTTAGACATTTCCATCTTGCTTAAAGCGGCCCTGAAATAGCCCCGTCTTTCCTCACCCGCCAAAAATGAACCGCGATCAACACCGCCGCGATCAGCGGGAGAAAGATGCAGTGCAAAACGTAAAAACGCAACAGCGCCCCGGGCCCCACCGAGGTCCCGCCCAGCAACAGAAAGCGAGCATCGGAGCCCGCGTGGATCAACGGAATGTCCCCCACCATCAGAATCGCGGCGCCCGGGCCTTCATGTCCCAGGAACGGCGTCGCACGAGCCATGTTCGACCCCACCGTGATGGCCCAGATCGCCAACTGATCCCACGGCAGAAGGTAGCCGGTGAAAGACAGCAGCAGCGTCAGAACCAGCAGAATAACACCCACCCCCCAGTTGAACTCTCGCGGGGGCTTGTAACTGCCCGTCAGAAAAACCCGAAGCATGTGCAGCCAGATGGCGATCACCATCGCGTGGGCGCCCCACCGATGGATCTCGCGCATCAACCCAAGCGTCACCGTCGCCCGAAGCCCGATGATGTCCGCATAGGCGTATTCAACCACCGGCCGGTAGTAAAACATCAGCAACACGCCGGTGATCGTCTCGGCGAGAAACAAAAAGAACGTCAGACCGCCCATGCACCAGGTAAAAGAGAGGCGAATGCCGCTCTTCCGCACCGCAACCGGATGCAGGTGCAGGAAAACGTTGCTGAGAATCGCCATCGCACGCGTGCGCCGATCCCGCGGTACCCCGTGCCGGAAGATCGAGCCCCAGATTTGGCTCTCGCGGACGTAATTCTCGACCGATCGAAAAACACTCATGACAAGACTCTTGATGCCTCCGAAATCGCAGCAGCCGGTCCCGCCAATCGACGATCCCGCGCCGCGGGCGGAATGTCACTCAAACGGGGATGGATGCCTCCGGGTCATTCCAGGCGGCCGTATCGTTCGGCCCCATGGCGAGAAACTTCCGCGAACGATCCACCACCACCTCGTTCCCATCCAGGTAGATTCTGAATCGCTCCAGCGGACGCGGCGCCGGGCCCTCAAAATTCGTGCCGTTCTGCGTGAAGCCGCTGCCGTGGCAGGGACACTTGAACTTACGATCATTCGGCAGCCACGACGGAATGCAACCCAGATGGGTACAGATAATCGACAAGGCCGCGATTCGGTCTTCTTCGCGGACGATCCAAAACCCGCTCGGCTTCACCGGTTTGTAATCGATGTTCACTTCCCCCGGCGCCATCGCCGCGAATTTGCTCAGCGCGCCGCATCGCACCTTCGGGTCCGACACTTCCAAAACGTTCGGCGCCATGAACCGGGCAAACTCCAGAGTGCTCAATCCCGTCCCAGCCAGGATCGAGCCCCACCCCACCACCATCGCACCGGTTGTCAGTACGTCGCGACGGGTCGGCTCGCCCGACTTCTCCGGTTTGGACTTCTCCAGCACCCGCTGATGCCGAGCGTCCGGCGGGAGCTTGTCCGGCGAGAGCTTCGCCAATTGCTTGACCGAATCCGGCGCATCCCGCAGCCCCTCGTCGATCACCACGTGCCCCCCCCGGACCGTCGTCGCCGCAAGCAGCGCCTGAATCGCAGGGTCGAGAACCTTGGGCTTCGGCGGGGCCGTCGGCTTGGCCGGGCTCGCACCAGCCGCAGGCTTCGCCGGCGCTGCCGCCACCGCACCGGCCTTCGGCGCGGGAGCAGCCGCTTCGGCCTCGGAGACCTCAACCGCAACCGTCTCAAACTTGATCACATCGACGGGGCATTCTTCAGCGGCCTCAATGATCGTGCCGGTGATCGGCTTGGTGAACTCCGCTTGGAGCGCTTCAGGCCGGATAATGCAGGTCTCATTGTCGTGCTGCACCTCGAAAACCTCTGGGCAGGTCGTTTCGCACGCATCACACACGATGCAGCCGGGGTCGATCCACACCTTTGTCACCACTTCCTTTGTGGCCATCAGACTAACTCCCCCAACCTCTTCGCCCCGGAGTGAATCCCCTCGGACAGTCCCGGGCCGATCCCTTCTGTCGAGCCCCCGCCGGCCGACTCTTCGCAAACCCGCAGCGCCGCATCCCGAACCGTATGCGACGTATCCTGTTGGCTCAACGCAATCACCAGTTGACGCAACTCCTCATCGTCGAGGTGAGACGCCGCATCGATCGCGGCACGAAGCCGATAGTCGATCTCCGCCGCCGTGAACTTCCTGCGAACCGTGACCCCGTCCTCCTCGTAGTCCAGGTCGATGCCCTCCCAGAACGACCGATCCAGCATGTTCATCAGAACCAGCTTGCCCCGCTTGCTCCCCAGCCGCGCAAGGGCCAGCGCCGCATTCCATTGCGTTTCTCGGTCCGATTCCAGGTGCCGCGCCACCGCTCCGATCGCCGCCGCATCGCCCCGCTCCGCCACCATCGCCACCGTCAAACAAGCGATCATCCGCACCGCGGGAACCGAGTCATCCAGAGATGCGTAGACAATGGGCAACGCCTCGCGCGTCTCCGGCACCTCGCTCATCCGCGCGATCGCCTGGAGCGCCGCCTGACGCGTCTGAGGGTCCGCATCGGTGATCAGACCGGCCAACGGCTCGACCGCGACCGGCGTCTCCAACTGGCCCAGGGCGGCAATGAGAAACAGCTTGCGGGCATGGCCGCGTTGGGCCGCCGGGCCGTCAGCCGGACCGCCTTGAGATTCGGTGCCCGTCGACGCGAGAATCGAGATGATCCGCCGAGCAACCGGATCGATCGCACCGGCGTCGAGCGCTTTGTCCTTCTCCTCGAGGCGGCGCGCAAGTTCCTGCGCCGCCTGCCACGATTCCCGCGCCTCGGGAAATAGAAGGCCCATGCTCTTGTCGCCCGAATCCGCCTGGAGCCGGTCGAGAAGATCGTCGATGCTCTGAGGACGTTCCAGGCTGGAAGTCCCGAACAACACAACCACCACCGCAACCCCCAGCATGACGCAGACGACCAGCGCCGGAACGATGAACAAACGACCCATGAGCGTGGCGGTCATGGGCGGGCCTTGCTCGGCGACGCCAGACGCGCCATCATCTCCCTGCGAGTTCGAGGAAGCGGTCTGCGATGGATTCTGTTGGCTGGACATTCAGTGCCTGAATCGGGCTGATGCATCCCCCGGACAGCCCCGATTCGGTGGGTGCCTTCCCAGCGAATAATCGATGAAACGCGACGAACGCCGACCGCCGTCGCATGGGATCGTCTGGCCGAACAACGGGCTAACTTCGTGAGGAGACAGGCATTAGACGATCTCCAGACGGGATTATTCGGAGGACGTGCCTCCCTGTCAAGGCCACGCCATCGCACCGAATCACCGCCACGCCGCGATCAGAGCCGCGACCGTCAGGGAGCGGGCCAACCCGGGACGCGATCAGAGCCGCGACCGTCAGGGAGCGGGCCAACCCGGGACGCGATCAGAGCCGCGACCGTCAGGGAGCGGGCCAACCCGGGACGAACCCGGCTCGCATCCCCGAGGATGAGTAATCACCGGAGTCACAAAATCTCATGCAAATAGACCTTTCAGGCCCCGACATCAGCCAGCAGGAAATCGACGCCGTCGTGGAAGTATTGCGCAGCGGCCGACTCTCACTCGGCCCAAAGATCGAACAATTTGAGCAAGCCCTCGCCGACTTCGTGGGTGTCCAGCATGGCATCGCCGTCTCCAGCGGCACGGCGGGACTCCACCTCCTGATGCGGGCGATCGAAGTCGGCCCCGGCGATGAAGTCATCACCACGCCCTTCTCCTTCGTCGCCTCGGCCAACTGCATCCAATTCGAGCGCGCCCGGCCGGTGCTCGTCGACATCGACCCGCACACCTGGAACATCGACCCGGCGAACATCGAAGCCGCCCTGACCCCACGGACCAAGGCCCTCATCCCGGTGGATGTCTTCGGCGTCGCCCCCGACATGGACGCCATCAACGCGATCGCCCGCACTCGCCGAATTCGCGTCATCGAGGATTCCTGCGAAGCATTGGGCAGCCGCTATAAGGGGCGCCCCGCCGGCAGCCTCGCGGAAGCAGGCGTCTTCGGCTTCTATCCCAACAAGCAAATCACCACCGGCGAGGGCGGCATGATCACCACCAACGACGCCGAGATCGCCCGGCTCTGCCGATCCATGCGAAACCAGGGCCGCGACACCGGCATGAGCTGGCTCTCGCATGAACGCCTCGGATACAACTATCGCCTGAGCGACGTCGGCGCGGCCATCGGCCTGGCGCAGATGCAGCGGATCGACGAAATCCTCGCGAAACGATCCCAGGTCGCCCATTGGTATCGACAGCGACTCTCCGACGAGCCCCGGCTAACGCTTCAGAAGATCGGCGATGAATGTGAGATGAGCTGGTTTGTCTTCGTCATCAAGCTGGCCGACGAATACAGCGAGGACCACCGAGGCCGGACGATCCTCAAACTCCGAGAGCGCGGCATCGGGTGCAGCAACTACTTCGCCCCGATCCACCTCCAGGCCTTCTACCAGCGAGACCTGGGATACAAGGCCGGCGATTTCCCCGTCTGCGAGCGCATCGCGGCCAGAACGATCGCCCTGCCCTTCCACGGCGCCCTTACGGAGTCACACGTCGACGAAGTCTGCCAGACCTTGAAATCGCTGCTGTAACCACCCCGAAGCGCAAACCCCGGGTTCCCCCTCACCACCCCGAAGCGCTACCACCCCGAAGCGCTACCAGCCCGAAGCGCAAGCGAGGAACCCACCCCGCAACGATCCGAACACCACGCCACCAACTGGCTTGCCGTTTGGCGGCCCCCCGCTACAAAATCGTAGCGACCGCAATCCCCAAAAACTCAAGTTCGCAGCAGATGACGCCGCGGCACACTGCCGCGGTCCGCAACGCCCTGCGCCGCCTCGACGCTGACACGCTCCTCACCAATCGCGTGCTTATCCCGCAATTCGGAGATGATCCGGGAAAGCGTCTCAGCCTGCGACGGCGAAACGCGCAGCCTCAGGTCCGGACAAGTCAAAAGAACGTAAATCGCCCCCGGGCTGTTCCGGTCATGACGGCCTTCAAGCCACGCATGGCTCTGAAACAACCGCCCCGACTCGTCGATTCGGTAGTGATAAAACCCGTGCGACGTTTCCGCCGGTTGGGCACGCACCACAACCCGGGTCCAGGTCACCGCCGCCGCCGTCTTCCCGCGCAGCGGAGTGATCGGTGCGATCTGCGCAACCCAGAATAGCAGGATCGTCCCGATGGTCATCGACAGCACCAGGACAATCAACGTCTTGAAGTGACGGTGTTGGTGTGAAATGGCACCCGCCGACATGGTTTCCTCGTCCGTCCGGTCGCCCCATCAGGGCACAGACCGCGAGATCCGCCTCGCCCACTGCAAAGTATGTATCGGCGACACACTGGCCGACGCATTGCACTTTTCGCCGAAATCTTTGTTCCCAGCCCTGGTCTGCCGCTTTCCCCTTCCGGACCTCCACGTCGCCAAATCACTCCCAACATCCAGCAGGTTCTTTTTCCGGGACGCGGCCTCACGACTCGTCGGCTCCTGCCAACCGCTATCAGACCCTCCACCGCTCCCCAGGCGGAAAGCCCGCCACCGATCCTCCGAAGATTGTAGAAAACGAGAGGCCCCCAACGACGACGCGCCTGGCGGCGAGCCCTGCCGATCCCTCGACCTGTCCTTGACCTGCCCATCCATGGGCCCGCCATTATAGGCCGAGACCCGCGGTATGCAAAAACAATCCGCCCCAGCCGTTACCCGAGTATGCGAACCGCCGTGGCCTTCACAATCGCAAACACCTTCACCTCCGCGCGCAGGCCCAACTCCGCCACCGCCGCCCGCCCGACCTCCACCATCCACTCCACCCCCACGTCCAGGAACACCAACACCTTCGACCCGACCGGCTCAACCCGCCGAACCGTCCCCGGCAGGACGTTGCGCGCCGAAAGTCCCTGCGGCCGCTGAGTCGCCAAAACAATCTCGCACGCCTGAATCCCCAGCGTCAGTCTCTCCCCACCACGCGGCGCGCTCCCATAGACGGTCAACTCATTCTCACCGACCCGGCAACGAATCGACTGATCCTCGCCCCCCGTGGAAACCAGACCGGCCTCGAACACGTTCTGCAACTCGATCAGATGCCGCTCATCCAGCACCCCGCGACGAGTCATGACCACCCCCGGCGAACCCTGGCTGATCACCGTCCCGCCCGAGAGCACCACCGCATCATCGCAGAGGTACGCGATGTCGCTGATCGAGTGCGACACATAGACCGTAGGGATGCCGAACACGTCCAACACCCGTTTCAAATAGACCAGCACCCGCCCCGCCAACTCCGCCTCAAGCCCCGTCAACGGCTCGTCGAGCAGGAGCAACGCCGGGTGACGCAGCAGCGCCCGCGCGACAGCGACCCGCCGCTGTTGCCCACCCGAAAGCTCATCCGGCATTCGCCCCAGCAGATCGCCGATCTCCAGCACCCCGACCACCTCGTCCAGCCCCGGACCGCTCGAATGTTTCTCCAGGCCATACGTCACGTTCTTCAGAACGGTCATGTGCCCGAACAGCAGCGACTCCTGAAAAACGTAACCCACGCGCCGCTCGCGCGCCGGCAAGTTCACTCCACGCTCCACGTCCAGCCACGTCGCCGCGCCCAGTCGAATCCGACCACCATCCGCGGTTCCCACCCCGGCGAGGCAATTCAGAAAGGTCGTCTTCCCGCAGCCTGAAACTCCGAACACACCCGTCACCCGCTCCGAGCACCTCACGTCCACGTCGAGCACGAACGATCCAAGCCGCTTCCAGATCTTCGCCGCTAGCATTGGCTCATCCACCCCGCCTCCCCGAATCGCCACCCCCCCGAATCCCCCACCACCCCGAAGCGCCACCAGCCCGAAGCGCCAGCGAGGTCCATCACCAGCCCGCCACCAACTGGCTTGCCGTTTGGCGCCCCCCCCACCAGCCCGAAGCGCTAGCGAGGGCCGTCACCAACCAATACCGCGCCCCCTCGTTCAGCCCCACGGCGATACGTCTTCGACCCAACGCGAACAAACTCTTGACGATCAGCCAGATGTGCCGCTGCCGAACGGTCGTCGATCAGCAACCAACCGCCGGGGCGAACCGCCGCCGCCACGGCCGCCATCCCCCGATCCGCCCGCGCCTCCAATCGACAGACCACGTTGAACGCCACAACCACGTCCGCCGTCACCGGCAACGGCTGAAATGAAATGTCCACACAGTGACACGTCGCCCGCGGCAAGTCCCGGGCGACCGCCGCCAACACCCGTTGAGATCGATCGGCAACCACCAACTCATGCGGCATCGTCAAAGCTCGCGTCAGTTCGATCGGCTCCAGGGAAGACAGCGGCATCCGCGGAATCCGCCGCAGGAGATGATCACTATAGCGCGCCGCATCTCCAACAAGCCGCCGAATCCTCGACGCATCCTCATCCGCCGCGTCGTTCAGAAACGGCGACGCCCATCGGCTCACCCCGCCCGGCCCGACGATCAGAATCGTCGGCAACCCAATCGCTTCGCCAACCAGAAGCTCGTTCAGTCTTTGGAAATGGACCAGGTGGCGATGATGCCACGACGTTGATCCCAGCGGATCGAGCACCCGTCACTCCCCGCTCCCCCACCACCCCCTCACCAGCCCGAAGCGCAACCACCCCGAAGCGCAACCACCCCAAAGCGCAACCAGCCCGAAGCGCCAGCGAGGGACCCACCGCTACGGCACGATCCTGAACTCCGCAACGCTGCTGTTCAGCTTGCCGGCCTGCATGTCTTCAACCTCCACCTTCAGCGTGTACTCTCCCGGCGGCAGAGCCTTGGGGATCGCAATCGGGCCGATGGTCAGATAGAAATCCCGCCGCTGCTGCCGGGCCAGGTCTTCAATGTTCTCGTCACGCTTGCTCCACATCTCCTGCCCGTCCCGCGTCAAAAGGTGCTGCCGAACGGAGAGCAAAGTGCGGTACATGCCGGTTTCCGTCTTCGGACTCGTGAAGTTGTCCACCTCGATATACACCAGAACGAGATTCTTCCGGCCCGCCGGAAACTCCGCCGGCTCGATCGGCTCGTACCGCCCGAACCCCTCGATCGCCGTGCACAGCACGACCTTCGGAATCACAATATCCGCCCGGGCCCGCATCCGCTGACGCAACTCCTCGATCGACGCAAGCTGACGATTCGCCCACGTCGCCGGATCGCGACCCGAACTCGACCGAGCCGAAATCAATGCTCGGATCTGCGCCTGGATGATCTCCTGAATGTCGGCATCGATCCCCTCCACCGGCTCCAGGGCCTTCGCATCCTCCCCGTGAATCAGATACATCATCCGCAACCGATACTGCTCTTCGATATTGTTCGGATCCTCTCGAACCAATGCGGCCTGCTTCGCAAGATCCGCCGCGAAGCTTTCCCGCGGCGTCACCATCTCCGGAACAGGCTCGTTCGCAACCGGCCGCGCGGACCTTCGCGGCGGTGCCTTCTCCGCCGACGCAGGCTCAGGCGCCCCCGTCACCGTCACCTCTTTCAACACCGGCGCTTCAACGCCGTCTTCCGCGTCCGAAGCCTCGGAACCGGAGCGATCCACCGGCCTCCCGGTATCATCCTCGCCCGGCTTCCCCCCTTCGCGCGCCGGCTTCCCCCGATCCGGAATTCGGCCGGTGGACCGCTCTTCCGCTTCGTCTGTGGGGGACTGAGGGAGTCGCGACTCAGCAGCCACGGGCGGCGGTTTATCCAGCGACGCCGTCTGCACCACCGGTCTGCCACCCGGCCCCGAAACGCCCCCCGGTGCCGTCGAACCGGCCGGCTCCGACCTCCGCAAAGCCACCCCCTCACCCTCGCTCTCCGGCGTCGCAGAGCGCGTCGCCGCGGCGTTCCTAATCCGCCGGTGCCGATTGGGGTCCTCCTGGCGCGCGATCTTGGAATTGAGATCATCGCCTACCGGAGCCTCCCCGCCGCGAGGAGGCATCGTCGCCACGTAGTCGTCAACCTTCCGGTCAACTTCGTCCGAGCGTGCGTCAGCACGCCCGCTCTCCTTGGCGGGCGCCGGTGGATCCCGCCGAGCCACCTTCTTCGGCCGGGCTTCGGCATCGCGGTCCCGCCGCCCTTTGACCACCGGCCGACGCGCCTCCGGCTGATCCAGGCCCCAGAAGTCGTTCCACCGTTGCTTGCTGGCATCCGAGCATCCGGCGGTCACCAATGACAACGTCGCCGCACCAAACCAGATTCCGCAAAACCGTCCGAGCATTCGCATCGTCGCAATCCTTTGAGGCGTCCTGGATGCCGGGTTCCCTCACGGCATCCGGCAAAGTTCCACGATCAGTTTTTCCACCGCCGATTCAACCGTCCCCAGGCCGCTCTTCGCCCCCAGGTCGATCCGCAGCAGTGTAACCAGATGTGCCCGCCATTGAACCACCGAAAATCGTTCCAATTGCGCCCCCAGGCTCCCGCTGCTGTCCCAGATTCTCAACCGGCTCTTCACCTCACCCAAACTGGCCCCCTGTGAAATCATGCCCTTGGCCTCCGCCATCCGCCGAAAAGCATATCCCAGCCCCCCCACCGCCAGATACGGCGCACGCCGGTCATTCGCCAGCACTTGTTCCCACAACGTCAGCGCACCCTTCACGTCACGCCGCGCTATCGCCTCGGCAATCCCGAAAACCCGCTCAACCCGAGAAAAACCGACCAGCGACCGCACCGCCTCGATCCCGATTTCTCCACCATCCCCAACGTAGGTCGCCAGCTTCGCGAGTTCCATGTTCAGAATGCCGAGCTCCTCACCCACCAGTTCAACCAGCCGATCAGCCGCAGGCCCGGACACCTGACATCCATAAGCCTCCCGCGCATGACTTCGCACCCACGCCACGTACCCATCGCGCCTCCGCGGCGGCTCACAAGCCACGTTCACCCCGACCTGATCACACAGTTTGTACAACCGCGTCGTCTTCTGCCACGTTCGACAAACCAGCAACAGTGCCGCGTTCGGGCTCGTCCGACCGGCACCGGCCGAGGCGATCTCCTCCAGGTACCGCTCCAGGGACTTCCGGTGCGCCGTCACGAAATCATCCGCCTCAAGCACACACACAACCTGTCGGGCGCAGAACAATGACGGCGTCCGACACGCATCCAGCACCTCAGCCAACGACGCCGACGGCCCCTCAAACCTCGTCAACGCCCCCCCCTCACGGTCGTCTCCCAGCAGCCGCCCCAATAGCGCCTCGACGCCCGCAGCGCGCAGGAAATCATCGCTCCCAAAGACCGCATACACCGGCCTCATCCCGTCACCGTCCGTCCGCTCTCGACTCGCAACCAAAACCATCACCTCTTCCCCCACCAGCCCGAAGCGCTACCAGCCCGAAGCGCAAGCGAGGGTCGACCATTCCAACGATCCCGCAACGCGCGGCCGCCCCGCCCCTTCCAGGGGTGGGGGACGGACGGCATGGGTCACACGATCCATCATCTGATCAAAGTACCGAAAGCAGCTTGCCGTTTGGCGGCCCCCCCACCAACCCGAATCCCCCACCAGCCCGAAGCGCCAGCGAGGGCCCTCACCAACCCGAAGCGCCAGCGCGGCCGCGGATAGCATAGGTCACACGATCCATCATCTGATCAAAGTACCGAAAGCGGCTTGCCGTTTGGCGGCCCACCACCACGGCCAACATTCCTCGACTCACATAACAAGCAACCCACGGACATCCCTACCGAGGCGGCCGCCCACCCCCCGGTCCCTCCGCGCCATAAATCTCCAACCGACTCCCGGCACGCTCCTTCACACGCGGCATCTCCGCGGCGAGCTCGCCCGACTTCGCCCAGGCCGCCCGCGCCGCCGACCGATCTCCCATGAACATACACACGTCACCGAAATTGAGCCACGACTCCGCGTCTTTCGGTTCCAGCAGCAACAGTTTCTGCAGCGTTTGATGCGCCGAACGGTATTCCCGACGCCTCGCCTGCACCAGCGCCAATCCCTTCAGGGCCGGTCGATGTTGCGAGTCCTCTTCCAGCACCACCTTGAACTCCGTCTCCGCCTCCTCAAGCGCTCCCCGCAACACCAACAAACCCGCCAGATCGCTTCGCGCCGCGAGAAAACCCGGATATTGACGCAGCGCCTCCCGATAGCGCACCACCGCGACCTCATGCTCCCCGCGCAGCCGCTCCCAGGTCCCCAGATCGTACAGCCGCTTCGCCTCGCTCGCCGCAACCGAAAGAGCCTCCGCCCCACCGGCATCAGGCTCATCATGAATCGGTGCCCCGCCCAGAACCGTATCCACCGCCGCCTGCCCAGGCCCCGCCACCCCGGCAGGCCCCCGACGATCAGCCCTGCTGGCCGCCTCCTGCGTCGCATCATCCCCCGGCACGGCCGAGGCCCGCGCCACCTTCACACCCTCCGCCAACGATTGCCCGCGATGCCCGGCTCGGTCCGTCGCCGTCACCTTGATCTCCAGGTCGCCCTCAACCTCCTCGGGAACCGTCCACCGATACGACCCCGCCCCCGGAAGATCCGACGCGATCGGCACAAACATCTTCGTCTGTTCGGCCCTGTAGTGCAGCGAGACCGGCCGATCGATCAGACCATCATCCGATGCCGACCATCGAATGTGCAGCTCTCGATTCAGGTCGAACCGGTCATCAGATTGGATACTCCGCACTTGCACCTGCGGCGCGCTCCGGTCCACGCGAACCCAACGATGAGGCGCAACGCCCGACACCGGCATCCGGGTCGACGCCCGCGCGTTGTGCAGCACCAGAAAGAATCCGTACACCCCGTCCGAAGGCGCATCGAACACGATCGGATTCACGTCCGGCTTCACCTGGGCAGCCGCCGCCCACGACTTCCCCTGATTCTTCGTGTACCACAACTCGACCTTGGTCACCGGCTCCCGGCTTGGCACGACCTCGTAGCCGATCAGGACGTGCGACGACGTCACCGTCTCCACCCGATCCTCGAAGAATCCACCGCCGCTCGAACCCGCGACCGAGCCCTCGTTTCCACCGCCGATCACCACCGCCGGAACAACCACGAAACCCAGAATCGCCGCGGCCAACAGGAACTTGTCAGGCTTGATCATGGGGAGATTCCCTCATCCGGTCACCCACACTGCGCACAATATCTCCACTGCCCCACCCTCTATTATCGGACATATCGGCTCCCTGTCGAACTCCCCTTGAGACTTGAGACCCCCGCCGCCCGCAATCCTCCACGCAGTTATCAGCGCGTAGGGTCCGCTGTGCGGACCGATGACCTGACCGATTTTTCGTTTCGGCATGTATTTTCGCCCGTAGGGCGCACGAGCGTTGCCAGGGACTTCAGCGCGTAGGGTCCGCTGTGCGGACCGATGGCCTCAAAACCGGTCAGTTTGAGTTATCAGTATTGCCACGGCCCCCCGTCCGAGAGGATGCCACCCGCGACGGCTGCCAATAGCTCCGTCCGCAACCCGCGAATATGCAGGACACTCTTTGCTTAGGTCACCGCGGAATGAGATCGATGGCGGAATGAGATCGATCTCCGACAAATCGCCGCTGGTCGGGTAGCACCGGCGTCCTCGCCGGTACGGAATTGTGGGGAGAAAGGGGAAACCAGCGCTCACGTCATTGGGGGGGGAAGCCGTGTGTACTTTCAAGCTGCGCCGCCGCGTATTTTGGGGATTGGCCCTGACCTTCATCCTGGTCGGGATGCTGGGCTGCCAGGCCCACGATCGCGGGCCCCAAACGGCCATCATGCATTACAAAAAGCTACCGCCGGCCCCAAGAACGGTCGAAAAGAAGCGGCCAAAGCCGGCCGAAACCTCAAAGGATGACGACTACAAACACCCTTCACGCTGGCGACGAAAACTCCGAGTGAAATACGCCTGATCGTCGGCCTCCCGATCCGCGCCGCTACAAAACTGCCGCGCTGGTTAATCGGCTCAGCCCATCAGCGATCCACGCGCCTTCACCCGCTCCGCCGCCCTCACCACCTTCACCGTCTCACCGCTGCTGTTCCCATACGCCGGCGATAGCACCGTCTCCACCATCGCCGCCACCTCGGTCGGATCAAGCGCCTGCGCCGCCGGAAACTCGGGAAATGCTCCGCGGAGCATACCCGTCTCCACCGCCCCGGGCGCCACGCCGTGCAGCCGGATCCCCACCGCAGCCCCTTCCTTCGCCAACTCCTTCGTGTAGGCCACCACAAACGCCTTGGCCGCCCCATACGCCGCAAATCCCGGAAACGCATCGTACGCCGCCACCGATGCAATGTTGACAATCGCCCCCCCGCCGCGCGCCACCATCACCGGCCACGCCGCACGGCTGCAAAGATACACCGCCCGCACGTTCACCCGGATGATCTCATCGAAAATCTCCGGCGTCATCTGATCGATCGCGCCCAACGGCGCAACGCCCGCGCCGTTCACCAGAATATCCACGCCCCCATACGCCGATCGCGCCTCTTCAATCAGCCGCGCGACGTCCTCCGCGTCGGTAACGTCGCAGGCCACCGCCCGAGCCAATCCTCCCCCTTGCTCGATCAAGCGACACGTCTCCGCCAACTGACCCCCCGTCCGCGAAGCCACCACCACCCGCGCCCCGGCCGCCCCAAACCGCAGCGCGATCGCCCGACCGATGCCCCGCCCACCCCCGGTCACCAATGCAATCTTGTCGTGAAATGCCGACGCCGAACCCATGCCTGTCTCCGAAATGCTCGCCCGCCCTCTCCTCGAAACGCCCTCCGCCCCCGCCGCGGAACCGCCCCTCTCGCTGACTCTCCCCCAACCCCAGGCTCCGACCGGGTCTCCGCCTCACTTGTGTCGTTCCGGCGATCGAAGCTCGATCAACTCCTGACGCTTCCCAAGCCGGTCTGCCCCATCTTCCCCGGAGCCCCCACTCCCACAAGAGCCGCACCCGCCGCCCCCCTTCCCACTCACCAAACTCCGCCACAACCGCCGAACCAGATACAGCATCGCCCCGCCCACGACGATCCCAATCACCGCATATTGAACAAACATGACCCGATTATAGGGGCCCGACCCATCCCCTTCGACCGTCGCCGCCAACACATCCCGTCCCCAACACCCCCGTCCCCAAAACCCCCGCCCCCAACACGCCCGCCCCCGAAAAAAACGCTACAATCCGGCTTGCCGTTTGGCGCACCCAACCATGACTCTTCCCAAACTCTCAAACTTGCCAACGATTCCACAAGGGGCTTGCCGTTTGGCGGACCACCCATACACCCCACCCCCACCAGCCCGAAGCGCCAGCGAGGGACCCACCCCCTGCACCCCGTTCCGCAACACCCACCCAACAAAGGAGATCAATCAATGGACACCCTGAAATTCCTCTGCGACCGACTCACCGTCGCCCGCGGCTGGACCAGCAGCCTCCTGGAAGACATCGACGAATCCACCTGGTTCAACATGCCGGCACCAGGCATAAACCACGTCGCATGGCAGGTCGGCCACCTGGCCGCTTCCCAGGTGTCGCTCATTCACGTCCGTTGCTTCGCGAAAGACTATGACCGCTGCGCACCGCCCGGCTTCCGAGAAATGTTTGGAAAGGGATCGACGCCCAACGCCGACCCTGGCGCCTACCCCCCGCTGGCCGACGTCCGCGCCGCCTTCGACCGAATCCAGGCCGAGGCACTAGACCTGATCGCGTCCATGTCTGAATCTGATCTGAACAGCCCCGCCGGTGCGGAACCGCACCCGCTCTTCAGCACCAAGCAAGGCGCGATCGCCACCACCGCCATGCACGAAACCTTCCACGCCGGACAGATCGCCTTGCTCCGCCGACTCGCCGGAAAGCCCCCGCTCAGATGACGCCGTCGCCCAGAACCCGGTCGCTCATCCGCTCGACCGATCCTCGCGCTTGACCTGCAACGCGACGCGCTTCAACGCCTCGACGTAACGCTCACCAAGCGCCTGCTCCTTCGGCGTCGTGTGTTCGAGCACCCACTGGTTAAACTCTTCTCGCCCCCCAAGATCGCCCCGAAACGCGCCCGCCACCTCCTTGATGAAAGTGATCCGCTCATGCCCCTCAGCGAGCTTCTTCCGCAAAAAGTCGTTTTGCTCAGCCTGGTCCGAGAGCGCCGCGAACTGTCGCGCCTCGTCCATGAACCCCCGTTTCAAGTGCTTCGAGATCGCATCCGTAAACGCCTTGCGTTCCTTGCCCTCCAGCTCATCGAAACACGTCTTCAGCGCCTGCCGATTCTCAGGCCTCGCCACGTGCTCGGTCCAGCGCTCCAGAAACCGTTCCTGCTCGATCTGCGACAGCTTCGAAAGACCCCGAGCGTTCGAGATGTAAGCCACAACCTCCGCTGCGGGGGCCGTCTCAATGATCGGCTGCGTCGGCGTCGTCGCGATCTCGTAGCCGACCCAACCCAACAGCACCACCAACCCTGCCGCACCCCCGAGAATCGCCGCCCACCGATGTTTCTTCACCGTCGTCTTGACCTCATCCGTCGTCATCATGCAACAGGACTCCCTGAATACTCACCACTCAAAAAACCGCGAGCCGCAAGCCCACGCCGTCTCCAACTCGCCTCCAACTCACCAACGATCCCTCTGCCGGGCTTGCCGTTTGGCGGACCACCCCCACCCACCAGCCCGAAGCGCAAGCGAGGGTCCCTCATCACACCCCGAACCCCCACCAGCCCGAAGCGCAAGCGAGGGTCCACCCCCGAAAAACCCCCCATTCCCTCAATCCCCCGCCGCCGCCCGGCTCATCCTCGCATTGAAGTCCGCGAACAGCGTGTTATACGCCCCCCCGCCGTCACCCTTATGAAACAACTCAAAGTCCGTCAACAACTCTTGATCCGCCAGCCCGATCCCAGACCCCGTCGCCCGAGTCAGGCTCGTTTCTCCCACCTTCTCGCCCCCGCGAACCTCCGACCAACGCCAGCCATAGCTCAACCCCTCGGTCTCATACCACGTCGTCCTCATCGGAAACGACCCGGCCAGCGGATCATCCGCCGTCAGCTCCCGCACGTCACCCGGGCAGTGAAACACGCCCACATCCCCACCCAAAAAGCCCGTCAAGACCTCCGGCAATGTCGGCCACGGTGGCTCGTGCAACTTGAACGAGCGCAGTTTCGCGACATAAGGCCAGCGATCGCCATTCGCGCGAATGTACAACTCCAGACCGCGCCCGATCGCCCCCAGATTCGCAAGGCACGTCTCACGGCCAGCACCCACCCGGGCCCGCTGCAGCGCCGGCACCACGAATCCAGCCGCCACCGCCAGGACCGCCAGCCCGGCGAGGATTTCAATCCACGCCACGCCGCGCCCTACCCGTTGCTCACGAAATCCGGCCATGTGCCATCCGGGACAATGCCCGACTCATCAAACTCAAACGGGCTCCAACGAGCCGTCTCATGGCCCGGGAGCCCGGTCGAATCGCTTCTCCTCGAAGGTTAGCCCCGGCAGCCCACCGCGTCAAGCTCCCCGCCGCCACTCCCCGCCCATCCCCCACCAGCCCGAAGCGCCAGCGAGGGAGTCGCCCCACCACCCCGAAGCGTCAGCGAGGGCCCACACTCACCAGCCCGAAGCGCCAGCGAGGGAGTCCACAGCCCCAGCCCCAACAGCCTCCAACTCACCAACGACCCCCCGAAAGCGGCTTGCCGTTTGGCGGACCACCCAAACACCCCACCCCCACCAGCCCGAAGCGCCAGCGAGGGACCCACCCGACATTCAAACACCCGACCCGACAGCCACCTGTCCCGCGGTCGATCGCTCACCCTGCCACACGCGAATATCCGTGATCTCCGCCAGAATCTCCCGGCTCTCCTCCGTGCCATAATAGCACCGAATCGGGATCCGCCGGGTCTCATGCGGCAACAGAGGCCCCCGCCAGTCATCATCGATCTGCAACGGCGTCGCCACCCAGGCGTTCTTCTCGAACACCGGATCACCGTCGCCGTCCAACCCGACCAGCCGCATGCTCAGCAGCGAGACCGTCTCCTCTCCACGATTCACCACCTCAACGAAGATCACCCGACCCCGCCGCCCGCCATCTTCATCGCCCAGCCGGGCCGTGACATCGAGTTGGTCGCGATACCCCGGTTGTCGTTCATCATGAATCGCATCAGCCAGAGCCGGCGGCAATCCCTGGAGGAACTCCGGCAGCGATTCAAGCGCCTCCCCCACCAGCCCAACCACGCTGTCGGCCTTTCCATCGGCGATCTTCAGAGCATAAACCGCTACCCCGGAAGCACTTACAACCGTCGTCACGATGATCGCCGCCAGACTGACCACCGTGACAGAGAGAAATGACATCCGCTTGCGAACCACTGTTGTCCCGCCATCTTGAAACATGGGGCTGTCTCCTCAATAAATCAGCCGTGCTGAACTACCCGATTCTCACTCGTAACACCGATCATCAACCGCCACAACGCAGCATCCAACATCCAGTACAACGCAGCATTGAACATCCTCATATTGCCCGATCCACTCCGATTATTTCTCCTCGCGGCCTCCAACTCGCCAACGATCCCACGAAGCGGCTTGCCGTTTGGCGGACCACCCCCACCCACCAGCCCGAACCGCAACCAGCCCGAAGCGCAAGCGAGGGGCGACCATTCCAACGATCCCACGAAAGGGGCTTGCCGTTTGGCGGACCACCCCCATCCACCAGCCCGAACACCGCAACCAGCCCGAAGCGCAAGCGAGGGGCGACCATTCCAACGATCCCACGAAAGCGGCTTGCCGTTTGGCGGACCACCCCCACCCACCAGCCCGAACCGCAACCAGCCCGAAGCCCAAGCGAGGGGCGACCATTCCAACGATCCCACGAAAGGGGCTTGCCGTTTGGCGGACCACCCCCCATCCATCCTCGACCCACACGCCAACCACCCCCGCTCACCCCCGCCGCCTCAAGCACCCCTCCCACCCTGTCCGATAAGAAGGCAGCCTCCGTTTCCTCGTTCCATCGGTGACCTCGGATTCACCCTGTGAGACCTTCAACCTGAATGGCCGACATCCTCGACCAAAGCGAAGTCGATGCCCTGCTCAATGCCATCTCACAAGGCGACGCGGATGGCCTCTCCCATGCCCCAACAGAGACCGAAACCGAGAGCGAAGTCAACACCTACGACTTCAAAAGGCCCGAGCGCGTCAGCAAGGACCAGATGCGCGCTCTGCACTCCATCCACGAAGGATTCGCCAGAAACTTCGGCGCCTCGCTCTCAGGCTTCCTCCGAACCATCGTCGAAACCCGCGTCGCGACCACCGAGCAACTGACCTACAGCGAGTTCATCAATTCACTGCCGAGCCCCACCAGCTTCACCCTGCTCTCCGCCCCACCGCTCGAAGGCCAACTCTGCCTCGAGATCAGCCCCCTCATCGTCTTCCCCATCATCGACCGGCTCCTCGGCGGAACAAACGCGGAAATCTTCATCCCCCAGCGACCCCTCACCGCCATCGAACAGCGCCTCGTACAGCGCATTATCGACCGCGCCCTGGAAAACCTGGCCGAAGCCTGGACCGACCTCATCAAGGTCACCTTCGAGATAGCCGGCTCCGAGAGCAACCCCCACCTCGTCCAAATCGTCGCACCCAACGAGGTCGTGGTCGTCATCGGTTTTGAAATAAAAATCGGTGCCCGCGCCGGAACCATGAGCATCTGCATCCCCTTCACCGTCATTGAGCCCGTCATCGGAATGCTCGGCACCCAGAGTTGGCTCGCCTACGCCCACAAGAGAAGCAACAGCGCCCAGGAGGCCGGCGTCACGCGAAACCTCAGACACACCGGCGTTGAGCTTCGCTCATTTCTCGGCAAGACCCGGATCACCGTCGCCGAGTTGCTCTCACTCGCCCCCGGCGACATCATCAAGCTCAACAAGCTCGTCACCCAGGACCTCATCGTCCAGGTCGAAGGCCAGAACAAGTTCGCCGGTCGCCTCGGCCGCCTCCGCGACAACAGGGCCCTCCAAGTCTCCCGCCTCTCAACGCCCGACGACCTGATCTAATCCCTACCACCCCGAAGCAGAGGTAGCATGGCCCACACGACCCATCTCTCGATCACAGCATCGAATGCGGCTTGCCGTTTGGTGGCCCTCCCCCACCCACCAGCCCGAAGCGCAAGCGAGGGGCGACCATTCCAACGATTCCACAAAGCGGCTTGCCGTTTGGCGGACCACCCCCACTCACCAGCCCGAAGCGCAAGCGAGGGGCGACCATTCCAACGATCCCACAATGCGGCTTGCCGTTTGGCGGACCACCCCCACCCACCAGCCCGAAGCGCAAGCGAGGGGCGACCATTCCAACGATCCCACAAAGCGGCTTGCCGTTTGGCGGGCCTCCCTACCCCCCCGGCTCAGTCATCGACCGCGCATCAAGCAACTCGTTCAATCGCGCCTCCGGCAGCACCTTCTCCTCCAGCGCCACCTCACGAACCGTCTTCCCACTCGCAAACGCCTTCTTCGCGATCGCCGCCGCCCGGTCATAGCCGATCACCGGCGCGAGCGACGTGCACATCGCCAGACTCTGCTCGACCAACGCCTTCGCTCGCCCCTCGTCCGCCTCGATCCCCGAAACGCAACGATCCGCAAAAACCCGCGCCCCCTGCGACAGGATGCGAACAGACTCCAGAAAATGATGCGCCATCACCGGCATGCCCACGTGCAAATCAAACGCGCCCAGCGTCGCCCCCGCATGCGCCACCGTCGCGTCCGCCCCGACCACCTGCGCCGCAACCTGGAGCAGCATCTCACTCATCACCGGGTTCACCTTCCCCGGCATGATCGAACTCCCCGGCTGAACCGCAGGAATCTTCAACTCGCCGATCCCGCACCGCGGCCCGCACCCCAATAGCCGAATGTCATTGGCGATCTTGCCCAGGCTCAGCGCAATCGTGCGCAACAGACCCATCGCCTCGACGAATCCGTCCTTCGCATGTTGCGCCTCGAAGTGGTTCGCCGCCTCCACGAATTCGATCCCCGTCTTCTGTGAAAGTCGCTCGGCCACCCCCGCCCCGAATGCTCGGTGCGTGTTGATGCCCGTCCCCACCGCCGTCCCGCCGATCGGAAGCTCACGCAGCGCCCGGATTGCCTTGTTCGAACGCTTGATCCCCTTTCGCACCTGCGCCGCATACCCCGAAAACTCCTGCCCCAGACGAATCGGCGTCGCATCCTGCAGGTGCGTCCGGCCGATCTTCACGATCGAATCAAACGCCGTCGCCTTCGCCTCCAACGCCCCCGCCAGATGCTCCAACGCAGGAATCAATTCCTGTTTGATCCCCTCGGACCCCGAAACGTGCATCGCCGTCGGAATCACGTCATTGGAACTCTGCGACTGATTCACGTGGTCATTCGGATGAATCGGCTCCTTCGAGCCCACCACCCCCCCGGCAAGCTGAATCGCCCGGTTCGCGATCACCTCGTTGGCATTCATGTTCGTCGACGTCCCCGAGCCGGTCTGAAAAATGTCCAGCACAAAATGCTCGTCGAGTTTCCCCGAGATGACTTCCTCCGCCGCCTGGATGATCGGCCCGGACTTCTCTCGCGGCACAACGCCCAACTCCGCATTCACCTCCGCCGCCGCCTGCTTGATCAGCCCCAACGCCCGAATGAACCGCCGCCCGAACCGATAGCCCGAAATGGGGAAATTCTCCACCGCACGCTGAGTCGATGCACCCCACAACGCCTGCGCCGGAACCGTCATCGGCCCCATCGAATCCTGCTCTGTCCGAGTCTCCTGCGGCATCACCAAGCTCCTTCAAGGTGCCAACGATCCAGGAATTGACCAACCTCCTCACCGAAAAACCCAACCACCAACCAACGCCCTCACCAAAAAACACAACGCCCAACCAACGCCCTCACCGAAAAACACAACGCCCAACCAACGCCCTCACCGAAAAACCCAACGCCCAACCAACGTCCTCACCAAAACGTCAACCCAACAAGATAACGTCGCCCCACACCCCCCACCACCCCGAAGCGCCAGCGCCGCGTTCCCCATCACACCCCAAACCCCCACCGCCCCGAACCCCCACCAGCCCGAAGCGCAAGCGAGGCCCCCCCAGCACAACGATCCAAAAAACGCCCCACGCAACCGCTTGCCGCTTCGCGGCCCCACGATGAACCATCCCACACCAGCCCGAAGCGCCAGCGAGGGAGTCCACCGCCCCAGCCCGAACGGCCTCCAACTCACCGACGATCCCACCAAGGGGCTTGCCGTTTGGCGGACCACCCAAACACCACCGCCCCCGCAACCATCCCAATCAACCAACCCCAATGAAAACAATTCGACACCTTCCCTTCGCAGCCCGACAATCCTCCCCATGTTTGCCATCCTTGCCGTCTGGACCGCCCTCGGGGCCCTCATCACCACGATCGCCCTGATCGCCATGCCCGACCGCAGCGCCGAAATCGTCCTCACCCTCCTCCCCTACACCATCGCCCTCTCCGCAACCCTCGCGGCCGCCGTTCTGTGGGCCCTCCGCAAACGACCCCCCTCCGAAACCGGCGTCCACGGCCAACGCGCCCAGGCCCTCACCTCACTCCTCCTGAACAGCCTCAACTTCGCAATCCTCTTGTTCACCCTCAACGACCCGAAGTACGCCATCCTCGGCCTCTTCATCGAGTTCGGATTCCTCTGGCTCTGCTACCTCGGTTACACCCGCATCCTCGTTCCCGACAAAGAATAAAACACCCCCACCCCAACCACCCCGAAGCGCCACCAGCCCGAAGCCCCAGCGAGGGACCCACCCCCGCAACCATCCCAATCAACCAACCCCAACGAAAACAATTCGACACCTTCCCTTCGCAGCCCGACAATCCTCCCCATGTTTGCTATAATGCGCACACCTTTGTGGTGAACCATGTCCCAACCCGACTCGCAAATCACCATACGCATCCAACTCAACGGATCCCTCCACGAAACCCGTGCGACGGCGACCGTCGCCTCAGTCATCGCGGATCGCACCCCGCGCCCGCCGTTCGCCGTCGAAGTCAATAAGATGCTCGTTCCCCGTCCCCAATACGCCACGAAGGCCCTCCACGAAGGCGACGTCATGGAGATCGTCACCCTCGTCGGCGGCGGCTGACAGCCCACGCCAAAAATCGAACAACTGGAGCTAACGCCACCATCCGGCTTGCCGTTTGGCGGACCCCCGAAACACCCCCCATCCCTCAATCCCCCGTCGCCGCCCGGCTCGTCTTCGCCTCCAACTCGCCAACGATCCCTCTGCCCGGCTTGCCGTTTGGCGGACCCCCGCCCCTTGCAGTCCGCCCCGATTCTCATAACGTATCCATGAAAGCAAGACGCGACACAATCATCCGCGACAACGCATCAAGACGAAGCCCCGGAGAAATCATGGACCCCAAACCACTCAAAATCGGCGCACTGTCCTTCCGGTCACGCCTGATCGTCGGAACCGGCAAGTACGCCTCATACGAACTGATGCGCGAGTGCCTCGACGCCGCCGGAGCCCAGGTCGTCACCGTTGCCGTCCGTCGAGACCGATTGATCGACGCCCAGGACCGAAACCTGCTCGACTTCATCGACACCAGCCGATTCACCATTCTCCCCAACACCGCCGGCTGTTTCTCGGCAGAGGACGCCATCCGCGTCGCCCGGCTCGGTCGCGACCTCCTCCAACAACTCAATAACCCCGGCGCACGATGGGTCAAGCTCGAAGTCCTCAGCGAAAAGAAAACACTCCTGCCAGACCCCGTCGCCAGCCTCGAAGCCACCCGCGCCCTCGTCAAGGATGGCTTCGAGGTGCTCGTCTATGCCAGCGACGATCCGGTCATGGCCCGACAACTCAAACAGGCCGGCGCCACCAGCGTCATGCCCGCCGGCAGTCCCATCGGCAGCGGCCAGGGCGTCCTGAATCCCAACAACATCCGCATCATCCTCGAGATGCTCAAGCAGGACGATCCCGACTATCCCGTTATCGTCGATGCCGGAGTCGGCACCGCCAGCGATGTCACCGTCGCCATGGAACTCGGCGCCGACGGAGTTCTCCTGAACACCGGCGTTGCCCTCGCCCGAGACCCCGTCAGCATGGCTCGCGCCATGGCCCACGCAACCAACGCCGGCTACCTCGCCTACCGCGCCGGCCGAATCCCCAGGAAACTCTACGCCACCGCAAGTTCCCCAACGGAAGGAACCATCCATGAATGAAGCAACGGTCGCAACCACCTTCGCGTGAAAGGGCGAAATCGTGATCGACTCCCGAACCATCAACGAGGCCGTTAAGTTCGTTTTGGACGCTGCGCCGCCTGGTTCAGAGCTGATTCTGTTTGGTTCCTATGCAAACGGTAGCCCGAGCGATGACAGCGACCTGGACTTCCTCGTCGTTGAGCCGGTGGTCACACGCCGACGCGAAGAAATGGTCCGGCTTCGACAAGCTGTGCGCCCATTAGGCATCCCGGTCGACTTGCTCGTGGTCAGCCGCGCCGTGTTCGACGCCTGGAAGGATCTCCCGAACAACGTCATCTACGAGGCCGCTCAGCACGGCAAGGTGTTCACCCATGCCGCCTGACCCGCCAAATGTGCTCTTGCGAAAGGCGCAGGACGACGAGCGATTGGCACGGCTCGTCGGAGACAACCCGACCATCTCCAATGAGCAGATCGGGTTCTTGGCACAGCAGGCAGTCGAGAAGACCATCAAGGCCGTCCTCTCGCACCGTAGCATCAGGTATCGCCGAACCCACGATCTCAGTGAGTTGCTTGACCTCTTGAAGGCCGCAAAAATCTCATTCCCCGCCGCAATGGAGGCCTGCGTCCGACTGACGCCCTTTGCCGCAGAAATGCGGTACGATTACCTGCCGCCGGAAGATGCCGCCGAGGAACCGTTTGACCGTGCCGGTGCAATTCGCCTCGTCCGAACGACATTGGATTGGGCCGAACGCATTGTGTCCTGAAACGACGACGCCCCATGAAGGCCATCAAGTTCGGCCCGCGCCACACCCCACGCGATCGACGCCGGATAACTGGCCTTCCGAGCCGGCCGCATGCAAAAGCAGGCGCCATTCCACGGCGAGTTCGCCAACCAAAAAAAGGCAGCATCCCCCGAATCCACCAGGAATCGACTCGGCGCCGTAAACGGGCTAACCTGGGTACATGGACCGACGCCGAAGAAATCGCATCTGCGTCTCGCTCATCATCCTCGGATTGGGCAATTTCCTCATCTACGCCGTCGTCTATGCCGTCATCGGTGGCGACGCCCCCAACGGCTTCATCGAAAACGGCACCTATCACATCCGCGGACACTTCGTTCACGCAACCTCCGGCTACCAGCAGGAGGTCCCACGCTGGGTTTGGATCTACAGCTACGTCCACTCCATCACCATCTGGCCCTCCATCGCCGCCGTCCTCCTCGCCATGCTCATCCTCGCCAGGCCGCACATCGTCGCCACCTATCAGCGAGGCATCATCAATGGCACCACCCTCGTCACCATCATGGCCACCGTCATCGTCCTCGTCACCTCGATCATCATGCTCGCTTTCATCGTGGATTTCGTCCGTGCCCTCTGACGCCAAACCAACTTCCGCCAATATCCCCCACCACCTCATCCCCCACCACCCCGAAGCGCAAGCGCCGCGTTCTTTACCACCCCGAAGCGCAAGCGAGGCCCCCCCAGCACAACGATCCAAAAAACGCCCCACGCAACCGCTTGCCGCTTCGCGGCCCCACGAAAAACCATCCCCCACCACCCCGAAGCGCAAGCGCCGCGTGCTTTACCAGCCCGAAGCGCAAGCGAGGGCCCACCCCCAACATGACCCCACCGTCCACCGATCGCTGGTCCTCCTTAATCGCCCGCGCCGTCGCCGACTACGAGCCACGGCCCCAGCAGATCGCCATGGCCCAGGCCGTCGCCGATGCCCTCGCAAACGAACGCCATCTCGTCGTCGAGGCCGGCACCGGCGTCGGTAAAAGTTTCGCCTACCTCCTCCCCGCCATCGACCGCATCCTCTCCTCTGGCAGGCGCATCGTCGTCTCCACCCACACCATCGCACTCCAGGAACAGCTCGTCGAAAAAGACATCCCCGCCCTCACCCCACTGATCGCCGGCCCCCTCAGGCCCGTCCTCGTCAAAGGCCGAACCAACTACGTCGGCCTGCGCCGCCTCATGCAGACCAGCCGAAGGCAGGACACCCTCTTCAGCCACCGAGGCGATATGCGACAACTCCACCAAATTGAAGATTGGGCCTATCGAACCACCGACGGCTCCCTCTCCGATCTGTCCTTTGAACCACTCCCCGACCTCTGGCAGCGCGTCCGCAGCGAGCGAAACAACTGCATGGGCAACAAGTGCGACTTCTACGACAAGTGTTTCTACCAGCGCGCCCGTCGCCGCGCCGAGGATGCCAACCTCCTCATCGTCAACCATGCCCTCTTCTTCGCCGACCTCGCACTCAGGCAGCGCAACGCCTCCGTCCTGCCCGACTACGACGCCGTCATCTTCGACGAAGCCCACAACGTCGAAGCCGCCGCCTGTGACCACATGGGAATGAGCATCTCCAACACACAGGTCCGACGCCTCCTCCACGCCATCTTCAACGAACGCACCGGCCGCGGATTCGTCGCCATGCTCGATTGTCCAAACGTCATCAAGCAGCTCCTCGATGCCGAGACCCGTTGCGACGCCCTGTTCAGGATTCTGCGAGAGACCTTCCCCACAGCCCGCGGCTCGGTCCGCATTCCCAAAACCGATGCGATTCCAAACTTGCTCACTCCCGCCCTCAAAGAATTGGCCGCAAGCCTCAAGTCGCTCCACAACCGATTCGATCGCGCCGATGACCAATTCGAGCTCAACAGCTTCGCCGATCGCTGCGCCGAAACCGCCCAAGCCGTGGACAGTCTCCTCAGGCAAAAGGTCGAAGGCGCCGTCTACTGGCTCGAAATCACCCAGGGCCGCGATTCCCGAACCAGCCTCCACGCCGCCCCGCTCCGCATCGATCAGGTCCTCAATCAACAGCTCTTCCAACCCGCAAGGTGCGTCATCCTCACCAGCGCCACCATGTCCACCGGCGGCCCCGACGGCTTCGCCTATCTCCGCGGTCGACTCGGCCTCGAAGAGGCCACGGAGCTTCAACTCGATTCGCCCTTCAACTACGCCCAACAGGTCACCATGCACGTCGAGACCGCCCTGCCGGAGCCCAACGCCCCCGACTTCATCGCCGCCGCATCCGAGCGCATCGGAAAGTATCTCCTGGATACCCAGGGCCGCGCCTTCGTCCTCTTCACCAGCTACGCCGCGCTCAACGGCGCAGCCGACCTCCTTCGCCCCTTCTGCGGCGAGCACGACATGACCTTGCTCATACAAGGCCAGGGCCTGCCCAGACGGAAAATGCTCGAAGCCTTCAGGAAGTCACCCCGCGCCGTCATTCTCGGCACCGACTCCTTCTGGCAGGGTGTCGATGTCGCCGGAAACGCCCTCGCCGCCGTCATCATCACCAAGCTCCCCTTCGCCGCCCCCGATCGCCCGCTCATCGAAGCACGCATCGACGCCATCAAGGCCGCCGGCGGAAACCCCTTCATGGAGTTTCAACTACCCGAGGCCGTCCTCAAGTTAAAACAGGGTTTCGGCAGACTCATCCGAAGCCAAACCGATCGCGGTATCGTCGTCATCCTCGACAAGCGCATCAGAACCAGGTACTACGGCCGCAAGTTCTTCGAGGCACTCCCCAAATGCCGAACCGAAATCCACGATTAACACGCCCACTCGAATCCACGATCAACACACCCACACGAATCCACGATCCACAAACCCGCACGACTTCGCTTGCCGCTTCGCGACATTACCCAAGAACTATCCCCACACCCCCCCCCGCTCATCCCCCCTACCCATCCCAGCACCATCCCATCCCCCACCAGCCCGAAGCGCAAGCGAGGGAGTCCACCACCGCCCGCCCGGGTGCCCCGCCCCTTCCAGGGGTGGGGGACGGATTGCATAGGTATGATGCGGATTGCACAGGTAGGATGGGTCATACGACCCATCTGTTGAGTTGATTAGAGTATTGATCAAAGTACCGAAAGCGGCTTGCCGTTTGGCGGCCCGTCACAATGAACAATCTGCAAAGAAGAATCGAAATGAACCCCAACAACCCCACCCGATTCCGCCGTCGACTACCCATCACCCTCTGCATAGCCCTCGCCGTCGCCGCGCTCAACTGCCGATCCGCGAACGAAATCAACCCCAACGCTGCCACCCCAGCCGCTGACCCCAACGATCTCTATGAGCAATACTGGCAATTCCACCTCCGCCGAAACCCCGAACGCGCCTCCTACCTCGGAGACCACCGCTACGACGACCGGCTCTACGACTACAGCGAACAGGCCCGAGCCGACGAACTTCGTCATTATGATTCATGGATTCAGCGAATCGCGCACTTGCGCGCCGGCCCCCACGCCCTCCCCGATCCGCTCAGCGCAGAACTGTTTGAGCGCCGCCTGCAGGATCACCTCGACCTCGCGAGATTCCCCGAACGCCTCATGCCCATCAAGCAGCAGGACAGCCCCCAAATCGCGCTCGGCATGATCCAGACCTACCACCCCTTCGCCACCCCAACCGACTGCAAAAACTACGCCAGCCGCCTGCACGGCTTCTCAAAACAGGTCGACGACTTGATTCGTCTCATGGATCGCGGAATCCGAGAGCAAGTCGTCCGCCCCAGGATCACCATCGAACAATCTCTGCCGCAAATCGAGGCCATGATCACCGACCACCCGACCGACTGCACCCTCTACGCCCCCGCAAAAACCCTCTCCACCGCCGCCGGTGGCGAGTCCTCCGCCAAACTCATCGAGGCCGCCACGGCAGACGCAATCAAATCACTAGCCCGCCTGCGAGACTACCTGCGAAACGACTATCTCCCAAGCTGCCGCGACACCCTCGGCTACTGCTTCCTGCCGAATGGAAAGGCCTGGTATCGCCGACTCGCCAAACACCACACCACCACCGACTTGTCCCCAGAACGCATTCACCAGATCGGACTCGATGAACTCAATCGCATCCACGCCGACATGCGGATAATCATGCGAGAAGTCGCCTTCAACGGCGACCTCCAGGCATTCATCGAAAACCTCCGCAACGATCCCGCCCAACACAACAAAACCGCCGAAGAGATCCTCCGCCGACACCGCGAGAATCTCGCGCGCTCCGATGCCAATCTCCCCAGGCTCTTCGGAACCCTGCCCAAAATCCCCTACGACCTTCACGAAATGGAACCGTTCCGCGCACCCGGCGCACCCGCCGCATACTACTACAACGCCCCCGACGACGGCTCCAGGCCCGCATACTTCTACGTCAATACTTACGCACCCGAAACCCGCCCCATCTACACCATGGAAGCCCTCGCCTATCACGAAGCAATGCCCGGCCACCACCTCCAACTCGCCATCGCCCAACAAACAAAAAACCTGCCCAGGTTTCGACGATTCGGCGGCATCAGCGCTTACACCGAAGGCTGGGCGCTCTACGCCGAATTGCTCGGCTACCAATTGGGAGGCTACCGCGACCCATACGCCCGATTCGGACAACTCACCTACGACGCCTGGCGCTCTGCACGACTCGTCGTCGACACCGGCATTCACTATTTTGGCTGGTCCCGAGAAAAGGCCATCAACTTCATGGCCGACAACACCGGCCTCAGCCGCCAAAACATCGTCTCAGAAGTCGATCGCTACATCGCCTGGCCCGGCCAGGCCCTCGCCTACAAGATCGGCCAACTGGAAATCCTCAAGCTCCGCGAAGAAGCCCAAACCGCATTGGCCACCGCCTTCGACCTCCGAGCCTTCCACGACCACCTCCTCGCCGAAGGCGCCCTGCCGCTCTCAACCCTCCGCAATCGCATGACCGCCTGGACCGACCGGCAACACTAAACACCCCCTCACCATCTCACCCCCACCATCTCACCTCCTCCATCCCAAACCCCCACCAGCCCGAAGCGCCAGCGAGGGACCCACCCCGCGCAACGGCTTGCCGCTTCGCGCCCCAACGAAAAACCAACCCCCACCCAATCCTCGCCATCCCCCGCCCACTTTTCCCTCCAACCCAACCCCTGCCGCCCAATCGACTTCACGCCCACGCCAAAAAAACCCGCCACTTTTCCTGCTCACGACAATGCCCCCGGCAAATAACGATTGAGCGCAGCGCGATTCAGACAACCGTCACAATACAGGAGACCTATCCATGAACGCCGCCGACCCGAAAGGCGCCCAACTCCGCCGAACACTCGAACACCTCACGCTCGAAAAAATGATCGAACGAATCAAAAACGAAGACCCCGACCTCGGACAGCTCTGCAACGTCCTGCACAAATGCTGCCAATTCAAAAAGGCCGACGCCGCCGAAGAAAAAAACCGACCCACGGATCGATTCGCAAACCAACCAACCCCACCCGAGAACGAACAATCACACGACGAGTTCTGCCGAACCCTCACCGACGCCGCCATGGACATTTGGGGCATCGACATCAGCCACATGCACAAATCCAAAAACCAAAACGCCCAATCCAAAAACCAACCCGACCCATCCAACCCCGAACCCCTCCCCGCAATCCCATCCGACCCCGAACACCCCCACGCAAACCCACCCTTGCAGCTTCCAACCGCGCCCCTACCCGGCTTGCCGTTTGGCGGACCATCACACCACCCAGACGCACTCAGCGAAACCCAGTCCCTCTACGACATCCCACCCAAATACCGCCAAGGCGCAACCCCAATCAAAGACTCACAACAAAAACACGGCCAACCCAAATACACCCACGACGAGTGGCGCAAGGCCATGCACCGAGCCATCCGAGAAAACTACGGAATCTACGACGACGACGAATCCACCTCACCCCCCCACGACGAATCCACCTCACCCCCCACGACGAATCCACCTCACCCGCCCACGATGAAACCACCTCACCCTCCCTCCTCCCCCCCCACCCCCCACCGCCCCCCCGGGGGGGCGCGGGGCCCGGCGCCGGGCGCGCCCCCCGCGCCCCCCCCCCCCGGAGCCGCCGGGGGGGCGCGGCCGCGC
>Ga0326597_10001100_pt1 | contig 44808 bp, 38 predicted proteins | sample RVTome_12_FD_203789 | JGI IMG/M metagenome (GOLD analysis project Ga0326597, IMG submission 203789) | Soil microbial communities from uranium-contaminated site in the Upper Colorado River Basin, Wyoming, United States - RVT100D185 | ecosystem: Environmental > Terrestrial > Soil > Contaminated >...
GCGACTCGCTGCTCCTCGGGGACAAGTGCGGGGCGCATACCTTCCCCTACATCGAGGTGAAGAACGCCACGGCCCAGATGGAGCACGAGGCGTCCACCTCCAAGATCGGCGAGGATCAGATCTTCTATTGCAACACGCGCGGGATCTCCAAGGAAGACGCGGTGAACGTGATCGTCAACGGTTTCTGCAAGCAGGTCTTCCGCGAGCTGCCCATGGAGTTCGCCGTGGAGGCGCAGAAGCTGCTGGCCGTCAGCCTGGAGGGGAGCGTCGGCTGACCCCGACCCGAAATTCCTCACCGCCAAGGCGCCAAGAACGCCAAGGACGGAATGGCCCATTTGGGCAAACGCCAGGGGTTCCGGACGCACCAAGAACTCAGTTTCGTGTTCCCAAATGCTGGGCCAGAAACATTAGATCGTTGGCGACCCGGGTACCCAGCGCTGGCGCTGGGTGATCATGGCGGTTCAAGCGTTTTTCAGATCGCGGCTGAGAGGCCCCACGACCACCTGATAACTCTGACGAAGGGATGAGGCATGCTCGAGATCACAAACCTGCGCGTGAAGGCCGGCAGTCACGAGATCCTCAAGGGCGTGGACTTGAAGGTCAACGCCGGCGAGGTCCACTCCATCATGGGCCCAAACGGCTCGGGGAAGAGCACGCTGGCCCAAGTCCTGGCCGGCCGGGAGACGTACGAGGTCACCGCGGGGGAGGTGCGCTACCGGGGGAAGAACCTGCTGGAGATGGCCCCGGAAGAGCGGGCCTGCGAGGGCCTCTTCATGGCCTTCCAGTACCCGGTGGAGATCCCCGGCGTCGGCAACACCTATTTCCTCAAGACGGCGCTGAACGCCGTCCGCAAGGCCCGGGGCCTGGAGGAACTGGACGCCATGGACTTCCTCGCCCTGGCCAAGGAGAAGATGCAGCTCCTGGAGGTGGACGATCGCCTGCTGAGCCGCTCGGTCAACGAGGGCTTCTCGGGCGGTGAGAAGAAGCGCAACGAGATCTTCCAGATGGCGGTGCTGGAGCCGACGCTCGCCATCCTGGACGAGACGGACTCGGGCCTGGACATCGACGCCCTGAGGATCGTCGCCAAGGGGGTCAACGCGCTGCGGAGCCCCGAGCGCGCCATCATCATCGTCACCCACTACCAGCGCATCCTTAACTACATCATCACCGACTTCGTGCACGTGCTGGTGGACGGCCGGATCGTCAAGTCGGGCGGCAAGGAGCTGGCCCTGGAGCTGGAGAGCAAGGGCTATGGCTGGGTCGAGGCCGAGGCCCAGGCCGCGGCGCCGGCGAGGCCCTAGGGGAGGGACCCACCTCACCCCGAGGCTCCAAGAAGGGGCCGAGGGTTGAGGGGGGATGGGGCCCCGTGGAAGGGAAGTCAGACGGAAGGGGACCGACGGGAATGGCTGTAGGGCAAGAGACGACCCGCTACCTGGAAAGCTTCGCCCGGCTGGACGAGCGGGCCGCCGCAAACGGCCAGGCGTGGCTACGGCCGGTCCGGCGGGCGGCGATCGCCCGCTTTGCCGAGCTGGGGTTTCCCACCACCAAGGACGAGGACTGGCGCTTCACTAACGTGGCGCCCATCGCCCAGACCGTGTTCGCCCGGCCCGGGGATGACCAGGCGGAGCCGGCACTCCGCGCGCTGGACCCGTTCGTCTTTTCCGGCCTGGGCGCTCCCCGGCTCGTCTTCGTGAACGGGCGGTATTCGGTGGCCTTGTCCTCGATCGGATCCCTGCCTGCCGGCGCGAAGGTCGGTAGCCTCGCGCGGGCCCTCAGTACCGAGCGGGACGTGCTCCAACGGCACCTGGCCCAGTACGCCGGCTTCCACGAGGACGCCTTTTGCGCCCTCAACACCGCCTTCATGGAGGACGGGGCGTTCGTGTACCTCCCCCGGGGAACGGTGCTGGAGGCCCCGATCCACCTGCTGTACGTCTCGACGGAAACCGCCGAACCGCTGATCATCCACCCGCGCAACCTGGTCGTGGCGGAAGAGAACAGCCAGGCCACGGTGGTGGAGGACTACGTCTCGCTGGGGGACGGCGTCGCCTTCTCCAACGCGGTGACGGAGGTGGTGGTGGGCCAGAACGGCGTGCTGAGCCACTCCCTGATCGAGCGGGAGAGCACCCGCGCCTTCAACGTCTCGACGCTCCGGGTCCAGCAGGGCCGCAGCAGCAGCGTGGCGTCCCACTCGGTCCTGCTGGGCGGGGCGCTGGTGCGGAACAACGTGCACCCGGTCCTGGCGGGCGAGGGATGCGACTGCCTGATCAACGGGCTCTTCCTGGCCACGGGCCGGCAGCACATGGATAACTACATGAAGGTGGAGCATGCCAGCCCGCACTGCGGCAGCCGGCAGTTCTACCACGGCATCCTGGACGGGCAGTCGCGCGGCGTGTTCCACGGCCGGATCATCGTGCACAAGGACGCCCAGAAGACCGATGCCAAGCAGACCAACCGGAACCTGCTGCTCTCCGAGGACGCCCAGATCGACACCAAGCCGCAGCTCGAGATCTACGCGGATGACGTGAAGTGCACCCATGGGGCCACCATCGGCCAGATCAACGAGGATGCGGTTTTCTACCTGCGCTCCCGCGGCATCGGCAAGGACGCGGCCCGTGCCCTGCTGCTCTTCGCCTTTGCCGAGGAGAGCTTGGGGCGCATGAAAAGCGAGCCGATCCGCCGACACCTGGAGAAACTCGTCGCGGCGTGGTTGCCGCAAGGGAAACTGTGGGAGGACGTGCGATGATCCCCGTCAGTCGCCGGGTCGGTGAAGAGGCCTGCCAGGACTGTCTCGTCGGGTTCGGCGTGGAGAGGATCCGGCAGGACTTCCCCGCGCTACAGGGAAAGGTCCACGGCAAACCCCTGGTCTACCTCGACAACGCCGCCACCAGCCAGAAACCGCAGGTGGTCATCGACAGCATCGCCCGCTACTACCAGTCGGAGAACTCGAATGTCCACCGGGGCGTCCACTTCCTGAGCGAGCTGGCGACCCAGGCCTACGAGAACGCCCGCAGCCGCGTGCGGCAGTTCCTCAACGCGGCCCACGATCGCGAGATCGTCTTCACCCGCGGGACCACCGAGGGCATCAACCTCGTCGCCAGCAGCTACGGCCGGAGCCGGGTCAAGGCGGGCGACGAGATCCTGATCTCCGCCATGGAACATCACTCCAACATCGTCCCGTGGCAGATGCTGTGCGAGGAGAAGGGGGCTATTCTGCGCATCATTCCCATGAACGATGCCGGGGAATTGCTCCTGGAAGAGTACGAGCGGCTCCTGACAGACCGGACCCGGCTGGTTGCGGTCGTGTACGTCTCCAACGCCCTCGGTACCGTCAATCCGGTCACGCAGATCATCGCCCTGGCGCACCGCCGGGGCGTCCCGGTTCTCCTGGACGGGGCGCAGGCGGCGCCCCACCTACCCGTGGACGTCCAGGACCTGGACTGCGATTTCTTCGCGCTGTCCGGCCACAAGCTGTTCGCCCCCACCGGGATCGGGATCCTGTACGGCAAGGCCGACCTCCTGGAGGCCATGCCCCCGTACCAGGGGGGCGGGGACATGATCAGCGCCGTGACCTTCGAGAAGACCCTGTACAACGTGTTGCCGTACAAGTTCGAGGCGGGGACGCCCCACATCTCGGGGGCCATCGGGCTGGCCGCGGCCATCAATTACATCGAGCGGATCGGGCTGAACCGCGTTGCCGCCTACGAGACCGAGCTCCTGGCCTACGGGACGGAGCTGCTGTCGGCCATCCCCGGCCTGCGGATCATCGGGACGGCCAGGGAGAAGGCGGGCGTCCTCTCCTTCGTGCTGGAGGGCGTCCATGCCCACGACATCGGAACCATCCTGGACCACGAGGGCATCGCGATCCGGGCAGGCCATCACTGCGCCATGCCGGTCATGAAGCGGTTCGGGCTTCCGGCCACCGCCCGGGCGTCTCTGGCGTTCTACAACACCCGGGAGGAGCTCGACCGGCTCGCCAAAGGGATCCACAGGGTGAGTGAGGTGTTTGCCTGATGTCCGATCTGAACGAGCTGTACCAGCAGGTCATCCTGGACCACTACAAGCGGCCCCGGAACTTCCACAAGCTGCCGGACGCGAACCGGACGGCCGAGGGGAACAACCCGCTGTGCGGTGACGAGATCACGGTGTACCTCCACCTGGACGGGGAGGTCATCCAGGACATCAGCTTCGAGGGGGCGGGCTGCGCCATCTCCAAGGCCTCGGCATCCATGATGACCGCCGCCCTCAAGGGGAAGACCCGGGCCGAGGCGAAGCTCCTGTTCGACAAGTTCCACAAGATGGTCACCGGGAATCGCGAGCGACACGCGGACCCGATCGGGCTGGGGAAGCTGGAGGTCTTCTGCGGCGTGAGCGAGTTTCCCGTGCGGGTCAAGTGCGCCAGCCTGGCGTGGCACACGCTGAATGCGGCGCTGGACGCGCGGCCCGGGACGGTCTCAACAGAGTGAGCCGTCCCGGCAATGTAAAATGTAAAACCGAAAACCGACAACTTAAAACCGCTGATCCGAGTTGTCCGGTTGTCGGTTGTCGGTTGTCAGTTTTCAATTGTGATCGGAATGGAGTTCGGCGTGAATACCGACGAGATCAAGTCGCAGGTGATCGAGGCGATACGCAGCGTCTTTGACCCGGAGATCCCGGTCAACATCTACGAGCTGGGCCTCATCTACGACATCCAGGTCGACCCGACCGGCGAGGTCGGGATCCAGATGACGCTGACCTCGCCCAACTGCCCGTCCGCGGCCTACCTGCCTGTCGAGGTGGAGACCCAGGCGCGGGCCGTGCCAGGGGTCACCTCCGCCAAGGTGGAGGTGGTCTGGGATCCGCCGTGGGATCAGAACCGGATGTCCGACGCGGCCAAGCTGCAACTGGGGATGCTCTAAAGACTGACCCTGTGGGAAATTTCGCGTGACGATCATCGGGCGGCAAGGCCCGACGAACGGAGTGAGGCGGGAGGGACGCCATGACGTACATCGTTGCCGAGCCGTGCATCGGGGTGAAGGATCACGCCTGTGTGGATGTCTGCCCGGTCGAGTGCTTCTACGAGGGGGAGGATATGCTCTTGATCCACCCCGAGGAGTGCATCGATTGCGGGGCCTGCGTGCCGGAGTGCCCGGTAGCAGCCATCTTCGAGGAGAGCGACACCCCCGAGAAATGGAAGGATTACATCGCCAAGAACGCCGATCCCTTCAAGGGGGACGCCAATCTGCCCAAGTCGCCCACGCGGGAAAAGTGGGAGGCGGAGCGGCACGTGGAGGGGAGCGCGGCCAACCTCTACTACCAGAAGTACCCGCCCAAGGCGTGAGGGTGCCGCGCGCGGCTTTCGGGCGGCGGTATCAGTTGGATAGAGTGCATCCTTTCTCGCGCGGGTAGTTTCCCGATGCGGAGGTCGGAGGATGGCAGCGTACATCAAGGTGGCTACGACCAGCGAACTGGCGCCCGGCCAGGCCAAACGGGTAGAGGCCCAGGGAAAGCGGATCGCGCTCTTCAACGTCGGGGGCAGCTACCATGCCGTTGATGACACGTGTACCCACCGAGGCGGGCCGCTGTCCGAGGGGCAGGTGGACGGGAACGTGGTGACCTGTCCCTGGCACGGGGCCAAGTTCAATATCGCCACGGGGGATGTCCTGGGGCCGCCGGCGCGGGCGGGTGTGGCCAGCTTCCGTATCCGCGTCAGCGGCTCGGACGTCGAAGTGGAGCTCTGAGCAGCCATGGTCTATAAAGACGTTCCCAACATCCCGAAGAAGACGGTGAAGAAGAAGCGCCCGCGGCTGATGGCCGTCGTCAACGAGTCCTGCACCGGGTGCGAGGCCTGCATCGACTTCTGCCCGGTGGATTGTATCGATCACGTGCCGCCGTCGGAATACAGCGGCGCGGTGATTCCGCCCGTCCGCATCCGGTGGCACGAGTGCATCGGGTGCCAGATCTGCGCCAAGGTGTGCGAGCACCTGGCCTGGAACGCCATCGACATGGTGTCCATTGACGAGTTCGAGCGCCAGAGCGGGGTCCGCATCACCGACGACATCGTCAAGGAAGAAGCCACGGAAGAGGCCACGGCGGCCGTCCTCTGATCCCACCCCTGCGATTTGGGGTCAGGCGTTACAGTTTTGAGATCCTGAAAAAGTTAAATCTGTAAGGCCCGACCCCATCCGCTCCAGGATCCCCAGGGCCACGATGTTGGCCGTGCTCCCGATCATGGTCAGGTTCCCGAAGAAGGTGCCGCCGAACAGCAGCCCCCACCATAATGGCCGGATAAAGACGCCCAGAGCCTCCAAGTCCTCCAGAACCGGGATGAGCGTCGCCACGGCCAGGACGTTGTCCATGACGGCGCTCAGCAGGCCACTCCCCCACGTCAGGCCGAAGAGCATCCAGCCTTCGCGGCCGCCTGTCAGAGCCGTCACCCCCTCGGCAATCTGCCGGGTCACGCCCACGTAGCGGAGCGTCCCGGCCGAGGCGAAGAGCAGGAGGAAGAAGGTGAGCGTCCACCAATCCACCCGGCGCTCTACCAGCTCCCGGGCGCCCTCGCGCTGGATGAAGAGGGCAAGGGCCGCCCCGCCGCAGGAGACGCCCAGCAGCATGGTGTTCTTGGGAAGTCCCAGCCAGCCCTCCAGCGGATGATGGAGGATCAGGCCCCCGACCGTTCCGAGGAACAGAAGCGAGCACAAGAGGAGATCGAGGGGCTTGATCCGCTCCACCTCCACCGCGTGTTCCTGGGGCCGCTGCGCCCGGAGGGCCTGATCGAGGGTGCGCACCTCGGCCCGGAACCACCAGAGCGACAGGGGAATGGCGACGGCCAAGGCCAGGAGGGAGATCGGGGTGGCCCACCGCAGGAAGTCGCTAAAGGTCAGGCCCCCCCGCAGAGCGATCATGACGCCGATGGGGTTCCCCACCACGGTGGCGCTGCTGCCGATGTTGGTGGCGAAAACGACCATGATGAGGAATGGGACCGGGTCCAGGCGGAAGCGCCTCGTGATCTGCAGGGTGATGGCGCTCATGAAGAGGATGGAGGTGACCTCGTCCACCAGGGCCGCCGAGACGGCCGCCAGGACCATGAGGGCGCTCAAGAGGAGCCAGGCCCGGCGATCCAGGTAGCCCAGCGCCTTCTCCACTAGGACCTCGAAGAAACGCCGATCCTCCATGAAGCCGATGACGATCATCATGGCCACCAGGAAGAGGATCACGTCCAGGCTGGCGAACTCGATGAGATGGGGAAGATCCAGGACGCCCGTGGACAGCAGGGCCGTAATCCCCGCCAGGGCGAAGGCGAGGCGGAACTTCCAGAACAGCAGCGTCCCGATGATGAATCCTGCAAAGACTGTGGTGGCCAGAACCTGCGGCCCACTCCAGCCCAGCCATCGTGTTGCCACGGCCCCACAGCTCACCAGCATCACATAGCCGAAACCTCGAATGGTCACAGTGATCGCTCCTCCTGATCGGCGGAATGCCTCCATGACATGGGCAAGAATTTTACCACAAGAGCAGGAATTCCTGGTTCCTCGTCTTACAGCCCACGATGGTGAGCTGCTCGCCCGAGGGCACCGTGATGGTGTACTTCCGCCCGATCCCCGGCAGGTCGCATTCCATCATCATCTCGCGCATGGTCCCCCTCACACTCTGAGCGCCATCTTGATCTGCAGGAGCCGAGTCACCCCCGTGTGGGTCAGCAGGCCCTTGAACGCCTCCCCCTCGAACACCAAAAGGCGGCCGTGTCCCCCCTGGAGCATCTGCTGGAGGGCGTCCACCGCATCGGCTCCGGGCGCTGTCCGCACCGGTGCCTCCACCGGCAGCGCCACCGCCTGGACGGACACCTGGTCGCGCTCCTCGGGAAGGACCGCCTTCACCTGAGCCAGCTCCAACAGCCCCACCACCCGCCCGCTCCGTACCACGGGGAAGCCGCCATAGCCGTAGCGGAGAAAGTAGTCGCGGATGGCCTCGGCCACAGGAATGTGGGCCGGGACCGCCACGGGCTCGGCGGTCATCAGGTCCCGCACCCGCAGCCCCGAGAGGGCCTCCTTCAGCCACACCTGCGTCGAGGACGCCTGGGCAGCCTGCAGCAGGAACAGGCCGATGAGGAGTTGCCAGAGGGCCGAGCCCGTCTGCCCGGACAGCAGCCCGAAGATTCCACCGACCATCAGGAAGTAGGCAAAGAACCGGCCCGCCCCGGCCGCGGCGCGGGTGGCTCGGGGCAGATCTCCCCAGGCGCGCCAGAGGGCCGCCCGCAGGATGCGGCCCCCGTCCAGGGGAAACGCCGGGATCAGGTTGAAGAGGACCACCAGCCCGTTCAGCATCGCCAGGTAGCCGGCCACAGCGGCCGCGCCGGGCCGGACCGCCAGGGTGCCCGCCAGAATGCCAAAGCCGAGAAACAGCATGCCGCTTATGACCGGCCCCGCGATGGCAATCCGGAACTCCGCCCCCGGCCCCGGGGGCTCGGCCTTGAGTTCCGCCACGCCGCCGAAGGCGAAGAGGACGATGCGCTGGGTTTGCACACCCTCGCGGCGCGCCACCAGGGCATGTCCAAGCTCATGGGCCAGGATCGAGGCGAAGAGCAGCAGGGCCGCCAGGATGCCCTTGGACCAGTAGCTGCCCGCCGGCAGATCCGGGACGGCCTTGGGAAAATAGCCGGTGGCGAGGCTCCAGGCGAGGAGGGCGAAGACAATCGCCCAACTGAAGTGGAGCTCCAGCGGGATGCCCGCAATCGTTCCGAGCCGGATACAGCCGCTTTTCATGGCTCGTCCCTCCATCCCTGCTGACGGGACCCGGCTCGGGCCGGCTCGCGAGCAACGTTCCCCAGGCTCCGCGGAGCGCGGCGCACCGTGCTGCCGATGACCAGCCCTGCGGTGATGAGGACCAGGTTCTTAAAGGTGTATTGACCCTCCAGGGTGGGCAAGAGCGGGTTGCCTCCCTGAAACGCTTCCTGCGGCAGGAAGAAGAACACCTGGAAGGTGCCGGCGGCCTGCAGCCAGAGCAGGAAGAGGGTGGCCCGCAGGATCAGCGGATGGGTGAAGAGAAGCCCCGCGCCGATCAGGACCTCCCAGGTTCCAATGAACACCAGTGCCGTTTTCGGCGGCAGCCAGAACACCGTCCTCACCACCAACTCGGCCGCGGGACTGGCATTGATGAGTTTCAGTCCACCGAACCAGAGGTACACGATGGCAACCGCCCAGCGCAGCAGGTGAATGCCGTAGGCGGACATGAACCCCACCAGCGCATGGTCCAGGCGGTCGAACCACGAGACACAGAGTGTGCGGAGGTTGGAAGAGAGCATAATCCCTCCTTACGAGGTCAATGGCAATGTGTCGTGTCTCAAAATCCCATCCAGGTCAGCCCCACCTCGCCGACCCACACCAGCGAGGCGAGATACACCCAGGTCAGCCCCGACATGAGATAGCCGGCCAGTATGACGGCGCCGTCGTCCTCCATCATCCCCGCCGCTATCAGGACGATCGACCAGGCCGGGAGGGCGTTGGTAAACGGAATCGGGAGGGGAAGGCTTAAGACGAAGGCGCTCAAGAGGATCGCGAGACCATTCAGGGAGCTGAACGAGGCCCAATCTTTGAGAAACTGCAACCTCGGATGAAGGAGCTTTTCGAGGCGGGTCGAGATGGCCAGGCCCGCGTTGATGATTTTGGAAAGGGTCGGATAGGGGATCTCCACTTCCAGGAGACGGCGCGGAAGCCACGGCCGTTTTCGGAAGGCGATCCGGAGTCCGAAGAACATCAGGACCAGGCCGAATGGCGTGGAGAGGCCGGGGAGCGGAATGGGCGTGCAGAACGGCAATGCCAGAACGATCACGAGGACATCGAGTCCGCGTCCGCGGAGGATTTCCACGACCCTTCTGATCGTCACCCCCTCGCCATCGGCATGTTCCAGGATATGTTGGAGGTCTTCCGAAAGTCGTGTGGGGAGATGGCCCGGCCCCGCTTTCACAGCGCCCACCGTCTCGTCATACTCGCCCTCATGATCATCTTCACCACTGGGTGATTGTAGCGAAGGAAAACAGCAGGTCACGAGCCGTGCCACCCTGTCAGGGTGTCCGCCGAGCAGGGCCAGGCGTCACGCCCCGGGGCTTCCGTATCAGGAAGGAGAGGATCACCGACGCGGCGATCACGGTGCCGATGATGCCAAGGGAGTAGCTGATGGGGAACTTCCCCCCGTACCACTGATTCAGCCACACCATCTTCAGCCCCACGAAGATCAGGACCACAGACAGCCCGTACTTGAGCATATGGAACTTGTCCACGGCCCCCGCAAGCATGAAGTACATGGCCCGGAGCCCCAGGATGGCGAACACATTGGACGTGAAAACGATCAGGGGCTCATCGGTGAGGGCGTAGATCGCGGGGACGGAATCCACGGCGAAGATGATATCCGTGACCTCCACGAACAGGAGCGCAATGAACAACGGCGTGGCGTGCAGCACGCCGTTCAGCCGGACGAAGAAACGCTGACCGTGAAACTCGGGGGCGACGGGGACGAACCTCCGGAAGAGCCGCATCACCGGGTTCTTCTCCGGCTCTAGGCCTTTCTCGGGCGCAAACATCATCTTGATCCCTGTGAAGATCAAGAAGGCCCCGAACAGCAGAACGATCCAGTGGATCTGCATGAGCACGGACCCCAGGGCGATGAACACCGCCCGGAACACGAGCGCCCCAAGGATCCCGTAGAAGAGAACCCGGTGCTGGTACTGGGCGGGAATGGCGAAATAGCCGAGGACCAAGACGAAGATGAAAATATTGTCCACCGAGAGGGAATACTCGACGATGTATCCAGTCAGGAACTCCAGGGCGGTGTCCCAGGCGGCAGCCGTCGGGTCGAAGCCGGGCAGGCCGATCAACCGCGGGTCCTGGGGGAACTTCCACAGGGCGTACTGGTACAACCCATACCCGAAGGCGAGCGCCAGGCTTACCCACACGGCGCTCCAGGTGGCCGCCTCACGAAAACGAACCTCATGGGCGTCTCGGTGGAAGACGCCCAGATCGAGGGCGAGGAGCAGCAGCACGAAGGCCGTGAAGGCCGCGTAGAACCACCAGTACTGTTGGAAGGGGAACAGCTCAACGCTCATCATCCTGGCACTCCTCCATCCCGTTGGCCAGGCTCATCCGGCGGCCTCGTGCCCGCTGCCCGGGCTCCTCCGTGGCGCCACAAGCGAAGCCGCGCCATGCATGGCCGCACCCAGGGATGATCGGAGCCGAGGAGCGCCACCCCCGCCAGCAGCAGCGGGATGCCGGGGAGGATTGGCATCAGCATGCCGATTAGCCCCAGACCGACCAGCGCCACACCCGCGACTGTCCGAATCATTCGCCCCACGCACTCACTCATACATTGCAGTTGGACCGCAAAGGACGCAAAGCACGCAGAGAAGCCATTGATATTTCTCAGTCTGGGGAGCCGACATCCCGGAGGGTCCCGAAGATTCTGGGCAGTCTTCCCTCTTGGATTTGCTGAGGTGTGTTAGCCCTTTGCGGTCTCTGCGACCTTTGCGGTGAAATGTTTGGGCTCACCCTCGGGCTCGGGTGGAGGCCCTCACCGGCTTCGGACGGCTCGCTGCTCCTCTCGCTCGGCGCAGCGGAGACAGAGGACGGCCTCCGGGAGAGTTTGCAGGCGCGCGGGCGCGATCGCCTCACCGCACGCCTCGCAGAGGCCATAGGTCCCCTCTCGGATCCTCTCCTCGGCCCTGGCCAGCACCCTGAGGCGCCGGATCAGAACCTCGCGGGCGGCGAGTGCCTCTTCCTTGGCCATGGCCTCCTGAACGGTATCCAGGGTATCGGAGGTCGGGGTGTTGTTGCCGGTGAGCTGTCCCTGCTCTCGGATGCCGCTACCGCGGTCCAGGGCGGCCAGGCGAGTCTGCAGCGACTTCCGCTCCGCCGAGATGATGGCGACTTGGACACGTTGCGTCTGTGTCTTCCTGCGTGCCCGACTCATGGCAGATCTCCCATTCCGTTTCAGAACCCGTATGGGTGGCGGGGAAAAAAAGACCTCTTGCGCTGGGTCGGCGCAAGAGGTCTCGATCCGCGGACTCTCGGGTCCCCGCCGGCGGGCCGGACCCCGCCGTTGGTGGGATCGTCCTGACGGCCTCGCCAGACCGTGGGGGGTGATCTACTCCCCTCTTGTCGCCGCAAGATAGCGAGATAACACGGGCGCGTCAACGAAAAGCGGAAAGGCCATCCAGGACGTGGGCCCGAAGGGTCAGAACCGTGGCTGACGGATCCGGGAACCGGTCGGGCCCCGGCGCGCCCACCGCGGTGCTTCGGTGGGTACGGATTCACGCCCGCGAGGGAACGACGGTCGCGAGGATTGCTTGCGGAAGGAGATGCGGGATGGCATTATAGGGGGCGATGCGCGCCTTCGAATCCACGCCCCCGAAGTTGCGGCCGCTCCTGTCGCAACGCATCAGCCAGCTCGGCCTCAGGCTGGAGGGCTCGCCCGTCGAGCGCTACGTTCAGACGCTCTACCGGGAGCTGGACCGCAAGGGGCTGAAGCACTTCCGCCCCCCCTGCTATCTCACCGACGAGTGGGGCTGTCCCTCCGGCGAGCCCATCATCGGGATTCCGTTCTACCTGGCGGACCCCAACCTGGCCCGACTGGAGGATGAGATCGACGACGTGGAGGACGAGCGCGAGATCCGGATGTACCTCCGCCACGAGGCGGGGCACGCCTTCAACTACGCCTACCAGCTGTACGAGACGCCCGAGTGGCGCGAGCTCTTCGGTCCCTTCAACCGCCCGTACCGGGAGCGGTACCGGCCCGTCCCCTTCGACCGCAGCTTCGTCCGCCATCTGGAGGGATGGTACGCCCAGAAGCATCCCGACGAGGACTTCGCCGAGACCTTCGCCGTCTGGCTGACCCCGGGTTCCCGCTGGCGGCTGCGCTACCGCGGCTGGCCCGCGATCCGGAAGCTCCGGTATATGGACCGCATGGTCCGCCTCCTGGGCGGTACCGAGCCGCCGGTCCGCCTGGGCTCCACCGACATCACGGTGGAGGAGATGCACATGACGGTGGAGGAGTACTACCGGAAGACCCGGCCCGAAGAGGTCGTGGGGGACGTGGGGCTGGAGAGCGACCTCCCGGACCTCTTCCTTCGCAAGGGGCGCCGGAGGAAGTGGATCCGCCCCGCCTGGGAGATGATCCGCCAGCACCGCATCGACCTGATCAACAAGATCGAGTACTGGACCGGGGTTCGCCGCAGCCTGGTCCGCGGTCTGGTCAGCAGCATCGAGGAGGCGACCGAGCGGCTCCAGCTCTACGTGGACACGCGGCGCGAGCCCACCGCGCTGGTGGAGCTGGCGGCCTATGCGACCACACTCAGCATGAACTTCCTGACCCGGGGAAGCTTCGTCCCCCGGCCCCGGCGCGTCCCATCCGCGACCCGGAGAGCCGCTGCGAGAAAGCCAATCGAGGTGGCCGATGGCGAAACTGCGAATCGGGATCGCCCACGGACCTGACGACGAGCTCGCCACCGGGCGGAGCGAGCGCCGGGACCGGCGGAAGAGCGACGTCCAGGAGGTCGCCGATGTCCTCACCCGCGGCGGACACGACGTCTTCTCGATCATCGTGGACGGCCGGCGGGAGTGCCTCGCCAAGCTGGCGGGAGTGGAGGCCGACCTCCTCTTCAACCTGGTGGAGGCCTTCGGTGACGATGATACCAAGGAGCCGTACGTGGCGGCCTATTACGAGCTTCTGGGTCTGCGCTACACCGGTTCGGGCCCCCGGGGGCTCTCCCTGGCCATGGACAAGGCGCTGACCAAGAAGGTCCTGCAGTTTCACGGCGTGCAGACCCCCAAGTTCGTGACCGTGTTCCGCGGGCGCCTGGACTGGGCCCACGACGTCGAGTTCCCGGTGATCGTCAAGCCGGTCCGGGAGGACGGCTCCATGGGCATCGGCTTCAGCGCCCTGGTGGGCAGCATCAAGGAGCTGATGGAGCGCATCGACGCCTTGCACGCCGAGTTCAACCACCCGGTGCTCATCGAGCAGTACATCGAGGGGCGGGAGATCTACGTCGGGGTGATCGGCAACGCCCAGGTCGAGGCGTTCCCCCTGGTGGAGCTTGATCTCTCCCAACTGCCGGAGGGCACACCCAAGATCGCAGGGCAGGAGGTCAAGTGGCAGGAGGGGACCCAGGCCTACCGGGTGACCAAGTCCCACCTCCCCGACGATCTGCCCCGCGAGGTCGTGCAGACTATCCAGGCCAGCGCCGTCACCAGCTTCCAGGCCCTCCAGCTCCGGGACTACGCCCGCTTCGATTTCCGGATCACCCCGAACAACACGGCCTACCTGATCGAAGCGAATCCCAACCCCTACCTGTACTCGAGGGACCTGTTCATCCAGGCGGCCCGCGCCTCGGGCCGCACCCACCCCCAGACGATCCTGGAGATCGTGGATCAGGCCCTGTCGCGCTACGGCTTCCAGGCCTAGCAGGCTGCTGAAAAAGTCCCATCTGCGGAGACCCACCTTCGGTGGGTACCCCCGCGCTCGCGCGGCGCTGCGACGTACGGACCAAGTACGCCTCGCGCCTGCACCCATCCTGCGGACGGGTACCCGGCGTGCCGCCTTGCATCTGGGCCTTTTTGAGCAGCCTGGGCAAATGAGAGTTTTTCAGCGCCCTCCTAGCCGGGGGTCTGGCCTGTTTCCGGCCCGACCGACGCCGGGGGGAATCCTTCCCCCCGGAGCGGCCCCTGATCCAGGATCGCCAGGGCCCGCTCCACCTGGGCGTTGGTACCCAGCAACACCAGCGTGTCCCCGGGCTCGATCGTCTCCTCACCGCCGGGATTGGCCAGGGTCCCCCCGTCCCGGACCCGGGCGATGACGGTGGTGCCGGAACGGCGACGGAGGTCCAGCTCCGCCAGAGACCTGCCCCGGCTGAGAGAATTTTCCGTCACCGTGTAGGGCTCGACGTCGAGCTCGGCCAGCATAGTCCCCAGCCGGCCCAGGCGGTGGCCTCGGATATCGGAGTCGCGCCAGACCGCGTAGTGCCCGCGGCGCACCTGATCGATCTGCTGGGCGATCAGGGTGCGGGGCACGTCGTAGGTGGCCAGCACCTTGGAGAAGACCTCGATGGAGGTCTCGAACTCCTCGGGGACCACCTCGCTGGCCCCCAGCTCGTACAGCTCCTCCACCTCCGCCAGGTACCGGGTGCGCGCGATGATGGTGAGGTGCGGCCACCCGGTCCGGGCCAAGGCCACGATCCGTCGCGTCGAAGTGGCGTCGGAGATCGCCACCACCAGGGCGCGGGCCCGATCCAGGCGGAGGTGCTCCAGCACCTCGGTTCTCCCCCCGTCGCCGTACAGGATGGGCTCGCCCTTGGCCCGGGCCTCCCAGACCCGTTCGGGGTTCGCCTCGAGGATGAGGTAGGGGATCTCCACGGCGCGCAGCACTTGGGCCAGATTGCTGCCGTTGAGCCCGTAGCCGATGATCACCACGTGGTCGCTCGGCGGCTCCGGGGGCGGTGGCGTCGGCCGCCGTCCCTCCAGTACCCACGCCGGCAGCCGCGCCGCCAGCAGCCGTTCCGCCAGGGGACGGGCCGCGGCGAACAGGAACGGCGTGGCCAACATGCTGGTGACCGCCACGCTGAGGAAGACCTGGTTGAGCCTGGCGTCCAGCACCCCCAGGGCGACGCCCGCCTGAGCCAGCACGAAGGAGAATTCGCCCACCTGGGCCACCGCCAGCCCTGCCAGCACCGACGAGCGGAGCCCAAGGCCCAGCGCCCAGACGGCCGCCACCCCCGTGAGGCTCTTGAGCACCAGGACCGATGTCACGGCTCCGCCCACCAGGAGCGGATGCTGCACCACGAAGCCGAGGTCGAAGAGCATCCCGATGGAGATGAAGAAGAGGCTCGAGAAGGTATCCCGGAGCGGCAGCACATCCGCCAGGGCCTGCGCCCCGTACTCGCTCTCCGAGACCGCCACGCCGGCCAGGAAGGCGCCCAGGGCCAGGGAGAGGCCGGTGCGGTTCGTGGCCCAGGCCGTCCCCAGGCAGATCAGGACCAGCGTCAGGACGAACAGCTCCCGCCGGCGGGTCCGGACCACCTCGGCCAGGACGCGCGGAATAACCCAGCGGGCCGCCAGCAGAATGGCCCCGGTCACAAGCAGGCCAGTTACCAGGGAGCGCAGCGCGGCGCCGGCTGGGAGGCCGCTCTCTCCCGACAGGAACTGCACGCCCAGCATCATGGGGATCACCAGGAGATCCTGGAACAGGAGGATCCCCACGGCCGCGCGACCGTGCGGGGTGTCCACCTCGCCCCGATCCCCCAGTAGCTTGAGCACGATCACCGTGCTGGACAGGGCGACCAGCCCTCCCATGAGCACCGACTGCCGCCACCCACCGAGGAGGAGCGCGATGGGCGCCGCCAACAGGGCCGTGAGCGCCACCTGCAGGCTGCCTCCCAGGAGCACCTGCCGCCGCAACTGAGCCAGGGCGGTCAGGGAGAACTCCAGCCCCAGGGTGAAGAGGAGCAGGATCACCCCGACCTCGGCCAGGAGCTCCACCTGGTGGACATCCTGCATCAGCGACAGGCCGTGAGGACCCATGAGCACGCCGGCCGCCAGGAACGCGACCACCGGGGGCTGCCGGAGCCGCTGGAAGATCAGCACGATGGGAAGCGCGAGGAGCAGCAGGACCACCAGGTCCCGCAGGAACGGCAGCTCAACCATGCCAGCACCCTAGCCTGAGACGGGCGGTGTCAGCCCCACCAGCATAGACGGGGAAATCCACCAGCCAAGACGACGCCCCAGGAGCTCCTCCACGTCTCAGATGTTCAGGATTATCGATCGAGGGTCCCCGGGCATCTCGGCGGAGTCGGCCGCCGCGGTCTCACCTCGGCGGGGAATCCTTGTCCGGCTGCTCTCCGGGAGCTGGGGCCTCCGGCTTCCGGCCGCCACCCGAGCCTTCGGGCTTCTGCTTGCGCACCCGCTCGATCGGCGGGTCGTCCACGAAGGGTTGGTAGCCGGAGAGGGCCAGCGTCACGGTGTCTCCCTCCTCGACGAGGAGGTTGATCTCTTCGATCTTCTTTCGAAAGGTGGCCAGGATGGCCCCAGGCTCGGAGACCACAGTGAGCAGAAGTCGATCAGGCTCCTGCTGCTTGCGAGCCACGATCCCCTCCACCAACTCGGTCTTGCCGCGAACCGCCTCCGGAAGATAGGGGCCGGCAAAGCGGGGGCCCAGCAGCGTGCCTGCGACGCCCACGCCGACACCCATCAGGAAGGGGACCAGGATCAGCCAGCGGTTCATGACCTGCTCACTCCCTTCTTCGGATTCGGAGACCACTCACCGGGACGCCGGCGGGGTGACCGTCTCCCGTCCGGCGGCAGGCGGCCGGGGCTCCCCGGATCACGCCAGGCGGATGATGCGCTCGCCGGGGTGCATCAGGGAGATGGCCAGGGCCAGCCAGGCCTGCAGGTTGCTGGTGGTGAGGAACCGGGCCTTGACGTACTCGCGCCCGTTTTCCCCCAGGCGCCGGGCGAACTCCGGGTCACGCAGCAGCGAGCGGATCCGGTGGGCCGTTCCCTCGATGGAGTGGACCAGCAGTCCGGTGAGATTGTGCACGATCTGCAGCGGGATCCCGCCCACCGCCGAGGCGATGACCGGCCGCTTCTTCCACAGGGCCTCGGTGACGGTGAGGCCAAAGCCCTCCCGCAGCGACTTCTGAACCACCACGGCCGAGGCGCGCTGCAGCGCATTGATCTCCCGGTCGCTGAAGGGCGGAAGCTCCAGCACATGGATCAGCGGGTCGCCGTCCGCCTCCCGCCGGACCTCCTCCAGGACGATGCTCCCCTCGGGATCGTCGGTCGCCCCGCCGCCCGCCAGGACCAGCTGGCAGTCCACGGTCCGCCGGGCCAGCCGGTAGGCGCGGATGACGCCCACCGGGTCCTTCAGGCGATCGAAGCGGGAGACCTGGGTGACGATGGGCCGGTCGTCCCGGATCCCCAGGCGCGTGAGGATCTCCTCGACCTCGCCCGGCTCCATCTCGCGATTCTTCTCCGCCAGGGGATCAATGGCGGGGTGGATCATGTACTGGGTGATGGGCAGGCGCTGGGAGAACTCCGGCGCGGAGAAGACCGAGGCGTCGTACTGAACGACGTACTGCCGCAGGAAGGCCCAGACGTCGGGCTGGGGGTGCGCGATGTCCACGTGGCAGCGCCAGACCCAGCGGCCCCGGCCGTTGGATCGCGCCGTGATCAGGGCGACCGGCTGCGGGTCGTGGATCACCACCAGGTCGGCGTCAAGATCCAGGGCAGCCGCATTCTCGGCGTTCACCTCTTGGAACAGCTCGAGCATGGGCTTCGTGATCTCGACCCGCGTCCCATGCAGGGCGTTGTGGATGGCCTTGGTGACGCCGAAGAATTCCCCGCCCCCGCGGATCACCTCCCAGCGGGTCGGGATCTCCAGGTCCTCCAGGAGGGGGATCAGGCGGTTGAGGAGCTCCGCCACCCCCCCGCCCACCGCGGTGGCGTTGACCATCAGCGCACTTCGGCCCTCCAGGGGACGAGCCAGCGCCCGGATCTCCTCGACGGCGGCCTCACCGACAACGCCCACGTAATCATCCAGGTGGACTCGGGGGGTCACGATCTATCCTCGTGCAATGGAAAACTGATAACCGACAACTGACAACCGGTCAACGGGGCTCATCGGTTGTCCATTGTCAGTTGTCGGTGTGAAATTTTTCATTGGCCGCGCCCCAGCGCGGCCAGGACTTGCTGCCGCAGGTCCTCGGTCGAGGGGGCCAGGAGATCGAGCTGGTCCAGGCGCCGGGCCAGGCTCGGAGCGTCCAGGGCATCCGTCAGCCAGCCGGACAGGTCGTTGGTGCACCGCCCGATGCGGAGGCGCGCCTCCACCAGGTGAAAGAAAAGGCTGCGCGCGCTGGCGCGGCGGATCCCCTCGACCAGTTCCGATAGGGTCCGGGCCTCCTGGCCGACGGCGTACATCAGGCTGATGGATTGGCGGAAGTGAAACTCACGCCCTGGCGGGGCGGCGGCGGTCTCGCCCTCTTGGGCCAGGCGATCCTCGATGACCTGGAGGATGCGTTCCCGCAGTTCCCGGATCGAGGGAAACTCGGTCGGGTCCATGAAGGCCAACCGCTCGGCCACGGGCCAGTCCTGCAGCACCTCGGCCGCCCATCGGGCGAAGTCGCTGGTGTACCGGTGGGCGGTGAAGGGCCGATCCCGCAGGGCGCCGAAGGTGTGATGGAAGATGCTGGAGCCCGTCACCACCCGGATGCCGTCCCGCAGCTCGGGGAGGGACCGGGCCGTGCGCCCGGTCAACTCCACGATGTGGGCAGTCGTGTAGAACACGAAGGGTTCGTTCGCCGCGGGTCGCATGGGGCGTCCCCTTCAATGACCCATCGGCCTATTCACTTCACGCGGCTACTCCCCAGTTCATGGGGCGAGTCAAGTCGCCGAACCGCAACCTATTGCGACTGGTTGAGTCAAGTGAATAGGCCGAATGACCAATGACCAATTCCCAATGACCAATTTCCAACCCGACAAAGGGAGCGGTCTCGGCGCTCGGGTCTAGGCTCTCGGCTCTTCTGGGCGGGCTAGACGTGAGTCAATTCATCGTCGTCCCGGTCCGGCTTCCGCAACCGGCTCTCCAGGATCTCCCGGGCCAGCTCCTTTCCACCCAGTCCAAAGGCGAGCGCCAACGCCAGGACGGTGCCGCCAAAGGCGATGCCAAAGGCCAGGAGGACCATCTCCCGGGCAATGCCGAGCTGCGTCAGGGCGGCGGCGCCCGCGAACACCAGCACCAGCCATCGCACGGCGCCGGCGATGAGAGGCGCGCCGGCCACCTGGGCGTTGACGACACCGATCAGGACGGCCTGGGCCAGGAAGTTGGCGAGGAGCCAGCCCACCACCATCACCAGGGCCGCCACCAGGAGATTGGGCAGGAAGCGGAGGACGACCGCCACCAGCCCGGCCGTGGCGGGCATCTCCAGGGCCTCGATGCCCATCAGGAGGGCGACGACAAAGATCATCCAGAAGACCAGCCGGCCGACGAGCGTCACCGGGGCCTCGCGGATGCCGCCGCGCCGGAGCGTGGCCGTGAGTCCCCAGCGTCCGCAGCGCCCGTCCAGATCTGCGGCCCGGAGGACCCGGACCGTCAGGCGCCGCGCCGCGGCGGCCGCGATCCAGCCCACGAGGATCAGCGTGGCCGTGGCGAGGAGCCGGGGCGCCGCCAGGGCCAGCCGCTGCACCACCTCCCGGAAGGAGCTCAGCAGGATGTCAGTCCACGTCTCGCGCATTGCCTACCTCCATCGGGCCCGGAGGCGGTCCTTCTCCTCCTCGAAGGCCCGGTCAATGGTCTCCAGGATGACGGGGAGCCGCGCCGCCGGCGTGGCCTGGGCCTCCAGGAGGAAGCCCGCCACCCGTCCGAGATAGAGCGGCGTCAGGGCCCGCAACAGGTGGTCCCGCGACAAGCGCCGCTCCTGGAAGGCCAGGGCGAAGTCGCAGACGACCCGGGCCCACAGGGCTGGAGGGAGCTGGAACTCCTCCACGGCCAGGAGGCCCAGCGGGTACAGGCGCGTGAGCGTTTCCTCGGGCATGATCTGCTCCCAAACGGGGAGGAGGTCTTTCAGCCCCAGGCGGAAAGCGCGGACCATCCGCTCCACCTGGATCCCTCCCGTCTCCGGGAGAAGGCCCGCCGGCTCCCCAGTGCGGGGCGGGGGGACGCTCCCCCGGACCTCCTCCCAGAACGCGTGGTGCCGTTCCATGAGACGGAACAGCGATCCCACGACCCGGGTCACCGTCGTGGCCAGGTCCGGCTGGCCCGTTGAGGCCTCCACGATCTTGCGGCCCAGGTGCGTCTCCACCACCCTGGCGCCGGAGATCAGCGCCTCGGTGGTCATCCAGAGATCCGGCCCGACCACGGCCAGGTCGCTGGTCCAGATGTCCGCTTGCAGGAACCGATCCACGAGGCCGGCGGAGAGCCCCACGCATCCCCCCACGGGCTGCTGAACGCGTTTCCCGTACAGGGCCCGGGTCCAGGGTGCCAGGAGATTCGTGGTGAGGGTGCCCTCCGAGACCGCCCGGGTGTAGGCGGGGGAGACGAAGTCCGCCTCCTCCCGCAGCAACGGGGTGAGGAGCTGATCCACCCAACTGCCCGTGGCGCTCATGAGGTCCGCATCCAGCAGGACACAGCCCCGGGCCTTGAGACGCTCCACCGCGGCCAGGATGGTCAGGATGGCCCGCCCCCGTTGGGGCGGACCCGTGAGTCGGACGTCCTGAACCGGTGGGGTGGAGGGGGCGGTCTCGCGCCAGGTCCGGAGGGCCTCCAGGGTGCCATCCTGGGAGCCGGCGTCCACCACCAGCACCCGGGTCTTCAGGGGCGAAAAGTGCTTGGCCAGTCCCGCCGCGACGCTGGACACCACCCGGGTGATGGAGCGCACCTGGTTCAGGACCGGGAGCCCGACCAGGAGGTCGGCGGGTCCCGCCGCGTCCAGGGCCGTGACGGCCGGGGACGGAAGGAGATCCTCCAGCCGGATGCCGTTTCCCATGGCGCGTGTCTACCCGGTCAGACTGGCCAGCAGGGCCAGGTAATCACCCAGGTGTCTGGTGATCAGGAAATTTCGCCGGACGTACTCTCGGGCGGCCCCGCCGAGCCGGGCCATGAGGTCCGGGTTCTGGAGGAGCTGGCGGATGCGGAATGCCGCCCCCTCGATGGAGTTCACCGTGAAGCCGGTCACCTCGAAGATGACCTGCACGGGAATGCCCCCGGCGAAGCTGCCGATCACCGGCTTGCCCTTCCACATGGCCTCGGCCACCGTGAGGCCGAAATCCTCCTGCAAGGGTTTCTGGACCGCGATGGCCGCGGCGCGCTGGAGGGCGTTGATCTCCAGGGCGGCGTCCGGCGGCAGGACCAAAGGATGGATGTCCGGGTCCCGGGCCGCCGCCGCCCGGACCTCTCCCAGAACAGCGCTCCCCTCGGGGTTGTCGGCCGCGCCTCCCCCCGCCAAGACCAGCCGGCAGTCCACGTACTTCTTGGCCAGGCGGTAGGCCTGGATCACGCCCATGGGGTCCTTGGTCCGGGCGTAGGGTGCCACCTGGAGCAGGATCGGCTTGTCCTGCGGGACACCCAGGCGGTCCAGGACTTGCTTGACTTCCCGCCGGCTCAGGTCGCGGTTCTTCTCGCTTAGAGGATCCACCGAAGGGTGGATGATGAGGCTGGGGATGCGCAGGCGCTGGGCGAACCGGGGCAGGGAGAAGACCGCGGCGTCGTAGCGCTCGATGTCCCGGCGAAGCAGGTACCACACCCGCCGGGGCGTGGCGGACAGATCCGCGTGAGACCGCCACACCCAGCGTCCCCGCCCCGGCCGGTGCCGGACCAGGGGAAGCGGCGCGAGATCGTGGACCATGGCGAGATCTGCCTCCAAGGAGAATTTCGAGGCATTCACGGCCGCGGTCTCCTCGTAGGAGCGGAGCATGGCCTCGCTAATGGGCTGCTCCTGTCCTGCTACGGCCAGTTCCAGGGTCCGGACGGTGGCGTAGAAATCCGGGTCGCCCACGATCACCTCCCAGGCGGCATCGATCCCCAGGTCCTGGAGCATGGGAACGAGGCGGCTGAGGATCTCGGCGGAACCTCCACCGTACCGGCTGGCGTTCACGTGGAGGAAGCGCCGCCCCCGGAGTCGCTCGGCCAACCGCCCGAGGAGCTCGATGGTCCCCCGGGGGGCGACCTCGCGGTAATCCTCCAGCCGGGCGGGGATCACGATCTCGCCCCGTCCACCAGGGCCTCGTCGCAGAGCTGGATCAGCCGGGCCCGGGTTTGCTCGAGGCTCCCGGCATACGGATCCACGGCGCGGACCCGGGCGGCCAGCTCCGGTAGGCCCAGCCCGCGGTCCAACCAGGCGGCGAAGTCGTTCTGCCCACGGCCGAGTCGCAGGCGGGCCTCCACCAGATGGAAGTAGATGGCACTCACGTCCACCTCCAACAGGGCGTCCCGGAACTCTTGCAGGGTCCGGACCTGCGTCCCCGTGGGGATCTCGACGATGCGGGACTGGATGAAATCGAAGGCCTCTCCGTAGATGACCCCGGGCACGGTCTGGAGGTCCCGCAGGTGATCGTCAATGACGGAGACCAGCTCCTCCCGCAGGGCCTGGAGGGTGGCAAACTCCCGGGGATCCACCATGGCCAGCCGCTCCCCCAGGACCCGGTCGCGCACCTGGATGGCGGACCAGGTGGCGAAATCGTTGGGGTATGCCCCCGCCACGAACTTGTGCCGGAGGAAGAAGGCGTGGGTGTGGTAGTAGATCGAGTCCAGGGGGACCTCCTCGATCAGGTCCGCCAGCCGCCGCTCGTTCTCCGCCCGGAGCCCGACGAACTCCCGGAGTTCGTGGCAGGCCACGAAGGCGAAGGGCTCTCCGGTCCCCCGGCCCGGGGCCAGCCGGGGGCGCGGCGCCGGGGCGACGGCGCGCCGCAGGCCCTCCAGGGGGATGTGGAGCCAGGCGGGGCGGTTGTTGATCTCGTAGTCGAGCTCGTAGATGGCCTTGTCCAGCTCGAAGACGCGCAGGGTCGTGAGGAGCGCCTCGCGCCCCCGGGGGAGGAATGGGGCCCCGGCCTCCCAGGTCTCGGCGAGATACCCGGCGATGAACGCCTCCCGGACCGTGGCCAGCCAGTGTTCCGCCCGGGGCGTCAGTCGCTCTGCCAGCCCCGCCTCCTCGGGCGCCGCCTCCACCGCGGTGAAGAGGGCGGCGTGGGCGGCGTAGTCGAAGGAGCGGAGCATTCCCGCCACATCCTTCAGGGCGCACTGCCTGGCGCGCCGCTCCTCCAGCGGGCGCGCCGGCTCGCCCTCGAAGTCGAGGATCACGAACGCGTCCCGGGTCTTGAGGACCTGCCCCAGGTGGTGATCCCCATGGACCCGGATCTTGGCCACGCCCTCGCCCAGGGTCTGCACGGCCTCCAGCTCGCTGCGGAAGCGGGGTACCAAGTCCAGGACCTGGCGGGCCGTCTCGCGCACCGCAGTCGGGAGGGTCTCAATGGCCGAGGCCAGCGTCCCCATCACCCGGTCCAGGTAGGCCTGCATTCCTCCTTGCCAGGCCACCACATCGGCTGCCTCGATGGGTTCCGGCCTGAAGAGCGGGTCCTCGGGAGCGGAGGCCAGCGCCATGTGGAGTCGGCCCGTGAGGGCTCCCAGCCCCCGGGCCTCCTCGGCGTCGGCGGCCGCCAGGGTGCGCGCAAAGACCGGGTCGGCGGCGTAGTACTCCTTCAGGCGATCCAGGGTGGCTGTCCAGGCCTCGCCCCGGTTCGGCACGAATTCCTGCAGGACCGCCAGGGTCGTCCCGTCTCCTTCGGCCCCCGTATAGGCGATGGAGCCGGCCAGGCGCGCGATGCCGCGATACGCCGTCCGCCGCGTGAGGAAATCGGTGATCTCGAAATCGGGATTCGGGCCCGGCGTGAGCTTGCGGAAGAGCTTCAGGATGGCCTTCCGGTCGAAGATGACCGAGGTGTTGCTCTGCTCGGTCCGGACCCGCGTCGCCTTTCCGGGGGTCTCGGCCAGGATCTCGGCCAGGGCCTCCGTGGGGGTGAACCGGAAGGTGCCCTGCCGGCCCGGGAGGGACCCTCCCAGCCGGATGTGCTCCGCCAGGGCGAGGCAGAAGGCGGCCTCGTCCATGGCATCGGCGAAGGCCGCATCGCGGGAGTCGGGGACGCTGGGCACCTGGTAGGTCTCCTGGCCGCCGTCCTCGTAGCGGACCCGGAACAGGGCCAGGATCCCCGTGGTCCCCGGAAGTGGCGCGTAATCCAGCGGGGTCACGTCGGCCACGCTGCGGGCCTTGCCCCCGAACCAGCGCTGCGTGGGGAGGAAGGCGGGGAGGCCCGCGGCCGTCCGGGCCGCCAGGTCGTCCGGGTGCAGGGGCGTACGCCGAGACCGGGAAGGGCGCGTCGACGCCCTGGGGGGCTTTGCCTTGCGAGCCATCATCCTCCTCGCGGGACCAGGGACCGGTACAGGTCGAGGACCTGGTGAGCGATCGCCGACCAACTGAAGACGGCCTCGACCCGCTGCCGCCCCTTCGCTCCCATGGCCTGACGGAGGGGCGCATCGCGGAGGAGCCGGTTGAGGTGGTCCGCCAGAGCCCGCGAAAACCCCGCGGGGTCCACGGGCTCGAAGGGCGGCTCGGCCTGCTGCTGCATGGGGACCAGGTAGCCGGTCTCGCCGTGGACGACGACTTCCTTGATCCCGCCCACGGCGCTGGCCACCACCGGCGTCTGGCAGGCCATGGCCTCCAGGTTGATGATGCCGAAGGGCTCGTAGATGGACGGGCAGCAGAAGACGGCGGCGTGGGAGTACAGCTCGATCGCCGCGGCCCGCTCTACCATCTCCCGGATCCAGACGACCTGCCCACGCGTGGCCTGCACTCGACCAACGGCCTCCGCCACCTCCTTGGCGATGTCCGGCGCATCCGGCGTGCTGGCGCACAGGACCACCCGGATGCCGGGGTCGAGGTGGGGGATGGCGTTGAGGAGGTGCAGGATCCCCTTCTGCCGCGAGATTCGGCCCACGAAGAGAACGTAGGGGCGGTGCGAGTCGATGCCGAACCGCTCCAGGCACCCCCGCGTGCCGACCCGCCGATACTCCTCGATATCGATGCCGTTCCAGATCACGTGGACCTTGTCCGGGACCACCCGGAAGTGCCGGAGAATATCTGCCTTCATCTCCTGGGAGACGGCCACCACGGCGTCGGCCATCTCCAGCGCCGTCTGCTCGATCCAGGCCGAGAGGTCGGCCCCCCGTCCGAGCTGCTCCCGCTTCCAGGGCCGGAGCGGCTCCAGGGAGTGGGCGGTGACGACCAGCGGGATCCCGTAAAGAATCTTGGCGAGGATCCCGCCGAAGTGGGCGTACCAGGTGTGGCAGTGGACCACGTCGGCGTCGATGGGCCGGGCCGCGAAGCCCACGCAGATCCGGAGCGCCTGCAGGGCCAGCAGGAACTTCTCGGGCGCATCCTGCCGATCCGTCTGGGCAAACCGGAATCCCTGCACCACGAGGTCGCGGGTCCGGATGTCCTGGGCGCCGAAGGTCCGGACCTCGACCGGGATCCGCTTGGCCAGCTCCCGGGCAAGGTAATCCACGTGCACGCCGGCGCCGCCGTACACCTCCGGCGGGTACTCCCGGGTCAAAAGCAGCGCCTTCACCCCGCGACCCCATGGCAACCAGGCACACCCAGGGGGTACCCGGCAACCAGGCAACCAGGATGTTCCAAGTTGCCAGATTGCCAGATTGCCAGATTGCCAGTTTGCCGTTCAGAGGGCGGCGGCTTCAATCCCGTAGCTCTCCGTGCGGACCTCCGAACGGTGGAGGCGGAACCAGTAGTAGCCGTAAGGGGCCAGGCTCAAAAAATACGGCTGCTCCCCGATGGACGGGAAGCGTGCCTCGCCCAGCATCTCCACCGGGATCGCCCCCTTGAACTCCTTGAGGATCAGCTCCACCGGCTCGGCCGAATTCGCCAGGTTGTGCACGGCGAGGATCGTCTCTCCCCGGTACTCCCGCAGGTGGGCCAGGACCCGCGTGTTGGCGGGCTGGAGAAACCTGAGGCTCCCCCGCCCGAAGACGCGTGACTTCTTCCGCGTGGCGATCAGGCGCCGCATCCAGTGGAGCAGGGAGGACGGGCTGCGCAGTTGCGCCTCCACATTCACGGCCTGGTATCCGTAGAGCGGGTCGGCGATGGCCGGGCTGTAGAGTTGGCCGGGATCGGCGCGGGAGAAGCCGGCATTTCGGTCCGCGGACCATTGCATGGGCGTCCGCACGCCGGCCCGGTCCCCCAAGTGGATGTTGTCCCCCATGCCGATCTCGTCCCCGTAATAGATGATGGGGGTGCCCGGCAGCGAGAACAACAGGCTGTTGAGCAGCTCGATCTTTCGCCGCTCGCTCTCGAGGAGCGGGGCCAGGCGCCGGCGGATCCCGATGTTCAGCTTCATCATCGGGTCCTGGGCGTAGGCGTAGTACATGTAGTCCCGCTCGGGGTCGGTGCACATCTCCAGGGTCAGCTCGTCGTGGTTGCGAAGGAAGACGCACCACTGGCAGGTGTCCGGGATCGGGGGGGTGTGCAGGAACATGTCGGTGATGGGTCGCCGGTCGGCGCTGCGCACCGCCATGAACATCCGCGGCATCAGGGGGAAGTGGAAGGCCATGTGGAACTCGTCCCCGTCTCCGAGGTAGGGCCGCACGTCCTTGGGCCACTGGTTCGCCTCGGCCAGCAGGATCTTCCCACGGTACTCGGCATCCAGGGCGGCCCGGAGGCGCTTGAGGAAGGCATGGGTCTCGGGCAGGTTCTCGCAGCTCGTCCCCTCCCGCTCGAAGAGGTAGGGGACGGCGTCGCAGCGGAACCCGTCCAGCCCCTTGTCCAGCCAGAAGCGCATGACGTCCAGCATGGCCTGCTGGACCTCGGGGTTGTCGTAGTTCAGGTCTGGCTGGTGGCTGAAGAAGCGGTGCCAGTAGTAGGCCTTGGCCTCGGGGTCCCAGGTCCAGTTGGACTTCTCCGTGTCCACGAAGATGATTCGCGTCCCCCGGTACGTCTGGTCCGTGTCGCTCCAGACGTAGTAGTGCCGCCGCGGTGAGCGCGGGTCGCGGCGCCCCTCCTGAAACCAGGGATGCTGATCCGAGGTGTGGTTGACCACGAGATCGGTGATCACCCGGATGCCCCGACGGTGGGCGTCATCCAGGAACGCCTGGAAGTCCGCCATCTTCCCATAAAGGGGAGAGATGTTGTAGAAGTCGGAGATGTCGTAGCCGTCGTCCCGCAGCGGGGAGGGGTAGAAGGGCAGGAGCCACAGGCAGTCCACGCCCAGATCCTGGACGTAGTCCAGCCGTGCCGTGAGGCCTCGGAAATCTCCGATGCCGTCGTCGTTCCCGTCCTGGAAGGCCTTGACGTGGAGCTCGTAAAAGACCGCATCTTTGTACCAAAGGTCGTCCACTGGTCTATCCCCTCCCAAAGCGTTCGGTAGTTCGGGGCACCCAGCCCACTGCGCCGGATACCCGGCGCGGTGCACTGGGTCCCGGTGGTTCGGTCGTTCTCGACGAACTCACGCCGGGGAACAACCGAACTGCCGAACCACCGAACTACCGAACGGTTTTCAGTAGCAGGGTGTCCCGTACTCCTTGTGGGGGAAGCGGCTGAGGCGGAAGATCGCCGCCGGCTCCTCGCGGGGGTCCAGCCGGATCGTCTGCACCGGGCCCTTCCACAGGTGGCGGCTTCCGGTGATCAGCTCGTCCGCCTGGAACCGCTCCTCCGGGGTGATCCCCAGCTCCAGCAGGGGTACGTGCACCTGGGCCTGGCGGGCCTCAAAGGGATCCAGGTTGACTGCCACCAGTATCGCGTTGCGGCCGTCGTAACTGCGCTTCCCGTAGAACAGGATATTGTCGTCGTCGCTCTCGTAAAAACGCAGGTTGCGGTACTCGTGAAGGGCCGGGTTCTCCCTGCGGATGGCGTTGATGCGCGCAATGTAGTCCTTGAGGTTGCCCGGCGCATTCCCGTCCCGCAGTTTGATCTCGTACTTCTCCGCGTTCAGGTACTCCTCCGTCCCCGCGATGGCCTCATTCTCACACAGCTCATACCCGCTGTAAATCCCGTAGAGCGAGGAGAGGGTCGCCGCCAGGGCCAGGCGCAGTTTGAAGGCAGGCCGGCCCCCCTGCTGCAGGATGGGAGGCAGGATGTCGGGGGTGTTGGTGAAGAGGTTCCCCCGGAAGTATTCGGCCATCCCGCTCTGGGTGAGCTCGGTGAAGTAGTCGATCAGCTCCGGCTTGAAGTTGCGCCAGGTGAAATAGGTGTAGGACTGGGTGAAGCCCACCTTGGCCAGGGCCTGCATCACCTTGGGGCGGGTGAAGGCCTCCGACAGGAAGATGACGTCGGGGTGGACCACCTGGATTTCGCCGATGACCCAGGCCCAGAAGGGGATAGGCTTGGTGTGAGGATTGTCCACCCGGAAGGTCCGCACCCCCTGCTGGATCCAGAACAGGAGGATGCTCTTCGTCTCCTCCCACAGCCCCTCCCGGTCCCGGCAGTAGAAGTTCAGCGGGTAGATGTCCTGGTACTTCTTGGGGGGGTTCTCCGCATACTTGATGGTCCCGTCGGGCCGGGCGTGGAACCACTCCGGGTGCTCCCGAGCGTAGGGATGGTCCGGCGAGCACTGCAGGGCGTAATCCAGGGCCACTTCCATCCCCAGCTCCCGCGCCGCCTGGACGAAGGCGCGGAAGTCGTCCAGGGTGCCCAGGGCCGGCTCCACCGCCTTGTGCCCGCCCTGCTCGTTGCCGATGGCCCAGGGGGACCCGGGATCATCGGGACCGGGCGTGAGGGAGTTATTCTTGCCCTTGCGGAAGCTCCGCCCGACGGGATGGATGGGGGGCAGGTAGATCACGTCGAAGCCCATGGCCGCAATGTCCGGCAGCCGGTCGAGGCAGTCCTTGAACGTCCCGTGGCGGCCCGGGACCTTGCCTTGGGAGCGGGGGAACATCTCGTACCAGGCGGCGAATCGCGCCAGGCTGCGATCCGCGATCACCTCCAGCTCGCGGTCATACTGGGTGGCGGCGCTCCGGTCCGGGTAGGTGTCCATCAGCTCGGCCGTCTCCTCGTCCAAGAGGATGCGGGCCCGGGCCGCCCCTTCCGCGGCGGCGTCGAAGTCCGCCAGGCGCGCCTCCAGGCGTTTGCGATCGGCCCCGGCCGCGCGCGGCAGGGTCCGGCGGAGGAGGGCCGCGCCCTCCAGCAGCTCGCTGGTGACATCCATCCCGGCGGCCAGACGCTTCTTCAGGTCCTCCGCCCAGCTCCGGTACGGGTCCGGAAAGGCCTCGAGGGTGTACAGGTACCGGATGTTCTCCTCCAGCGGGAATCGGGCGACCCAGCGATCGTTGCCCAGCGGTTCCATCCGGACCTCCCGCCAGGCGGTATCCTTCACCGTCCGATACTTCAGGACGGCCGCCAGGGCCTCGTGGCCCTCCCGCAGGATGTCGGCCGTGACCTCGAGGAGGTCTCCCACCTCTCGCTTGACGGGGTACCGGCCCCCGTCCAGCTCCGGCCAGACATTGCCGATCCACACCGTCCGGACATCTCCCCGAACGAACCGGTTCGTTGTTGGAGTGGGCATGAAGCTCACGCTCCTGTTTCAGGGGGGCCCGGCCCCGCCTCCAGCAGGGCCACCGGATACTCCGCCAGGATCTCCCCGACGGCCAGGACCGTCCCGGCGTCCGAGACGGACGGCCGCAGCTCGGTCCCCGTGAACAGGTTCCGGTACGGCCCGGCGCCAAGATCCCCCGGGACGACCAGCCACGTATCGGCCCACAGGTCGCGGCCAAGGGGCAGCCGGGCCCCGTTGTCCGTCACCGGTGCCACGAGACGCGGGACGACGGTCAGGACAGTCCGGCTCTCCCGCCGCCGCGCGAAGGCGCACAGGCGATCGGCGTGCCGGCCGTCTGTCCGCAGGGGGATGTATTCCCCCGCCCGGAAGAGGTCTGGCGCCTCGCGCCGGCAGGTGAGGGCCCGGTTGATAGTGTAGAGCTTGATCCGGCCATCGGGCCAGTATTCCACGAGGTCACGGGCGAGACTCGCCAGGTCCCCGGCGGCGATCCGTTCCCGGAGGCCGGCGAGCAGGGCGGCCCGCAGGGCAAAGTCCACCGGCCGGCGGTTGTCCGGGTCCACCAGGCTGAAGTCCCAGACCTCGGTCCCCTGGTAGAAGTCGGGGACCCCCGGCGCCGTGATCTTGATCAGGGTCTGGGCCAGGCTGTTGACCATTCCCAGGCGGGCGATGAATCCCTGGAAGGTGATGAAATCGGCCAGGAACCGGTTGCCGGGCCCCGGCTCGAGGATCCGGGCGACAAAGGCTTGCAGCGCCTCATCGTAGGCGTCGTTGGGGTTGATCCAGCTCGTGTTGACCTTGGCCTCCTTGGCCGCCTTCAGCAGGTACTGCTGCATCCGGGCGGTGAAGGCGGCAAGTGCCTCTCCCTCCAGGAGCCAGAGAGGCCAGGCGCCGATCAGCGTCTGGTAGAGCAGGTACTCCTCGTTCCGGTCGGGCGCCGGCCGCCCGTCCACCTCCCCGGCGTGCCTCCGGTTCCAGCGGTGCCAGCGGCCGACAGCCGCCCGCCACTCGCGGGGCATCTCCGACAGGACGCTGATGCGGGCCCGGACGTCCTCGCTGCGCTTGGTATCGTGGGTCGAGGTGGCAGACAGGGACGCGGGCCATTTCTCCTGCCGGGCCTGGCACTGCTTGTGGAACTCGGCGACCGGGACCCCGAACCGGTCCGGCTCGCCGCCCACCTCGTTCAGGCTCACCAGGCGGTTATAGCGGTAGAAGGCAGTGTCCTCGATGCCCTTGGCCGTGACCGGCGCCGTCACCTGTTGGAACTTCCCGACGAAGGCCCGCTGAGCCTCGCGGTAGGCCTCGTCGGCATTCTCCGGGTAGCGGAGCAGCAGCGTATCCTTCACGAAGTCGAAGACGGAGACGCTGGTGGTGGGGTTGCGGCGCTTGGCGAAGGCCACGGCCACCTCGACGCAGGCCCGGTCCTGGAGGGAGACTTCCGGGCTCCGCCCGTCGATGTAGGTGCGGTACACGGGGAAGCAGGCGATCACCTCCCGCAGGGCGTGGGTGAGGCTGTTGAGGGTGAAGTCCCGCGAGTAGCGGTTCCGCTCCGAGAGCCGGTCGAGGGCGTGGCCGAGGACGTTGAGCTCGCTGGACATGGAGACCTTCAGGATGAGCTGCTTCGACTCGTACATGAGGTCGGCAAAGGGGGTGCGCTGCCCGGTGAAGGCGGCGTAGGCGGCCGTCATGGCCTTCTCGTTGCCGCTGTCCACGAACAGCCCCGCCACCAGGTTCAGGAACTCGTACCCGGTCGTCCCGTGGATGGCCCAGGTCGTCGGCACACGCTCTCCCCGGCCCAGGATCTTCTCCGCCAGGAGGTACAGCGGGCGGCATCCCGCCTTGGTGGGATCCGGCCGGCAGGTGGCGTCGAACTGCTCCAGCGCCGGCGCCACCGCCTCCTCCCGGTCCGGCCCGGCCGTGGGTGGTCCCAGGACCGGTTGGGCGCGGAGGAGCTGGCCCACCCGCTCTCGCTGCAAGACCTGAAAATAGCGCGGGGGGTCGAACAGCCCGTCCGGGTGATCCAGCCGGAGGCCCGTGACCTTTCCCTCCTCCACCAGGCGCAGGACCAGCCGGTGGGTCTCCCGGAAGACCGCGGGGTCCTCCATCCGGATGGCCGCCAGCTCGTTGATATCGAAGAAGCGGCGGTAGTTGATCTCCTCGGCGGCCACGCGCCAATAGGCCAGGCGATAGGCCTGCTCATCCAGCAGGCGGTCCAGAAGGTCGAAGCTCCGGGGATCCCCCCGCTTGCCGTTGAAGACGCGCACCGACTCCTCCAGGGATGTCCGGATCGCGTCGTCCCCCTCCACCAGGCGGGCCAGGCGGCGGCGGATGACCTCCTTCTCCCGCAATCGCTCCCGGACGCGCTCAGGGTCCCTCTCGGTGCGGCCGGGCAGGTTGGTCAGCGCCGTGATGATGCTCTGGTACTCCTGCAGGTCCGGGTCGTTTTCTCCCAGCTGGGCCGTGAGGGCCTCCAGCCTGTGGCGCAGGATGAGGGTCGCCGACCGGGGGGCGACGGGGAGCCGGGTGTCAAAGTACCGCAGGGCGAAGCCCCCGTCCGCGTACTCCAGGGTCAGTTCCTGGTTCTCCAGGACGCGGCCGTACTGGTCCCCCAGGATGGGCAGCAGAACCTTGTTGGCCAGTTGGGGCTTCACGGGGTCCCAGTCAATGTCGAAAAACTCCGCGTAGGGGGAGCTGGGTCCATTCTCCAGGACGTCGTTCCACCATCGATTGCAGCCGGCGGCGATCCCCATGTGGTTGGGCACCAGGTCCAGGACCTGCCCCATCCCCCGGGCCCGGAGGGCGTCGGCCAAGCCCGCGTAGTCCTCCTCCGTGCCGATCTCGGGGTTCAGCCGGTTGTGATCGGCGATGTCGTACCCGTGCATGCTCCCGGGCCTGGCCGCCAGGCAGGAGGAGGCGTACAGGTCGCTGAGGCCCAGCGCGTCCAGGTAGGGCACCACGGCCACGGCGTCCCGGAAGGTGAAGGCGCGGTTGAACTGAAGCCGGTAGGTCGCCACCGGCACCCGGGGCTGGAGGCGTTCCTCCTCTCGCATCTGCCGGAAGAGGTCAGTTTCCATGCCCCCCTGCTCCTGGGGCTCGCTCCTGGAGGATCGACTCCCTGGTGGTCGCATCCTCTCCCGCCAGGGGCAGGCGGACGATCGCCTCGGTCCCCCGCCCCGGGATGGAGAGCATCTCGATCTCGGCCCGGTGGGCGCGGACGATCTCCTCGACGATGGGAAGCCCGAGCCCCGTCCCATGCTCCCGGCCCTTGGTGGAAAAGAAGGGCTCGAAGACGCGGTCCAGCTCTTCGGCAGTCATCCCTTTGCCCGCATCCAGGATGTGGATGACCAAGGACGGCCGCTCCAGCTTGCCCCGGACGATCCCCGCCCGCTCCTCGGCCGGCAGCAGGGGATCCGACCCTGTCGTCACGCGGACCGTCGCCCCCTGCGGCGAGGCGTCCAGGGCGTTGAGCAGCAGGTTGAGAAAGAGCTGTTGGAGGTGATCGGCATCCGCCAGGACCTTCGGAAGGCTGAGCGGCAGGTCCAGCCGGATGTGCGCCCCGCGGCGGCGGGTCCGATCCAGGAGCAGGTCCGCTACCCGTCCGAGGATGGGGACGATGTTCTGGGGACGGAGATTCGGGCGTCGGGGGCGCGTGTAATCCAGGAGGGCGCGGATGATGCCTTTGATGCGCTCGGCCTGCTTCAGGATCACGTCCAGGTGTCGCCGCTCCGCGTGATCCGGGAGCACAACCCGCTCCAGGACCTCGGCGCGCCCGGAGATGACGTTCAGCGGCGTGCCGATCTCGTGGGCCACCTCGGCCGCCAGCATGCCCACCACGGCCAGCTTCTGGGCCTGCTGGACCTCCTGCTCCAGGCGCAGGCGCTCCTCCCCGTGCTGGAGGAGTTCATCGTGCGCTGCCTGCAGGTTCTCCGCCATCCGGTTGAACTCCTCCGCGAGCTGGCCTATCTCGTCCCGTCGCCTGACTTCGATCCGCTGCGTGAGGTCCCCCCGCCCCACGGCCCGCGCCCCGGCGATCAGGGCGCGGATCGGCCGCACGATGCTCCAGCGGGTGAGGGCGATCACCGACAGGACGAAGAGGGCGAGGACCACCAGCCGGGAGAGGACCTTCTCGCGGACCGCGCGGCGAAACTCGTGCTCCATCTCTGCCAGGGTCTGGCGGACCTCCAGCGCCCCGGTCCGGCCTCCGGGCCATCGGAACGGCTGCACGTAGCGGAGGAGCTGGCCCGACCCCTCCCGTGCCAGAATCGAGGCCCCCTCCTTGCTCTTCAGGGTTTCCCGGACGGCGTCGTCCAAGGTCGGGATTGGGGAGCCTGGGGCAACGGTCTGCGCCACTCCCTGCCCGTCGGGATCGAAGATGGTCACCGCCACCAGGCCGGGTCGCGCCAGGATGTCGTCCAGGAGTTCCTTCAGCTCGGCCGTCGTCCGCCCCCACCGGACATTCCGGCTCACGGCGAGGGCTAACGTCTCGGCGAAGATCCGCTGATCCTCCTGGGTTTGATCGACCAGCCGTTCCCGCTCGCGGATCAGGCGGACATAGTCGTAGACCCCCGTGATCACCATGAGGGCCAGCATCAGCAGGATGACCAGCCGCGTCGTGACGTTCCGCAGGAGGCCGACGGTCCAGCCCCCCAGCCGATTGGCTCCCCCTCCGGGAATCACGTGCCCGCCTCCACGTCCCGCCCCAGCGCCTTGGCGATGGCGGCCTTCATCTCCTCCATCCGGAATGGCTTGAAGAGGTACTCCACCGCCCCCTTCTCCGCGGCCTCCATGTAGGAGGCGACGTCGCCAAAGGCCGTCATCATGATGATCTGGGACCCGGGACACACCCGGCGGAATCCCGGGAGCAGATCCAGTCCGCTGGGTCCGGGCATGTTCTTGTCCATCAGGATGACGTCGAACCTCCGAGCCCGGAGGGCCACCACCGCCTCGGTGCCGTCCTTGGCCTCCGCGACCTCGTATCCCTCGTTCCGGAGGACATCCAACAGCAGGGCGCGCATCTCCGGATCGTCATCCACCACCAGGATACTGGGCTCCCTCGCCACGGCCATCTCCTCCCTCAGTATGGGAATTTCGGATCGGGGTGAACGATCAGGATTCCCGCGGGCCCCACCTCCATCTCCCCGGGATCAGTCACGGGGTGAGAGGTCCCCGTGAGCGGATCCGTCCAGGCCAGAGGCGGAGAAGTGGGAACCCCCGGAGGCACTCGCACCCGGGCGGCCCTGGTCCGGTCCAGATTCAGGACCGCCAGAACCCCCTCGCGCCCATCCCGCGTCCGCTTATGAAACCCGAAGCGCTGGGGATTCCCCAGGTCCACGGGCTGGAGCATTCCGTCTTCGTTGAGGGCGCGGAATCTCGCCTTGGTGCGGTTGATGGCGGTGATGGCCCCCGTGAGGTCCCAGCGCGGCGACTCCCAGTCTGCCGGCGTCGTCTGCACCACATGGAGACGCTTCTGAAACCCGTACTCGAACCCCATGGGCAGCATCACCCCGGTGGAAAAAACGGCCGCGAAGGCGTACCGCTGGAGCACGGCCGCCTGGTCGCCGCCCAGTTCAACCGCCAGCCGCGGCGTATCATGAGACTCGGGGAAACTGATGGTGGGAACCACTGGAGCAGTCTTGTCGTACTGCTCCAGGCACCAGACCTCCCGGAAGTCCCACCACTTGCTGCTGTTGAAGATGAAGTCGAAGCCGGACCCGGCCGTCTCCAGCGTCTGCTCCGGGGCGCAGCCGAGGGTCTCGGCGAAGAATAGCACCTCGGGGTGGCGGGCTTTCACCGCACCGATCAGGTCCCGCCAGAGCGCGGCCGGGACCTGGTAGGCGGCGTCGCAGCGGAACCCGCGGAAGCCCAGGCCGGCGTAATACAGGGCGAGCGTGCGCCAGTAGTTCCAGAGGGCGTCGCGGTCGGGACTGCCGGCGTTGTCCACCTCCGCTAGGTCCCGCCAGACGACGCGCCGCTCCCCGTCCTTGGCGCCGGGGTGGAGGATCTGCCCGGTGGCGTCGCGCTTGTACCAGTCGGGATGCTCCCGGACGAGGGGCGAGTCGAAGGCGGTGTGATTGATGACCAGATCCATCATGACCGCGAGACCCAGGCGGCCCGCCGCCCCCAGCATGTCCCGAAGCTGTTCCTCGGCCGGGCGTCCTGTCCCATCCTGGAGCCGTGGGTCCAGGCGGTAGTGGTCCTTCACGGAGTACAGGCTCCCCGAGAAGCCGGTCTCGTGAAACGGGTTCACGAAGATCCAGGTAAACCCCATGCCGGCCGCCCGCTCCAGGTGCGGGCGCCAGCGCGATAGCGGCCCGGCCAGGATCGGGAACAGGTTGTAGATCCGCGGTCCCTCACGCATCTCGGCAATCCGGCAATCGGGCAATTTGGCAATCAGGCAATCGGGCAAATCCTGGTTGCCGGGTACCGGGGACCCTCTGGGTGGGGTGCGGCGGGCTGCCCAGTTGCCATGGGAGTCACTTGCGCCGCAGCCACAGGACGGTTAGATTTCGCCCCTCCAGCTCATAGCCCTCTCCACCCCGCATCGACCGGTGAAGGCGCCGCCCCTCGGGCGTCCGGGTATCCAGCACCAGTTCCCACTTCACCCCGGGGCGATGGGCGGGCAGGGTGAAGGACAGCGGCTCGTGATAAGCGTTCAGGAGGATGAGGAGCGTGTCGTCCACGATGAGGCTGCCCTGGGCGTCCACCTCCTCCATGGCGTCTCCCGCCAGGCGCAGGTCGAGGCAGCGGGTCTGCGGATTCGTCCAGTCCTCCTCCGTCATCTCCTTGCCGTCCGGCCGGAACCAGGCCAGGTCCTTGACCTCGGAGCCCTGGATCCGCCGCCCGTAAAAGAACTGGCGCCGGCGCAGGACCGGATGGCGGCGACGCAGCTCGATGAGGAACCGGGTGAATCCCAGGAGGTCCCGCCGCCGCTTGTCCAGCTTCCAGTCGAACCAGCTCACCTCGTTGTCCTGGCAGTAGGCGTTGTTGTTCCCCTGCTGGGTCCGGCCGATCTCGTCGCCGCCGCAGAGCATGGGGACGCCCTGGGAGAGCAGGAGGGTGGCCAGGAAGTTCCGCTGCTGGCGCTGCCGCAGGGCGAGGATCGCCGGATCGTCGGTGGGCCCCTCCGTCCCGCAGTTCCAGCTCAGGTTGTGGTCGTGGCCGTCCCGGTTCTCCTCGCCGTTCCGCTCGTTGTGCTTCTCGTTGTGGCTCACCAGGTCGTGGAGGGTGAAGCCGTCGTGGGCCGTCACGAAGTTGATGCTGGCGTAGGGCCGCCGCCCGCCCTTGCCATACAGGTCGCTCGAGCCCGTCAGGCGGTACCCCAGGGGCCCCGCCTGCCCCTCGTCCCCCTTCCAGTACGCCCGCACCGTGTCCCGGTACTGCCCGTTCCACTCCGCCCACAGGACGGGGAAATTCCCCACCTGGTACCCGCCCTCGCCCAGGTCCCACGGCTCGGCGATGAGCTTGACCTGGGAGATGACGGGGTCCTGGTGGATGATGTCGAAGAAGGCGCCCAGCCGGTCCACGTCATGCAGCTCCCGCGCCAGCGCCGAGGCCAGGTCGAAGCGGAAGCCGTCCACGTGCATCTCCAGGATCCAGTAGCGCAGGCTGTCCATGATGAGCTGGAGGGTGCGCGGGTGGGTCATGTTCAGGGTGTTGCCGCACCCCGTGTAGTCCATGTAGTGCCGCCGGTCGTCGGGAACCAGGCGATAGTAACTGGCGTTGTCCACCCCCCGGAAGCAGAGGGTGGGCCCCAGGTGGTTGCCCTCGCCCGTATGGTTGTAGACGACGTCCAGGATGACCTCGATCCCGGCCTGGTGCAGCGTCTTCACCATGGTCTTGAACTCGCTGACCTGCTGGCCGAGGGAGCCGCTGCTGGAATACCGCACGTCGGGCGTGAAGAAGCCGATGGAGTTGTAGCCCCAGTAGTTGGTGAGTCCCCGCTCCACGAGCGGCTTGTCGGCGACGAACTGGTGGGTGGGCAACAGCTCCACGGCCGTGATCCCCAGGGAGCGGAGGTACTCGATGACGGCGGGGCAGGCGAGACCCGCGTAGGTTCCCCGCAGCGTCTTCGGGACGTCGGGGTGCCGGGCGGTGAAGCCCTTGACGTGCATCTCGTAGATGATGGTCTCGTTCCACGGGATCCGCAGCGGGCGATCCTCCCCCCAGGTGAAGGCCGGGTCGATGACGACGCACTTGGGCAGGCTGGCGGCGCTGTCGCGATCATCGCGGGCGAGGTCGGCATCCGGGTGGCCGATGGTGTACCCGAAGAGGGTGTCGTCCCAGCGCACGGTTCCGTCGACAGCCTTGCCGTAGGGGTCCAGGAGGAGCTTCGCCGGGTTGAACCGGTGACCGCTCTTGGGATCGTAGGGGCCGTGGACGCGGTACCCGTACCGCTGGCCGGGTCTCGCCTCGGCCAGATAGATGTGCCAGACTAGGTCGGTCTGCTCGGTCACGGGAATGCGTGTCTCCTCCAGGGTTCCCTCGGGCCTATCGAAGAGGCAGAGCTCAACCCCGGTGGCGTTCTCGGAGAAGAGGGCGAAGTTGACCCCCGACCCGTCCCACGTGGCGCCCAGCGGATAGGGATTGCCCGGCCGCGTTCGCATCCTCATCGCTCCGGTTTGAGCACCAGGGTTGCCAGCGGCGGCAGGGTGAGGGTGAGGGAGTAGTGATGCCCATGGTGCGGGATCGGTTCTGACATCCTGCCCCCGGCGTTGCCCACGTTGCTTCCCCCGTAGAGCTCCGCGTCGGTATTCAGCAGCTCCCGGTAGTACCCGCCGCGCGGCACGCCGATCCGATAGCCGGAGCGGACCAGCGGCGTGAAGTTGCAGACGACGACGAGAAAGTCCTCGGGGTCGCGGGCCCGGCGCAGGAAGGCGATGGTGCTTCCCTCCCAGTCGTTACAGTCGATCCACTGGAACCCGGTCGGCTCGAAGTCCACCTGGTGCAAGGCCGGCTGGCTCCGGTAGAGGGCATTCAGGTCCTGAACCAGCCGCTGGAGGTCCCGGTGGTACGGCCCCATTTCCAGCAGGTGCCAGTCCAGGCTGACCTCGTGATACCACTCGTTCGTCTGCCCGAACTCCCCGCCCATGAAGAGGAGCTTCTTCCCGGGATGCCCGTACATGAAGGCGTAGTACAGGCGCAGGTTGGCGAACTTCTGCCAGTCGTCGCCCGGCATCTTCCGGTGCAGCGACCCCTTGCCGTGGACCACCTCGTCGTGGGAGAGGGGCAGGATGAAGTTCTCGTGCCAGGCGTACAACAGCCCGAAGGTCAGGTTGTTGTGGTGGTGCTTCCGGTAGATGGGGTCCTTGCTCATGTAGGTCAGGGTGTCGTGCATCCAGCCCATGTTCCACTTGTAGCCGAAGCCCAGGCCCCCGACGTAGGTCGGGCGGGAAACCATGGGCCAGGCCGTGGACTCCTCGGCGATCGTGATGACGTCCGGGTGGTGCCGGTACACGGCCTCGTTGAAGCGCTTCAGGAAGGCGATGGCCTCCAGGTTCTCCCTGCCGCCGTAGGGATTGGGACGCCACTCCCCGTCCCGGCGGCCGTAGTCGAGGTAGAGCATGGAGGCCACGGCGTCCACCCGCAAGCCGTCAATGTGGTAGCGTTCCAGCCAGAAGAGGGCGCCGGCGATGAGGAAGTTGGCCACCTCGTTCCGGCCGTAGTTGAAGATCCGGGTCCCCCAATCGGGATGCTCCCGCCAGCGGGGATCCTCGTGCTCGTACAGGTGGGTCCCGTCGAAGTAGATCAGCCCGTGGGGGTCCTGGGGGAAGTGGGCCGGGACCCAGTCGAGGATCACGCCAATCCCGTACTGGTGCAGGTGATCCACGAAGTACATGAAGTCCTGGGGACTCCCGTAGCGGCAGGTGGGCGCGAAATGGCCCAGGGTCTGGTATCCCCAGGAGGGATAGTAGGGGTGCTCCGAGAGGGGGAGAAGCTCCACGTGGGTGTAGCCCATGGCCTTCACGTACACGGCGAGCTGCTGCGCCAGCTCGCGGTAGTTGAGGAAGTCGTCCCCTCCCTCCATGGGGCGCCTCCAGGAGCCCAGGTGCACCTCGTAGACGGCAATGGGGGCCTCCACCGCGTGCCGGCGACCCCGACCGGCCATCCACTCTCCGTCTCCCCAGGTGTAGCTCAGATCCGTTACCACGGAAGCGGTGCGGGGAGGCACCTCGAAGGTGAAGGCGTACGGGTCCGCCTTGAGCATGGGAGGCCCGCCCCCGCGGGGCAGAATCTCGAACTTGTACAGGCCCCCCGCCCCGATCCCCGGGATGAAGATCTCCCAAAGCCCGTTCCCGGGGTGCAGCCGCATGGGGTGGGCCCGGCCATCCCAGCCGTTGAAATCGCCCACGACGCTGACCCGGCGCGCGTTGGGGGCCCAGACCGCGAAGCGCACGCCCGCTACCCCCTCCAGGGTCAGGGGATGGGCCCCCAGCTTCTCGTAGGATCGGTAGTGCGTCCCCTCGCCGATGAGGTACAGGTCGAAGTCGCTCAGGGTGGAAGGGAAGCGGTAGGGGTCTTCCGTCTCCACTTCCACTCCGGCGGGGTCGTTCCAGCGAAGCCGGTACGCGACCCAGGCATCCCGCCCCGGAAACGCGATCTCGAAGAGGCCGTCGGGGTGGATCCGGTTCATCGGTTGGGAGGACAGATCACCGGCCAGGGGGACCACGGCGACCTTCTCGGCACGCGGCAGGAAGGCTCGGAGGACCAGGGCCCGCTCCGCCCCCCGGGAGATGACGTGGGGGCCGAGGATGGAGAAGGGATCGCCGTGCTCGCCCCGGACGAGGGCCTCCACCACGGCCGCTTCCAATGTCCTGTCACCGGCGTTGGACTTCTGTCTTCCGGGCTGGCTGGTTTTCATCGTGTCCCTCACGCACTCCCCGGGGTCCGACGCACGCCGGGGGACGCCGGCCGGTCCGGCCCGGCGGATGGTTGCCCCGCCACCCCGGTCCAGGGTGTGGTCGGGAGGTCGTCCTCTCGGGGGGCGGCCTGGAGGATGAGCCGCACCGCCTCCGCCTCCGTCAGGGTGGCCGTGTTCATGATCAGATGATAGAGGAGCGGGTCTCCCCAGTCCACGTGATAAAAGTGCCGGACGTAGCGTGCCGCGGCGCGGTCGCGCCGCCGGATCCGCCGCGCCGCCTCGCGCTCGTCCACGCCCTCGTCCCGGGCCACCCGGCCGATACGCACCGGCAGGGGTGCCACCGTCCGGACGTGAAACGCCCGTGGGGTATCCCGCAACACCACCTGGGCGCCGCGGCCCATGATCACGACCCGTCCCCGCGCCGCCAGCGCCCGGATCATCTGCTGGATTAAATGGAGATAGCGCGCCGAGTAGAAGCGCTTGAGTTCCACGGGCAACTGCATCTCGTCCGGCGTGCCGACCGTCTGGCCCAGGAGGGGCGGGGTCAGAGATTCCAGCAGGGCCACGCAATCCCGGGCGAAGGTCCGCAGGCGGCTGAAGCCCTCCTGATCATATGGGCGAACCTCCTGGTCGGCAATCCCAGCCCGATGCGCCACCAGGAAGATCAGGTCGTCGTCCACGTACCACCAGTCCAGGTGCTCCGCGACACGGAAGCCGATGGCGGCGCCCCGGCTTCCGTGCTCTCGGGAGATCGTGATCACGGCCATGTGTGAGTCACTCCGAAAGGGACGAGGCCCGGCGGAACGCCCACCGGAGCCCCACCGGCGCCAAGAGCGTCGTCACCAGGACCATCAAGACGATGGCGGAGAAGATTCCCTGGGTCAGGACGGGTTCTCCCCGCAACCTGAGGCCGGCTCCGATCCCGGCGAAGATCAGGCCGACCTCGCCCCGGGGGATCATCCCGATCCCGACGGCCAGGCGGTTGACGCCACGACCCACGACCCCGAGGGCGCAGGCCAGCTTCCCGGCAATGGCGCAGAGAATGAGGGCCGCTCCCAGGAGGAGGATGCTCGGGCTGCCGAGGCTCCCCAGGCTCACCTTGATGCCCATCAGGACGAAGAAGAGGGGGACGAACAGGCTCGACAGCGGGTGCATCAGCTCCGAGAGCGTCGCCTCTTCCTGGCGGGTCCGGACGCCCTGGCCGAAGGGGTCCAGCATCAGGCCCGCGGCGAAGGCGCCGATGATGTCCGCCAGCCCGACCAGTTCGGCCGCGAAGGCCAGGGTGAAGCACAGGGCCAGTCCGAAGACCAGGAGGATGCCGTGCTGCCCGGTGCGAGCCGCCAGCCGGATGATCGGTCCCGAGAGCAGGTGGCCCAGGCCCACGGTGACGCCGAGAAACACGATCGCGCGGGTCAGGATGCCGCCGACGGCGAGGACCGACAGGCCCGGGCCGCCCGTCGCCTCGGCCGCCACGGCGCCGCTCACCACCGCCAGCACCACGAGCCCCAGGACGTCATCGATCACCGCCGCCCCCAGGATGATCTGCCCCTCGCGGCGCTGGGTCACCCCGAGGTCCCTGAGGACCCGCGCGGTGATGCCGACGCTGGTGGCGGAGAGCGTTGCCCCCACAAAGATGTGGGTCAGGGACGGGCTGTCAGGCAGCAGCCACCGCGCCGCTCCCCACCCGAGAAGCAGCGGCGCGGCGATCCCGATGAGGGCCACGGCGAGGGACGACCAACCCACCCGGACCAGCGCGCGCAAGTCCGCCTCCAGGCCCACGTCGAAGAGCAGGATGAGGACGCCCATCTCGGCGAGGACCAGGAGTGTGGGATCCGACCGGACGAAGGCGATGCCGGTGCTGCCGAAGAGCGGCGGCAGCAGGTTCCCGAGGCCGATCCCGACCAGGAGCTCCCCCAGGACCGCGGGCTGGCCCAGCCGCTCCACAAGAAGCCCGCCGATCTTGGCGGCGACCACCAGCGCGGCCAGGCCGAACAGGATGGGTCCGGACCCGGACTGGTCCCCGGCGGTCGCTGCCCACGCGACTGCCGGGATTCCGAGGAGCAGAATGCCGACGCGTGTCAGGAGAAGGAGCGCGGGGCGCAACCGCCTTCGGATGTTCACCGTTCGGGTTCGCAAGCCGGTCTCCGGACTCCGCGTCCAGGTCCACCCCGTCTGTGCATACCGCCCCGCGGCCCCCTGGGGGGCGGGTGCACGAATGCGCTTTCAAATGCCGAGCGCTCCCCTCGATTCCCGAGGCGCCGGCTCGGCATCTGTGGTCTCGTGGTCCTTCATTTACACCCGGAGGCTGCGTGACGCAACCCCCGGGTGACGCGAGGGGTGATTTCCGTCAGGATGTTTTCGCCCGGGGACGGCGCACCGCCGTGGTGCGGCGTCCGCGCCGGCGGGAATCCGGCGGCAATCGCCAGACCTCCGGCCCCGGCCCAATCCAGGCCCGGAGGCGGATGGCCTTCACGTCTTCCTCGGCGACCCCGGGCGTTGTGGCGAAGTCATCCCAGTCACGGAAGCCCTTCCGGATGGCCCGGTGGCGGACGATCCGGCGGGCCTTGTCCGCCCCGACCCGTGGAAGCTGGGTGAGCTCGCTCAGGCTCGCGCTGTTGAGATTGATCAGCATCCTCTGCCTCTCTTCGGCCCCACTTCGGGCCACACCCTCGCCCTCAGCCCTTCCTGTTGCGCAGGACCTCCACGCTGATTGTCTCGTCACCGGCCTCGATCCACCCCGGCACCGGGTCTGGTCCAGTCTGGTGCTGGGCTCAGCGAGGTGGGACGACACTGGCGATCCGTTCCGCACAGGGAACGCACAGCGTCGCCTCGGGCATCGCCGCCAGGCGCGCGGGTGGGATCGGCCGGCCGCAGGCCTCACAGCGGCCATAGGTGCCCTCCCGGATCTTCTTCTCCGCCTCGTTCAGGGCGCGCAGGCGCACCAGGAGCACTTCGCGCGAGGCCAGCGCGATGTCATTCGCCACGGATTCCTGGACTGCCTCCATCAGCTCGGTCGTCGGCGTATTGTCGCCCCCCATGGCCTCCGAGTTTCTGGGCGGTCGATCCAGGTCCAGCGCCGCGAGTCGGGCCTGGATCGCGCGCCGCTCCGCGAGGACGCGCGAGGCCAGGGACAGCTTTGATGCCGTTGCTTTCCGCTTCTGGGTCATGGGCGACCTCCTCGACTGAGACGCCAGGAGCGGGCAGGATGTTCCCCGCGGGCCCCTCAAGACGGTCGGGCCGCCCGTGGTCGGCCGGGGGGCGTGAAGGCCCGCCGACACCGCCGGCAGATGATGCGACCCGAGGCATCCCGCTCCTGCACCGGCTGCCGCGCGCCGCACTCCGGGCAGCGGGGGCCCCGGGCCCAGAGGCGCGTTGCGATTACCGACAGAAACGGCCACATCGTGTGGAACGCTCCGGAATCACCTACCTGTCCCTCGTGGACCGGACCCGTTGCTCCAGCAGCTTCAGAATGAACGCCTCCAGTCTCGAAGGAAAACTTCACCGAGGGACAAGATGCAGCAAGGTCGGTGCCGGAAACCGAGGAGGTGGTCCCTGGAGACCCAGAAATCCCGATCTCGCAGGGAGTTACAGGATCGCACCTATGTCGCCTGATCGGGGGCGAGTCGCGGGTTGGGATGAAAGTTTGGCAAGACCCTAGGCTCTGCTCTCGTGGCTGGAAAAGGCAAAGTCCAAGAAAAACCGGGGCGAAGTCAGTGTGTCTCGGCTGGTGACAGGCTGTCACTGGATAAGAGCCGAGAGCCGCGAACGGAGGGCCGAGAGAATGAAGGGAAAGCCGGAGCGGGGGAGGGAGTCGTACCCCGGCTTTCCCGTGACCCCGCGGGAGGGCACGGGGTCATCCTGATCCAGGCTGGATCTCGAGGACCTTCATTCGCACCG
>Ga0326597_10001101_pt1 | contig 44792 bp, 35 predicted proteins | sample RVTome_12_FD_203789 | JGI IMG/M metagenome (GOLD analysis project Ga0326597, IMG submission 203789) | Soil microbial communities from uranium-contaminated site in the Upper Colorado River Basin, Wyoming, United States - RVT100D185 | ecosystem: Environmental > Terrestrial > Soil > Contaminated >...
CTCGGTCACATCACAGAATCTCGCGCCAACCTGCTGGGCCATCTCGGCGCGCCCTTCGAAACGGGATGGGGTCCCCTGTTTCCACAGGGCGGAGCGGTCCTCGAACGCGCCCGTGCGCCCTCCAGGGCATCGATTGAGGCCGGGTGGCAGGCGACCCACCAGGCGATGCGAGACGCGTTTGCCGGGCTCGGCGATCGGCGCCTGTCTGAGGCATCGCCGGTCGATTTGCCCGGGGCCGACTCGGTGGCAGGCTTGATTGGCTTTTACGCCTTTCACGAGAGCTACCATGTGGGGCAGCTCGGATACATCCGCAAGCGGCTCGGCCATTCGGCTGTCGCCGGCTGATCGGGGCTGCATGTCACTCGCTCTCCTGATCGGAACCCGCAGGGAGCCTTCATCGCACGGTCTGATCCGGCGCGACAGTATTAGCGCAGTTTTCATAACAGTAGTGTAGTGGCTGCGTTCCGGCGTGAGGTGGTTGCCCGCGCTCGCCGGGTGGCGGTGACGGGCGATAGGTCCCAGCCCGCTCGCGATCGCGTGAAAGTCAACGCGGCGGCCACCTCCGCGGACGGCCAATCCTGGCCGGGCCGCGCCATGACAGGCACCGACGGTGCCGCGGCGTTGTCTTTCCGGGCTGGCGACCGTGGCCGGAGCCGCCACACTGCGAGTGCGGGCGAGCCGCTACACCGTTGCGAGAATCGCCGTAGCATATCGACGGGCCGTTTCTGAAGGGCTGTGAAGTGAACCACCTTGCCTGGATAGCAGCGTCCAAGACGGACGCTACTGGCTTCGAGCAGGTACCCTCGGTTGGCGATTCGTTGAAAGTCTTCGGCGCTCGGTAACGGTGGTCGCCGAGACCGTTGTCCCTCGCGGAGATCTTGAAGGCCGAACCCGCCCTCGCGGCACGCGCGATGCTTTGCGAAGCCGGGCAGGGGGGGGCCGACGAGCCCCAAAACTGACCGGCTTACCAAGGAGCCGCTCAAGTGGTCCAGCCTGACGGGCCGCCGCCCAGAGCTCGAGTTCCGCGTCACCTGCCGTGTGCAGCAGCAGCAGGTGGTGATTCGCCCCTCGGTTGCGCAGCTCGACGTCGGTGACGATCTGTGAATGGCTGCGGTCGAGGTTCTCCGCCAGCCGCAGCAGGGCGGACAGGGATCGTACGATCTGCCGGCGTTCTCCAGAGAGCGCCGCGAATTCGGCATGAGTGCGCTTTGGAGTGGCCCGGCGATGGTATCTGGCGACAAGCGCCATGATATCGATCTCGTCTGGCTCGAAGCCGCGAAGGTCGCCGTTCTTGATCAGATAGTGGGAGTGCTTGTGGTGGGATTCGTAGCTGATATGGACGCCGATGTCGTGCAACAGCGCGGCGTACTCGAGCCATTCGCGCTCGCGGTCTGTCAAGTTGTGGATGCTTCTGGCGTGTTCGAACAATGTCAGAGCAAGGCGTGAGACGTGATGCGCGTGCTCGGGCCAGTAGCTGCACCGTTCGGCAAGTTCAATGACGCTGCGGCGGCGAATGTCGGGGTATCTATCGGCCTGGGCGATCTGTTTGCGGTGTCTGGCGATGTAGTCGAGCACCAGACCCTCGCGCAGAGAGAGATCGCACAGGGTCAAGTCGGTTGTGCCGAGACGTCGGACGATCGTGTCGAGCAGAACGGCACCGGCGACAGCCAGGTCGCCACGCCGCGGCTCGAGACCGGCCACGCGCAGCCGTTCTTCCAGGTCAAGATTGACGAATGCCTTTCGGACACGATGGAGCTGCTTGGCTGGAATTCGCCGATTTCGAAGCGATGCGCCCGGCGCCCCGTCCTCGGCGGCCGCCACGACCGCGCCGAGACTCAGCGCTGTCCCTGATGTTCCGATCACGCGGTCGAAGCCAAGTTCCACGATCTCGTCGAGGTAGTCGCCCAGCTCGGCATTGATGTGTCGCACGAGCTTGCGCTCATCCCTTTGCGTAATGGGGTCTGTCTTGACGAACCGTTCGGTCAGTCGGATCACACCCACTTTGAAGCTGCGTCCCTGGCTGAGCGTCGACCCCGCCCCCCGCGTGATTTCCACGCTTCCGCCTCCGATGTCGACCGCGACGGCGACCTCGCCGGCGAGGCTGGTCCCATAGGCCGCAGCCAGGTGGATGAGTCGCGCTTCCTCCGTGCCCGAGATCACGCGGGCCCGAATCCCCGTCTGGCTCCGGATCGCGCCCAGGAACTTGCCGCCGTTCTCTGCCTCCCGGACCGCGCTGGTGGCCACCGCCACTGTCTCGTCCACGCTGTGTGCTTCGGCGAGGCGGCGGAATTTGGCCAGAACCTGAAGCGCCGACCGGACCGCCTCTTGGGTGAGCGCACGGCCGCCCAGGCCACCCGCGCCGAGCCGGACCATTTCCTTTTCTCGATCGATCACCTCAAACGAGAGGTCGGGCCGCACCTTGACGACGAGCATGTGCAGGGAGTTGGTCCCGATGTCGATGGCTGCCAGCCGCATCATGGGTAGGTCCGATACACTATAATTAAGGTTTCCGCCCGCGGTACCAATGCCCCCATCAAAAGACCGCTACGAATTGCTCCGGACGCGTCTCCGCCGATTCACACGGATGTTGCACGGTGCCCAGTCCGGCGACGTTCGCGCGGTCCACCAGATGCGGGTTGCCTCGCGGCGCCTGCGAGAACTGCTACCTATCTTACAGATCGACGCGGTTACCGGTCAGAAGCTCGAGCACCACCTTCGCAAGGTCACTCGGCTTCTAGGAACGTTACGCGAATTGGATGTGATGGCGACGCTGATAGGGGAGCTCCGTGCGCGCGACTCCTCCGATCACGTGGCCCTCGATCGGCTGGCAGACCTGGTTGCTGACGCGCGCGCGCGTGCTCTCGGCCGCCTCGGTGGCAAGGTCTGGAAACAGCTCGGTCGTCTGTCCGATAAGCTTGGGCGGGTTGCCGTGCAGCTGAATGCGCCGGAGAGCCGCCTGCCACAGCGCCGGGGCTGGCGCTGGGCCCTGGACGCGAGGATCGCCCATAGAGCTGAGCGCCTCGACGCCACCCTGCGCGCGGCTGGTGCCGTGTATTTACCCGAACGGCTCCACGCCGTCCGTATTGCGACGAAGAAGCTCCGATACGCCGTTGAACTGTCCGTCGAAGCGGCGGGAGGGAGAACAAGTGCAGACCTCCGAACGCTCAAGCGGTCGCAGCAGGTGCTCGGACGCATGCATGATCTGCAGGTGTTGATTGATTTCGTCCGCTCCGTTCAGGCGAGGCTGAAGTCGCCGGAGTTAGCAGTGCGGCGCTCCTCCGACGACATCGTGCGCGGTCTCGAGAACAGCTGCCGCCGACTCCATGCGCGCCATTTGCGCGAGCGTCCTGCGCTCCGGGCCGTGCTCGAGCATCTCAACGCCCGCCCCGCGGTCGACGCACGGGCGACAGCGCGTCGGGCAGGCTAACCCCAGAATGCCGCCTGAGCACACCCTGTATCTGATTCGTCACGGCATTGCCGAAGAACGAGGAGACGCGTGGCCCGATGATCGCAAGCGACCGCTCAGTGCGGACGGTGTCAAGAAGCTGCGCCGGAGTGGTCGGGGCCTGGCGCGACTCGTAACCCGTCTCGACATCATCCTAACAAGCCCTCTCGTCCGGGCCCGACAGACGGCGGAGATCGTGGCCTCGGTCTTCGAGCCGTGTCCGGCGATCGTACATCTTGACGCTCTCGCGCCAGGAGGCAGCGCTGCCTCCGTTCTGTCAGCTCTTCAAACCCACACCCGTGAAGTGAGCACGGCCATTGTCGGCCACCAGCCCGACATCGGTGCCCTGGCCGCTCGGCTGATAGGAGCCCGTCACGGCATCGACTTCAAAAAGGGGGCTGTCTGCCGCATCGACGTTCAGACGCTGCCGCCCGCACGCCCTGGCGCCCTTCGATGGTTCGCCACGCCACGTATCCTGCGTTCTATCAATCACTAACGCATGGAAGGCACCCGAGTGCGGGTTCGGTCGATTTCCACTTTGGTGCTATTCTGCCGTTCTAGACGTGAGGAAGGGAGCGACGTGCGAGCCTTGTCCGCCAAGAGCCTCCGGTGCCTGAGTCCGACCGCGCTACTGCTGATGAGCTTTGTCGCTGAACCTGCCAGTGCACAGTTCATCTCGCAGCGTACCAGTAGTGCCCATGTCCTCGAGGGCAATTGGCAGTCCTGCCAGGAATCACCGGCTGGCCCGTACGCCGAGCGCGTCTACGATCATGTGGTGAACGGGGTCGGGCAGTTCGAGGTTCACCTGGGACCGCGGCGCGAGTTCGCCATCTTTGCCGGTGTCCAGGACGAGCACCGTGAGCATCGGTCACCCGAGAACCTGCTGAAGCCGTATCGCGTTGCCATGCAGGGCACGCGAGCGCAGCACCGCTGGGAAATTCCGTCACTCAAGCTCGCGTTCGCCGTCACCCTGGGCGGCGGGGCCCGTACCGACTGCGAGAGCTGGTACATCCTGCTCGAGCCGCTCGAGGGCACCTCACAATGATTTCGCGGTATCGAAGGACCTGTCACAAGCCGTCTCGATCACTCGCCGTAGGGTGTGGCGCTATTGCGGGGGACAGAGCCGGGTCGTGCCGTGTTCTGGGATCACTCGGTCAGCGAAGACAGGCCGCTACAGAAACAGTCGCGCTAGCCCCAGGAATGCCAGGAAACCGGTTGAGTCTGTGATGAACGTCACGAGTACGCTCGAGCCTTGTGCCGGATCGCGCCCCAGTCGTTCCAGTGCGAGAGGGACGGCCACACCAGCGGCCGCGGCGACCACAAGATTGATCACGACGGCACCGGTCATGACCAAGCCGAGCACCCACTGGCCGTAGAGGGCCAGCGCTCCCAAGCCCACCAGACTGCCCCAGATGACTCCGTTCGAGAGGCTCACCAACAGCTCCTTCCGGATCAAATGCGGAATGCTGTCTCGCGTCACCTGGTCAAAGGCAAGACCGCGGATCACCAGCGCCACGGTCTGGTTGCCCGTATTTCCACCGACGCTCGCCACGATCGGCATGAGCGTGGCCAACGCGACCATGTCCTGAATCGTCGACTCGAACAGGCCGATGAAGCGTGTCGCGACGAAGGCCGTTAACAGATTGACGAATAACCATGGCGTGCGATTTCTCGCCGACGCCGAGATCGGTGCAAAGAGGTCTTCGCCTCCGCGAAGTCCCGCCATGGCCAGCGCCTCAGCGTCCGCCGCTTCACGGATGAAGTCCATAACCGCGTCGACGGTCAGCTGGCCGATCAGCTTACCGCGCTCGTTGATGACCGGAGCGGTTAGGAGATCGTACCGTTCAAACGCCTTCGCGGCCTCCTCCGCCTGGTCCTCGGGCTTGAACGCCAGCGGGTCCGTTTCCATGAGGGTGTCGATCTTGGCGTCTGGCCGCGCGAGCAGCAGCGCCCGAGTAGGCGCGACGCCTTTCAGGACATTTCGACCATCGACCACGAATATCCCGTCAGCGTGCTCGGGGAGAGCACCGCGAACGCGAAGGTCGGCCAGCAATTCACTGACGGTCTGGGACTCGCGACCCGTCCAGATCTCCCTCGTCATGAGCTCGCCGACTGAGTGCTCCGGGTAGGCGATGCTCTGCTCGAGCAGCTGCCGATCGGTGTCGGCCAGCGAGGCTCGCACCTCCCGCAGGATGTCTTCAGGCACATCGTCGGCAATCCAGGCGAGGTCGTCGAGATCCAGATGGCTGATGATCCGCTGCAACCGTCGGCGGCCGGTCACGCTGATGAGCGCTTCTCGCACCGTGGGCTCGGCCTCGACGAGGGCTTCGGCAGCTTCGGCCGGCTCGATCTGCTCCCATAAGGTAGAGCGATCGTCCCGCGGGAGAGACTCGAGCACGAACGCGAGGTCGGCAGGGTGCAACGTCGCGATGCGGCGCTGGACCTCTACGAGGTTCTGGCGCTGCTGCAGGCGTTCGACGACGTCGCGATTAGGGGTGTCCTGACGGTGTGCGAGCTCCTGGAGTACACGGTTGCGGTCGAGGAGCTGGATGACATCGCTCAGGGTTTGGTGGAGATCGGTTTCTGGCCTGCGGTTGGACATTGTGAGAGCCTCATGAACCTGGCCAGCCTGACAGACTTGTTCTACCGTCGTCAACGCGGGGAATTAACCCACATGTAACACGGGTGAAGTACACGAGATACATACCATCACCTGTGTGCGTGCACACTAGAACCAAGTTCATACATCTCGGCTCTCATGTATCCCGGCGAGTACCGAGTGCGTCGGATGCATCGGCGGCCGAATGCCGGCGGGATTCATGGGATAGGTTTTTCGTGGCTAACTGATCGATGCGACCGAGACAGGGCCATCAGACAACGCAGAGAGAGGACGCGTGACAATGACGGGTTTTTCACTGGTCAGGCGGTTGGTGGGTCCGGGGCTGGTCGCCCTTGCCACCGTGATGATTTCGTGTGGTGGCGGCGATCAGGGCGATGGCCGAACGGCGGGCGTCATACGCGTCGATGGCTCGAGCACGGTCTATCCCATCGCCGAAGCCGCGGCAGAAGAATTCCAGCGTGCGAACCCTGGCATGCGAGTAACCGTTGGCATTTCCGGGACGGGTGGCGGATTCCAGAAATTCTGTCGCGACGAGATTGACATCTCCGATGCGTCGCGACCCATCCGGAAGAGCGAGCACGACGCGTGCACCGCAGCTGGCGTCGAGTATATCGAGTTACCCGTCGCCTACGATGGGATCGCTGTGGTCGTCCATGAAGACAACACCTGGGCGACCGAAATGACCGTCGATGAGCTTCGAAGGCTCTGGGAACCCGCTGCTCAAGCCAAGATCATGCGGTGGAACCAGATCCGCGAGGGATGGCCGGATGCGGAGATACACTTGTTCGGCGCGGGCGTGGACTCCGGGACGTTCGACTATTTCACCGAAGCCATTGTCGGCGAGGAAGACGCGAGCCGGGGAGACTTCACCTCGAGTGAAGACGACAACGTCATCGTTCAGGGTGTGAGCGGTGACGAGTATGCGCTCGGTTTCTTCGGATTTGCGTACTACGAAGAGAACCAGGATCGACTCAATGTCGTGGCGATCGACGACAGCGACGATGCGAATGGAGCGGGGGCGATCGCGCCATCGCCCGTCACTGTTGAAGATGGAACGTATCGACCGCTCTCGCGTCCCGTGTTCATCTACCCGAAGGTTTCCGCCCTCGAGCGGCCGGAAGTACTGGGTCTTGTCGAGTTCCTGTTGACCGAAGGCAGACCGCTCGTGCGAGAGGTCGGGTATATTCAGCTGACAGACCACGAGTACGACTTGGTGATCAACCGCCTCGCCGAACGGCGAACCGGTTCGATGTATACGAGCACAAGTGGCCAGAGCCGGGTATCGCTCGAAGAGCTGCTGTCGCAGTAGCGATGTCGACGATCACGAGCAGGCGTCACTGACCATGCGTGTTCGCGCGCGAGACTTCGTCGAGCTCGTTATCGAGCGATCTTTGTTTCTCTGTGCCGCAGGGTCGATCCTCATTACCCTCGGCATCGTCCTCGTCCTGTTGTTCGAAACGGTAAATTTCTTGCGCGAGGTGCCGATTTCGGATTTCTTGTTCGGCACCGTCTGGACGCCGCTCTTCCTCAACAAGCAGTTCGGCGTGTTGCCGCTGGTCGGTGGTACGCTCCTCACCTCGTCCATCGCCATGGGGGTTGCCTTGCCGGCCGGGCTGCTCACGGCGATCTATCTGAGCGAGTACGCTGCCAACGGGGTTCGCCGGTACGTTCGACCGGTTCTCGAGGTGCTCGCCGGCGTCCCGACGGTGGTTTACGGCTATTTTGCGCTGCAGTTTGTCACACCAGTCTTGCAGGGATTCATTCCTGGACTTGCCGGCTTCAACGCGCTGGGCCCCGGCATCGTCATGGGCCTGATGATCCTGCCGCTGGTGTCGTCGTTGTCTGAAGACGCCCTTCGAAGCGTGCCGAGTGGCTTGAGAGAGGGAGCCTACGCCCTTGGCGCCACGCGCATGCAGACGTCGTTGCGAGTGATTGTGCCAGCCGCCTTCTCTGGCATCTCCGCTGCAGCGATTCTGGCGATCTCGCGCGCCATTGGCGAGACAATGATCGTCGCGATTGCCGCCGGACAACAACCGCGGCTCACGCTTGACCCCCGGGTCCCCGTCGAGACGATGACGGCCTATATCGTCCAGGTGAGCCTCGGCGACACTCCTGCCGGCACGCTGGAATACCGCACCATTTTCGCCGTGGGAATGATGTTGTTCCTGGGCACCTTTGCGCTGAATCTGGCTTCGAACAGGCTCAGAAATCGATTCCGGGAGGAGTACGCATGAACACCATCGCGGAACCGGTCGCTCGAAAGACACGGGGTATCAGCCTGCGGCATACAGGCGACCGCCTGTTGGCCTCCTTCGGGTTCCTCGTGATGCTCCTGGCGCTGGCGGCATTGGCTACGTTGCTGTTCGACATCATCCATGACGGAGCCGGCCGACTGTCATGGCAGTTCGTCACGAGTTACCCATCGAGGCTGCCTGAGCAGGCGGGCATCCTCGCCGCGCTTGCCGGTAGCGTCTTCGTCATTGGACTGACAGCCGTGGTGGCCATACCGCTCGGAGTGGGGGCTGCCATCTATCTCGAGGAGTACGAGCAGCGAGGGCGACTGTCACGCATCATCGAGATCAACATCTCTAATCTGGCCGGAGTCCCGTCGATCATCTACGGCTTGCTTGGGCTCGGCCTTTTTGTCCGGATGCTGGCGATGGGCCGCAGTGTGATGGCTGGGGCGTGCACATTGGCGCTGCTGGTGCTCCCGGTTGTGATCATCTCGACGCGCGAGGCCCTGCGGGCGGTGCCGGGATCGCTCCGGGAGGCCTCCTACGCCTTGGGCGCGACCAAGTGGCAGACGATTCAGTCGCAGGTGTTACCTGCTGCGTTTCCGGGCATCCTGACTGGTCTCATCCTCGCGCTGTCTCGGGCCGTCGGAGAGACCGCACCACTCATCACGATTGGGGCGCTGACGTACGTGCCGTTTCTTCCAGATGGCGTGTGGTCGGATTTCACCGTGCTGCCGATCCAGATCTTCAATTGGGTCAGCCGGCCGCAGGCCGCGTTCGCCGAGAACGCGGCGGCGGGCATTCTCGTGTTGTTGCTGCTGCTGCTGGCAATGAACTCGATCGCGATCGTGCTCCGCGACCGTTTCCAGCGACGGGCTGGCTGAACCGAGCCGAGGCTTGGTGAATGGCGTGCCACAACCAAGTGTGCGCGACCTCGGGTGTTTCTTTCCATGAGGTGCGGTGCGCATCCGGTACCTGCTCTGGTCGTGTGTCCGGCTGAATCAGTACCACTCCGGTACGCCCGAAGCGTAGCGCCGGATCAGTTCCCGCGGCGGGACCAGGTCTGAAGACCTGCGCTCCCGGTTGGCGGTGACTCAGCCAAGACGGCGAGGCACATGACGGCACGGACACCGATGGGCGCTCAGCGCGGTTTACTGGCGCGAATAAAGGCACTCGCAAACTGTCCTGGGGCGTCCGTGAATTCGTACACTCGCCACGGTTCGACGTCGATGTCGGTGAATCCCGCCGCAACAAGCTTGTCTCTGTACTCTGTCTCTTCCAGCGCACCCGCCACACAGCCGATCCAGAGCTCGATGTCCCGTCGAATCCGATCCGGGACCGACCCGCGCGCGACGATATCCGACACGGCAAAGCGACCTCCGGGTTTCAGCACACGGAACGCCTCACGAAGCACCTGGTCCTTGTCCGCCGAGAGGTTGATCACGCAGTTGGAAATGATGACGTCGACGGTCTCGTCAGGCAGGGGAATGCTCTCGATTTCTCCCTTCAAGAACTCGACGTTGCTGACCCCGGCTTTTCGCTGATTTTCCCGCGCAAGGGTGAGCATGTCGTCCGTCATGTCGAGGCCGTAGGCTTTTCCAGTCGGTCCGACCCTCCGGGCCGAGAGGAGCACGTCAATGCCGCCGCCAGAACCCAGGTCGAGGACCGTTTCGCCTTCGCGCAGTTCGGCTGTCGCCGTCGGGTTGCCGCAGCCCAGAGACGCGTTCACGGCTTCGGCGGGAAGCGTTCCGCGCTCCTCGGTCGAATAGAGGTTCGACGTCACCGGATCAGTCCCACCCGCGCCGCACGCTCCCGCACAGCAAGCCCCCTCCGTCGCGTCGGCGCCGCCGACGCGACGGGCGACGGCCCCATATTTCGTTTGAATCTCCGCCTTCAGTACATCGCTCGTTGTCACCATGGACCCTCCAGCTCCTTATATATTCGCCTATCCGAATACAGCGGATCCTAAAGGCCTCATGGTATATTTGTCAAGGCGAATATTGATGGCCTACCGAGTGGACGACCTGGCGACCGTCTTCAGGGCCCTGGGCGACCCGATCCGACTGCGGATCCTGGCGCTCATCGGCGGTGGCGAGGTGTGCGTCTGCCACATTCACGAAGCCTTAAGGCTTCCGCAGCCGACGGTGTCGCGTCACCTGGCGTACCTGCGGCGGAGTGGACTGGTCGACACGCGGCGGGACGGCTTGTGGGTGCACTATCGCCTTGCGCCTCCGAGGGACGCCGGCGTTCGCGCCGCTGTCGAAGCAGCCATTCATGCGGTCGGGCACGTGCCGTCGTTCCAGGTCGACGAACGACGGTTGGGAAGATGGATTGACCGCCCCCCGGGCAGCGGATTGCTTCCGGTCGTCACGTGCTGCGGCCCGGCGCGCGACTGACACAGGGGGGCGCGATCGACCGACCATGGCGCTTCGCCCTCTCAGACGACAGTGCCGGCCGGGACGACGCCGTCCTTCGGGATGACAATGACGCCGCTCCGGATGAAGTACCCGTCGCCGTCCTTCTCGCCCACGCCCTGCTCGTTGACCAGGCGCACGTCATCGCCGATGCGGGCATTCTTGTCGACGATGACCCGGTCGAGCTCGACGTTCTTGCCGATTCCAAGACGTGGCCCGTCACCCCGTGCCGTCGCCTCATCGTCGAATTCGTAGTAGTCGGCACCCAGCAGGACGGACCGCCGGATGCTGGTGCCCGCCTGCACGTGAGTTCTGATCCCGACGACGGAGTCTTCGAGTCGGCACCTGGCCAGCGAGCAGCCCTCCGCAACGATGGAATCCCGGACCGAACAGTCGTCGAAACGCGATCCGTGCAGGAACCTCGGGTGTGTGTAGATGGGCCGGTGCGCGTCGTGGAAGCTGAACGGCGCGTCCTTGCGCGTCAGCATGATGTTGGCGTCGTAGAACGATGTTACCGTGCCCACGTCGGCCCAGTAATCCTTGAAGAGATAGGAATTCACGCGGTATCGCGAGAGAGCAGACGGGATCACCTCTCGGCCGAAGTCCTTGGTGCTGTCGTCATCGAGCAAATCCTGAAGCACGTCCCGTGAGAACACATAGATTCCCATTGACGCGACGAACGGCTGGTCGTCTAACTCGTTCGCCGTGTGGCCACCCCCGGGAAAACTTCGACCCATCTCGGTGAGCCGGTCGGCGTGCGGCTTCTCCTCGAACGCCACGATCTGGCCGGTGCGGTCGAAGAGAAAGATGCCCATCGAGGTGGCATCCGCTGCCGTGACTGGTTGGGCGGCGATTGTGATGTCCGATTGTCGATCCACGTGTGCCTTAACCAGCTCCGCGTAGTCCATTCGGTATAGATGATCGCCAGAGAGAATGAGATAGAAATCGGCGTCATATCGGACAAAGTGGCGTGCCGCCTGCCGTACGGCGTCCGCCGTTCCCTGATACCAGCTCGAATTGTCCGGCGTCTGTTCGGCCGCGAGGATCTCGACGAATCCCTGGCTGAAGAGATCCATGCGATAGGTCTGTGCGATGTGACGGTTGAGTGACGCCGAGTTGAACTGTGTCAGCACGAAAATTCGGCGGATGTCGGCGTGGAGGCAGTTGCTCACGGGCACGTCGATGAGTCGGTACCGGCCGCCGATCGGCACCGCCGGCTTCGACCGATGTTGCGTGAGTGGAAAGAGGCGGCTGCCCTGACCGCCGCCGAGGATGATGGCAAGAATTTCGTTGGTAGGCGGCACGAGAGACATTATCGTACACGGAAGCGCCTTGACGAATGGGCTTACGTGGCCGATGCGGTTTCAAGGTCGATGGTGAAACGCGCGCCCCCGCCCGGACGGTTCTCGGCCTGGATACGGCCCCCGTGCAGTTCGACCAGGTGTTTGACGATGGCCAAACCGAGCCCCGTCCCTCCCGGATCGCGGGCCCGCGATTTGTCGACTCGGTAAAAGCGCTCGAAGATACGCGTCAGGTCGTCTTCGGGGATGCCGGGGCCCGCGTCGCAGACGCTCAGCGCCACACGGGAACCCGACGGCATGGCGTGCACTTCGACAGGAGTCCCTTCAGGCGCGTAGGTGCTGGCGTTCGCGATGAGATTTCGAAGGATATCGTTTAGCTTGGCTGGATCACCGCGAAGGGTCCCCGCTCCCGGCTCGACTGTCACCTCGATGCGTTGCCTGCGCGCGCCGAGCAATGGCGTCACCTCGGCCACGACGGCCTTGATGAGGGCGTGGGTGTCACAGGCGACGACCTCCAGGGTCTCCTGGCCGGCGTCGAGGCGCGCCAGGCGTAGCAGGTCCTTGACCAGACGCTCCATGCGCAGCGTGTGTCGAAGGATGATGTCAAGAAAGCGGCGACTCTCGTCGACAGTCACGTCGCCTTCGCCAAGCGCCTCCAGGTACCCACGAATCGCGGTCAGCGGCGTACGCAGCTCGTGTGATACGTTGGCCACGAAGTCGCGCCGAATCCGATCCGCGCGCCGCAGGTCGGTGATGTCGTGCAGCACGAGCACCGCCCCGTGGCCCTTTCCGGTGGGCGTCGGCGCCGCGCGCCCGATGAGTGTGCGTCCCTCGTCTCGAGGCGGTGACAGCTCGACGGGCTGGGGCATCTGTCCAGCCAGAGCGGCGCGCACGAGACCGGCAACCGCGGGATGGCGAATGCTCTCGACATAATGGCGCCCAATGGCTCGTTCGTCGATCCGCAACATCTCCCTGGCCGCTTTGTTGACGAGTTGTAGATGCCCCTGAGGGTCGAGCGCGATGACCCCCTCGATCATCCCGACGAGGACAGCCTCCATCCTCGCCCGATCCCTCTCGAGGTCGGCTACCTGCATGGTCGCAACCTGGACTGTTCGGTCATAGGCACGCACGATCCCCGCCAGCTCGTCGTCGCCGGGTTCGAGCGGTGCTGAGGTCGCTTTGACTGATCTGGTGTCTTCGATGAGCCTTTCGATGGCGGTGACGCGGTCGGCAAGTGGTCGACCGATGAGTCTCGCACCAATCACCGCCCCGATGCCTGCCACGGCGGCCGCCGCTACGGAGGCCGCCAGGAACGCCCCGATCGTCTCGCCGCCTAGACCTGCCAGCCAACCCAGCGCCACAGATTCCGTGACGATCGCCAGAATGGCCACGGTCGCGATAGCCCACAGTATTCGCTGTTCCAGCGCGAACCGGGCCATGGCTAGACCGGAGGATCATCCAGCAGCTTGTACCCGAACTGCTTGACGGTGACCAGTGCGTCGCTGAGTGACGGGAGCTTCTCCCGGAGCCTCCTCACGTGGACGTCTACAGTCCGAGTTCCCCCCGTGTACCTGTAACCCCACACGTCGGTCAGCAGCACGTCCCGTGAGAGCACCCGGCCTCGATGATCGAGGAGATAGCACAGGAGCAGGTACTCTTTAGCCGTCAGAGTGACGCTCTGACCGTCCAGCATCACCGTATGCCGATCGGGATCCACTGCGATCGTGCCATAGCGAATTGGGCCCGACGAAACCGGGTGGAGCTCCGCCCGCCTGAGAAGCGCCCGCACCCGTGCCACCAGCTCGTTGGGGCTGAACGGTTTGGCGATGTAGTCGTCGGCTCCAATCTCGAGCCCCGCGATCCGCTCTGATTCCTCGGCTCGGGCCGTCAGCATGATGACCGGGATCGTGCGGGTCGCAGTTGTTGAACGAATGGACCGACAGATCTCGAGACCGTCGACGCCCGGCAGCATCAGGTCAAGGATGAGCAGATCGGGCGGTCTCGAGGCGATCGCGGTGAGCGCCTCCGTGCCTGATGACAGCATGTCCACCTCGAAGCCCGATCTTTCCAGGTAGCGAGAGACGAGCTCGGCGATGTCGCGATCGTCTTCGACGATAAGGACGCGGGTCGTGGTCATGGGCCGGATGCTACCCCAGCGAGTGTCTGAACGGGAGCAGAACGGAATGCCTCGGCGGCCGTCTTGGAGTCGAACCGATCGTTCGGGATCTGACGAGCCTCGATAGCGAACTCAATCTCGTGTCCGCCGAAGGGATCTGGGGTGACGTGTAGACGGCAGCCGTTCACGCGCAGCTCGTACCGGTCCAGTTGCTCGGGCTTCGTCCACCCGTTGCAGAAGATCAGCGACATGAGATCGCCGACCCGCACGAAGAAGTAATCTCGCGTCAGATCTTCGAGAACCAGCGATTCACAGGAATCGAGCATGGAGTCGCGCAGCTCTTCGAGTTTCCTGAAGAACCGTGCCCACTCGGGGTTGGGTCGGTTCGAGCGATACACGCTCATCGCGTGCTGGGCCACGAGCGCCGCCGCGTACGGCGTTTCGGACAACCGTGTCACGCTGCAGGGCCACACCCGTTGTCTCACGCGTGCCGGCGCGTTGATGAAGTCCAACAGACGGCCGGAGGCTGGATCGACGATGGGAAGGCGGTCCTCTTCTACCCAGCCGTCGTCGTGAGCCCGGGTCGCCAGCAGGATGGCGTGTCGGCGCTTTGCGGTCGGCAACCCGTCGGCCTGCCACGCGCGCATGAGCGTTCCTGCCAGCGCGGCGTGATCGGGCTGTGTGATCAGCAACAGGTGGGAACCGCAAGAACGGACAATCACGTGAGTCTAGATTCTACAGAAAAGGACGCCCCAACGTGCTGTGCAGAGGACAGCTCGTCTGTGCAAGTACTTGATTCTGAGACTGTTGAAGCCTGGCACCGGCTTTGGTCTACCTGACCGCGGAGGCTATTGTGATGACCAAGTTCTTTGCGGGCGTTCTGAGCGTGATAGCGGTGGGCGTGCTGTTGATAGCGTACGGGCTACTCAGTCAGCGGGCGGTGGCGTTTGAGCCGAGCGCACCGGTGCTGAGTGATTTGTCACAGCAGGAAGGGCCGGAGTATGGGGTCGACGATCGGCGCATGATGTACGCGTTGCCACCAGCAGCGACCCAACCCGCGGCAATCCAGACGAGCCGGGCTGTGACAGTGCCCGCGCAGGCGGCCGAATTGGCGCCAGTTCGCGTCGCCGCTCCAACCCGAGCTGTCGAGCGTCAATCCGGCCGTGACTGGAAGAAGACAGCGCTTGTCGTGGGCGGATCAACTGCTGCTGCCGCTGGCGTCGGCGGGATCGTTGGTGGCAAGAAGGGAGCCCTGATTGGGGCCGCGATCGGCGGCGGGGCCAGCACCCTCTACGAGTCCACCCGGAAGTAGCCGATCGCGACGATTGGTGCGGGCGCTGGCGCTGTCCCGCGCCCGCGCACCCGCCCGCAGATTAGCGGATTTAGAAGAGGCGTCCGAATGCTGTCGAGCCCCACCAGAGCCCAATACCAACCGACGCACAGCCGACGGCAAGCGTCAGCCCACGGATCACGAGGTGATGGCGACCAAGGCGTGCGAGCGGCCAGCCCAGAAGCCCCGATACCGCGGCCATGCTGAGCGTGGAGCCGAGACCGAATAGGGCGACGTACATGAGTCGTGCCGGCAAAGACGGCAGCGTCGAGAGTACGAGTGCCGTCAGCGCGCCGCTGCCGGCCAGCCCGTGCAGTGCCCCGATGACGAGTGGACGCTTGGCAAATGTCCATGTGCCGATGTGCACGTGCGGGGTGCCAACTGGATGGCTGTGCACCAGCCGGCCGTGTGTGTGCACACGCGTCGGACCTGCTGCGCCCTGGCTGGCCGCCTGCCTGACGGCCCGGAGCCCAAGGCCAATCAGCAGCAGGGCCACGGCGAACTCGAAGACATCGGCCGATCCCGGTGGCATCTCGGCACGCAGGACGAGCAGGATGGATCCGACCACCAGCAACGTCAGCGTGTGACCAAGGCCCCACCACGCTCCGAGCAGGGCCGCGCGCGCGCCGCTTCGCTCGCGGCTCACGAGGGTCGTGAGCGCCGCCAGGTGATCGGGCTCGAGTGCGTGACGCATGCCCAGCAGTGTTCCGAGCCACGAGCTCGCGATGAGATCAAGTAGTGGCATAATCTGCGGCAGACCGTCCGATCATTCTACGTGAACTTCTTACTGATTGCGATTGGTGGAGCCGTCGGTTCGGTGGCCCGTTACAGCGTATCGCTTGCCGCTGTTCGCTTGGTCGACGTGTCGTACCCGGTTGGCACGTTTGCGGTGAACGTGCTCGGCTGCTTTGCATTCGGCGTCCTTGCCGGCGTGGGCGACCATCGTCTGACGCTCTCGACCCAGGCACGTGCGTTCCTGCTGGTGGGCCTGCTGGGTGGATTCACGACGTTTTCCACGTACGCGTTCGAAAGTATCGTGCTCGTGCGAGATGGCCGCGCGGGTCTCGCCCTTCTCAATGCGGCCGGACAGACGCTTGTCGGGCTGGGTGCCATCTGGGTCGGCCTGTTTCTGACCCGCTAAGTACGAAGACGTTCGAGGCGAAATTGAACGAATGGTTCCCCGGCCTCCGAAAAGCCGCCCCAGGACTCGCCGCGCGAACCGCCCGGAACCGGGCACGATGGCTCAATGTGAGCTGGCCACCCACGTCAGTCTGACCTCGCGCCCCAGCTCAGCGTGAGCTGGGGGGTGTTCAGATTGAGCTACTAAAACGTCCCGTGAATTCGTCCCGTGAAGAAGACCCCGCGCGCAGTTCGAGAGGTACGCGTGGAGACTCACGACTCACGCCGGGCGGGCGAGAAGGCCCCGCGCGCTTCGGGCCGCTGCACCCTTGCGAAAACCGGTCTAGGTCATCTGGCTCAGTGATCGCCCGAGGTACACGCTTTTCGGGGTCTGATCATCCCAACCCCTGTTGACGTGGTCCACTGCCCACCGCTCTACCCTCCGCGGCTCCAAGATGGGCTTGCCTAGCATCGGCGTCGAACAGCACATGAGCTTTGTTCTTCTGTCGCTCATCCAGATCAGGTTCCGATCCCACTCAATGAAGCCCTCAGGCTCCTCGCGGTACCACGTGTCAAACTCCTCATCCGTGAAGGTTCCGGTACGCGCTGGAACCCACCACGCCACCTCCTTCGGCTCGCGGGGATCTCTGATGTCATAGAACCGCATGCCGGCGCCGAAGTGCGTCAGGCCCGTGAAGTCGGCTCGACCGGTACCAGGCGGGCACCAAGCCATGCTGTTGTGCGAGCCAAAGCGGCCGCGGGAGAACGCGAAGTCGGCGTACGGCGCCTCTTTGGGTGGAAGTGGGCGCGGGAACAAGCCAATGATCTTGGGATTCCGCGGGTCCTGTATATCCACCATATATGACGCGTGCCAGGGACCGCGACCATCCGTTATGAGCTCCTCATCGACCGTGATCAGGAGGGTCGGATTGGCCTGACCTGTTTCGATGGTCAGCTGGGTGTGATGCGGAATGCTGCCGAAGTTACATTCCAACGGGTGCTTCACGTGGCCAATCGGTGTGGGCTTCGTGATGTCGGTCAGATCCAGGACGTACAGCCCAAAGTGGCCCATGCCGGCATACCCGTATTTCCCGCCGTCCTCGACGCGCCTCGGGACGAAGGGGGCGCCGTGAGCCTGGCACCAAGCCATTTTCATGCCCGCAAACGGCCATTTCGCCCACTCCTCTTCCTCGTCAAACCGCTGGCCTGGCACCCACCACTTTGCCACGTCTTTGATGTTCGCGGGGTTCCACACGTCAATGATGCCGACCCCGGCGCCGTAATAGCAATATGAGGTCGCCTCGCGCAACGACTCGTCCCAAGAGTCCATCAGGTACATGTATCTCCCGCCGTCCCAAAAGTGCCCGTGCCCAAACAGGCCGGTGTCGCCGCTCTTGTATTCGCCCAGCTGGACAGGCGTGCTCGGATCGGTCACGTCGAACGCGCGGAGGCCCCTGAACTGCCCCTTGCTTGCAGCGTAGACCTCGTGAAATTGCTTCGAGGTCCGCGCCTCCGCGTCCGGACCAGCGTAATGCCCCCAGGGGTACTGCACGTTGGGCTGTGTCATGCGCATCTGCACGTTCTGGAAGCAGATCCACTTCTTGAGGTGGGTGGCGTAGAAAAGCCATCCGCCCGGAAACCTGTCCTGCGCTACGAATGGCTTCAATGGGTCCGTGATGTCGACGCCGCTTTTGAGCAGCCGTCGCTCCCCACGCACCCAGAGCGGACACATCGGGCCGTCGTCACATCCTCCAGTGCCTCGGTCTGTCTCCAGAACCGCGTGGACTGTCAAGTTGTGGAAGTACTCATTACGGTCGAGCTCGCCTCTCAAGCCGAGTGGCCGATACTGGGGATAAACACCTCCCAGTGTGTCGTACCCGAGAACCTTGCCGCCAGGGACCTGCATGCCCGGGGGAACAGTGTGTGGGGAGGCAGCGGGCTGACCTGCGGGCGCGGGGGACGTGGAGGCTTCCAAGCCAAGACCACTGGCGGCCGCGGCCAGTGCAGCGCCGGTGGTGCCCTTGAGCAGGGTTCGTCGACTCAAAGGCGCCCCAGCGGCGTCCAATTCGCGTACCTTCGTGTCACAGTCATGATCATCTTTTTTCATGAGCCGCCTCCACCGAAGAATTTCCGTCTCTGTTTAGCGGGTCGTGACCTGCGCCCCCGCATCTGAGCGGCGCGAGCGCCGCAGTTTCCGCTTGCACTCCTCATTGACCGACATTTCCAGTTTGACCACCGAAGATCGATAGGATCCTACCCCAACCAGAGCGCGCTCGGGTCAGGATTTCTCCCCGTATGGATCTCGTATCGAAAAACCCGCCGGGCGGCCCGAATTGTGACGCGCGGCACGACGCCCCTGACATTCTCACGGACATTTCGCCCGCCTTCGGTCCTCTCTTCGCCCGCGGTCTCCGGCAACGCACGCCGGTCAGCCGGTCAGCACGGGCAGCGCCCAGATCCGCCGGAGCATCGCCCCGAACAGGCGGCGCGTCAGATGCTCCTCGGCCAGCGCTGGGTCGATCTCATACGCAATCGCGGCGAGGCGGCTCGGCGGGTCCTATCTTCTCCAGTCCGGATCCTTTCACCTGACGTCTTGGCTCTCAGAGTTCCCTCACCCCGTGACTTCGAATCAAGAAATACACCGCCACCGTCACGAGCAGCGTGCCATTCACCAGGAGCACTGCTGGCGCCGAGAAAACAGCCGCCAAATAGCCACTCGCCAGGCTTCCTAACGGCATCCCGCCCCTGAAGGCGAGCAAGTAGATGCTCATCACACGGCCCCGCATCTCATTCGGCGCAATCAGCTGAATCAGCGACGTGACGCTGGCAAACACGATCAACAGCGCGACGTTGGTCAGGAACAGCAGCACGTAGCTGATGTAGATCACCCGGTTGAACGCAAACAGGGTGATGAATACACCAAACGCGACCTGGACCATCAGCGTTGACACGCCCATGCGTTTGAATCTGCCTAACCAGGCAACGATGAGCGAGCCCGTCACGGCACCGGCCCCAGAAAACGCCATCAGGCGGCTGTACTCGGCTACCCCCTCCTGATAGATGTCCCGTGCGTACACCGGCAATAACGTGAGGATCGGCATTCCGAGAAATGTCGTCGCAAAGGCGAGGGTGATAAGCGCGGGGATGGCCGGCGTGCTCTTGACATATCTGAGGCCGCCGCGCAGCTCGTCGAGCATCGGCTGCTTCGTGGTTGGAGGAATGTGTCGTATGTGAAGAGAGGCCAGTGCGTAGATCACGACCAGATAGGACATCGCGTTCAGCGAGAACAGCGTGCTCATCGGAGTCGGATCGCTCTCGTTGTAACCACGGCTCGCGAACAGCGCGAGCACGGCGCCGGCAAGAAGCGGCCCGAGCACGCGCGCCACGTTGAACTGGATCGAATTGAGCGCAATCGCATTCGTGAGATCGCGCTTGTCCACGAGCGATGGAATAAGCGACTGGTAGGCTGGCCCGCCGAATGCTTGCGCACAGCCTGTGATGAACGACAACGTCAGGATGTGCCAGATATGGATGTATTGGAAGTAGACGAGCAACGCCAGGGTGGCCGCGGTCGCTGTTTGCACGTACTGCGACAGCAGCAGCGTACGCCGTCGATCGAGTCGATCGGCCAGTACGCCGCCGATGAGCGTGAAGAGCATGATCGGCAGCTGCTGCAAGAACGCGTCGAGCCCCAGAAAGGCGGACGAGCCGGTGAGCGCCAGGATGAGCCAGTTGGTGGCGAGGCTCTGCATCCACGTCCCGGTGCTCGAGGTGCACGCACCGAACCAGAGCACCCGGAAGTTGCGGTAGGTGAATGCGGCGAGGGTGCGATGGAGTTCGCCACGAGGCTCATTCGTGGTGGCGTCGGTAGCGACCTCGGCGGTCGTGTGTTCAGCCTGATCGGAATCGGCCACGGGATTGATGTAAGGCTCTAACTAATTGTAGAGAAGGACTTTAATCTTACTTCTATGAATTCGGTATCTTACCTGACTTATCTACCTTGATTACAGGGTAGGCCGTGCGGTATAGTTTCGCGTGGATAGCGAAAATAAAGCGAAACTGCGGCTGCGCATCACGCTACGACCCACGAAATTCAATGATGTCTCTCGCCCGCACTGAACTCGAATCGTTACTCAGAGCCCGCCGGCTCGACCGAACCCTGACGACCGCGCTTCCGTCGCCAGACGCGACAGCGTGTATCGATGAATACGCTGTTGGCCGCACCGGTGTTTCGGCGTTCGACGCGCCGCTCGGAGGTGGATTTCCGCGGGGCCAGCTGTCCGAGATTACCGGCCCGCGTTCGTCAGGGCGCGCGAGCGTGCTGCTGCAGTTGTGCGCGGCTGCGACCGCGCGCGGGGAGCTCGTCGCGATCGTTGATGTACTCGACATGTTTGACGTCGCGTCAGCATCGGCCGCCGGTGTCGATCTCGCACGCCTGCTCTGGATTCGCGGCCACGTCGTCGGCAATCCCGGTTTGTGTCGAGACACGAATCAGCGCGCGATGGAGCAGGCCATCCGGGCCCTTACCCTCGTGTTGACCGCGGGCAACTTTGGCGTAGTGGCATTCGATGCGAGCGAGGCACCAGTCGAAGCCGTGCGGCGGCTGCCGTTCACTACGTGGTTACGGCTGCAGCGGCTGATTGAGGGCAGCCAGACCGTGTGTGTGCTCATCGGGCGCGAGCCGATGGCCCGCAGCTCGGCCGGGCTCACGTTGAAACTGGGTAGCGCCGGTATGTTCCTGCGCCGTTCTCTTGTCGATGCACAGAGCCCCCGAAGCTCAGGTGTGTTGGGCACGGGGGTGGCGCCCCGCGGAACACACGAATGCCAAGACGCTCTTGCAGCCCCGCGGCTGTTCGAGGGATTGAACGTCACCGCACGCGTCGTACGTGCGCGGGTACGCATGCACGAGGAGTCAAGCGTGCCCATCACCACGACCGCAACTGCTCATGTCTAACCTGTCACATCCTTCCTACGCATGCGTCTATCAACCGCCAGAGGTCGGTAGCTCCGCTCCGCGGCTCTTGCGTGCACATGAGGCGAGAGAGGCTCCACTCGTCAAGGTGCTGGAGGCGTTTTCGCCTCGATACGAAGTGCATGACACCAACCTCGTGTCCCTCGATGTCAGCGGGCTCGAGCGGTTGCTTGGCACTCCGAGGGCTATTGGAGGCGAGATCGTACGGACCGGATCGGTGGGTGGTGGACGTGTGCATGTGGCGATGGCCGCAACGCAAACGGCGGCTCTCATCCTTGCGCAGGCTCGGCCTGGGCTGACGGTCATTGAACCAGGATGCGAAGCCCTGGCTCTCGCACGGCTACCGATTGGCGTGCTCAAAGCAGGGATGGACGTCGGGAGAAGAGCGGTGAGCGGTTCGGTTCAATCAGCCGTGTCGGTGTTCAAGACCTGGGGGGTTCGCACCCTCGGGGAACTTGCCGCACTCCCCCCCGCCGATCTCACCGCGCGCTTCGGACGGCAGGCTGCAGCCTGGCAAGCTCTGGCGCGGGGCGAGGACGTCCGGCCGTTCGTGCCGACGCTGCCCGAAGAACGCTTCGAGTCGTTGCTCGAGCTCGAGTGGCCGATCGAGGGACTCGAACCGTTGTCATTTGTTTTGACGCGCCTGTTGGAGCCGTTGTCGATCAGACTCGAGCGTCGTGATCGCGGTGTGGCCGTGCTGCACGTCGTGTTGAGGCTCGTGACGAAGGACGTTCATACGCGACGGTTACAGGTACCGACCCCGATGCGAGACGTGCGGGCCTTGCGGACGCTGGCACTCCTGGATCTCGAGGCGCATCCTCCTTCTGCCGCTATCGATTGCGTCACCGTCATTATCGACCCGACGCCCGGCCGGGTGCTTCAGCATACGCTCTTTACGCGCCCGTACCCGACCCCTGAGGCACTGTCGACGCTGCTGGCGCGCCTGGGCGCGCTGATGGGACAGGATCGTATCGGTTCGGCGGCTGTTGTGGACACCTATCGTCCCGGTGCGTTTGCGATGCATCGGTTTAAGACGGAACACCGCGAGGTTATCTCTCGCGAGACCGAGAGCCGAGGCTCGGGGTCTCGCGAGAGGGATGTACGGCCAGCGCATGGGAGTGGGCCCCTACAAGAACGAGAACAAAAGCGAGAACGAGAAGGAGCAAAAGATGCTCGGCCTCGCGTCGTGTCAGCTTTGCACCGCTGCCGTCGACCCGTTCCCGCGCGTGTCGTTGTTGAACGCGGCCGGCCAGTCCGCGTCACGACCGATCGACGCGGGTTCGACGGCGGCATCGTGCTGTCGGCTGCTGGCCCATGGCGCACGTCAGGCGACTGGTGGGCTCCAGGCGCGTGGAATCACGACGAATGGGATGTCGCGCTTGGCGACGGCGGGGTGTACCGGATTTTTCAGGATCGGTTGACCGACGGCTGGTGTATCGACGCCATTGTCGACTGATCAAGAGCGGCTGTGTGTTCGTGTCGTCCTATATCGAGCTTCACGCGTCTTCTGCGTTCAGCTTCCTTCAAGGAGCCTCTCTTCCAGAAGCGCTCATCGACCGTGCCGCGCAGTTGGGATATTCGGCCCTGGCGCTACTCGATCGCGATGGTGTCTATGGCGCACCCCGCTTCCACAAGGCGGCACGTGCCGCTGGTCTCAAACCCATCATCGGTGCTGAGCTGACGCTTGGTTCAGCAGCAGCCGCTGGTTTACGCGAGACCGTCGGTCAAGAACGCTGGTTGTTGCCCGTGCTCTGTGAATCGGTGGAAGGTTACAGAAATCTCTGCCAGCTGATTACCCGCATGAAGCTTCGTGCTCCCAAGGGCGAGGGCGCGCTCACGCTCGAGGAGTTCGACGGAATGGCAGGTGGACTCGTGGCGTTGGCCGGGCGTGTCGCGCTCGACAGCCGACGATTCGGCGTTGGCGGACTGCTCGATCGGCTCGTCGGCTTGTTCGGACGCGATCGCACCTATGTTGAATTGCAACGCCATTACCGTCGCGACGAAGAAGGCGATTGTCAGGCACTCATCGAACTGGCGGCCGCGTACCGCGTGCCAACCATCGTGACCAACGGCGTTCGCTTTGCTTCGCCAACTGAGCGACCCTTGTTTGACGTGTTGACATGCATACACCATCACACCGATCTCGCCAGCGCCGGTCGACGTTTAGCGCCAAATGCGGAGCGGTACCTAAAACCTCCTGATGAGATGGTGGAGCTGTTTGCAGATTGTCCAGACGCCGTCTGGCGAACGGGCGAGCTGGCCGATCGTCTTCAGTACACGATGGCGGACCTGGGGTATCGGTTCCCAGATTTTCCCGTGCCGGCCGGCGAAACCCAGGTGTCATTTCTTCGCAAGATGACCGAGGTCGGCGCGCGTGAACGGTACCGTCCGTATCACGACCGCGCGCGCGCGCAGATCGCGCGCGAGCTCGACCTCATCGAGAAGCTCGACCTCGCCGGGTACTTTCTCATTGTCTGGGACATCGTGAACTACTGTCGCCAGCACGACATCCTCGTCCAAGGACGCGGGTCAGCCGCCAACAGTGCGGTCTGTTACAGCCTTGGGATCACGGCTGTGGATCCGGTGGGTATGGACTTGCTCTTCGAGCGGTTCCTGTCTGAGGAGCGCGGTGAATGGCCGGATATCGATTTGGATCTACCGAGCGGTGACAGGCGTGAGCAAGTCATTCAGCACGTGTATGAGAAGTACAACGCGGCCGGCGCGACGTGTGGAGGCCTCGAGACAGCTTTCGAAGGTACAAGCGTCGGTACAGGCAAGGGAGATGAGCCGAGGGCGGCTCCCGCAGGACCGAGGGCTGCCATGACCGCCAACGTCATTACCTATCGAGGTCGCAGCGCCGCGCGCGAGGTGGGGAAGGTGCTCGGCTTCGACCCGGCGCAAGTCGGTCGGCTTGCCAAGGTGATGAACCATTTCGAGTTCAGCGACCCGTCCGACAGACTGCCGCGCCAGCTGTCATCGGTCGGCCTCGACATTCACGATGCCCGCGTTCGCGTGTTCACACAGCTCTGGGAACAGATGCTCGACGTGCCGCGGCACCTGGGCCAGCACTCGGGAGGCATGGTTATTTGTCACGGGAGGCTCGATTGTGTCGTGCCGCTCGAGAACGCCAGCATGCCTGGCCGCGTCGTGGTGCAGTGGGACAAAGACGATTGCGCCGACATGGGGATCGTCAAAGTCGATCTGCTTGGCCTCGGGATGATGGCTGTGCTGCAGGACGCGATCGCGTTGATCAATGGAGACAAGAGTCGGCGGCGTCCTGTCATGAACCTGGCCGTCCTTCCCCCGAACGATCCCGTCGTCTACGACATGCTCTGCAAGGCCGACACGATTGGCGTGTTCCAGGTGGAGTCACGCGCGCAGATGGCCACATTACCCCGCCTCAAACCGTCCTGCTTCTATGACATTGTCGTTGAGGTTGCCATCATCCGTCCGGGGCCCATCGTCGGACAGATGGTGCATCCGTACCTGAATCGTCGGGCGGGACGCGAGCCGGTGCGCTATCCACATCCTTCGCTCGAGCCGATTCTGGCCCGGACGCTCGGGGTGCCGCTCTTCCAGGAACAGCTGCTGCGGATTGCCATGGTGGCCGCTGGTTTTACTGGTGGACAGGCCGAGGACCTGCGCCGAGCGTTCGGGTTCAAGCGCTCGGAACGGTGCATGAAGCAAGTGGAAGTGGAACTCAGGGAGGGGATGGCACGCAATGGAATTACGGGCGCGACGGCCGACGAGATCATCACGTCCATTACGTCGTTCGCCCTGTATGGGTTCCCCGAGTCGCATGCCGCCAGCTTTGCGCTGTTGGCTTATGCCAGCGCGTACCTGAAAGCGCACTACCCGGCGGCGTTTTATACGGCACTCCTCAACAACCAGCCGATGGGCTTCTATCACCCATCGACCCTCGTGAAAGACGCGCAGCGCCGGGGTGTCAGGTTCCGCCCGATCGATGTGCAGGTGTCGGAGTGGGACTGCACTGTCGAAGAGGATGGCGCTATCAGGATCGGCTTGCGCTATGTGAGCGGGTTACGGCAGGAAGTCGGTAGGAGGATCGCGAGCATGGAGATGGGATCCAGCCGCCGCGCACCACGAGGGGGTCCACGCGCGGTGCATGAGGGTGTGATCTGTCCCAAATGCGGGTGTGACGACCCATCCATGCTCGAACGCGTCGATCCGGATACGTGGTTTTGCAACAATTGTTCGCATGATTGGGCGCTGGTGGCAGGTGAACCGGTTGTCAGCGACAAGTTGAATCCCGCGGGGAAGGACAGGAAATTTGCATCGCTTGACGAACTTGTCGCACGGGTGGGTCTTCGCCGCGATGAAGTGGTGACGCTGGCCGATGTTGGTGCACTGAACACGTTCGGCTATGACCGTCGGTCGGCACTCTGGCAGGCCGAACGGGTTGTCAGGCCATCGGGAGAGCTCTTCGAGAATGTAGATGCCCACTCGTCCTGTCCCTTGCCGCCCATGACCGAGGAAGAACGACTCGTGGCTGACTATGGGGGCACGGGTCTCACGCTCGGGCGACACCCGATGGCGCTCCGGCGCGAGGAGCTTGCGATGCAGGGTGTCCTGCGCTCGCTCGATCTGCATCACGCGCGTCAGGGGCGGCGCGTTCGCGTGGCAGGGATGGTCATCACACGCCAGCGACCTGGTACGGCGAAAGGGTTCGTCTTTCTCACGCTCGAAGACGAGACCGGAGTGGCGAACATCATCGTGCACCCTGATTTGTACGCGCGCGACAGGCTCGTCATTATTGAGGAGCCCTTTTTGCTCGTTGACGGGGTGCTGCAGAACCAGGAAGGCGTGACATCCGTACGGGCCGAGGCGGTGCAATGCCTGCGCGGCCTGGATGTTGATTTCGACTCCCACGACTTTTACTAGTGAGCGGCCGGTCTTCGCTGAATCACCACCGCTTGTAGCCGTCCGGCGCCACACGAGCGGGCGAACCAGTCGAGGCCCTCTTGACGCCCGCGCTCGTAGATCGCACGATGCTTCATCGTGTTTCTATTTGTCCTCCTCGGTCTCGGGATCGTCGCCCTCGCCCACACCGCGCCTGCCCGATTCGTCCTCGACGCGATGGCCGGCGACGCTGCCGTCTGGCACATGCCACGGGACGAACCGCACACGGTCTACCTGACATACGACGACGGTCCCAATCCGAGTACGACGCCAGACCTTCTCGATGTGCTGGCTCGCGAAAAGGTCCAAGCGACGTTCTTCTTGATCGACGACCACGTCACGGTCGAGACCGCCCCAATTGTCCGGCGCCTGTTCGCCGACGGCCACTCGGTGGCGCTCCACTCTGGCAGTCGGGCGCTGCTGTTGATGTCACCAGACCAGTTGGCCCATACGCTAACCGAGGCCGCCGATCGCATCGAGTTCCTGACTGGCGAGCGACCGTGCCGTGCCTTCCGGCCCCACGCGGGCTGGCGTAGTGGAATGATGTTCGAGGGGTTGCGGCAGGTCGACTACACACTGGTGGGCTGGGGATGGATGTTGTGGGATTTCAACTGGTTTCGCGAGCGCAGCGCCGACGTGACCTTCGGACGTCTCTCGACCCGCATACGCGGCGGAGACATCGTGGTGATGCACGACGGCGACGAGTCCGCTCCCAGAAGAGACCAGCGACACACCGTCGAAGCAACGGCCAGTCTCATACCAGCCCTTCGGAAGCGCGGCCTCGCGTTTGGCGCCATCTGTGCGAACGGCGTATAGGGCGTCTAGTTTGAAGCGGTCTATAATCCAGAGGCTTGTCCCGGGTCGGCGACGTGACATCCGACGGTGAGCGACGAGGTTGCCGTTGATGCAGGTAGGGAGATCGGAGCAGTGATGACGACGAAGGCACGATGGGTGGCGGGTCCATGCGCGATGTGCGCGATTGCACTGGTACTGATTGTGGCTGGTCAGGCGTTGACTTTGGCGCAGACTCCGGGTGCGACGATTCAGGGACGCATTCAGGACGAAAGCGGGGGAGTCTTGCCCGGTGCGACTGTAACGGCGACTCACCAGCCGACCGGCCGCTCGCGAAGCGTTGTCAGCGATGGTCGTGGGGGCTACGAGATTCCTGAACTGGAGGCCGGCAGCTACGAGGTCCGCGGCGTGCTGCCAGGCTTTCGCAGCGAGCTGGCGACCGTCACCGTTACCGCGGGGGCGACACGGAGCCTTGACATGGTGCTGTCCATTGCCCCGCTCGCCGAGACGGTCATCGTCATGCGCACGAACCAGGATCTCACCGCGGTGCCGCAGTCGGTTGCCGTGGTCGAGCGGGGTCAAATCGAGCACTCCCAGCGCCGAGCCTCGCTCGACGAGGCGCTCCGCGGCATTCCCGGGCTGTTCGTCCAGAACCGACGCAACTACGGGCTCTCGGGGGGCGTCGGGATCAGCATTCGCGCGCCACAGCCGCTGTTCGGTCTCCGCGGGCTGGCGATGATCCAGGACGGCATTCCGATCACGACGGCGGACGGGACCACCGAGCCGGGGAACGTTGACCTCGGGTCGGTCGGACGGATCGACGTGGTTCGAGGTCCGAGTTCCGTGCTCTACGGGAACTCGGCCGGCGGCGTGATCAACCTGAATACCACGTTCGACACTTCGCGGCCGTTGACGATCACGCCCGACCTCCAGTTCGGCAGCAACGGGTACAACCGTCAGCAGGTCAGAGCGGATGGAGGCAACGCCGACACCCAGTTCATGGCGAGTATCAGCCGGTTCGCGACCGACGGCTTTCGCGACCACAGCGCGACCGAGATCACCCAGGCCAACGTCGTCGTGCGTCACGTGCTGTCATCGCGGACCGAGTTCCGCGGCGTCTTCAACCTGTATGATGCGCCGTTTTCCGAGAGCCCGAGCTTCGTCAACTTGGCGGATGCCCGGGACAACCCGACCAAGGCTCGGCCGGAGTCGGATGACTTCAGCCCGTCCAATCCTGTGGGTAGGAACTGGGGCGAAGCAAATGCCCAGGGTCAGTATGGTGCGACGATGGAGCATCGTTTCAGCGAAGCGCAGCGGTTTCGAGCCACGGGGTGGGGCATGTGGCGGAACGTGGACGTCTCGGGGGTGTTTCAGATGGTCGAGCTGGGCCGGACCGGCGCCGGGTTCCGGTCGGAGTATCTTCACGCGGCCCAGGTCGGATCGATGGGTGTCGAATTTGCGACCGGTCTTGACATCTCGTCGCAGAATGACGACCGGCAGGAGTTCGGACAGGTGCCACCCACCGAATTCGGCGGGCGGTCGACCAAAGGGGACCTCGTGGTCGACCAGACAGAAGATGTGGTCTCGGCCGGCCCGTTCGCGCAGGTCACTGTGGCACCGAACGACCGCCTGTCGCTCACCGCTGGGCTTCGGTGGGACTACTACAACTTCACGGCGGGTGACCGGAAGGTGGACGATGGCGATCAGTCCGGCGAACGCACGATGAGCGCGACCAGCCCGTCGGTCGGAGCGACCTTCGCCGCGGCGCGGGGCGTGAACATCTTCAGCAACTTCGCCACCGCCTACCAGACCCCGACCACGGTGGAGTTATCGAACAACCCGACCGGCGGAGGGGGCTTCAATCAGGATCTGGATCCCCAGGACCTCCGAAGCTTCGAGGTGGGTGTGCGGGGATTGATCGAGCGGCCTCGGCTCCGTTACGAGGCGGCCGTCTACGTGTCCACCGTGGACAACGCGTTCATCTCGTTCCAGAACCCGGATGGGCTGGACTACTTCGCCAACGCCGGGAAGTCGTCGCGTGACGGCGTCGAGCTGTCGCTCGAGTGGGTGCCCAACCCGAGCTTCAACACCCGGTTCGCCTACACGTATCAGGATTTCGTATTCGAGGAATTCAGGAACGATTCGGGCGATTTCTCCGGGAACGCCGAGCCGGGTGCGCCCCCGAACCGGGTCTTCTGGGGGCTCAATTACGCGGCGCCGTTCGGGCTACGGTCAGGCGCCACCGTGCGGTGGGTCGACGAGTTCACCCTCAACAACGCAAACACTGTCTTCAATTGGGCCTACACGGTGGTCGACCTCCGTTTTGGATTCGACGCCAGGGTGGGTGACGTGGATGTGCGCCCGTTCGTCGGGATCGACAACCTGTTCAACGAGCGCTACAACTCGTCCGCTATCGCCAACGCCTTTGGAGGCCGCTATTACGAGCCGTCTCCAGACCGGGAGGTCTACGGCGGGTTCACGATAGGATTCGGGATTCAGTGAGCCGGCGTGAACGGGCTCGAGCGACGCGCACAGGCGAAGCAATAGACAGCCAGGCGTTGAGGGAAGCACTGTGACACGTGCCCCCGCCGTGCAGCCGCTTGGCTGGCAGTGTGACGAAGACAGGAACGTCGCGATGTGTGCCCGGCAAGACCGACGCCGGGTTGTGCTACGCCTGAGATTCTGCCGGCCGCAACGTCCGGCGCACCCGGTTGCCAACCTTCATCGAGCCTGTAAAGAGGGCGCCCACCGGAATGAACCCGAAGAGTTGATGTCGTGCCACGGCCGCGAGACCGGCTGACGCGATACAGCCGCAGTTGGCGCAATCAGGGTTGCCGCCGAACTGGCACGGGGTGATGCGTGTCTTGAGATCGGCCGACACGTTCTGAGTGGTGCGGGCGAAGACGCATTCCTCTGGAGAAGACGGCGGGTTGGCGTAGACGTCGAGCATGCCTTTCGGTGCCTCCAGCTTTGGAAAGCGCAGGCGAAGCGCCATCAGGTCGTCGATGACCCGCCGGCGGTCAGCGGCCGTGAGCCGCTCGTCCGAGACCTCCCCAATCTGGGGAGTGTACAGGCTGAACCAGATCTTTCGGGTCTCCGTCTGATCCGACCAGAAGCGGAGGAACTCCTCGAGGTACCCGGTTCGCAACACCTGCTGTCGTGTGACCGTGCAGTGAACGGTGATTTGATGTCCAACGATGTGCTTGAGGATCCGGTCGTAGGTGGCCGGCGCCCGACGGAGGTCGTGCTCAGGCTGCAAACCGTCGATCGAGACAACGACCGTGAGGCGCGGCATGCCGATCCATTCCTTCGGAATCTCGCGGACGGCACTCGTGACCAGCTGCGTGTGTATCCCTCGCGAGGTGAGTCGTGTCAAGATCTCTTGCAGTTCGCGGTAGCGAACCAGGGGTTCGCCTCCGACGATGGACACGTGCAGTGGCTTGTGCCGGTCGACCAGGTCCATGACGCCGTCGATGAGCTCCTGACCCGTGAAGTCCCGAACTTCGCGCAGCGTCACGTCCCCCCCCAGGTGATCGTCGCCGTAGGCGTAGCACCCGGGACAGCGGAGTGGACACTCACGAGTAATCTCTATAGAGAGGGCCGGTGCGCGGCCCGTGAGGATGCGTCCCCAGGCGGGAAAAATGGCTTTCATATGCCTTTATCTTAGCTGAAGCTGTTGGCGAGAAGCACCGATGATTGAAAAGCGGCGGTCCCGGATCCAGGGTTGGGGCGTGTACGCGACGCAAACCATTCCTAAAAACAAACGAATCACCTACTACGCGGGATAGAAGATCTCGAACAGGGAAAGCCTGAAGCGCGAGCGGCGTTACATCCAGCGCGGCCATATCTGGTGCTTCCAGCTTACGACTCGCAGCGTCATCGACGCGGGCGTCGGAGGGAACATCGCGAGATTCATCAATCACTCGTGCAAGCCGAATTGCTACGTGGACATCAAGGACGGCGCGATCTGGATTCGGGTTGCCAAGACCATCAGGAAGGGAACTGAACTGGCCTACAACTACAATACCGACGGAGAAAGTCAGATCAAGTGCCGATGCCGCTCGGGTTGTCGGACGATACTGTAGGGGTATGCAGGTCGTCTATCTGCACGGGTTCGCGTCTTCCCCGCAGTCCACGAAAGCCACCTTCCTGGCCGACCACCTGCGCCCGCACGGAGTTGAGCTCGTCTGCCCGGATCTGAACTTGCCTGACTTTCGCACGCTGACGATGACGCGCATGCTGGCACAGCTGGCATCGGTCGTCCAGGCGCTCCCGCCGGAGCTCCCGCCGGAGCCGGTCACTCTCATTGGATCGAGCCTGGGTGGCACGCTGGCCATTCTGGCCAGCTCTTCGCTCGCGGACCGTGTCGAGTGCCTGGTGTTGCTGGCGCCGGCCGTCATGTTCCCCAGGCCGGGGCATCATCTGTTGCCGCCCGAACGCCTCGAACGTTGGCGGCAGGATGCGACCATGCCGTTCTTCCACTACGCCGACGGCGTCGAACGACTCCTCGACTTCACCTTCTACGAGGATTCACTCCGATACGATGCTTTCGAGGCGGTCGTTCCCCAGCCTACGCTGATCTTTCAGGGGCTGAGGGACGCCTCGGTTGACTACCGCAGTGTCGAAGCCTTCGCGAGCGCCCGATCGAACGTGACGCTGTCTCTACTGGACGACGACCATCAGCTGAGTGCCAGCTTGTCGAGGATATGGGTTGCCGTCGAGGAGTTCCTGGGGCTCACGTACCAATGACGACGAAAGCGAGAACCCGTCGAGCGAGCCGGCTGATGCTATGTGTCTTGAGCCTGCTGGCGGTCCAGATGCGGGCGCCTGGTCAAGTCGAGTCCGCTGTTGCGACCACCGTCAGCGTCGGATTCGCGCGCGGCGGCGGAGGCAGCGGGAACGACGGCTACGCCATCGAGTCGCTTCCGCTCGAAACGTATGTTTCTCGGGTCCTGGCGGGTGAGGCCGCAGCGGGTAGTCCTCCGGCGGCGCTCCGCGCCCTTGCGATGGCCATCCGTACCTATGTGCTGTCCAATCTTGACCGGCACGGTGCGGCTGGCTTCGATCTCTGCGACCAGACGCATTGCCAGGTCGTGCGCAACGCGACCCCCGAGTCCACCCGCGCGACAGAAGCCACGGCAGGTCGCGTGCTCCTGGCCGATGGCGTACCGGCGGATGTATTTTACAGCGCCTCGTGCGGTGGCCACACCGAGGTGCCATCCGCAGTGTGGCCAGGTTCTCATGATCCCGCTCATCTGCCCGCCCGGCCAGACGACGCGTGCGCAGGTGGGCCGGGGTGGCAGGCGCGCATCTCTACTCGAGTGCTCATGCGTGCCCTCGAAGCTGCCGGTCATCGTGGGACGCTGCGAGGTATGAGGGTGGTTGCACGGAGCACGTCCGGCAGAGTCACCGCGCTCGAGCTAGAGGGCATGACGCCATCTTCCATGTCCGGACAGGATCTCCGGAGCGTGCTCGGGACGCAGGGAGAATGGAATCTGGTCAAGAGCGCCGCGTTCGATGTGAAGCGGGCTGGCCGCGAGTATCAGTTCGTCGGCCATGGCTCAGGGCATGGCGTTGGACTGTGCGTTCTCGGCTCGACTCTACTCGCCGCTCGCGGGCAGACTGCTGACGAGATCCTGGCGCGATATTTTCCCGGCTTGTCGATTGGTGCACCGGAGATGCCCGTGGCGAGACCGCTGGAGACAGGCTCTCGCTTCGGTTCCACACCCGGGGGAATCGCAGAACGACAGGACCTCGACCGCCTTGTCGACCAAGCGCACCGACAGCTGTCGTCCGCCCTGGGACTGACCGTTCAGCGCTCGTTGAACGTTCGCGCGCATTCAACCGTCGCAGAGTACGAACGCGTCACCGGCCAGCCCTGGTTCACATCTGGGTTCCTCGTCGACGACGTCTTGCATACGGTTCCCGTCGATGTGCTGAGAAGCCGGGGACTGCTCGAGCGGACGATCCGGCGAGGCATCGTACAACGGCTCACCTGGTCCGCACTTGCCGACCGCCCGGTGTGGGTCCGTGAGGGCGTGGCAAGCGTCTTTGCCGATCGCATCGAGGGCGGCCAGGCCCCGGAGACCCAGTCGCCCCGGACCGAGTGTCCTGAGGACCGTGAGCTGTTACGTCCAGTTTCAGTGGGAACCCTCGCCAACGCCCGGGCGCGCGCCCGGGCGTGTGTCGAGCGGCAGCTCGGCAGGGGGAACCCCTGGCCGGAAGTCAGATAGGTGCGCACCGCTGCAGCGTGGCTGCGCCGTAGCCCGGCCTTGGTGTCTGGGTCGAGGCCCAATAAGGTGAAGAATCCCGGTAACCTGAACCCGCCTGCCGGCGTCTGACCAGAGAGATAGCTGTGCTGATTACGCGTTCGAACGACATCCGGAGCTCCGAGATCACCGATCGGAAGCTGTACCTGACTCGCCGCGAGTTCATGCTCGCTGCCGGGGGAGCGGCAGCCGGTATTGCCGCGTGCGCCGGGCCTGACGCAGACCTGACCGCCATCGAGCCGGGTCCACAGGATCAGCAGGCCCCTCGTGGTCAGAAGTTGCCCAACGTGGTCAAGAGCCCGCTCAGCACGACTGACGAGCGCCTGAACACGTGGGAGCAGATCACGACCTACAACAACTACTACGAGTTCGGGATCGACAAGGAGTCACCCTCGTTGTACGCAGGCTCCCTCAAGACCGACCCATGGTCGATCATGATCGACGGTGAGTGCGGCAAGCGAGGTTCGATGAACCTCGAGGATATCTTGCGTGGTGAGACGCTCGAGGAGCGGGTCTACCGACTTCGTTGTGTCGAGGCGTGGTCGATGGTCATCCCCTGGGTCGGATTCCCCATCGCCAATCTCATCAAGAAATGTGAGCCGAATGCGAACGCCCGGTTCGTCGAGTTCGTCACCCTCGAAGATTCGTCGCAGATGCCGGGCTTGCGCCAGCCCGTGTTGGAGTGGCCGTACCGCGAAGGCCTGCGCATGGACGAGGCGATGCATCCGCTGGCCATCCTGGCAGTCGGGCTGTACGGCCAGACCTTGCCGAACCAGAACGGCGCCCCGATTCGGATCATCGTACCCTGGAAGTACGGCTTCAAGAGCGCCAAGTCGATTGTGCGCATTCGGTTCACGGCTGACGAGCCGGTCACGACGTGGCAGCGCTCCTCGCCGAAGGAGTATGGCTTCTACTCGAATGTCAATCCCACCGTGAATCATCCGCGATGGAGCCAGGAGACCGAGCGACGCATCGGCGAGTTCTTCCACAGGAAGACGTTGATGTTCAATGGCTACGGCGATCAGGTGGCCAGTCTCTACGCCGGGATGGACCTGACAAGGAACTTCTGACGTGTGACCGGCGACCGGACGATCCGCCGGGTCCTCAAGCCGGTGGTGTTTGCCGCCGGCGTGAGTCCTTTCGGCTGGCTGCTCTGGGCCGGTCTGACTGGTCAGCTCAGCGCCAATCCGCTCGAAGACATCACCAACGAGACTGGGATCTGGACGCTCCGTTTCCTCTGTATCACCCTTGCGATCACGCCGCTCAGAAGACTCACCGGGTGGAACGCCTTCATACGGTTCAGGCGCATGGCTGGCTTGTTTGCCTTCTCTTACGGCACCCTCCACTTTCTGACGTATGTCATCGCCGACCGATTCGCTGGTCTCGATTTTCCTGATGGCATCGTGTCCTGGACGACGGTAAGGAACCTGGTCGCGTCCGTGGGAGAGGACATCTACGAACGACCGTTCATCACGGTCGGCTTCACCGCCTTCATGCTGATGGGGCCCCTGGCCGTCACCTCGACTGCGGGGATGATTCGGCGTTTGGGCGGTCGTCGGTGGCAGACATTGCACCGCTTGGTGTACGTGTCGGCCTGCGCGGGAGTCGTTCACTACTGGTGGAAGGTGAAAGCCGACACCACCGACCCGCGCTTCTACGCCCTTGTCGTCGGCGTGCTGCTGCTGTTCCGATTCGTGCGCTTCCGCCTGAAGGCCAGCCGTGCTCCCGCTCGGGCTACGGTACGACCGTAGGACCGCCTTCCAGCGGGGAGCCATCGCTCCAGCTCCGATCAGCGCGTCGAGCACAGTCGCCGGCGAGTAGAGCGGTTCGCATCATTGCTGCCGCAGCCACTGCGCCACCTGTGAAAAATCGACGTTGCCTCCGCTGAGAATGACACCAATCCGTTTCGCGCCTGCCCACGCGGACGAATGCGTTCCCTCCAAGAGAGCAGCCGCCCCGAGCGCACCAGTCGGCTCGACGACAAGCTTGAGGCGTTCCCACAGGTAGAACATGGTCCGCAACAGCGCGGCGTCGTCCACGGTCACCATATCGGACACCAGCGCACGCACCAGTGGGAACGTGAGGGATCCGAGAGACGAGGTTCTGGCGCCATCAGCCACCGTCTGCGGAGTGTCGATCGTCTGCAGTTGACCTGTGTAGAACGAGCGTGTGGCGTCGTCGCCGAGGGACGGTTCGACGCCAATCACGCGACAGGCTGGTGCCAGCCCGCTGACCGAGAGGGCCGATCCGGAGAGCAGTCCGCCGCCGCCACAGGGTACGAGCAGGGCATCGAGCTGGCCTATTTCTTCGAACAGCTCGAACGCTGCCGTGCCGGCGCCGGCAATGATGTCCGGATGATCAAATGGGGGAATGAGGGTCAAACCTCGCTGATCCGCAAGGCGTCTTCCGACATCTTCTCGACGCTCGTGCCGCGAGTCGTACTCGATGATCTCACCGCCGTACGAGCGTGTGGCGTTTCGCTTCACCACCGGGGCGTCGTTCGGCATCACAATCACGCAGGGGATGTTGAGCAGTCGGCTCGCAAGGGCGAGGGCCTGGGCATGGTTGCCGGACGAGTATGTTGCCACCCCTCGGCGTCGCCGATCCGGCGTGAGACGAGACAGCGCGTTGTACGCGCCACGGAACTTGAAGGCACCCGCGCGTTGAAGGTTCTCGCACTTGAAGAACACGCTGCATCGAGCTCGCTCATCGACGCTGGTCGAGGTGACAACCGGAGTGCGATGGGCGATGCCCGCAATGCGCCGCCCGGCTCTACTGACGTCGTCGGCGGTGGGAAGAGACGATGCAGACAGGGCAGACTCCGGCTGATGAATCAGGGAATAGGGGCCCCAGTATCACGGTCAATCCCAACCGTGTCCCAGCCGTCTGGTGACCGTCGGAAGTGTACCTTGGTCGGATGCCGCCAGGCCGGAAAGTCAGGATGCGTCGTTCGGATCGTCAGAGAGACGAACGTGCTGTTCGACAGGATGCCTGCCGGTGCTTGTGAGGTGGGAGCGTTCGCCTCGATTTTCTCTGTGGGGCCTACGTCGGCGTCGGCGGCGTTGTCGAATGCAGACCAGACGAGCTCGTACCTGGACCCAGCGCCGGCGACGCCGGCTGACTCGGCTGCGTTCTCGGACGCGAGCATTCCGTTCGCGTTCAGCGTCGGATTCACGATCGGGTCCACGCCAGTCAGCCAGGTCCGTAGCACCTTGTCGCGTCGCTGCATGAGCGTGCGGGAGATGTACTCGGTCGCCGCTGGGTCGCTGTAGGCGGCCTTTGCCACCACGGCTCTCACGATCTCGTCAGAAAACAGGGCCACTCGCCGAGCAGCCCAAAACGCATCATCGGCCCGCATGTTGTCGAACGCCGGATTCGGGTACTCGGGACGCCACGCCACCGGATCGAAGAAGTCGGCTTCGAATCGGCCGACCGAGGGCGGCACCGGAGGGTAGTCGACCTTTACCCAGGGGCGCACCCACAGTCCAAGGGAGAACAGAGTCTTGAGCGCCGGCTTCCACTCGAGGATGTACTCGTTCCCGGCGCGTGGCACCTGCGCGATCGTGCTGCCGCTCCCGAGGATTGATCCGAAATCGAACATGTAGTGCCGGATGGACTGCTGCCCTTCCGAGCCCTCGAGCATGTCGAGGCTATTCAGCCCGCGCGAATCGTCATGGTTCAGCCACGCCGCAAGCACGCGGCTCGCGCGAAGCTCTCGCCGGTGCTCGTGTGGATAGATGTCGTTAGGGTCGTCTGGTCGGGTGCCGTAGTACTTGAAGTATCCAAGCGGTCGACCGTCTGCGAACCGGCTCGCAATGGCTCGGTACTTCCCATTCGTGAGCCTGGCCGCCCGTTCCAGGATCCGGTCCACGTCTTCACGCTCCAGCCCTCGCTCGCGGCCAGACATATCGACCGTCGTCGCGTCCGGTGAGATGACGATCTGGTCGGGATCGATGTCCACGACGTACCCCTGCACGACGTTGTAGCCGAAGGCATGGTAAATGGCGGCGCCGATGACCTCCGCGCCGGTTCCCATTTCTGGGTGCTCTGGCGGATCGAACTTGATCTGATATAGGCGTCCGGTCGGGTCGACGATTCGGTAGCCCGGTGTAATTCCCGAGCTCTTCTCCTGGACGATGGGCCAGCCATCGACGTTGAGCGTCTCGAGTTGGTTGGGTCCACGGACGATTTCGTCGATCGACATCGCGCGGCGGCCGATTCGATTCGTGAACCACGAGGAATCGGGCACCTCTCCCACCGTGTTGACGTTGACGGCCCGTATGTCGCTTTGATCGCCGGGCTTGAAGAACGTGTGTTCCGCGAAGTCGTAGCCGTTGCTGCCCTCCACGCTCAGAGCGCCACTGGCGTCGAGCGCCCGGTCGTCGTCGGTCTGGATCGGGTCGTCTGGATAGAACCGAGGCGCGGCGCCGCGGGCAGCCGTCGCCAGGAATGCCGAGACGATGAGCGAGGCTGCCCAGGCCATGCCAGCCGGTCGAGTCCCACGGCGAGTGCTGCAAGAGGCCGCACGCCTAGAAGACATGACCGTACCTGATGACCAAGTGCTTGCCCCCGCTGCTGCCGAATGCACCTTCTACTCGGAGAAAGACGCCGTTGATGGTGCCGAAGCGAAAGCCAATGCCGTAGTCAGACTCCAGGTCGCCCAGCGACAGGGCACGACGCGTGGGAGCCACCATGCCGGCGTCGTAGAAGATGGCGCCGTCCATGGCCGTGAAGATCTCCCAGCGGTACTCCGCCTGCAGGAGCAGGACGTTCTCGTCCCGAAAACGGAAGCGCCGAAATCCGCGCAGATCGTCGGGACCGCCCAGCGTGCGCTGCAAGTAGAAGGGAACCTGCTGCCCTTCGTCGGCCTTCGAGAGGGACGTGAAACCGCGAAGGGCGATGACGCGCCGGTCGTTCAGGAACGGGACGTACTGTTGAATGTCGGCTTCCAAGCGGTTGAACGTGTAGCGGTTGAAATCCTGGTCGTCGTATCTCTGGAAGGCGATGAAATAGCGGCCGCCGCGACGAGGGTTCCCTTGGGGCTGACGGTAGTTCAGATCGGCGCTGACTTCGTACCGAACGAAGTCCGGCTGTTCCACGAGCCCTGAGAGGCCCGGAAAGTCGAGCCCCAGGTCGCCGATGCGAACCTCGGCGCTGTCCGAGAGTCTCGGCGTTCGGTAATTGACGCGGCCCGAGAGCGAGAACCAATCGGTCGGACGCACGCCTGCGCCGCCACCAACGACCGTGCCCTTCTCGCGATAGCTCGCCTCGGCATCGCGCCGCGAATCCGGCCCGAGCCCGAAGAAATCCTCCTCCGGGAAGTTGTAGCGTTGGATCTTCACGTCTGCGAAGACAGCCCCATCGGCAAGGCGCGGAAATGCCAAGGTCGCGTCCAGCATCCAGTATTTGTCTAGCGACCCTGCGGCGAACGTGTTGAAGTCCGCGTGGCCGCCAAGAACCGCGGGCTGGCGAAAGGCGATGCCGAACGCAAGACCGCTCCCGGGCGTGATGTTGCCGAGCTTTGGATAGAACCCCTGGGCCGGATTGAGAATCCGTTCGAGCAGGCGATCGTTCTCGAGCCAGATCAGCGTTCGTTCGAGACGGCTGTGCTCAGGGGGACTGAGCGCCGCGGCCTTGGTCTCGCGCTCTCGGGCCAGCGCTTCTGCGCGCGTTGTCGGTTGCCCGGGTTCCTGGGCAACCAGCGGCGACACCGCTCCTGCGCAGACCAGCGCCCAACTCAGGAGGACGCGCGCGAGCATCAGGCGGCTTCTCGTGCGCTCTCTTCCGGCACCAGCTTCTTGTGTTCGTGGGCGATGGCCACGGTGACTACGAGCCAGATGAGCGCAAGCACGACGTTGAGCATCGCGAAGTGGCGCACGCCGAACGCCAGGGCAGTGCCGGCGAATACGACGCCTGCCTGCAAGAAGTCGCCGGCACGGACGAAGAACGCATCGATGGCCTGTTTGGCTTTGTACTTGGCCTCGCGGCTGGTCGGCAGAAAGAGTGTCTGGCGCGTCGTGTTCTGAAGAGAGTAGTCCGTGCCGTTCTCGAGGACCTTGGTGACGCGCAGCACCGCGAAGACGGGGAAGAGCGCAACCAGCGCGTAGCCGCCGAGCGCGATTGCCGGCAGCACGAAGAGTGCGCCGCGGATGCCAATGTACTTGAAGACGCGCGAGACGATAAACATCTGGAGCAGAAATGCCAGTGCGTTGACGAGCGTCTGTATCGTGCCCGAGATAGTGCCGATCAGGGCCTGCGCATCCAGCCCGTTGCTCGTCCCCAGCTCGACCATTCGAAACGCCTCAGACTCGATGAGCGTATTGAGCAAGAACCCCCCGAGTGTGTTCACCAGGTTCAACACCAGGACCATGATGGCGATGAGCATCAGGTATCGGTTGGTGAAGACCAACTGGAAGCCGCCGGCCTTCTCGAGCGGCTTTTCGGCTTTCTCTGCCGCCGCGTCGCGACGCGCGTGGCGCTCGCGTCGGTGAACCCAGATGGTCAGCCAGACCGGGATGAGGAACCCGCCCGCTGCGATCAGCATCAGCACGTACGCGCCCATCCCGCCGAAGAGATACGCCGTCGTTCCCGAGCCGACGACGGCGCCGAGACTTGCGCCGACACCGAGGAGCGGAAACAGCCGCCGCCCACGCTCGGTGCTATAGACGTCGTTCGCGAACGCCCAGAACTGAGCGACCGCGACCATGTTGAAGACGCCGAGCCACAAATAGAAGGCGATACCCAGGCGAGCGCCAGCGGCTCCGAGCGCGTAGAACATAAGGAGATGCGATGCGAAGAACACGGTCACACCGCAGACCAGCCACAGTCGATTGACCCTCGAGGCCAGCAGCCCGTAGGCTGGCACGAACAACAGCAGAAGGAGGGCTTGTCCCGCGGACGAGTAGCTGGCTGCGACTGCACCTGCCTCGCTCAGAATGAGCGCGTCCCGGACGATCTTCAGGACGGAATAAAAGGCCAGGATGAAGAAGACGTTGGCGGCAAGCAGGAGGGCACTGACACCTTCGCCCGCGCGCACCTCGGTCACGATCGAAAGGACCCGGTCCAGCCAGGACTTCTCGGCTCCTATCGGGGGTAGCGGACTCGATTCGGCCATGTGCTGCCGGGATTATATCGACACCGCGGCGGGTTCGCTGGATGATCTCCCAGGATCGGCCAGCGTGAGCGGACCCGTGAGCTCCGGCAGATGGGTTTCCCACCATTGCTGGGCCTTCGCGTTGCTCCAGGCTTCGCACGCCCTGCACCCGCACGCCAACTCGAAGAGCTCGACCGCGTTCTGCGGCCGCTTGTCCGGGTCTTTTTCGAGACAGGCCATGACGAGATCGTCCATCTCTCGGGGAATCGGCATCTCGGTTCGCCGGGATGGAGGTACTGGTTCTGCCTGCACGTGTTGCAGCAACATCTTCATCTGGTTTGCCGCCTCGAACACGAGTTGACCGGTCAGCAGATAGTACGCCACGCAACCGAGCGAGTAGACGTCGGCTCTTCGGTCCACGTCTGTCTCCCCGAGAATGATTTCCGGTGCCATGTAGGCCGGAGTCCCCGTCGTCTTGTGATCAGCGGTGACGAGAGTCTGCTGCTGAGCCCCCCGCGCGTTGAATTTCACCAGGCCGAAGTCCAGCACCTTGACGAAATCGAACTCGAGACCCATTCGGCACACGTAGATGTTCGCGGGTTTGATGTCGCGGTGCACGAGGCCGCGGGCGTGCGCGTCAGCCAGCGAGTGACTGGCCTGACGCAGTAGGAAGATCGCCCGATCGGCGGATACTGGCCCGAACTCCCGGACGAGCGACTCGATATCGCGACCCGAGAGCAACTCCATCACATAGTAGAAGCGGCCCTCGTTGGTGACCCCGAAGTCGAATACCTGAATCGTGTGCGGTGAGCTCAGGGCCGACGTGGCCTTGGCCTCGCGTTCGAAACGTTTCAACAGCAGTCGAGTCTCGGCTTCGCCGGCCGTGCCCAGCACCTCCGGCCGTACCAGCTTGATGGCCGCGCTGCGAGCCAGCATCCGATGTTCGGCACGCCAGACTTCTCCCATCCCTCCGTGCCCGAGCGGCTCGACCAGCTTGTAGCTACCGAGCTCCTGCGCCTCGCGCAGCCGTCGCCCCAGCCGGTGCAACACCTGTGCAGGCACGATGGCGATGACGGCGCACGCGTAGTTCGGCAGGAACAGGACGACAGCGTCGTAGAACGAGGGCACCTGAAGGCCGTTGAGGCTTGCCAGCCATACCGCCAGGGGATCCATCGAGGCTGCGACCAGGGACGCCAGCAGCATCTGCACAGGCCGTGCCCACATGATCATCGAAAAGAGCAAGATCACGACCGCGTTCCATGAGATGTACATCGCCGGAACCGGGGTGAGCACACCGGTCGTGGCGTTGAGCAGTGCCACGGCCAACGCGTTGGCGATGTAGAAGGCAAAGCCCACGTTCAACTTCGTGTGAGCCAGGTGGTCCGTATACCGGAAGTACGCCAACGTCAGTGCGGAGACGACGACTCCAGCGATCTCGACCGCGGTGACGTAGGGCGAAAACACGTACGTTGTCGAGCTTCGGGGGAGCACGACGAGGTCCATCAGGAGCCCGAACGCCCAGAGTGCGACGCCGACGCTGGCGAAGAGCGCGAGCCTCTGGATCTGCTCGGTGACGAGTTCCTCCGGCAGCCGACCGCCCGACCCACTGCCTGCGTCGCCGGATGCTGGTGTCGTCAGTGCCCGCGGCGCGACCAGCCGCACCTTCTCCTTCAACGTCTTCATCTGTTCATGCACTCCTGGGTGGCTTGCTGCCGCGCTGCTGGAGCGCTCTCAAGTTCAGCATGATCGACTCGTTCGAGCGAAGGAGATCTTCCAAAATCTCCTCACGTGGTCGATTTTGCTGGCTCTTCGGTCGTGAGTCTTCCAGGTACGGCCACAGGCTATCGCGGATCGTCGCTGGCAGCACCCCTTCGAGGTACTCGAGCGCCGTCCCTCGCAGGATGGGATCGCTTGTGTGCAATCCGCGAAAGGCAATCTGCAACGGCTCGGTCGGCAGCACGAGCGCGAGCAACGTGAACACGTGCGCCAGGCTTCGGCTCGCTCGATTCTTGACGAACTCGTCGACGAACACGTTGTCCTGAGTCTCGTCCAGCTGGTGCAGCAGTCGCTGGCTCTCCCAGACGGGACGGCCGACTGCGGTTTCGCGGCGGACGATCTCGAAAATGAAGTGGCGATCGATCGTGATCCGTGGATTTCTTGCGAGAATCGCCGCCAGGGATCGCGCGCAGTGGAACCGGACCTCGAACCGCACGTCTTCCAGACCCAACAGGAGGCCGTTTGCTGCGCGCTGTGAAACACACACCGAGAAGACACGGGCCAGTCGTCGCCTCACGGCGAAATCCTGATTCTGATCGATGAGTGTATCGATCAGCTCGCCTACGCGCTCTGCGGCGACCCGACGGAGCGCGCGGACCGCTTCGTTTGCGACGGGATCCCAGGCAAGCAGTGGGATGACGTGTGGTACCAGGGCCGCGGGAAGGTCCTCCTCGCTTCGCAGCACCCGGAGGATTCGTTCTCGATCGCGAGAGCGCAGCGCCGCGATCTGCAGCAGGACGGTGTCCATGCCGGCGATCGATTCGGATGCCCGCGTTTTCCTGGCGGCCACCGTTGTGGGGGCGTCCGACGGCGTTGGTTCCTGCGGGACTGACGCAGGTGAACGGCGGAGGGCGCGGAGCGTCGAGAGCGTCCGTGTCATGGTGCTCCGCGTTGTGAGATCTTCCGTATCGGAGAGGTCAAGCTCGACTGCGCGGTTCAGGAGGCTCCGCTCGAGCGTCTGGATGTAGCCACGATTGAGCCGCATGGCGACGATCAAGGCGGAGCCTGACAGGAGAAAGGCGAGTCCCAGCATCGTGGGGAGCTGGTACGCCGGGGTCGCGATGAGCGCGAGCGTGACGAGCACGGCCCCTGCGGCGTCGCCGAGACGGTCGAAGCCGACATCGATAATGGACTTTGCCGCGCGCTTCTCGCTGACCGGAATCGGCGTGTAGAAGAGCTCGTAACCGGCCCGAAATAGCGACCCTCGGAAGACCGACTCCCCCCCGCGTGCGGTCACGATGCTCGGCAGACCGGGACCAATGAGCGCGCCGATGCTGCCCACGGCAAGCACCACCGACGGAGCGCCTGTTGTGAGGCCGAGACCGAGTTTTTCGAGCGCCACCCGGCTCGTTGAGCTCTGGAGGACGAATGTGATCAGGCTGATGCCCGCGTAGTACATCGCGAAGAATCCCAGCAGCCCGTCGCCACGGCCGAGCGTCGTGACGGCCTGCGCTTTGAACACGTAGTCGGCGAGGGCCGCGGCGGCGGTTCCGAGCAGCACGAGTGCCGCGAGGCTGCGGAGGTACGGTGCGCGCTTCATGACCTGCAGGCCCGAGCGCGGCGGCTCGGCGGCTAGTTCCGGGGACAACTCAATGGGACGCCGGAGCCGCTCGAGGGGTTCCGCCAACTGACGGATTTGCCAGGCGCAGGCCAGATTCAGTGCAGCCAGCACCGGCAGCATCGTCCCGACGCCAGACAGGGCTGCGACCCTCTCTGCGATGAGACCCCCCATCAGGCCTCCCATCGTCCCAGCGGCCGTGATCTGTCCAAAGCGGCGCTTGGCAGTCCGCGGATCGAACCGCTCCGTGGCGACGAGCCAGAAGCTCGAGCCAAGCATCGGTCCGGCGCCTGACACGTGCAGATAGACGACGACGCCAGCGACCACGGGCGCTGCCGCCACGAGCGCCCATTCCAGCAACAGCAATACCGCGCTGCCGGTAAATAGCAGTGGCACGAAGGTGACGGGCGAGACGTTTCGGAGCCACTTGGCGTTGAGCACGACGAGGAGAATCGAGAATCCGGCGGTCACGAAGACCATCGCCGGCAGCGTCGTCACGTCGAGGTTCGACAAGAAGAGCGCGTCGCGGGCAGCCTTGCCGGCGACGAATTGAGCCGTCACCAGGCCTGCGCAGATCATGGCCTTCAGAATCGCCGAGTCGGGTCTCAAGTTGGGTGACGTCATGCCTTTGACGCTAGGCACCATCGTATCACCCGGGTTGTCTGCCCTCGGTGCCTGGTGCGGTTCTATGGAAAGCCGGGGGTGGCCGGGCGTCTGCTCGCCGTGTTACGATAGATTTCTTCTGTGACGCGGGGTGGAGCAGTCCGGTAGCTCGTTGGGCTCATAACCCAAAGGTCGCGGGTTCAAATCCCGCCCCCGCAACCAACATAACC
>Ga0326597_10001102_pt1 | contig 44787 bp, 60 predicted proteins | sample RVTome_12_FD_203789 | JGI IMG/M metagenome (GOLD analysis project Ga0326597, IMG submission 203789) | Soil microbial communities from uranium-contaminated site in the Upper Colorado River Basin, Wyoming, United States - RVT100D185 | ecosystem: Environmental > Terrestrial > Soil > Contaminated >...
CCGGCGAGAACAGGAGGCGGCAGGTGAGTGACCCCATTCTCGACGACATGCAGCAGAAAGACGACCGCGAACGCGCCGGCCTCACCGACGACTGGCCGGAGGACCCGCGTGAAGATGCGGAGATTGAACAGAGGTTTATGCGGGATGAGGAAGAAGAATGACCTGCAACCCTATGAAAGGACCATATTATGTGCCGACCATTTTCGTTTTATTGTGCTGAAATCAACGGCGAACCCAAACTCTGGTGGTCCGAGGAAAGCGACTCGCACACAGCCATCGTCAAGGAGCACCACATCCGTGACACCGGCATGGTTCCGCTGTTCGCAGGCGAGTTCTACCCCGACGATGAATCACCGTCGCCCGATCCGGCGACGTGGATTCTCAACTGGGACAGCGACGCCACGAACGCCAGTCGCGACAAACCCGGCGCTGAGTTCGCCGAATCCGTCCGCGCGCAGCTCGAGCGCCTGGTTCCGCGCTGGATTGCCACGTCGGGCGAGCAGGTTGTGACGGTGCGCGGCTGGGCCTGGAATTCCGCGCAGCAGACCGTCAACGGCGGTGAGGGCCGGGCCTACGACTCCGCGCAGCAGACCGTCAACGGCGGTGTGGGCCGGGCCTGGAATTCCGCGCAGCAGACCGTCAACGGCGGTGTGGGCTGGGCCTGGAATTCCGCGCAGCAGACCGTCAACGGCGGTGTGGGCTGGGCCTGGAATTCCGCGCAGCAGACCGTCAACGGCGGTGAGGGCCGGGCCTACGACTCCGCGCAGCAGACCGTCAACGGCGGTGAGGGCCGGGCCTGGAATTCCGCGCAGCAGACCGTCAACGGCGGTGTGGGCTGGGCCTTCAACTCCGCGCAGCAGACCGTCAACGGCGGGGAGGGCTGGGCCTACGACTCCGCGCAGCAGACCGTCAACGGCGGTGAGGGCCAGGCCTTCAACTCCGCGCAGCAGACCGTCAACGGCGGTGAGGGCTGGGCCTTCAACTCCGCGCAGCAGACCGTCAACGGCGGGAAGGGCTGGGCCTGCGACTCCGCGCAGCAAACGCATGTTGGCGGGCGAGCGATCAAGCTTGACGCACTTGGCAAAGTATTGAGCGATATCACCTTGCCGGACGTGGCCGCATGACGCGGGAGCGGCACCGGCACCGGCACCGGCACCGGCAAGGCGGTGAAAGCCAGCCTCGCGGGTTTACAATCGACTTGACACCTCATCACAAACCAGTAGCATTATCACCATGAAAACCGAACCGCCGAAATACCGTAACATCCCAGTGCGTCAGGAAACCTTCGACCAGATCGAGGAACTGGTGCATCGCGCCAAAAAGACAACGCCCTACCACGTTAGCAAAGTTGGGTGGATGGCAGAGTTAATCGAGCGTGAGCACGCGCGGGAAATGAAGAAGAATCCGGCGAACGCTTGACCACGCTGATCGGACACCTCATCACGAAAGGATGCGACGATGCTGTCCCTTAACCTCATGCGCGGTGACAAGATCGTAATCGGACCACCAGAGAACCCGCTGGGCACTGTCGAATACGTGAGAGTGCACGGCAGTCATTTGGGTGCTCCCAAGATTGTTCTCGCGTTCGACTTCCCACGCGAGATTGAAGTCAATCGAGAAGTGATCGCCAAGGCGAAGGCGTACACAAGGAAGCACGAGGTGAAACCATGACATTCACACCAGAACAGATTGAGGCGCGCAAGTGCGGCATCCATCCTGGCGTGCCGTTCGACGAATACAAAAAGATTGATGCGGTTAATGCAAGCATTCTTCTCTGGGGACGATGCAGCGCCGCGCACATGAAGGCAGCCATTGACGGTCTGATCGAACATGATTCCCCAGATTTGGCATTCGGTCGTGCATTCCACGCCCGCACGTTGGAACCCGATGTGTTCGCCGAACGCTTCATCGCATCCGGCCCATGCTCCGAACAGTTGAAGTCAGGCCCACGCAAAGGCGAGCCATGCGGAAACGGCGGCGCGGTGATGCGAGATGGCCAATGGCTGTGCGGCGTACACGGCAAAGGGATTGAGCCGCTCTCGCCTCCAATCGAAATCATCACGCCCGACGAGGCAGCGCGGATTGATGGCATGAACACGAGCGTCCGAGCGCACCCGATCATCAGCCAGATTCGACGCCGCGGCGGGTTCGAGACGACAGTTCTCGGCGAAATCGACAATGTGGTGTGCAAGGTTCGATTTGACAAGCTGATTATCGAAGGCCGTCCCGTAGCTTTGGACCTGAAAAAATGCAGGCTCGGTCATGCGATCCCGCATAAGATTCACCGTAGCGTTTTCGACTACGGTTATCACGTTCGAGCCGCGTTCTACCAAGACGTACTCCAATCCGCAGGTGGCCCGAAGGACGTTCCCTACATCTTGGTCTACGTCGAAGAGCAACCGCCCTACGCCGTGTCATGCGTTGAGTTGGACGATGAATGGCGGGAGATCGGGCGGCTTGAATACCGCCGGCTCTTAGGGGTCTATCGACACGGTGTCGCAACCGGCGAATGGCCCGCGTACACAGATGAGGACGGCAAGGTGGACGTGTGGCAGTCGCACCCGCCCCAATGGGTGGTCGATCGCACCAATGATCTTCCGGTTACAAAGGATTTGGTGGAAGTTCCATCGACTCCCGATGACGACATTGTTTGGTAAAAGGAGCAATGCGATGCAAACAGAAGTCGTTGACAATCTTCCATCGGAAGCGACACATGAATCAAACGGTATGATGGAGGTCGCCACGACGCGGGCCGCGCAAGAAGTGCAGGCCGCAATGGTGATCGCCAAGCGATTCCCGCGCGACCAACAAGCATCGTTCTCCCGCATTATGACAGCGTGCAGGCGGCGCATTCTGGCTGAGGCCAGTCAATACGCATTCCCGCGCGGAGGCCAGACTGTCACGGGGCCAAGCATTAGACTGGCGGAAGTTCTGGCACAAGCGTGGGGCAACTTGGCGTGCGGGACAATCGAACTGGAGCAACGAGACGGCGAATCAGTGATGATGTCTTATGCGTGGGACTTGGAGACGAACACGCGATGCGACAAGATTTTCAGCGTCCCCCACGTGCGCGACACTCGCAATGGCCGTAAGAAACTGGAGGATGCTCGTGACGTGTACGAGATGACGGCGAACATGGGGGCGCGTCGATTGCGCGCCTGTATTCTCGCGGTGATCCCCGGCGATGTGGTCGAGGCGGCGATCGCGGAGTGCGATAAGACCCTCAAGGGCAATAGCACCGAGCCGCTGATCGATCGTGTGCGCAAGATGGTCAGTGCATTTTCCGAATTGAGCGTCACTGTCGAAATGCTCGAGCGCCGCGTCGGCCATAGGTTGGACGCAACGAATGACTTGGAACTGGTCCAGCTTCGCAAGATTTATCAGTCGATCAAGGACAACATGGCCAGTCGAGAGCAGTTTTTCCCAACACCCGCGCGAGGATTCAAGATCGCCGACGAAGAGCCACAGAACGGGGATCAGGCGCTCTCACCAGACCCAACAGAACCTGACCCGGAACCGACGCAGCCGGACCCCACGACCGCCAAGCACCGGTCGCTGGTGGTGCAGGTGGCGAACGACAAGGGCATCACGGTGGAAGAGGCAGAGGCGGCGCTGCTGGCGTTCAGTCAGAAGATGCTTGGCGGCCTGCCGGCGGACCTGAGCGCGGCGAAGTACAAGGCGCTGGTGAAGCACGTGGAGAACGGCGACATCGGCTAGTTGATCCCATCCTCACCACTGACCAACACCACCAACCCCCTTTCAGGATACGACGATCATGGAAACGACCACGGAAGTACCGGTGCCCGCAACACCCGCGCCCGTCACCATCCCGCGCCCGGAGACCGTGCAGCGCGAGATCGACACGCGGACCAAGGAACTGAAAGAACTGCGCTGGCAGTTGCGCGTGAGCAAGCGCGTCTACGGCGTGGAATGACAGTGCCACCGGAGCCTCGCTCGGCTGTGAAAGGCCGGGCGGGGTTTTATGCCTGACTCCCCCGAAACCTACGCGGACTGGCGGCATGACGCCTTCCGCTTTCTCAAACCCTCTGAATGGAGGCCCACAATGGCCAAAGCAGCAGTCGAAGAACCCGGCGAGCAGTTGGACCTGATCGAAATCACCCCGGAGAACGCCAAGGTGATCCAGAAAATCGCCAAGGCGTACAAGAAGATCGTGCGCGAACGGCTGGCGATCCAGCAGAAAGAGAAAGACCTGAAAGACAAACTGTTGGACGCGGTGCATGAGGCGGAGATTGTGCCGGACGCTGACGGCAAGTACACGTTCTCCTGCGGCAACGACGTCATCATCACCGTGACGCCGCGGGATGAACTCGTGCAGGTCAAGACGCCGGACAACGACGACGAATAATCTCTTTCTCCTTCGAGGATTCCGCCGGGGTTAAAGCCGGCGGAGTCTTTCCCAAGATGCCTAAAAAATCATCCACCAGCCCGACCGCCCGCACGCTGAAAGAGCTTGCCCGACAAGGCTATCTCGCCGGCGTCGTCGAGCGCCGTCTTCCGACGATCGACCCCAAAACGAAGAAGCCCAGCAGCTTCCTCAAGGACCTGTTCGGTTTCATTGACATCATCGCCATCAAGGACGATGTGACGCTTGGCGTGCAGGCCACGTCGCGCGCCAACATGAGCGCCAGGGTGGCGAAGATTCAGGCCGAGCCAAACGCCCGGCGATGGCTGCTGGGACAGTGCCGGCGCCGCATCGAGGTGTGGGGCTGGGCGAAGTACAAGGAGGGCAACTCGTTGCGCTGGCGGCAGACGGTGGTGGAAGTGACGCTGGACGGTGTGACCAAGACGACTGTACCGACGATGCCGAAGCGGCTGTTGAATAAACAGAAAACACTGTTTTCGTAAAGGTTTCTCACAATGATCCACTTCACCTCCACCGCCACGCGCACACCTGAACTGGTCGAGCCGTGCTTCCGCTCGTTCGCCCAGAACCTGTGCGGCGTCGAACTGGACAAGTGCCGGTTGTTCCTGAACATCGACCCGGTGCCGGCGGACCGCACCAGCACGGAAGTGATCCGCATCGCGGCCAGCTACTTCGGCGACGTGGTGGTCAACGAGCCGATGGAGCCTTCGTTTCCCAAGGCGGTGAAGTGGTGCTTTTCGCAACCGGACCCTCTGGGCATTTGCGTCCACATAGAGGCAGACTGGGAGTTGTTACAGCCGGTTAACGTCCCCGTGTTGAGCATGATCTCGCGCGGCGTGCTGAACCTGCGCGCCCACGCACACTTCGGCCAGACGAAGCGCTGCTTCCTGTCTCCCGGCATCTGGCGATCGGCCGCGATGAGGATGGTGGGCGATGGTCTTGACGGCGAGAGTAATCCGGAGGTCAACCTGTGGCGGCTTACCGACCACCTGCGTTGCGGCCACTACTACGGCGACCGCGTGCTGGTCCGCGACCTCGGCCGCCAGTGGCAGGAGACAAGCGGGTACGTGAAGGACACGCCCAAGCCCGTCAGGGGCATCCACCACTGGACGAAGTGGGTGAAGAAATGAAACCCAAGCGCGTAGAAGTCAACCTGCGCGGCCTGATCGAAGGCGCTCCCCCGCACGACATCCAGGCGGAGGCGGCGTGCCTCGGCTGCGTGCTGCTGGAACCGGCGTACCTGGCCGACGTGTCGCACTGGGTTGAACCGGCAGACTTCTACGACAGCAAGCACGAGGCGATCTATGCCGCGATGATGGCTGTGGCGGCAAGTGGTGGCAGGTCGGACATCGTGCGGGTGCGCACGGCCCTGGCGGAGTCCGGCAAGCTCGAACAGGTCGGCGGCGTGGAGTACCTACTGCGAGTTGGCGAGAGCGTGCCGGACGCGACGGCGGCGGGCTACTACGCGCGGACTGTTGCGACCAAGGCGCGGCGCCGGCGCATGGCGGACGCGGCCGGCAAGGCGCTGTACGCGGCGCTGGGGCAGATGACGGACGATGATGCGATGGCGCTGGCAGAGTCGGCGCTTACCAGCGTTGCGGCGGAAGTGGCGGCGGACGATCAAGCGTTCAGCGCAGCGGAGTTGATGCAGATCGTAGCCGCGCACCTGGTGAGCGAGACAAGCACACAGGGCGGGATACTCACCCACTACCCGATCCTTGACGACATGATCGGCGGGCTGCACGCGGGAGAACTGACCACGATCGCCGGTCGGCCCAGCATGGGCAAGTCTGCGGTGATGCTATGTCTGGCGGCGGAGTTGGCGGCGCACGATGTTCCGGTCGGGATCGTGTCGCTGGAGATGTCAGCGCAGGAGATTGGCCAGCGGTTGCTGAGCCGGCATTCTCGCCGTCCGTTGCAGGCAATCCGTCTGCGGCATCGCAACCTCTTTGACGCATCCGACCTGATTCCGGCGCAGGCGCAGATAGCACAGTGGCCCCTGCATGTAGAGTGTCCGTCGCGCGTGTCGATCACATCGTTCCGCGGCATCGCAGACAGGATGGTGACCAAGCACAAGGTGCGCGTGGTGTTCCTCGATTACCTGGGCCTGGTGACGTTGCCGGACGCGGAGCGAGAGGACATTGCCTATGGCGTGCTGACGCGCACGTTCAAGGCGATCGCTCGTGAGTTTGAGATATCCATCGTCGCGCTGCACCAACTGAACCGGCAGAGCGAGTCGCGCGCGGACCATCGGCCGAAGATGTCCGACCTGAGAAGTTCCGGCAACATTGAGCAGGACAGCGATAACGTGGTGCTGGTCCACCGCGAGGATTACTACGCGCAGCAGAAGGCGGGCGCTCAGTTGACGAACGAAGTTGAATTGATCGTGGCGAAGCAGCGGCAGGGTCCGACAGGCGTTGTCAAGCTGCGCTTCGTGCCGGAGTTTGCGAGTATGGAGAACATAGCGCACGAGTCGACGGAGTTTTGACAGGAGCCGCGAAATGAAAAAAAAGACGACGACGAAACACCCCGACGCGATCGCATGGGATGAGTTTCTGGCAAGCGAACGAGGCGCGCGATGCACCCAGCCGTTAGGGCTGCCTAACCAGCGGACGTACATGGAGAACCGGCTTTTCTGGGCATTCCGCGCCGGCATTGAACACGGGCGATCGACACCGCAACCCAAGCGGAAATGAAAGGACCAACTCATGCTTGACTTGACCGAGGGATCGTGTCGACCAGCTAATCCTCGAAATCAAACAGGAGCAGCCATGACTATCAACAGACGAGAGTTCGTTTCCATCCTCGGCGCGGGTGCCGCGTCGCTCATCATCGGCCCAGCCGCGCACGGCGAAGATATCCCCACCTGGATGCAGGCGTGGTGCGACGACAAAGACTGCAAGTACGACCTGTCGCGCCCGTTCGTGATCGGCGGGTTTGCCTACGCCACGAACGGTTACGCGGCGGTGCGCGTGCCGACGCGACTGCCCGACACACGCAGAGACCGCGAGCCTCCCGCGCACAAGCTGGCCTGGGACGCGGATCGCCGATATTGGCGATGGCCGGTGGGATTGACGCGGCATGGGCGCACGTGCATGTGGTGTTGCGGTGACGGCAAGCGGTACAAAGCAATTACCTGCCCTAAATGTAACGGCTGCGGATGTGCTGAGTGCTGCGGATTCGGCGAGGTTTCTGTGCCTGCCGGTAAGTGTGCTCGCTGCTGGGGAACCGGAACGGACGTGATCCGCCACGTACCCGGCGCGACGCACGGCATCAGCGATCAGTACGGGTTGTTGGTGGACATGCTGCCGGGCGTCGAATACACGCCGGCGGACAGGAGTGTGATGGTGTTGCGCCCCTTGTGGGTGTTGCCGAACCCCGAAACCGAGTGGCGGTTCCGCTTCCACGGCGGGCAGGCCCTGATCTGCGAAACCGAGTTTTACCCCAACAAATGACCACCAACCCCACGAAAGAAAAACCATGAGCGAGGCCAACCCAAAAGAACTGCCGGAAACCGTTTACGTTCAGGTCGGTAAGGATATCAATAGCGATGAGCCGTGGCTCATTGCGTGCAGGGAGGAAATGGAAGCAGTGGAAGCTGACCTCGGCGATCGCGTGCCCGGCGAGATGGTCGGCGTGTACGGATTGGTCAAAGTTGTCAGGATGGAAAAGTCAGTGGAAGTGAGAGAGATAATTGTGTCCAAATGACCACCCGCCCCAACATCCCGGCCAGCGTGCACAGTGAGTCCGCGTGTGTGGCGGTGCTGGATGCCGTCTGCTTCCGCTGCGGGCGCGACATGAGCACGGTGAGCGGCGGGATCGGGAACGTAGACCACGCCGGGGGGCGATGGTGCGGCTGCACCGAAAGGAATGAACCATGACCCCCCGCGCCAAAATCTACGTTGTCATGGTCACGGTGGCGATGGTGTTGGCGTGGCTGATATCCAGAACAGGAGCATGATATGAGCGACGTTAAATACCCGGAACTTCTCGCGGCGATTAACGCGGCCGTGCCTTGGAGATTGCACGCCATCTACGCCGCTGTTGAGGCGGTGTACGAAGCGAAGTGCTATGAACTTGCCGCCCTGCGTGAGCGCTACGCGCGCGGCGAACTGGACGACGACGAACTCCAAGCCATCTGCCACAATCTGCCCGCTGAGTGCAAAGAGGCGTTCCACGACGGGTGCGACGCGACGCAGCGGAAGCTGACGGGTTCGTGCCGGACGGACGAATTGCGGGCGGAACTGACCGCCCTCCGCGCCCAGCACGCGGCATTCAAGCAAGCCGCTCATGCGGCCCTGGACGAAGCAGGTGTTCCACAATTTGGTGATGAGAAGTGCCGAGTGGGTGCCCGCATCCGTTGGCTTGCCGAGCAGCACGCGAAGCTGGTGGAGGCGTGCTACGTATTCCGCGCCGCACTCCCCGCCGAACAGGGGTCTTAGCCATGAGCATCCACATGGTCATCAAATGCGACCGATGCGCTCGCGTGGCGGAGACAAAGCCGGGAGAGGTGTTCAGCCCGCAATATTTACGTGTGCTGATGCGTCGGCGCGGCTGGCGTGGAGCGTCGCGCCGGATATCACCGGGTGGAATGCTTGTGACGTGGCAGGCTCGCTTGAATGGTCGTGTTGACCTATGCCCGGCGTGTGCCAAGGCGGCGGGAATCAAATGACCGACCCCCTCACCATCATGCTCGTCTGTACCATGCTCAGCAAGGGCCAGTTGGGCCGCACCGACGTAACCGCGTGGATACTGATGTACCTTTGCGGCATGGACATCAGAGAGATAGCAGCGGGTCTGCGCGTGGGTAATCAGGAGATCGCGGACGCCATCGTGCGCGTGAGCGAAAAATTGGAGTCGATGAAATGAAACCCAAAGTATTCGGCGTCGGCATGTGCAGGACGGGAACAACCTCGCTGAACCGGGCGTTGCAGATTCTCGGCTGGGATGCAATTCACTTCCCGCGCGATATCGTGGAGATCGACCGGCATGAGGCGGCAACGGACATGACGGTGATGGTCAGGACGAGGGAACTGGCCCTCATGTACCCGGATGCGAAGTTCATTTGGACCACCCGAAAAAAAGCGGGTTGGCTGGAATCGTGCCGGCGCCATTTTGCAGTGCGGCCGACCGGCCCCGTGGCGCAGGAGATCATGTTTCGGGTGTTCGGCCGGATGGATTTTGATGAGTTGGTGTGGAACGCTTGCGAACTGGTGTGGCGTTTTCATGTCCATTCGGTTCTAAAAGGTTTTTATAATAGCAGATTCCTGATCCTGAACATCTGCGATGGTGGCGATGGTGGCGAAGTCTGGCCGCAGTTGTGCGCCTTCCTGGACGTGCCGATCCCCGATTGCCCGTTCCCCTGGGAGAACAAGGGACGATGAACATTGTTGCACTCTACAAGACCTGGGACGGCGGCGAGTTCGTCGACGCTTCATTGGCGTCGATCTATCAGCACGTCCAGAACATCGTCATGGTGCATTCAGAAGTGTCCTGGCTGGGCGAGCGCGGCAACTCCGTTCGGTCGGCGGCCGTCGCCTGGTGTGAGCAGCACGACAAGGCGGGCAAGGTTCATCACATCGACGTGGAACTCACGAGTCAGGAGGCGCAGTACGCCGCGGGCATCGCGTTCATCAACCAGTACAAGCTCGGCGATGTGGTGATGGTGGTCGACGCCGATGAGGTGTGGGAAGGTCAGTACATCGAGAACGCCCGAAAGCAGATTCACGACCAGCCGTTCGCGGCGTACCGGTCCAACATGCACACGTACCTCAAGACCCCGTTCTATCAGGTCGATCCGCCGTTCGGTTCGCCGACGACGTTCCTGACCGACCCGAATTACCTGATGGAAAGCCCGCGTGGCGGTAAGGCGCCTGCCCTGCAACTGGCGGACGTGTGGATGCACCACTACACCTACGTGCGCAGAACGCGCCAGGACGTGGAGCGCAAGATTCACCAGTCAGCGCTGGCCGACAAGAGCGGCGAGACGGTTGTGGGCGGATGGATGCAGGACGTGTACGACCGTCTGCCGGAGGGACAGCACCTGCACGCCTTCCAGCGCCATCGCAGGGTTTGGCAGCGCGTTCATAAGATTTGGATTTCGGAACTTCCGCCGGCGATGCGGACAGCGCAACTGTTGCGTTTGTGGTGGCCGGACCGTGCACTTCCGGGCGGACATCTATCCGTAACCGACGGTGAAGCCGACACGATTTATCGGTTGGCCTTCGGGTCTGAGCAGGCCGTCGACCTTGGCACCTATCACGGGTTCACCGCCGTCGTTCTGGCGCTGGCGTGTCGGCGCTGCTGTACCGTGGACAGTTACGGGCAGGGCGTTGCGCGGGAGTATCACAATTTCAACTATGACCTCGACGCGAACAGATCACTGGCCGAACGATGGGGGAACATCACGGTGAAGAACAGTGACACGGAGGCGGCCGGTCGTGAATGGAAGAGCGGGCCGGTCGACGTGCTGTTTGTGGACGCGGACCATTCGCAGAGCGGTACGTTGGCGAACGTCGAAGCGTGGTGTCCGCACATGAGGCGCGGCGGCCGGATCATCTTCCACGACGACAACAAGATGCATCGCGGCGTGCGTGCGGCGGTGACGGCGCTGCGCGCCGATGCGCGGTTTCGGTTCTTTGATCCCGGCGAGTTTGCGGGTAGTCTGGCGGTATGCGAGGTGCGATGAAATGAAAATCCTCATCCCCACCATGCTCACCCCTGAACAGGTCGCGCCGCAGATCGCCGCGATCAGGGCTGTAACACCGGACAATGATGTCTTCGCGTCCTGTCTCCAGGCGTCCGCCAGCGTCAACCGCAACGCATGTCTCGATCAGATCGCGGTCGATGACATTGCGATTATGCTCGATGACGACATTGAAGGGTTCTATCCGGGGTGGGTGGGTGATCTTCTGGTCGGGCTGACGATCCCGAACGCCGTCATGGTGTCGGCTCGCCTGTTGAATCCCGATGGCTCGTTCGGGCCGACGTGCTCGCGGTGCCACGCGCGGGAGCCGATGGAGATTGAGGTCAAGTCGAACGGCGAGGCGATCCTTCCAACAGCGGCGATTGCGTTTCATAACCGTGGCCACGTCTTCGATCCAGTCTATGTCGGGAGCGGTTTTGAAGATTCTGACTGGTGTCATCAATATCTGGCCAGCGATCCCAACGCGGTTTTTGTTCAGTCAAATCGGTGTAAACTGATTCACGCGAATCTTATGCGGGGACAAAAAGGTGACAACTGGAAAAACAACCGTGCGCACTTTGAACGCAAATGGCATGTTCGATGATCTTCCCCGAGATGCATCCGGCGTCTATCTCATCATCAACACGGCAAACTCCCGGCGCTATTACGGGAGCAGCATGGAAGAAAAAACGCCGAACGCTCACGCATAACGGCGAAACACTGACGCTGCAAGATTGGTCAGAGAGAACCGGAATACCCATCACTAAAATCTACTGTAGAGTAAGCCGCGGGTTTGATGCGGCTCGCGTGTTGAGCGACAATGACGCAAGGGCGGGAAGAAAATGCACGCGAAAAGGAACGACCAAATGAACACTGACTTCTCCAAGCCCCGCACGACAACCCGCGCAATGATCGACCCAACGCGGCTGTGCGCCCTTCGGTGTTCCTTCTGCTACTACCTTCCGAACGATGACCTGCACACCGTCAAGCCGATCGCCGCGCAGTACGCCGAGATCGACGCCGCCGCATCCCGCGGATGCGATTCCTGCGACATCACCGGCGGCGAGCCGATGCAGAACCCGCACGTTGTCGAGCTTGTGAAGTACGCCGTCGCCAAGGGCATCTTCCCCCGCATCATCACCAGCCTCATCTGCTCCGAGAAAACCTTCGACGGCGTGCTGGACGCCGGGGTTGCGGACTGGCTCATTTCCATGCACGGCGCGAAGCACGACACGCACAACGCGATCGTTCACATCAAGGGCGCGCGGGCGATGCAGGAGAAGCGAATCGCCAAGATCGCTGCACGGATGGACTACTGCTGCAACTACGTGATGGTGGAGGCGAATCAGAGCGAGATGGCCGACTGGGCGCGGTGGCTGGTGTCGCGCGAGCGTCGGCCCAAGGTCGCCAACTTCATCAACTTCAACGCATTCGGCCCGTGGCTGAAATCGCCGGAGTGGATCGAGAAGGGCAAGGCGAACGTGATCGACCCTCGCGTCGCCGGCCCCGTGCTGGAAGAGGCGATCGACCTGCTCGAAGCCAACGGCATCGGCGTGAACGTGCGGTACGCGCCCATGTGCATGATGGCCGAGCGGCACAGGAAGAACATCTGCAACGACCTGCACGTCGCGTTCGACTTCGGCGAGTGGGACAACTCCTTCGGAGCGCGCACTTCCGCCGATGAGGTCTATCGCAAATATTCCCTGCCGCTGTCGAAGCACAACGAGGAGAAGGGCGAGCCGTGTTCCCATTGCAGTCACCAGTGGGTTTGCGGCGGCGCTAACCGAATCTGGCACAAGCTGGCGACGGAGAAGTTCGGGCGCGAGGTGCTCAGTCCGATTCCCGGTGCGCAGAACCGGGACCACTGGCACTACCGCAAGGACAACGTGTTGGGTTTGGACCCGCGCCGCGCAGTGATGGTATGATTTCGGCGAGTGCTCAGTCAGGAGACCCATGCCGCGCAACCGCTACGAAGACGAAGATCAGCAACCCGTCAAAGCTCGCCCCGCCATTCCGATCATTGGTCCCCAGGCCGGGACGATGGAAGCGCCTGCCAGTCAATTGTCAAAGGCCGGGTTCCCCGCCGCGCCGCCGCCCTCCGCATCTGATTCCTCGGCGGTTGGATGGAACGCGCCGCCACGTCCCCAGCCATTCAGCGGCGCTATCGCGGCGCCGCCGCGTCCGCCTGGCACGATGGAAGCGCCCGCCAGCCAGTTAAGGTCCATGTCACCGTATGGACCTCAGAAGCCCGGCTGGAATGCCACACAGGGTTTGCCGGCGGACTCGCCGCCGCCGATCGCGTTCAGCAGGCCGTCTTACCCACCGCCGCCGTCGCTGAATGTCCAACCCGCTTCCGGTCAGGAGATGGCTTCGGCAACACAGTCTCTGGAAGCCGGCCGTCCAGCCAGCGCGGTCGCATACGGAAACGCCCTCGACGCCATGCCGCGCATTACCGATTCCGTGACGCGCGACGCCACCCGCGCCACCCAGGGCATTGCCGACCGCGCCAACATCGTCGGCGAGGGCAGCTATGCGAACGCTGTGCAGCGCGGCGTGCCCCACGAGCAGGCGGGGGCGATGTTCGGCCGACCGGCATGGCCAGCGCCACGGCCCGCAGTCGAAACACCAGCGCCCACGGTCAGCCCGGAGACGAACCGCCGCGCGGTGACGGCAGGGGCCCTCATGGACCTCAACGACGCTTCTGGACGGGGCAACGTGGATACCCCATCGCTGGAAGGCAAGACGCCGGAGCAGCGCCGTCAGATCGCTGGCGGCGGTCCGCGCGATGAGTCCGGCCGGCGCAGCGATGAGTCGCCGCAGCAGTACGATGAACGGCTCAAGAACATCGCGGCGATGAATCAGTTGAACGCCGGCCTTCCCGTTCGACAGGCGGAAGCGCGTCAGCAGCGCAGCCGGATGCGCCGTGACGCTGCGGCGTTGATGCAGACGGGCGACGTGGCGGGCGCGCGGGCGATGTTGCAGGAAGCCAACCAGGTCGGAATGCCGCAACGCCTCAGCCCGCTGGAGGCCGGCGGCGCGGTGGAGCATCAGCGGCAGGTAGAACTGGCGGGCGCGCAGGGCAAGAGCAGTTACGCACTGGAGCAGAGCCGGCTGGCCACGGACCGGGAGCGTATGCGTCAGGAAGGCATGAACACTCGGCAGGGCGCCGGGTTCGAGCAGGCCGACAAGGCGGCGCAGCGCTCGGCGGAAGTCAATACTCAGATGACGCAGTTGCGCAGTCGCTTGGATAGACTCAGCGCCGCCGACAAGTTGGCGGTGCAGCCGTTGAACGATCGGATCACACAGATCGACAAAAACAAGCAGGCGCTGATCGCCACCATCGGTGAGTCGTTCACGCCCGAGGAAAAGAAGAAGAGCGCCCGCGAAGAATTGAAGAAGCTGGAGGACGAGCAGGAGAAGCTTGTCGGGCAGGCGAATGAGAAGCTGGACAAGATCAGAAGCGAGGCGTCAATTCCCAACGCGCCCGGCGGCACGCCGACCGGACCGTCCGCTATTCCGCCGGGTGTTCAAGCGCCGGGCGGGGCGGGTGCGACGCCCAATCCTGGCGACGTAGTGGACGGATATCGCTTCAAGGGCGGCAATCCCAATGACAAGGCGAACTGGGAAAAGGTGTGATGAAACCACCCTGGGAACGCGATTACCAACAGACCGAACCGGCGAAAAAGCCGTTGAAGCGGCAAGCCCCATCGGAACCCGCCGCTGGTGATGGTCCGTGGAACCGCCAGTACGGATCAACTTCCAACGCAAGGCCGTGGGAACGCGATTATTCGTCCGGGACCACAACGATCTCGCCTTCTCCCACAGCAACGCCATCTCCTGTACCTATCCCCCCCCTTCCCGCCGATATCCCGGTCAGTCTTCAGACCAAGGTGCTCGACGAGAGAATGCGACTGGCGGGCGAGACGCCGGGACGAGAGCCGTCAGAAATAGAGACCCAGCTGGCTGAGCGGGTGTCGATGGCGCGGGCTGCCGCCCCCTATGTCCGAGTCCCGTCACAACCCACGACAACCGACGACGGGCCGAGAGAACTACTGCCCGAAGATACGGTCAATCCCCCACCTGCCAGGGTTATCCCGACCACGGATGCACCAGAAGGCGGCCCGTGGTATCAGCAGCCGTTGCGCACTATCGGGCAGGAGTTTGTCAATCTCACGAGCTTCCCGGAACGATTCACTGCGGGCCTGTCGAACGATCCGCACAAGATTGCGGCGGCGGAAGCCGGTCGGCAACAACAGATTCGCGGCCTGAATGAGCAGGTCGCCCCGCCGCAGACCGAAGCACAGCAATTCTGGGCGCAGACGCCGCAACTGGCGGCCGAAATCGGGCTGGCGGTGATGGCCCAGCGCGGGATTGCGGGCGCGGTGGGATCGCCCGGCACAAGTCCGGCACTGGCGGGTCGGGCAACACAGTACCTGTCGTCCGCCGTCACAGGCAATCCGCGCATACAGGCGCTGCTGGCCAATAGCGCCGGCGTGGTGGCGGGGTTGAGTGAGTTCAGCGCACTGAGCGAAGCCATGAACGCTTCGATGCTGGGCCAGGCTCCGAACCCCGGCGAAGCAGTGCGGCACGCGGTCAACACGCTCGGCTCGCTTGCGGGCAAGACCGCAACAGGGCGACTCGGCGACCTGTCAGCCGACGAACTGCTGTTGGCCGCTTTTCTGGCTTACGGTGCTGCTCGCGGCGCGTGGGAGTCCAGACGGGCGGCTGGCGATGTGGCGGCTCAGCAGAGCGGGTTCCGGCTGGAACAACACCCGGACGCTATGGCTTTCATTGACGAACTGATGGCCAAAAATCCATCGCCTGCGGAATTGTCGTCGACAATCGCACGACTTCGACGCGGTGGTGAGGGTCCGAACGCCATCGCGGATGCGCTGGAGTCCCGTCTGTCCGGCAAGCCAATTGCCGCCGCGCCCGCCCCTACTCAGCCGACGCCGACTCAGCCAGCACAGACAGCGCCCCCCGCCCTCGAATCCCTGCCCGTTGTGCGCGCCGAACCCTCCGCGCCCATCCAAGCGCGCCCGCAAGTATCCGCGCCTGCCCCCGCAACCGCGCCCCCGGCCCCCGCCGCGCCTGCGACCACCCAACCACCCGCCGCCCCACAGCCCGACTGGGCCTCAATGACGCCGTGGCAGCGGATGCAGACCAAGTTCCCGCCCGCCAAGGTAGGCGAAACCCAGATGATCTCGGCCAAGGAGATGTTCGAGAGCGGGTATCGGGTGGATGAGCGCGGGGAATTGGTGCGGCCGGGGCAAACGCCTACAAGCCCGCCTGCCGCCCCCGCTGCGCAACCCACCCCGACCACCACCGCGCCGCCAACTGCGGCTCCTGCGCCAACCACGGCCACGGAAGGGCCGGTTAAGGCAAGGACGCCGCAAGAGGGGGCAGGGACGCCCACTGTGACAGCCGAGCCAGTGGCAACACCCTCTGCGCAACCGCCCACCACCGCCGCGCCACCAGCGGCCACCAAACCCGCTCCTTTCGCCCCTCCGACGGCAGCAGGACCGGTCACCTCCGCCGCGTCCGCGCCGTCGGGGGGTTTTCAGCAACCCACCACCGCGTTCAGCAAAGGCGACCGCGTGCTGTTCAACGGCGACCCGTCAACAGTCACCGCGGCGAACAAGTCCGGCACCGACGTATGGGTGCGCCCGGACGGCGCATCGCCCCGGCGCGTGCGGGGTAAGGACACCATCCAACCCATCGGCCAAAAGGAGCCCCCCGATGCCAGCCCAGTCCAGAAAGAACCCCAGCCGAAAGCCGCCATCAAACGGGAAGCACCGGCCAAGCGTGGCGGCGCAGTTCCTCAAGGCGAAGGGGAGAAGGCGGTGAATCCGCCGGGTGAAGGGGAACCCCCGACTCGTATTGAGCGCGGCAAGGATGAGCCGTCTCCGCCAAAGACGCATTCCAATCGTAAAGTTGACCTGAACCGCGACCGGGCCAAGTTCCGACTGGGAAAACTGCAATCGCCCCAGACGCGAAAGTTCGAGGCCCTGCACGAAGAAGCATTGACGCAGTACACGGCCGAATCGACCGACGAAATGGTCCGCGAAGTGGCGGCAACCCACCGCCAAATGACCGACCTTGAGATTGCGGCTACGGCGGTTCGACTCGTCGAGTTGAGCAATCAGTACGATGAACTGCTTGCCAAAGTAGGTGCGACAAGCGAGCCTACGAATCTCGCACACCTGAACAATGAAATTGATTTGCTGGAAACCCTGTTCGATTTCACCACCACGACCAGCGCCTTGACCGGAACCGAGACCGCTCGCGCGTTGAACGCTCGCAAATTAACGATCAACAACGCAATGGACCTTGTGTCCGTCATCAACCGCGCCAAGGCAAAAAAGGGTTCGGACCTCAGTGCTGCGGAGCGCGCCGCGTTTCAAGAGGACATCCGAAAACTGGAAGCCAAGAACAGAGAACTAGAAACACGCGATCAGAAACTACAAAATGAAGAGGCTAGGCGGGAACTGGTGCGCGAAAGGAGGCGCGAACCACGCGAACGAAACGCGAAAAAACGGCGCGGGCCGTCTGGCCGAAGCCTTGATGAACTGATCGCCAAGGTCAATGAACTCAAGAAGGCGGGATGCTGATGGCTGACTGCACTGAACTTCAAGCCGCCGTCGCCGAGATCGCGTACATCTACGCCGGTAGTGAATTGCTGCCGAAAAATACCAGCGTTGTCGACTGGACAGTGGCCAAAGTGAGAAGCCACTTCCCTGAACTCACACACGAAGAAATCACCGACGCTGTGACGGCCTATCAGGAGAGCAAGAGGGTCGCATCCGATCCTCTGGCCAAGCAGTTGGCGGCGTTCAAGACCTCGGCACAGGTCGAGCCGCGCCTCAAAACTCAACTGGACCGATTGGAAAATATACTGAAAGACTTGCCGGTGGAGCCGACCAGGCCTGCCGAGCGACGGGCCGCCGCGAAAGCCGTCAAACTGATGCGCGATATCGAACGCAACCTCAAATCCGACGTGCTCGCCAAGAAGCGCATCTCCGAAATCGAGAAGAAGATTAAGACAATGGACCTGTCGCTGGCCAATGTTCGCCGTGAAGGACCAAAGACCCGATTACAGGCGCAGCGCGACGAACTGAACAAGGAACTGGATAAGCTGCGCGGCAACGAGCGCCGCAAGGTTGAATTGGGCCGGCAGATCGAAGATATGCTAAAGCAACTGCGCTCGGGCGTATTCAGCACGCCGGAAGCGAGGGCAAAGGCGGCTGTCGACGCAGAGACGCAGAAATTGTTGTTTGAGCGCGATCTGCTGAAAGCCAGGATCAATCAACGAATCCGCGACCTGTCGCCCTACTCAATCAGCGACATATTGAACGCGCCAGGTTCGTTTATGAAACTGGCGATGACGACTTTGGACTTTAGTTTCATTGGTCGGCAAGGTGCCGGCGCATTACTGACAGGTCAGTGGCGACTGGCCCGCGACGCTTTTATGTCACAGTTCAAGGTCTGGAAATCGGACGAAGCGCTGGCTCAACAGGTCGCTGATCTTTATGATCGACCCAACGGACCCATCTATCGCAAGACCAAGCTGGAGTTTGCCGGGCACATGGAGGAATTGGAGGGCCGGTTTATTCAGCCTCTGCTGAACTGGACACAATTATCGCGGTTCGACCGGGCATTCGCGGGTGCCGGCAACCGCCTGCGCGCCGACCTGTTCGACACGCTCTACTCTTCGCTGGGCGATAATCCGACAATCGAAGAAGCCAACGACATCGCCCGACTTGTCGAAACCATGACGCTCAGAAGGCACGTAACGGGCGCGGAGAAGGCCAACATCGTCCTGTTCAGCGCACGCGCCATGGCCAGCCGACTGGCGTGGATGACGTTTGAGCCGGTGTGGGGGCCGTTGGTAAAAGGAGCGTGGAGCGGCAAAGGTGCACGTTGGCGCAGTTCCCGTGTGGCGGCGAAACAGTACGGCCGTTATCTGATCGGGTCATTTGCGGTGTGGCTGTTAGGGGCCATGACAGGTATGTTGGGGAGCAAAGACCCGCGATCCAGCGACTTTCTGAAACTCAAGGTGGGCAACACTCGCATCGACCCGTTTGCCGGGCTGACGCAGTACATCACCTTTGCAGCACGGATTGTGACGGGCGAGACGGTCCCTTCTCATGGCGAGCCGCGACCCACCCCATTGCGCGGACCTGACGTGAAGTTTGGAAAGCGTGAGATGTCCGACGTGATTTTCGATTTCATCAACTCCAAACTGTCACCCATCGCCAGCCTTGCGTCTGAGGCGGTGCGCGATAAGGAGTTCGGCGGCGCTCCGTTCGACGTGCGCCGAGCGATGCTGACACGAACGATGCCGTTGATCCTGAACGATATTTACGAAGTGATGAAGGGTGAGGGGTTGGCGAAAGGAACGATTCTGTCGATTATGGCTTTGCTGGGAATTGGTGTGAATCACTACGAACAAGGTCAGTACGGGCACAGTGACAAGCTGCCCGACTTCATCATTCGTATGTTTGGCGGGACACCGAATCAGCTACGGCCAAAGCCCAAGAAGTATTGACCCTCACACCGCCCACAACACCCCATCCCTCTCCACGCTCGCCGGGCTGAACAGATAGTTTGCCTTGATCCCCAGCCTCTGCATCGCCGCGTCGTGACGCTTCCTCAACAACGGATGAATCCCGCCGCTGCGGCCGTTGCCGTCGTCGTCGAAGACCGGCAGGTTCGGGTTGTACGCAAGGGCGCTTTCCAGACTGGTCATCGCCAGCCCGCTGCGCAACTCTGTCGCCAAGCCGTCGCATCCCACCAGGTTGAGCGTGCGGATGCCGCAGAACCACGCAAAGTGGATCGCCGGCAACATGCTGCTGCCGTACTGGTAAAGCATCCTCGACTCCGCCAACTCGTTCGCCGACTGGGCCAGCCGAAACCAGTTGCCGCCTTTGACCGAAGTGGGACCGCCGCCGGCGCCGGGGGCGACGTGCTTGAACATCACCAGCCGCTTGATGCCCGCCGCCTCGTGCGGTTCCAGAAACCCCATCATCACGACCGACTTGCACCGATAAGCCCAGTCCTTGAACTTTCGCCACTCCAGCGAGATGCCGAAGCTGTCGTCGTGGGCGACGTACCGCTCCCAGTCGATCGCCTCGTTGATGAACCAGATCGGGTCCGTGACTTGCCGCAACGCTTCGGGGTCGAACGGCGTCGGGCCACGCCCGATGATCCACCCTTCCCGACCGGCATACTTGTCCTTGAACGACGGGAATGGAATCAGGTGGGTCCGTCCGTCGTGCTGCTGTCTGCGATCGCACCCCCCGACGCACGGAACGCCCAGGCCGGGCAATCGCTTCTTGCCGAGGTTGCACAGTCCATGCACGGCGCAGTGGAAGGTTTTGACCTTCACCGTCCCGCCGCAAGTGGGGCAGTCGACCTCTTTCTGGAACGGACCGCGGAACACGCAGGGCGGATTCAACTGGAACGGCGGCGGGGGTTCATCAGGTAGCGTCAACACGGGCTGCGCCGGGGCGACATAGGTCTCCAGCCACTTGCGGCGGCGTTGCAGTTCCTCCCCCAGCCAGTCCGGCATGGGCTGATCGGTCTTGACAGGCAGAAGGCCCGTGGCTTGACCAGGATGGCCCGTGCACTGCGTTTCCACCAGAACCCGGTTAAACCCCTCCCCGTCGAAGCGGGCCGCAGGAAGGCCATCCCAGGGGATTGCAAGGGCAAGCGTGGGGTCCAACAGGAGATCGTCCGCCTGAGCGTCCACCGCTCGCCAGCGGTCCAGCACGGCCGCAGGCGTCCCCACGTACTCCCACGTCACCCCCAGCCGACCCAACACCAAGGTCTGCTCCTGGCGGAACCGGCGGAATCTGTCCCGGCCGACCGGATCGTCGATCCGCTGGCCTGTCCGATTGGTCAATCGAGGATCGTAGTCCACCGCCAGCCCGTCACAGCCGACGAACCGGACGTGCTTGGCCCCCAGGTACCACGCCAGATGGCAGGCGGGCACGGACGTACCGCCGAAGTGTTCCCGACCCCGGTAGAGCATTCCGCCTTCCGCAACGCTATGGCGCGTCCCGTAGAGCAGTTGCGTCACACCCTTCTGGCTGTTTCGCCAAGTGCACAATTGCGGCAACACCCTCAGTTCATCCTCGCGGCCCCGCCAGTATCCGCCCAACGGAAGGACCGCCGTGCCGTGGACGAATGGGAAGTATGCCTTCTGCCGGTCGTCCTGGGCGATGAAGTAGGACCGATCCGCCGCGACGTGCCTGTCCATGTCGACCGCCATGTTGATGAAGATCGCGGGATTGCCATCGGCGAGCTTCTCATAGTCGAAGTCGGTCTTACCGGCGCCGACGATCCAGAGGGTCGAGTCGGGATGCCTGTTCATCAGCGACGAGAACGGAATCGTGGCCAGTGATGGCCCTCCGCCGCGTCGCTGATTATTGATGGACGCGATCCACTGCTGGCGCGTCCGCCCTTGCTGTTGCGCTTCGGTCCAGGAGATCATTGGTATGCAATCACAAGAGTTGCGGGCAGGGCGTTGCAGGCCGAAACCGCCGGATCGGTGTGGTTGATCGCGCCCGCGTTGGTTTCCAGCGTGTAGGTTCCGGCGGGAGTTTGGCCCGTCGTTTTCTTGTAGATTATTGACCTGGTTCCGAACGGTGAGCCGGCCAGAATCAATAGAAACATCCAGTAGTCGCCGTCCACGTCGCTTTCCAACGTGACCGCTGCGCCCGCGCCGTTGACTGAAATCGTCAATGTTTCGCCGGCGCTCGTCGCAGTGACGTATAGCTTGAGCGTCCCCGCATCGTCCCACACGCAAGCGCCGACATAGCGATTCATCTTCCCGTCCCACAGGGGCGAGTTGGTGACGGATGTTCCGTCCACGCATCCGCTGCCCGGATCGTATTGAACGATTCCGAAGAAACTGCCGGCGGCGCCATTGTCGAAGTAACCTTGAATCTGAATGGCGCCGGTCGGCACGTCGGCCGGGCAGGTGCCCGACGTGGCGCATTCACCGAGCGTCAGCGTCGGTGCCGGCGCATCGCCGTCTTCAACCGTCCAGCCGGACAGGGGCGGGCAACTGCTTTTTGGTGCTGAATTGAGATAGGCCTGTGATGAGACGGCGCCTTGAATCTCCCATCGCGGCGTGGTTTCAGCATCGTCATAATGAATCACGCCCACGCCGACGCCCAACTCGTGCACCCAAAAATCCAGCGCGGCGTCGTACAGGTACGTGCCGTTCACAGCGGAAGTCCCGGCGCCCGCCACGCATAACGCGGTGCAACGGTCGCAGTTTTCATCGTGGCAGCTTCGCCGGTAGTTGATCGTCGTCGCCTGGGTCTCAAGGTTTCCCGTTATGCCGCGCTGCTCGATCTTGTAGCAAACGCCGGCCCCGTCAAGCTGGATGGTTGGATCGTCGACCGGGCCGTTGTCGTAGACGCTGGGATTCAGGTAAATGAACACGCCCGTCTCGGCGCAGTCCTGCCACTTGTCCAGCGTGTCGCCGGAATCGCCGTAATCGCCCGGCGTGGTCCCGGAGTCACAGCAGCAACCGGTTTTGCGCCGCGTGAACCGGGCCTTCGTGGTCAGGTTGACGTAGGTGACGATCAGGTCGCCCGTGCCGTCACCGGCGCACTGCACGTCCACCACGACTTCGCCGTCGAACGGAACGCCGGGGTCGGGATCGGTGGGATGCGTCCCTGAATCTGATTCCGATGCCGACGCTGATTCCGACAAGCCGTGACAACCGGCGCATGAGTCGAAGACCAGCTTGTTAGTGTACGGGGTCAGGTCGTGAATGACGTTCAACTCGACCAGCTTGTAGCAGATGCCGTTGCCGTCCAACTCCACGACGGTATCAAACCCAAAGCCAAGATCGGCGATGAAAGCGGACAGATAAATATCCGGCTCGGCTCCGCCGTTGCAGTCCTCGTAGCGGTCCACCGTCAACGGCGGCGGCGGCGTGATCGGCATCATCGACTTGCGCACTTCATCGACATCAATCCACAGGTTGACCTTGTTGCCCACGCGCTCGATGCAGATGTTCTGATCGGTGAAGATTTCTATCTGGTCCTTCTCCGAACCCATCTTCGACTTCTCCAACTGCTGAAGCCGATGCACCGTCGTCTGGTGCAGTCTCACCATCATGTCGGCGATCTGCTGGGGCGTCATCCGCGCCAGCGCTTCGCCGTCGACGGAAATGCCGGGGGAACCGGGGGCACCGGGGGCGCCGGAAATGCCGGGGGAACCGGGGGCACCGGGGGCGCCGGAAATGCCGGGGGGGCCGGGGTTGTCCTTAAAATCCTTATCCATAGCAGTTGGGCACGAAGTCTGACAGGGCCGTCATGGCGACACGCTCGTACTGGAAAACATTCTCGTATCCGCTTTCCAGGTGGTAACCGGCCAAACTCTGGTTGCCTTCCAGTTCATTAGCCACGCTGCGGATGCAGGTGATGCGCCCGCCGATCCAGCCGCCGTCCTTCTGGCTGAACTGCACGTAGCCGGAGAACTTGGTCACACCGTCCGCACGGGTCGGATTCGCATCCACATCGTCCCAGCGCACTTCTCCGGCCGGGTAGCTGGTCCCGTTGGGAAACGTGTACGTCGCGTTGTTGATCTTGCCCGGATGGCCCGGCGCTGGCTCAGAGTCCCACACGCCGGGCCAGCGATACACCCGTAGCGGCACGCGGCGCTTCATCGTGGGAACGATGGTGACTGGAAACGAATCGCACACTTCCGCGTTCACGCCGGGCGCGATTATGTCCCCGGCGCTGGTGGTCAGCATGTCGTCGATGAACCCGATGCTCAGGATCGGCGCAGCGGGCGAGCAGTCCCAGGGACCCAGCCCGTACTCCAGCGTGCCGGTCATCACACCGTAGCCGGCGGACTCGCACGTCACGCGCAGCAGGCTCAGGCCCTTGAAGGTTTGCGTCGACGGATGCACCTGCCCGACCACCAGGCCGATCACGTCGTCAGGGTCCACCGAAGTTTCGTCGATCCCGTTTACGATGAAGGGCCGGACAATCGCATCGACCCGCTCGTCCTGATAGCCGCGCACCACGCGCCACTTCCTGCCGTCCACAAGGTCATTGTCGGCGAAGTAGGTCCACGACCCGCTGTCGCTGGCGCTGATGCTGTAACTCTGCTGGCTCAGTTGGATCGTCCCAGAGAATCGGCCGACGATCGTGTACGGGATATTGCCGTCCCGCGTCTCGGCGCGCCAGTCTGGTGAGGCGCTTTCGATCATCAAATCGCCGAGGTATTCGCGATCGGTGCCCAGCTTGATCCGCACGTTTTTCAGCAGGGCGCCGTCCACCATCTGTTTCAGAGCGTCCTTCTGATTGCCGTCCGAGTAGATGCCCTGGATGGTGACCGTGCCGTAGACCAGACGTGAGGCCAGGAAAGAGGTGAAGCGAACGCCGAACGGCCGGTACTCGCGCAGCGGCTGGACGAATCGGGGGATGATCCGTTCCGGCCGCAGACTAACCTTGCTGCCGCCGAGGCCGATCTCCCCGCCGGCAATACCGCCGCCGCGTGGATGGAGGTTTCCGGGGTCAGCCATAGGTCACAGCCTGCGGACGTAGGGATAGTCCGTATGATCGCGGAATGCGAGTTCGTCCTTGACGCCGACCCCCTCGGCGACGATCAGCCGACCGCGGATCGCGTCCTTCAGTTCACGCCACATTTCAGCGCGCCGCTGGCCGTCGCCGGTAGACGGCTCGGCTTTGCTGGCGGCGCCGGGGTCGATCACCGCCAGAAGCACGCTCAGCGGCAGGTCAATGTCGGGGTCTTCAACGCCCGCGATCCATTCCGTCACCGGCTCATCCTGAATCACGTCCATCTTCCACGCCGAGGTCGGCACGGGGTAAAGAAAGGCGTACTGGCGGTTCAGCACGCCGACGCTGGTGGGCTTGCCGCGCTGCACGTTGGCGTCACGAACGTAAGGGTTCAGCGGGTCCAGCACGCGGTTGTCAGAGTCGCCCAGCAGCCGCGCCACCGTCTCATAGGTCTTGAGTTCGATGACGTTGCCGCGCTTCCAGTTGCGAAGTTCCCACACCGACCGCCCGCCTTCCGTGCCCGGCTCGTTGGATGCGCTGGACGTATGTGCCGTGGTGGCGGCGTAGAAATAACTGTCGGGATCGCCGTCGCCCTTCACCAGATCGCCGACCACGTAAGCGACCGAGGCGCCGGACCATGTGCCCTGATCGGTGTAGGCGATTTCACAGCGGACGATGCGGTTGGGGTCGAAACCGGCGATCGTGCTCAGGTCCACCTGCGGGTTATCGACCAACATGGTGACCGTGCCGATGGCCCGATCGACGCGAGCCTTGATGTCCAGATCGTGGAACGCCATCTGGAGGTAGTAATCAAGGTCGGTCGAACTGTAACTCTGGTCCCCGCGCTGTAGCGCGGTCGCCAGTCGGGTTCTCATTTCAGAGACTTGCATCGGATCAGAAGCCTTGGATGGTCAGGAAGCCGGTCAGCGCGCTGGAGGCGTTGTCGCTTTCGATCGTCGCGTCACCGCTGAAAAAGCCTGTGTCGCTGGGCGTGCCGACCACGGCAAGGCTCTCCGCCACGGAGGACGATGCTCCGTACTGCACCAGTCCGACCGGATACCAGCGCTTCAGCTTCGTCCCGATCGTCGCGGTTCCAGACGCCAGCGTGAACGAGTGCGTCTCCTGCTGAATCTGGCCCTGAATCTGAACTTGATTGACCAACATGGGAATATCTCCCTTGGTTTGTGAAAGAAAAGTGCCAAAACGTGAAAGAAAAGTGCCGGGCGGGGAGTGCTCAATTTTCTTCCCGCCCGGCGACAGTCACGGATCAGCCCGACAGGTCGGTGTACAGCACCTGGTTCTTGGGATCGAAGCAGCCGAATCGGTACATGACGGTGATGAGGCTGCGCCTCGCGTCGTACCCGCCCGACGAGTACTGGGAGATATCAATGAACGGGCCGACGTTGAAGTTCTCGCCTTCCTGCGTCTCGAAGAACCAGTCGCCGATGTTGAAGAACACGGCGGCGCGGGACAGGTCGACGGCACCGGACTCGCTCAGCAGCGTCGAGTAGTTCTGCAATCCGGGGTCGTAGGTGATGACCGTGTTGCCGTAGGCGAGGGCCTCGTTCTTGATGCCGTACCGCGCGGCGATCGGATTGCCGTCCATGACGATCGACCCCAGGCCCTTGGTAGTGGCCTCGGCCTTCAACGTCAGGTAGTCGGTCGCGTTGACCAGCCCGAAGTTGACGCCGCGCGTCGACTTGTTGCGGATGCCCTGTGTGACGTTCGCGTTGTCCACGATGTTCAGCGCGGCCGGCGTGGCTGAGGTGACGCGGTGGCTGAGGAAGTACCCGTTGGCGGTGCGATCCAGACCGTACAGGGTGTTGGTCGTCGAACACACGTCGTTGACGCTCGGCTGCTCGCTCCAGATCGCCGCCGTCTGGTCGGACGGGCTGCCCTGCCACAGTTCGTTAATCAGGTGGTCGAGCAGGTCCTGCATCGCAATGCCCATCGCATGGTCCATCACGTTGCTGATCTTGAACTTGCCGCGCGACAGGCGCACGGCGTTGTTCCAGATGAGGCATTCCACCTGCTTCAGCGAGAAGTTCAGGTAGGTCATCTTCTCCTTCTGGTCCTGCGAATTGGTCGTCGGGGCGGAAAGGGCCGCCGACGTATCGCGCACGGTCAGGTTCTTGACATCGCCGCTGGTGCCGGTGTGCACGCTCCAGGAGGCGGTCAGCGAACCGCGGATGCTCATCTTCTGGGCGTAGGTGAGATTGCCGCCGCCGATGAAGGTGGACTTGACGCTGCCGGGCGTTTCCTTGTCGCCCTTGGGCCGAAGTTCCCGGTCGGAACCGGGCTGCGCCGTCATGGCGCTGAGCAGCGGGCTGAAAGTGTACTGTTCGGAAACGAACTTGGGGATGAACTTTTCGGACGCATACGCCGTGAGGGCGGCGGCCGTTCGGATTCCGGTGATGTCTGCCATTGCAGGCGCTCCTGAGTTTCAGGGCGCCGTGCGTCGTGATCGGTTAATGGCCGGCGAATGCCTGTTGAAGATCATCTTCCCACTGACGGGACTCTTCGGCTTCGGTCAGGGTTACCGGCTGCTCGTTCGGACGCGCGGCGCTTTTTGAAGCTACACGTGCGCCCTTCGTGGACGTAGAAGGTCTGGTGGATGGCTGGGGGTTGGGCTTGACGGACTTACGGGCCTTGATCCGATCCACGGCCGCTTCTGCGAGGTCGTGAATCTTGCCCGCGACGTAGGACACTTTCTGGTCGTCCGGCGCGTTGGGGAATCGGCGGTCGGCCGCATCCCATGCTTTCGCGACGGCCTTGGCATACCAGCCCGCGAGTTCCGGGTACTGGCGATCGAAGCTGATCTCGGCCTGCTGTTCAGCCTGCCGCTGCTTGATCTGCGCCAGTTCCTGCCGGAGAGAATCGTCGGGCTTGCCCTGCTGGGTGAGCAAGCGCTTGGCCAGTTTGTAGATCGTCGAGTCGGTCCCGTACTCCGACGCCAGTTCCGTCAACTGGGCCTGGGCGTCGTCCTGGACTTGCTCGACAGCTTTCTGCTGAGTTGCCGACGTGGGCTTCTCGGCCAGCTTCTGGAGCAAATGGTCCTGACGTTCCAACAGCTTCGTCAGATTGGCCAGTTGATATCCCTGCTGCTCGACCTTCTTGGCGAGATTGGCCTTGTCCGGCTCGGCATTCGGTTCAGCGGGTTCTTCATCAGCCGGTTCTTCTCCCTCCTCCATGAAGGGATCGAACTCGGCGTCTTCAGTTTCCGCTGGCTTGTCGTCGACCGTGGGCTTCGTGGGTTCTGCCGGTGTGAATCGTCCCGCTTCATCGCGGGGCGTCTCACCTGTCGGCACGCCAAGCTCCGCCGCCATTTCAGCTTCCAGCGCTTCGTCGTGTTGCGTCGTGTCCGTTGTTGCTGTTTCAGCCATTGTCTAGACCCTTGCGTCTCGCTCAGTTGCCGGACCAGCCGTCGCCCTTAACCTGCCTTGCGGCTCAGTGGGTTCGGGATGTCCCGTCATTAACCTGCATCACTCAGGGCTTACTGCCCGCCGGGGAACGTCCTCGGACGGGTGAAAGGTGCAATCCGCAATCAAGCGGCCTGCGCCATCGGTGGTTGCTGTTGCGGCTGCATCGCCGCCGCTTCCGCGTGTAGTCTATCCAGAACTTCATCGGAATCATAATCCAACTTCTCCAGCGCCGTCTGCAAGTCGATCAGGCCGGCCTGCCGATCGGCCCGGACCTGATCCTGCCGCTGGCGCTTCACCTCACCGCTTCCGCTCACCACTTCCACCTTCACGTCGATGTCAAGTTGCTTGGCCCGCTGGCGGATCACGTCCAGAACCTCCAGCGGATACTTGTCGTTCATCTTCTTCCATTGCGGCAGGCGCAACCAGCCGCGCTGGCACATGGCGTGGATGCGCAGCCGGGTCAGTCGCGTCAGCATAGCCTCAGTATTGGTGCTCTTGAAACCGATGATGCCGCGCGCCGCCTGCTGCAACGATTCGATCGCCACGCCGCTGGAATCGCTGCTGGGCGGGCGGCCTTGCAGCACGCCGGTGTTGCCGCTCAGTACGTCGTGAAGTTGCAGCATTTCCTTCAACAGTTCCATCGCCTGCTGGGGGAACGGCGACGGTTCGAGATAGAACCCGCGCCCGCCCGCGAGGATGTTCTTATACTTGTCGTAGAGCGTCCCGTCGATGTGCATCAGCCGATTCGGATGCGAGTTCATCACCTCGCGCTGCCCCTTGAGCGCTTCCCACACATCGTCCGGCATCAGCAACTGCGGGCTTCGGTTGAACTTCACGATGTCGTACAGGCTGGATGCGAGTTTCATTATCAACCGGTCCAGCCACTCCAATCGCTCCGGCTCGCCCTGGCCCACCCAGCGGAACGGGATCGGGATGTTGCGGTTGCCGACGATCGGGATGTCCCAGTAGGAGCACTCGACGGATTCTATCTCCGTCTCGGCGCAGATGACCGTCTGCTTCACGCCCGACCGCATCGGCCAGTTCTTTGCTTTGGGGTTCGTCAGTTGCCGATCGTCGTCCTCATCGTAAACGTAGAACGCGCCGTCCTCGATCTCAACGCGGCCTGCGTCCAGCGCTTCGTCCGGCGACATGGGGTAACGCTGCCCGCGCTCCCACATCGTCCACACGTCGATCATGTTGCGACGGAACGTCGTCTCGCTCCACGGCCCGCCGATCTCGTACCTGCCGCCGAACGCGGCGCCGGGCGTCCCGCTGCCCTCGTCGCCGATATACGCCTCGATCTTCTTCTTGAATTGCGGGTAGCGCGTGATGGCCTGGGAACTGCTCATCGGCTCGCGCAGAATCGCGTAGTCCGCATCCTCAATGCAGGTCGCCTCCGGCGGCAACCACAGATGGCGAGGATGGATGTTAATGAGCGAATCGGTGCCGTCCTCCGGGTTGAACTGATACAGAGCGAACTGCCAGCCGACGATGTTGCACAGGTGGATGTTGTCAAACAGCCAGCGTGAATTGTTGCCCTTGTCCCACAGAATGTCGCAGTTGTTTTTGATGACATCCGAAGTCATCTCATCGTTGATCTCAACGATGTCCGTGGGTTTCAGCACGGGGTTCATCATCTGCGGCTGGCCGGAGAGGGGATCAGGTTGCAGGCTCTGCCATTCGGCCATGAGCGGTTGAATGCGCTGCAAAAACGATTCGGTGACCTCGAACGCGCGCTGCTTCGGGTTCGCCGCCAGTTGCTCAAACTCGAAACCCTGCATGTCAACAGGTGTGACGGCGGATTCCGGCGAAGCGGACATGTCCGGCCCCATCACCTCATCGGCCAGCGCCTGGCCCTCCACGTCCATCGCCGCGCCGGGATCGTCCTCGAGTGCGATGTGTCCCTGCTCGGCCAGCGCCTGAATGGTCAAGAGCGCTTTACTGATGATCCAGAACTGACCGCCACGGCCACGTTCCCGCGCCGAAAGACCGACATAGGGGTCCTGCTCGGTCTGCACCTGCGTCTGCGTCATGCAGGCAGGTTGCGTTTTGTTGATGATGAAACAGGAGTGACCGTTTTTCGTCTCATTCAGCACGTCATCGCCGAACGATCCGAGGTACTGCGAGTTGTTCAGATCGGCCCGTGCGATGTACTGCGCACGCGCCTGATCGGCTTCCTGAAGGTAGTCGAACATGCGCGTGACTGCATCTTCGCGGGTTGTGGCGGTCTCTGCCATCGGTGATGAATCTAACCTGCCTGTTCGCCATTGGTCAAGTCGGCGCCGATCAATTCGCTGCTTTTGCCGGGCGTCTTGGCGCTCTGATTGTCATGGGTGCGAAGGACGTTGACCAGATGATGCTTCTGCAACGGCTGCGCGCCTGCGCCTGATCCCCTGACGAAAACAGACGGGCCGGACTGGTAGACGTTGATCCCGCGTCGGGCGCATTCGGTAATCAGATCGCCAATTTCCATCTGATCGTAACTGAGGCGATTACCGCCCACGATCGGCGTCATCATCCGATCGCCTTCGTTGGCGACTTCGGGTTTAAGTTTAATGAACAAGCGGACCTTGCCCCTGACTTCCTTACAGTCCACTTCCTGGCCATCCCAGCCGGCCAGCCAGTTGTGTTCGGCCTCCACCTGCCCGCGCATGCGAAGCTGGGCGCCATCGGCGGCGAGCATGATTTCCAGATCGCTCGTTCTCACCACGGCGATCGTGGGATCGCTGAGCATGGCGTCCTTCCACGGCTGGCAGTCGGTCGCAACCTCAATGATCGGCGTGCCGCCTTCGCCGCGCGTGACCTGGAACTGGACTTCGGGATTGCCGGGAATGTTAGTGGTGACTCGCATGGACTGGCTCCTGCTTGTATTCCTGCCTGATCTTCCGCATGAACACCATCACGCCGAGCGCTTCTTTCTTCTCGCCGCTCAGGGTCATCTGGTGCAACAATTCTTCGCCCATGATGAGAATGTCATGGACGACGGATTGCTCGATGATGTCGGGGGGTTGCGGTTTGCTCATACCCGGCCCCTTGACGCGCGCGGCGATGACGGTGCGGGCGTCGGAGATTCGTCGTCGACCTTCACGCCCATCATGCGGCCGACCTCTTGTCTGGCTTGGCGCATCAGCGAATCCTGCTCCCGCTCCCGCGCTTTTTTCATATCGTCCAGCACCTGAAAGATCGCCTGGACGTGAGGCTCCAGCAAAGCCTGACGCTTCTCCACTTCGTCAAGACGATCATGTGCCTCAGCATCGCGTGCGCTGTCGCGATTGGATGCGCGTTTCCAGCCTTCGCGAAAGCCCAGGATGACGGAGATAACAGAGACCAGTGCGCCGACCAATATGTAGCCGATAAACTCAATCACGTCGCTTCTCCCATTCGTCGCGCAACGCCTGCGCGATTTGGTAAAGCTCAGAGAATGAATGCTGTTCTTCCAGATCAAAATCCGTGGCGACGCAGTTGGCGACATCACTGATAATCTTGATCCTGTAGCCCAGCAGTTCCGCGTGGCAGTTGGGATACCACTCCTTCATCAGATCGACGAGGACCTTTGCGGACTGAGCGGTGTTGTGTTGGACATCACAACTCATTATTGAGGCACCATGTTGTCCTGCCACCCGGACTTCTGAATCTCATCCGACACGCTGGGGCCGGCGGCGCCGGTCTTGTGGAAGTCACGCGGATTCGTGACCGAGTGCAGCAGCCGATTGCCCATGAACTCGATGATCCGCTTGCGCTCCGATTCCTTGCCCATGTCCTCGACCGACACCGCCATCTGCAACTTCAACGGCGCATGCTGGCACGTCGCAGTGAATACAACGCCCTTCTCGGCTCGATCGCCGCATTCGACGAGTCCGTGGTAGAAACCAGCCTCCAGACGAGCGTAGCCCGTGACGGCGGTATTGGTCGGGTCCGCGAACAGCGCCACCACCGCGCCGAACAGGTAATCGCCGACCTTGTGTCGTCCATACTGGGCCTTGTACGCCAGCGGCTTGCCGCCCGCGACCACTTCGAGAATCTTCTTGCAGACGACAAGCTCGGTCGGCCACGATAATTCCTGCGCTCGGATGTTGGCGGGAGACATCGGCTTCGGGGCTTTGGAGAAGAATGGAAACATGGTCAGGCACTCTTGCGGTGATGCACGGGGCTGCTCCGCAGCAGGTACATGATCGACGCGCATCCGTGGTCGTTCTTGCGTTCGTACCGATCTTCCGGGTCGGGCACGCGGTCCTTGTTCTCCTTGTACCGCCACGTCATCATATCGCGCCGATGATATCTGCAACCGTCGAACAGGAAAAACCGCAATTGCTCAAGGTTACGGCGCACCAACTCGACTCCGCCGTGCTTGTTGGCCTTCACCGGAACCACGGCCGGAAATCCGCAGCGCCAGAACTCTTCAATCAGCCGCCCGCCGTCCGATTGGTCGGTGTCCAGCGCATCCACCGGCACGCCGCCGGGGAAGATCACCGCCCACTGGCGGCGCACGAAATCCGCCACCGGCCGGTCGACCTCGGTCTTCTTCCCGTATTGATCCGTGCGCGGCAGGTTGAACTCGGCGCGTAACGCCAGGAACAATTCATCTTCCGTGCCCCAGCGCCCGCACGACAGGGGCCGGAACGTGTTGACCATCGACCACAGCCGCGTGCAGCAGTCGAACACCGTCGTCTCGTTGTCGTACTCTTCGGCGATGCCGAACACCTGCTCGTTGGGTGCCACAGTCGCCAGCAGGAAGGCGTGATCGTTGCGATAGCCCCAGTCGCCCGCCATGTAGAGCGGCCATTGACTGGGCGGCTTGAACGGCTGGACGACGTGGACTTCGGGGTCGAACTCCTTGAACACCACGCCCTGAAACGCGGCTGGCTTACCGAGTCCGCGCAGCTTCCACTCGTTGACTGTCATTGTGCCGCGTCCGCCCAGCGCGGTCGGCATCTCGTTGTGCACAAAGCCCGGTGCCAGGTTGTGTTGATTCTCAAGGACCGTGGCCTCTGTGTAATGGACTTTGCTGCCAGGCAGATTCGCCTCTTCCCTGAACATCGCGTGCCAACCTTCGCAGGGGAAGTAGTCCATCAGGCCGAATCCGCCCTGCCTCATGCGCGGTTCCAGAGCATGAAGAATGGCCTCGCGTCGACACTCGGTCCACAGCCAGCCTGAACACGTCTCGGATTCATATTCCTGAATGTCCTGATTTTCAGTCTTGGGCCAAAGCTCGATCGTGCCGCGATCGTTGGGCAGAATCAACGTGATGGCGGTTGGAAGGTTCTGTTGAGGATGATAGGACCACGAGCCGAACATGCTGCGCGGCAGAAGCTGCCAGATGGTGCGCAACGGCACGCCCTTGATAGAGTCGATCGTTGAAGCGATCAGCCAGAACACCTGTCCATTCAGCGCGTGATCGCGCAAGTGCTGGCAGAACTTCACGAAGGTGCCGATGGTCTTGCCCGCGGCGTTGGCGGCCACATAGGCGAAGATCAGCTTGCGCTGCTTTTCCGGGATGGTGGCGTCGTAGACATGCGCATCGAACACATCCCAAAAGTTAAGTTGCTTTGGACCGGCCCCGGTCAGGCCGCCGTCCTCCTTGGCGATGCCGGGATTCAGACTCGGCCGCATGTAGGATTCGATGATCCCGGCAGATGATGTCACAAGGTAAGCGTGTCGCCGCCAGTTCAGCGGCATCGTTTCCGCTTTCGGGGAGTCGATGGCGTTCCACAGGTCCATGAGTGCCGACTGGTCCATGATGGGTCATTCTTCATTCGGAGGGAAAACACGAGGCGCTACATCCCGGCGGCGCATCTGATCCAACAGTTCCTTCGCCTCCTCATCCGGCGCCTTCACCACAGTCGTCGTCAGGTTCACCCGTTGTCCTTCCAGATGACGCTGGTCCTGCATGTCCTGCTCGTGCATCGCCAGCAACATCCGCGTTACGCGCTGAAGAGTGCGCGGCCTGTTCTCCTGGGCGTCCTCCACGGACTTCAAGAGCCTGACAATCGCGCGCTTCAACCGCTCACGCAACTCCTTGTCAATGTTCCAACGCGCACGCTGGCGCTCGATTTCCTGGAGCGCGCGGCGACCGTGGCTGTAATCGCTGATCGCCTCGACGATCTGATCCTCAGTGGCTGTGGTCACGTCAATCATCATACGATCCTCACACGCACGCCGATCTCGCGCGTCTGGCCGCCACCATCGACGTAGATAACGCTGAACACGTAAACAGCGCCCAGCGTTCCGCCGGCCGGCACGATGAACTGTACGCCCTCACCGGGTTCCACGGTTCGGCCGTTGATGTGAAGAACAACACTGTTGACCTGTCCGCCCGTGGGAGAAAGAGCATCGGCGGTGGACGGCTTCACCGAGTCCTGAGACACGGAAGTGACCGACGAAACAGTATCGTCCTGATCCAGAAAGCCGAGCAGGTCGATCTTGGGATGGACGATCTCATTGACCGACTTGTCGAAGGTTTCCGGACAAAGCAGCATCAGTGGTCCTCTTCGGGCGCGGTGTAGTGCGGGCGCTTCTTCGGGGTAGTGTAGTGCGGTCGGGCCTCATCCGCCGCGTCTTGCGTTCTGACGACGTGCGCGGTGAACCAGGCGCGCATCTCATCGGCGGTGAAGTGCGGGCGGGCGAACGGGGCGGTGAACTCGGGGCCTGCTGTGCCCGGCGTCGTCGTCGTCGCGCCAACACCCGGCTTGATGAACTTGAAGAAAATAGCGGTCGAAGCAATCATCACACACTCACTATGGCGTAGCTCACCCAACCCTTGAATCCGCACGTCACCGCGTCAATCTCAAGGTCTTTGTCTGTCGCCAGCTTCCAAATCGGCATGGAAAAGTTGCCGCTGCACGGAACTGAGAAGCCGCCGCGCTGTGACACTTCCATCACGCCGCTGATCGCTGTGTTGTCCTCATCCTGAAAGGCGATCGACCCGTCGCCGGTATCCGCCGTCCCGCCCCAGCCATAAACCCAAATCTGCTTGCTGGGCGCTGACGACACCAGCACCTGATCCGCGCCCGCCGCCACGCTGATCGCGGCGTGCCCGTAGCTGTCGATGACCGGATTGCCCGGCCCCTGAATTGACGCGGGCAGGCTGGTCACGTCCACGTCGCCGATGTCCACGCCGCTGTTAGCGGCCAGCTTGCCGATCGCGTTCGTGCCGGCCGGCAGGGCCACGTCGGTCGCCAGCACCACGCGCTGGGTTAGCGCCGTCACCACGCCCGATGCACCTTGGACGCCGACCTGCCCGGCGATCGTGTTGACGGCGGCGCGATTAGTCTCATCCCAATCGTCGATGATCTCGGCCGCGGTCTGGATAGCGGCAAGCGCGGTGTTGGCGGTGTCCTGATTCGCGCTGGTGGATGCGCCGGTCGGCAACGGCAGACTGGCGGCGCTGATCGGCTGAGTGACGCCCGACCCGTCGACAGTGACCGTGCCGGTAATCGTCACGTCATTGTTCGTGCCCAGGTTGACCAACGCGCCATCTGTTGCGTTTCCGGGCGCTCGGTCCCAACCCACCCCGTCAAACAGCAGCCCGAACGATTTGGCCTCCATCAGCCCGGAGAACGTGGTCATGTCGTCAGTGATGCCGGTGCCTGTGCCTATCACTCGTACCGATACACCGCTGGCGACGCCTTCAATTTTGAGTCCACCGTTCGCGGCAAGAGCGGCGGGTAGACCGCCGGCAAGCAGCGTGACGATTGAGTCCAGAACGGCGTTGTCGGTTGCGCTCAAATTGGCCGTCACCACACCCGTGCCGTCCGTGGGCAACGTCACGCGCACCGCCGTGGCCTCAAGGCCCGCGCCGATCGGTACCGCCGCGCCGCCGAATTGCGTGATGTTGAACCCCGCGCCGGAAATGGCGTTGTCGATCAGTTGCAGCGCAGTGAGGGCCGCGCCGTCGATCTGCACCACGAACGTTCCGCCGTTGACAGCCGTGACAGGCAGGGGTGCAGCGGCGGACACCAGCCCGTCATTCACCCCAGCAGCGCCGAGCATCAGCTTCGTAACACCCACGTCGCCGCTTAGCGCGGCAACGCTGTCCAGCACAAGATCGAATCCAGAGTCGGTCGTGTCGTCGTTTTTGATGTCGCGCGGTGTCAGTGCCATGTTTAATTCCCAACGCCCATGAGCGTGCGCAGCAATGCGGTGCCCGCCGCCGGCGCCGCCGCGCCCACCGCGAACAGAATCCATTGCTGGGTCAATCCTGAAACGCGGGTGAAGTCAAGTGTAGGTCCGGTGGAATCGAACGACGTCGGCGACGCCACTACGGCATTGCCGGCGGAAACCGATTGCGTGTGGTCCGGCAATACAACGCCGGTGTTGGCGTAGGACGCCGTGTTGCTGGTGGCCGCTGCGTCCTCGTCCGTTCCGGCGTTGCTGTAGTTGGTCAACTCGTCGTCGATGGGGCAGAATGACCATGCGCCCCCTTCCGAATTAGCCCTAACCCCATCAACGGCGGAAGCCGCATTGCACATGAACAAACAGAAGCTCGGCTGGAATCCCGGATCGGTGAAGGTCTTGCTGATGGCCGTGGTCGGCGGGTTGACAACATCCACGCTGAACAACTGGTCCGCGTCCTGGATCGCCAGCCAGAACACGAATGACACACCTGCGGCGCTGGACACGATACTGAACCCGCTGGCGTCGGCGTCGCTGGCGGTTACGGCGAACGACACCGAACCGCTGTCGATGACGTTAAGAATGTGCGAGCTATCTACACGGGACTGCGGATCGCCGCTGGCTGCGTTGTGGTCGGAAAACAAGCCCAGCGATCGCTGATCGAACGCCGTTCCTGAACGCACACCAATCCCATAACTCGTAAGAACATTATTGGTGACGCCTGATTCACTGGTGTTGCTGCGCGTCAGCATCATCAGCGCGTCGGGCTGGAACCCGACTGTCGTAATGTCGACCGCGGTTGTGCCGTTCAGTTGAATTGCACCCGCATTCACGCTGAGATTGGCGTCGCCGACAATGAATACAACCGTGACAAGATAAGCGTCGCTGGGGGTGTTGCTCCAGGTGATGCGGATGCCGTCGGTGATCCACGCTGAGAATGAGGCAAGCATGAGTATGGTTGCAGTGCCCGAAACCAACTCGATGCACCGATTACCGCGACTGTGCCGGCGCGTCGACGTGTTGGCCAGATTGTCCAGCCGGTCCTCATCCACGACCTTATCGTTCGTGCCGTCGGTGAAGCCGACACAGGTAATGGCGTCGGCGGCAAAGGTTCCGTTGGCCGTGGCTTTGGTGGCGAAGAAGATAGCGCCTTTTTTCGTGCCCAGCGCGTCAAGACCGGTGACAGTGATATCCTGTGTCCCGCCACTGGTGGACGCTACGAACTGCTCAACTCGGTAAGAATGCGCCATTAGTCGGTCACAATACCCATGATGGTCTTAAATTGCGCCACGGTCAACACGCCGCGCTTCAGGAACTGCATGGCCGCCTCGAACTTCAATACGAATGCGACCTTCTGAACTGGACTCAGCCCGGTGTAGGCGGCCTTTACTTGGGTCAGTTGCGCGATTTCACCGGCAGTCAGGGTATCGCCAAGCAGATTTTCCAGCGCACTCACCGCCTGCGCATCGGTCACGTCGCCAGACAAGTTGAGGATCAGAATCCACGCCAATTCGTGTACCGCCAGCGTTCCATCCTGCACTCTTGAAATGATGCTCATGGGAATCTCCAGTAAAAAAACCTAATGTCCATGTCACCCCATCATCGCCCACACCAGCCATGAGAACAAGGCCAGCGTCGCCACCACGATCAGCACCACCGGCCACAGCGGCGGGTCATACTTCGGCAGCAGGTCTTTTTTCAGGCGGGAGCGTTTCATTCATCACCTTTCGCACCGCGTCCGCCCAGGCGTCCCAGGCGTCATTTCGCTCCCGAATCACGCGGTTCAACTCTGACTGCGGCGCGTCGTGGCGGTACGCGAAATACTGCTCGTTCGCGCGCATCGCGGCGACGCTCAAGTCGGCAACGCGATGGGCATCTTCGTCGGTCATTTGTCTGCCGGCATGGTGGTGGTCTGATGCGTTGACTGCGGCGCAACCCACTGGCGGAATCCGAAAGACAACAGCGTGCCGATGAACGCCAGCGCGCCCAGCACCATCCCGGTGACGACGATCCACAAGAGCCTGTGCCGGTCGCGCTTGTCCGCCTGTTGATTAGCCTCGATGCGATCGGTGGTGCGCTTGACGCTGCGCATGAGTTCGTCGAGGCCCGGCTCACCGTTGCCATAGACGGTCTTGTTCAGCCGATCGACGTGTATGGTGAGTTGTGCCAAAGTTTGTTCGTCCATGACGTTGCCCCGATACGAATTACACGAGGCGCACCTGCCCGCCGTGCACCAGCCAGTACGCGGCGCATTGGGCGTTGCAGTCAAGCCAGCCGAGGGGTTGGAAGCAGAAGCGTTGCCACATCACACACATTCCCTATTGTTTTTCTGACGAGGAAGTTGGAAGCACCAACACCCTGGTATAACCCAACTGCACCAGAAACACACGAATATACATCTTGTCGATCCACCCAATTGGAGGATTCGGTTCGTCGATTTTTACAAGTGATGTGTTTCCAGTAGTGCTTTCGGCCATGTCTATCGTCTCCCCAACAGATCCAACAGATTCATGCGCTGCTCACACCATCTGTAGTCCCGCTTGGGTTTGGGGTCGGGTTCCGGCGACGGTTCAACCGCCCGGTTCGTTTTGATCGCACGAGCGATGGCCTTGTACACGCGCCGACGATGTTTGCTCTTGTCGTCATAGCTTCGTCCTGAAAACATAATCCCACACAATACCAGTCGTCAGCGAGTAGTTTACATCCCACCAGCGATGATGCCAAAGGTGATGCCGCGCCGTCGGCCACCACTTGCCGCGATGGATGCGGTAGTGGCCGATGTCGTCGATCGCCTGCCCCGTCAGTCCGCCCAACCACAGCCACAAGGCGGGCAGCGTCGGTTCGCACAGGCCCAACAGAATGAGTGCGTAAATGCCCGCAACCGCGCCGCTGGCCAGCACACCGATGATGAGTGTCGCGCCGAACGTGGAGGGCGGATCGATGTGATGCTGCATTTCGCCGTGACTGAGATAGCCGCGCTTGGTCTTGATGCACCAGTGCCAGAAGCGATGGGTCGCGTAGTGCCCCAGCGACCACAGCGCGAAACCGATCAGGAAGTAGATCATCTTAAACCCTGCTTGCGATCCACGCCACGGCCGCACCGATGAGCACGGCGAACACCAGCGCGGATAGGATGAATCGACCGGCGATGCGCGGGTGGTGTTTCATGGTGTCGACGGCTTCCTTGCGGCGAGTTGGAAGCAGAAGCGTTGCCACATGGTCATACATGTTTCTTTCGCGGCTTGATCCGCTTCGGACCCGCCGCGGCTTTGCGTTCGTGGCGATAACCAGCGGACGATCTGAACCACACTGCGAAGTTCCGCCACGCCCGCCACGCATCCGACTCGCGGTTGTAGCCGTGCGCCGACGCGACCACGCGGCCGCAACGGATCACGCGCCATGACCACTGCTTGCCGCTGCGGAATGTCTGAACGGTGGGCATCATGCTGGCTTCCTCGCGGCGAGTTCGGTTTCCAGCGCCTTGCGGTACAGCGGGTCTTTGGTTTTCTTGCTTTCGATGGCGCGGATTCTATCGGTAGGTAGCGGCGTTTTGTGCGCTTTGGAGTCGACAATAGCTTCGGCGTCGGCCCGCGCTTCGATTCGCTTCGGACGCGGGATCATGTTGAACAGCGACAGCAGAAACGCGAACACGGGCCGGAAATAAATCAGCACGAACACCACCGTGGCGATGATGCCGCCCCAGACGATGAAGTCGAACAGATTGCCCCAGAACCCCTTGACATCCACCACGCGCTGAGCGGCGTCCTGCACGCCGATCGCCGCCTCCGCAATCACGTCCTGCCGCTTGCGCGCCGATAGTACCAGCGGTTCAGCGGTCGGTCCTATCTCGCCGGTCGCCAGCGCGGAGTCGAGTTCCGCCGCCGACGCCGACGCCTCACGCTGTACTGTCACTGCCGCACGGCCAATGGCCTGCTTCGCCGAGCCGCTACAGCCGGTCAACGCGGCAAGCAGTAGGGCGATGGCTAAGCGCAACATAGTCGGACTCCTGGGGGTGTCCTAATACTATCCATGATGCCGGGCGGCGGGTCAAGGGGAAAGGCTCAGGAGCATCAGCAGCGCCGCGTAATCAGCACTTCATCCACCGCGCCGTTTGTCTGCGACCGGCTCGTTTGCTCAATCCAGTTCCAGCGATCGACGGAATACAACTCGCGGATCAACGGATGATCGCCGTAGCGGATAACAAGCCTGCACGAATTAAACTCACCAAGACGTTTTGCCAGCCGCCTCTGCTGCACCGTGGAAAACGAATGCTCATATTCCTGCCCCGCGTCCGGCCACGGCGCGTCTACGTACAGCCCGTGGTCCGGCTGATCCTTGACGCGATCGAGGAAGTCGAACACGTCCATGCAGGTAAACTCCCAACTCTTGAGGCACTGGTGCCACTCGCTCAGCGATTCGATAGCCGACTGAAACCGACGCGCCGAACCGCCGCCGGACGCCGTCCACCGCACGGCAAGATTCTGAGTGAACTCAGTTTTTTTACCCGCATGACCGCCGCGCCCCATCCAGCAGGCGGCGAAGTAGTCGGCAGCCCATTGCACGTCGCCGTCATCGTGTGCGGGTTTGGAAAAATGTCCCCACGAGTCCATTGGCTGTTCACGCCCCCTGCACCGTCGTTGCGCCTTCGCAAGTTCGTCGGGGTGAAACAGGCGACCACGCAGCATCGCTTCAAGCTGTTCGCGCTTCTCGACGTCCGCAATGCAGCGCGCCAGATTGATGACATGCCGGTGCAGGTCATTCGCCAGTCCGCCGCGCGTGCGAATGTGCGGAAGTTCAGGCGCGCCGCCCATGAACGGCACACCGCACCACGCGAGCTTGCCTAGCGCATCGCCTACCGATTGAGCCAGCAGGCGGTTTGATCCGAACCAGGGGGCTATCGTTTTTATCTTCATGTTTCAACTCGCGTCCGCCGTCGCACCGGCCCGGTGTCGCCGGCGTCGGCAACAGGGCCGTCGTACTCAGGGATCAGCGCAAACTCGTCATCCGTCACCGGCACGCGCAGATGGCCGATCGCGGCCGGGCTGAACCACCACCACTCCACGTCACCGCCGACGCCGGCAAGCGCCTTGATTGCCGCGCGCTCAATGCGCGACGGACAGCGCTTCATACCCATTGGGTCGCCTACCGAAACCGAGGCGTGCCAGACCGGACGCCCGTTGTTGAGTCGCGCTCACCTGTCGACCGCGAGTATCAAACACAACAGGTTGCCGTCGGGCTGCTTGCTGATGGTGCGATAAGGCGCGATGTTGTCACCGCCGAATGGATGCGTCAGTGCGAAGGTTTGTTGGTCGGTCATACGCCCGCCTTTCGGTTCGGGTCTTTGTGGCAGTGGCATTGGTTTCATTTCGTTTTGCCCTTGACGAATAACGGCGCTGTTCTGGCGGCCTCCCGCCGTTTAGCAGCACGCTCACCTGCTTGTTCTTTCGTGCGGGCGCAGTGGCACTCGTGACACAGCGTGCGCAGGTTGTCAGGATGGTGAGTCCCGCCGTCCTTCACGGCGATGATGTGATCAATTTCCAAAGCGCCGCCGCGCGTAGTCATAACACTACCCCACTTTGTTACTTTTGTCCGCCTTTCTGATCCGCACTGAGCGCACTTACGACCGACGCGATATAACACAAACCACTTCGAGTAGCCGAAGTCCGCGTGCTTGCGGCACTCATCGTTGCAGTAGCTTGACCGGCCCTTGGGCACCTCAGCATGACACCAGCGGCAGAATCGCCTGCCGTTCGGACCGCGCCCGGGCGGCTGCTTGGGTATGCCGTGACTGGTGATGGTGCGGGGTTTCATTTCATCGACTCCGATTTATTGCGTGCGCTCATGTCCGGCGCCTGACTTCCAGCCGGTGCCACTGGTCCGCGGGGATCAGCACCGAGTCAGCCGACCCGTTGTGCAGGCCCTTCGACGAGAAGGTGAACCGGCTCCGGTCGCCCAGGTCCGTCCACTCCCCCTCTGGCCCCAGCCGCACCGCCACGATATCCAGGTCGCCCCAAAGCTCCTCCGCGTTCGCCGGAATCCGATCCCGGCGCCGCCTCCCCCTCCCCTTCCGAACGTGCGAAGCAACGTCCCCCCCTTGGGGGGTTAGGGGGGTATTCTGTCCTGTAATGGTAATGGTACTGTCGGGGCAAAATGCGCGGTTGTCGGACAACTGCGCAGTTCCCCGAATCTTGTCACGTTGATAAACCCTCCAATTTACTACGGTTAGCACCTCTTCCTCTATCTTTATGGCGCGCGCTTTTGTAGAAAAATCAAGCATTTCGGCCACACTGCGCGCACTCAGTCTGTAGCGCCTTTGCATCACTTTCGGCGCATTTTCGCGCCAAGCCACCTTCCCGGCGCGGCCGCAAACCTTGACGTGACAGAGCAGGAACAGCCAGGCCAAACGGCCCCCATCAGTGGCGTCCTCAAGCATCTCGGAATCCATCCAGTCGATCGAAATGGAAATCCAAGGGGCTGTAACACTCATGGCCGATCTCATGCGGCGGCCAGCGCCCGGCGGGGCGAGGTGTGTTCACCCGTCGCGACGGCGCGCAAGATGGCTCACCCCGCCGGGCATAGACCGCAACTTGATGTCTGGTTGCAGGTGAACACACCCCCCATCATCAGCATTTCGCCGATGTCGTCAAGAGTTTTCCCAAATGTGGAAACACTGTGGATAACTCTGCCGCCGCCCAGCCGACCCTATAGGCCCGTACCCATTTTAGAATTGTAGGTGAAGCGTACTAATTTCGACCGGCTTTTCCCGCCTTTCTGCCAACCCCAATTAGTACGCGCCACGTATTATGTGCGACACGTACGATAAATCTTGACAATTTTCAACAAAATATCAAGTAACCCATTGCAATATGACGATAGGCTTGTTAGTCTGTTATCGAACAAACAACCCCGCGCCGGGCGGTCCCCGGCTGAACACAGAGAGGAAAGATCATGCGAACCCCGACAATCGAAGCCGTCCACGACTATCTGATGCCCGCCCGCGTCCTGGCGCGGTGCATCGCCCAGCGCGATGATGGCATTACCGTGTACGAGGCGCGATCGGACTGGCGCGCCCGCTGGACGTTGGCGCGGCTGGCTGGCTGCGAGATACCGGGGTCGATGCTCAGCCGCCTCACGCTGAGGCAGGTGCAGGTGGAGGAGTGCGATGAGCGCGCGTGCTTCATCTACACGCTCCATTGCGTGCCTATGGTCGAGATCGTCGTCAGCTATTGAGATTTCCGCGCCGGGCGGCTCCCGGCAGAACAAAATCGGCTGAAAGGAACCCCCATGCTCTGGTACTGGATTCTAATCGTAATCTTCGGCGCGCTGACCACCGCCGGATTGTGCAAGGAGCGCCCCCATGATCCGAATCATTAAACCAAACAACGGCACGTCGGCCAGCATGACGCCCGAACAAGCGGTCGAACACCTGTGCCGACTGTCAGAGCAGCACCAGTCCCCGCGCGTGCGCGCCATGATGCGCCGCGCCCGCGTGCTGGCCGACTCCGACAAGGCGGTCAAGGCGGCGCTGGACGGGATGGCGAAGCAGGCGGCGTCCGCCGAATGAATCTCTTTCCTCCGGCCCTCGTCGCCCACAGCGGCGGGGGCTTTTACCCCGCAGACAACGCACCAACCCCACAGAGAGGAACACTATGCTGACAATCCCACAACTCCGCACCGTCATCCGCGAAATGACCCTCGTTGCCCGCGCGTGCCGGGCGAACCCCCGGTTCTGCATGGATGACTTTGAGTACCCGGCGGACGACGCGCATCCCTGCCGCACGCCCATGTGTATCGCTGGGCACGCGAAACACGTGCTTGGGCTGGAGTGGTGGCTACCGGAAGTGATAGCCTCCCGCCTGCATCTTCCGCATCGCTGGGCGCGGCATCTGTTCGTCGGCTTTGGACAACAGATATTAACCGTCGAGAAAACCGGCTTGGCCCCGTGGTGGATTTACAACTATGGCGTCGATCTCGACGAACGCTGCCTGCGCGCCTTCGAGAACGTCATCGCTTTCCGCCGCCGCCAGCTTGCCGTGCTGGAAGTCGAATCCGGCGGCTGGGGCCGCCAACTGCCCGCCCGCGATTTGCCTGTCGGAATAGAGCGCGAAAAGCAGGTGCTCGCAGATGTACTTGATGCGCTGGCTCAGGATGCGGAGGTGGCCCATGCCCAGTGACATCTTCCCGCAATACCTCGTCGACAATATTTATACGGGGTTTAAGGACGGTTGTATTGTTCTGATGCTGCGAGTAGGAGACGAACAACGCATTGTTATGGAGCACGAAATATTTGACGCCCTGGTCCGCTACGGGGAGAAGCGGTACGGCGAGCAAAAGAACGAACCCGCACGGAAACTTCCTAGCCTGTGGCTCCACTACTTCGGCCTGATGGCCCAGGCTGAGTTTCATTCAAGCGCGTTTCTCGACGCACCGGCGGAGGCGCTGATAATAGCCGCTGAGGAAGCGGGGCGCACGACCCAGCAGCAGATTGCCCACAACGCCGGACGACTGGCCGACGCGATGATGGCGGAAATACACCGGCGAGAACAGGAGGCGGCAGGTGAGTGACCCCATTCTCGACGACATGCAGCAGAAAGACGACCGCGAACGCGCCGGCCTCACCGACGACTGGCCGGAGGA